>Ga0137403_10008026_pt1 | contig 11837 bp, 11 predicted proteins | sample CZOMad2_1_16fung_FD_122057 | JGI IMG/M metagenome (GOLD analysis project Ga0137403, IMG submission 122057) | Vadose zone soil fungal communities from Angelo Coast Range Reserve, California, USA - CZOMad2_1_16fungal (Hybrid Assembly) | ecosystem: Environmental > Terrestrial > Soil > Vadose zone...
CCTTCTTCTTCGCCAGCTCCGCGGTGCCGCTGGCCGACGCCTTGGTGAAGAGCGTGTCCTCGTTGAGGATGGCCACCGTCTTGAGCCCGCGCTTGACGGCCATGTCGATGAGGCCCTCGAGGTATACCTCGGCGGGCGAGATGACCATGAAGATGAACTTCCGCCCCTTCTTGAAGATCGACGTGGTGGCGGCGAGCGGCGAGACCATGACCTTCTTGTACTTCTCGGTGACGTTGGCCACCGCCTCGGTGATGGGAGAGGAGTACGGCCCCATGACGGCGTCCACCTTGTCCTCGGTGATCAGCTTCTCGTAGAGCTTGACGCCGGTGGCGGGGTTGGACTGGTCGTCGTAGAGGACGAACTCGATCTTGCGGCCGAGGAGCCCGCCCTTGCCGTTCACCTCCTCGGCGCAGACGTCGTAGCCTTCCTTCTGATAGGTGCCGGGCTTGGCGTAGGTGCCCGTGAGCGACAGCGACGCCCCGATCTTGATCGGGGCCTGGGCGAAGGATGGAAGGGATCCGGCCAGCACGGCCGCCACCATCGCAGCGACGAGAAGCGTCCGGAACGTCATCGTCATGAGAACCCTCCTCAGGCAGTCTCTCAGCAGCTCACCCTGCTTCGCACGATCACCGATCTCGACGGCGAGGTCAAGGGCGGCACCGCCTGGCCCCGAAGAGAGAGCCGGACAGACCTGGCCATCGCGCGACCCGCCTCAGCCGGGCGCGGTCCGGACGGGGGCCGTCGGCCGCCGCCACGCCTCGGCCAGGCTGCCCCAGATGCCCGCGGGCAGGAAGATGATGAACAGGATCAGGGTCAGCCCGTAGATGGTCTCGGCGATGCCGATCAGCCGGATCCCGAAATAGATGCGCAGGTACTCGCCGAGGGCGATCGTGAGCGCGGTGCCCACCGAGGGTCCCAGCAGCGAGTACATCCCGCCCAGCACCACCGCGAACACGATGCGCAGCGACACGGCGATGCCCGAGAGCGTGTCCGGGTTCGCGTAGGCCAGGTACTGGGCCAGCAGCACGCCGCCGAGCGCCGTGAGCCCCGCCGACAGCGCGGTGATCCCCATCTTGAAGCGCGTGACGTGGATGCCCACCGAGGCCGCGGCCGTCTCGTCCTCGCCGATGGCCTCCATGGCCGAGCGCGCCATGCTCCGGTCGACGCGCGCCCACACCCAGAGCCCGAAGATCCACGCGGCCATGGCGATGTAGTAGAAGACGCGCTTGTCGGCGAACTGGAGCGTGACGAGTCCCGAGGCCGTGCCGGCAGTCCTGAGGCTCACACCGAGGGAGCCGCCCGTCCAGTCCCGCTCGGCGACGATGAGCAGGCGCACCACCTCGCTCACGGCGAGCGTGACGAGGGCGAAGTAGTGCCCGACCACCTGGAAGCGCGAGCACGGGTAGGCGACGACCAGCGCCAGTCCCACCGTGAGGAGGATGGCCACTGCCGCGCCGAGCCACGGCGTGATGCCGAAGAAGTTCCACAGGAGCACCGTGGCGTAGGCGCCCACCCCGAGGAACGCGCCATGGCCGAGCGACACCAGCCCGAAGCGCCCCATCAGGGACCAGGCATTGCCGATGAAGGACCAGAGGAAGATCTGGATGATGACGTGCCAGAGGTACTCCCTGGCCCCGCCGAGCGGCAGCAGCGGCGCGGCCGCCAGGACCGCGAAGCCGAGCGCCCAGCGCGCGGAGGCCCGGCTCATGCCCGCCTCGCGAAGATGCCGCCCGGCCGGACGAACATGAGGACGATGAAGATGACGAAGGCGATGACGTAGCCCATCTCCGTCGAGACCAGCACCCCGCCCACCGAGATGACCTGGGCAATGATGAAGGCGGCGAAGAAGGCGCCCACCATGTTCCCGAGGCCGCCGAGCACGCAGATCATGAAGGTCAGCGGTCCGAAGGCGTTGCCGAAGTACGGGTGGACCGCGTACTGGATGCTGAACAGCGCCCCCGCGATGCCCGCCATTGCCCCGCCCACCGCCGAGGTGACCAGGTAGAGGCGCCGGGGCCGCGCGCCCATCAACGCGATGGCCTCCCGGTCCTGGGACACCGCGCGGATGGCGGTGCCGGTGTAGGTGCGGGTCAGGAAGAGATAGAGCGCGATCATCGCCAGGATGGACAGCACGAAGGCGATGAGCCGCGCGAACGAGATGAAGATGCCGGCGACCTCGAGCGTGGGCAGGGTCACCCGCACCGAGCGGTGGTCCGTGCTCCACAGCAAGGTCGCGAAGGACTGGATGAAGAAGAGGAGACCGCCCGTGGCCAGGAACTGGTTGATGGGCGGGCTCGTCAGGATGGGCGAGATGATGAGCAGGTGCACCAGGAGCCCCAGCACCACGCCCACGCCGACGGCGCCGAGGCCGGCCAGCCACACCGGCCAGTGGTAGAGCGTCACCAGGAAGTACACGGCGTACATGCAGAGCGCGACCAGGTCGACGTAGGCGACCCAGACGATGTCGATGACGCCGAAGATGAGGTTGAGCCCGAGGGCCAGGAGCGCGAGCACGCCGCCCAGCAGGACCCCGTTCACCACCGCTTCCAGGAGGAAGATGGGGGCGATCACGGTCAGAACCCCACGGAGGCCTTGCGGATGAAGTCCTGCTCGGCGAGGTCGGCGGCCCGGCCCTCCATCTTGATGCGGCCCACCTCGAGGAGATACGCCCGGTCCACCAGCTTGAGCACCTGCCGGACGTTCTGCTCCACGGCGAGGATGGTGTAGCCTTCCTCGCGCACGCGGCGGATCAGGTCGAAGAGCCTCAGCACCATGACCGGCGCCAGGCCCATGGACGGCTCGTCCAGCAGGATGAGCTTGGGACGCGACATGAGGGCGCGCCCCACGGCCAGCATCTGTTGCTCGCCGCCCGAGAGGCTGCCGGCGCGCTGGCGTGGGCGCTCGGCGAGGGCGGGGAAGAGGGCGTACACGCGCTCCAGGCTCTCGCGGAAGCGCGCGCGGGCCGAGGGCAGGTAGGCGCCCATCTTGAGGTTCTCGGCCACGGTGAGCTGCGGGAAGAGCCGCCTCCCCTCGGGCACGTGGGCGATGCCGTGGGCCACGATGTCGTAGGGCGGATGCCCGGCCAGCTCCGCGCCCTCGAACACGACGCTGCCCGCGCGGGGCGCGATGAGGCCCGAGATGGCCCGGAGCAGCGTGGTCTTTCCGGCGCCGTTGGGGCCCACCACGGCCACGGCCTCGCCCGCCTCGACGCGGAGACTCACGTCCCAGAGCGCGGTGAAGGCGCCGTAGCCCGCGGTGACCGCGGCCAGCGCGAGCATCAGCCCAGGACCACCTTCTCGCCGAGATAGGCCTCGATCACCTGCGGGTCCTCGGCCACCTGCCGCGGGCTCCCCTCGGCGATCTTCTCGCCGTGGTCCAGCACGACGAGCCGGTCGACCACGCGCAGGAGCGTGGCCATGATGTGCTCCACCCACACGATCGTGACGCCGAGCTCGCCGCGGATGCGCCTGAGCATCTCGGCGGCGTCGTGCATCTCGGACGGGTCGAGGCCGCCCAGGCTCTCGTCGGCCAGGAGCAGCGTCGGGCTCGTGGCCAGCGCCCGCGCCAGCTCGAGCTTCTTGAGACCGCCGGCGCCGAGGAGGGCCGTGGAGGCCTGGGGATCCGCGGTCAGGCCCACGAGCGCGAGCACCTCGCGGGCGCGCTGCCGCGCCTCGGCCTCGGTGTTCCGGCGGTCCACGCCGAAGTGGGCGGCGACGGCCACGTTGTCGAGGATGGAGAGCTTGCGGAACGGGCGCGGGATCTGGAAGGTCCGTCCGATGCCGCGGTGGCAGATGGCGTCGGGGGTGAGGCCGGCGATCTCCTGTCCCTTGAACCGGATGGAGCCCGCCGTGGACGCGAGGGCGCCCGAGATGCAGTTGAAGCAGGTGGTCTTGCCGGAGCCGTTGGGCCCGATGAGCCCGAGGATCTCCCCCGGCTTCACCTCGAAGGAGACGCTGTTGAGCGCGGTGAAGCCGCCGAAGCGCTTGGTCAGGCCGGAGACGATCAGCACGGTGGGTGGGACACGCGGCCCGGGAGCCGACGCCCCCGGGCCGCGAAGGGTCCTCGGCTCAGCGCGCGGCCCAGGGTGACGACGCCGGCAGCACCACCGGCGGGCTCCCCAGGCTCGCGATCACCGGAGGATAAACGTGCTTGAGCTCGCCATCGACGACCTGGTAGACGGCGGCGATGGCGCGCATGTTCTGTCCGGCCATCGCGTGCTCGACGGGGTAGAACTTCACGCCGTAGCCCTGCATGGTGCCGCCCTCGGGGATGTCGGTCTCGCGCGCCGCCTTCGCGAGCGCCTCGGGACCGAAGCCACCGTGTTTGCCGATAGCGCGCGGCAGCACGTCGTTGAGCAAGACCCACATGTTGTTGAAGCCCATCGACACGTGCGGCGCGACCTGCCCGGGCGGGATGGTGGGCTCGAAGGCCTTGTAGCGCCGCAGCATCTCCTGCGTGAGATCGCCGAGGCCGGGCTTCAGCTTCTTGGGATCGATGAGCTGCGAGGCGGGCGGATCGACGGTGTGGAAGCCCTCCACCTCGTTGCCGAAGGTCTCCTTCAGCTTGGCGAGCTGGCTGTGGCCGGCGCCGTGGCCGACGTACACCTTCACGCGCAGGCCCTGCTCCTTGGCCTGGCGCAGGAAGAGCGCGATGTCCGGGTTGTAGCCGGTGTGGAACAGCACGTCCGGCCGCTGCGAGCGCAGCTTGGTCACCAGCGAGGAGAGATCGGGCGCCTGGATCGAGTAGCCTTCCTTGAGCACGACCTGCATGCCCTGCTTCTTCGCCTCCGCCTCGTTGGCGGCGGCCACGCCCGCGCCGTAGGGCCCGTCCTCGTAGATGATGGCGGCGCGCACGTCCTTGGCGGGCTTCTTCAGCTTGTCCTGCGCGTAGTGCGCGACGTAGGCCACGGAGTTTTCGCCGAAGGAGCCGCCGTTGGCCTGCGGCCGGAACGTATATTGAAGGTGCCGGTCCTTGAGCACCGCGTCGGCGATGGCGGTGGTGATCCAGAGGAACTTCTTCTGCTTGTCGACCTTCTCCGCGAGCGGGACGGCGTGGGCGGAGGAGTAGATGCCCGCGAGGACGTCCACCTTCTCGACGTTGAGCAGCCGCTCGGCCTCGTTGATCGCGACCTCGGCCTTCGACTGGCCGTCGCCGTCGACCTGGACGATCTTGTACTTGCCGAGCACGCCGCCCTTCTCGTTGACGTAATCGATGATCATCTTCGCGCCGCGCCAGCAGTTGAGGGAGCCGGCGGCCGAGAAGGGACCGGAGTGGTCGTACAGGACACCGATCTTGATCGTCTGCCCCTGCGCGTCGGCGCGCGGAGCCCATGTGCTCGCCACGGCCACCGCCAGCACGAGTGCTGTGGCCAGAATCATCCGGGCTGACTTCATCGACGGTCCTCCTCGGAAAAAAGTGGTCCGGAGGGTATCACGCGCCGGTCCGGCAAGCGAGAACCACCCACTCGCGCCCCTGCCGTCCGCGCGCCGAGCGGAGCGGATAGAACGCGCGTTGGATCGTGAAGGCGGGGGCGAGGAGCCGGCGCACCTCCGCCGGCGACACGACGAAGGGCGGACCCGGCGTCAGCGCGCGCATCGGGAAGAAGCAGGCGAGGAGCCAGCCGCCACCGCGCAGCGTGCCCGCCAGCGAGCGCACGTACTCCGCGCGCCGCGCGGGATCGATCGCGCAGAAGCACGTGTACTCCCAGACGCCGTCGAAGGCGTTGGGCAGCTCACGTCCGAGCGTGAAGACGTCGCGGCCGTCGAAGGTGGCGGCCACGCCCTCGCGGGTCGCCAGCGCGCGCGCCTGGGAGAGCGCGGCGGGCGCGAAGTCGAAGCCCGTGACGTCGTAGCCGCGCGCGGCGAGCAGCCGCGCGTCGTGACCGCGCCCGCAGCCCGGCACCGCCACGCGTCCCCGCGGCGGCGGCATCGTGTCGAGGACGTCCACGAGCGGCGGCGCGGGACGGCCGAGCTCCCAGCCATCGCCGCCGCGCGCGTAGACGTCCTCCCAGAACTCCGGGGTGCTCGTCCTGACGAAGGTCGGGCTTGTCCTACCGAAGGTCGGACTCACACGGGCCATCGCACCGGTCTCAGGAGAGAGCGCATAGCCACGCGCCGACCACCACCGCGAGGGCGGCGACGGCGAGCGCCCACTGCACGAGCGGGCGCAAAGGTCGCCGCATCGCGGGCGTAGCCGCCAGGCCCAGGACGCCGCCGAGCAGAAGCCCGAACAGATGTGCGAGGAGGTCGGAGCCCGGGCTCGTGCCGAGGAGCGCGAGCAGGGCGAGACTCGCCGCGACGACCATCCACGACGTCCGCGCGGCTCGGCGCCGTCCACGGGACACGACGCGCGTGGCACCGAGGATGCCGATGGCGCCGAACATCGCCGTCGAGGCGCCGACCGAGTCGTGATGGGTTCCGTGGGCGGCGGCGGTGAGGGCGTTGCCACCGGCGCCGGCGAGAAGGAGGACGCAGAGGCCCACACCCGGGCCGAGCTGATGACTCACCGCTCCGACAAGCACGGCGCTCGCCCCTGCGTTGCCGATCACGTGGGGCGCGTCGGCGTGAAGCGTGAGCGCGGTCACGGTTCGCCACCACTCTCCGGCGACAATGCGCTCGGCGTCGGCGCCACCGCGTTCGAACCAGATGCTGCGGCCGGCACGCGTCCCGGTGACGGCAAAGAACCCGATCAGCAGGAGACCGATGGCGACGCCGACCACGGCCGCGCCAGGAACGGGTGCCACAGCGTCGGCGTCAACGTCCACCGTGTCGGCAATGTTCTCCCGCTCATAGGCGTCGAGGGCCTCACGGGCGGCCTCCGCGTCACGGGTGGAGACGATGAGCGCCCAGCCATCGAGGCGCGGGCGGAGCCGGTGCGGAATGTTGCCGGCGGCGAGCACCACGGCCCATTCGTCCGCCTGGTCGCGCTCGGGCGTCACGCGGACAGCCGTTCCAGCGAGATCCTCCATCTGCTCAGCCATGATAGACGCCATCCCATGGACCTGCCCGCATGATCGAGGTCCGCTGACGTTCCAGGCCAGTCGCCGGATGCTGCGCGGGCTCCGACCGGGAATGTCAGCCGCCTGGAGGGTACGCAGGACGACTTCCTGCACCTTCATGGCACGCTCCACTGCGCCGAGCGGATAGGCCATGGGCACCTCCTCGGTGCCCATGCCTCCACGCGACGCGGTAAGAGCGGTCATTTCACAGTTCCCTCGTCGGCGGTCAAATCACGTATCTCCAACACTGACGCTGGGAATCCCCTTGACAGACCCCCGGTCCGCGCTGTATTTCTGGGCGGCCAGTGTGTCCTGAGCTAGAGAGTCGATGACACGGCTCAACTCCCTTTTTGGTCACGGCGGCGAACCGGCGTTCGACGAGATCCGTCCACGACGAGCCGGTCGGCGCGAAGTGCAAGTGGACCCGTGAATGGCGTGCCAGCCAGCGATGGATCGCAGGTGTCTCGTGCGTACGGGAATCACGGCACGCGGGCGTGGATCGTGTCGAGCAACTTACCGAACTGTCGCGCCCGCTCCGCCGGTGAAACTCGCTGGTCACCTTGCCGCTCTTCGAATTGAGGCCGGCAACGAGCGTGGTCGTGCCGTCCCGCGGGTCGTCGTGCGAGCGCCGCTCGACTTGGCCCGGCTGCACCGGCAACACGGGCTCGTTCCAATCGAACGTCTGGAGCGTCTTGACAATCTCGATGCGGATGCGGAGCGGGTGTTTGTTGCAACACTCGCAGAACCGGCGAAATGACCATCGTCGCACTCATGCATAGCGAGGCGTTGTATGCGATTGCGGCCCAGACTTTCATTGTCGATGCTGCGAGCGATCGAGTAGAGGAAGTTCCCGCGTGATCCCTGCGCCAGGTGACACGTTATGAGACGGGTTGTGATCCTCGGCGCCACCGGAATGCTCGGGTCGACGCTCGTCGAGTATTTTTCGCGCACTAAAACATGCGAGTTGGTCGCGACCGGCCGAAACGCTGCAGAATTGAAATCGCTAGAGCGTATCTATCCCAATATCCTCTGGAAATTCCTCGATGCGGAGATATCGACCGCCGCCGACGTGCGAGACGTTGCAGTGGGCGCCGCATGGGTCATCAATGCGATCGGTTTGATCAAACAGCGAATCGTGGATACCGACGATGCCGGGGTTGAGAAGGCAATCCGCATCAACGGGTTATTCTCTCACGTCCTCGCGCACGCAGCCGAATCGTCTGAATTTAAGATCATTCAGATCGCTACGGACTGCGTCTATTCGGGTGCCAGCGGCCGATACTCGGAGACGGCTGTGCATGATTGCCATGATGTCTATGGCAAGTCGAAGAGCCTCGGCGAATTGCGCACCGAGCGAATGCGCATCCTGCGATGCTCGATCGTAGGACCGGAGCCGAAGTCGAATTTGTCCCTGCTAAATTGGTTCCTGAATCATGAGCAGAACAGCACCGTCAACGGCTACGTCAATCACGTTTGGAACGGGCTCACGGCATTGCACTTTGCGAGAATCTGCGAAGCGGTCATCACGCATGACCTGGATACGCCGCATCTGCAGCACGTAGTTCCGGATGGGGAAATCACCAAGGAAGGATTGCTCCGGCTGTTCGCGCAAGCCTATGGTCGTTCCGACATTACGATTAACCGAATATCAGCTCAGGAAGCTATTAATCGAACATTGGCGACGGAGAATCCGGCGTCCAATCGCGCCCTTTGGGCGGCGGCAGGTTATCCGCGCGCGCCGACGATATCAGAGATGGTTATGGAGCTCGCCGAATATCAACGAAGTCGAGACGACCAGAAATCAAAACCCGCTGCTCTCCTAGTTAAGAGGTGACATGGGAAAGTTAGCCAATAAGATTTTCGCGCGTGCAGTATCGAAACTAAATCTGCCTTTCGTCGATCTCTCGAGCGGATATGCAAATAATTCCAAGTGGCACCAGGGCCTCATCATCCACCTCGCCAGCATCCTCCGGCCGCGCGTCTATCTGGAACTGGGAATTTTCAAATGTGGGTTGTTCAATCGCATGATCCCGTTCGCCGAGCAGCTGATCGGCGTGGACGCAAATCCAGAAGCGGGGAACCATATGGCCAGATCGTCCAAAGTACGTTTCGTCGCCACGACGACATCGAACTTCGCGCAACGCTTGCGCAACGAGCCAATCAGCATCGATATGATGTTCATCGATGCCGATCATTCGCGCGAGGCGGTTGAGGAAGATTTTGCAAACTTCTTTCCCTTCGTGAAGCCGCATGGACTGATCCTGCTGCATGATACGCATCCGATGGATAACGCCGCGACATCGCAAGAGCGCTGTGGTGATGGGTATCAGGCGATCGAAAGCCTTTCGAGGAAATCCGAGCAATTCGAGATGATGACACTGCCCTGGCATCCCGGGCTGACTTTGTGTCGCAAGCGGACAGCTCAATTGGCGTGGCAAGAGAATTCAAGCGTGGTGCACACGTCAAAGTGAACCTCAACGTCCACGTCACTGTCTCGCGCAATTCGCTGCGATATTTCGACTATATGCGGGCGAACTATGATGCGCTTACAAGCGCTGAGAATTCGGTTCGCTTTCATGTCTATTGCCTGGATCGGCAAAGCGCGCTCATTCTCAGACGGGACAATTCCGCTTTTGCAATAACTGAATTGCCCTATGGCCGCGGGTCCTGGGGGCATGCGCAAGCGATCGAGCGGGCGATACAGAGCATCGTGCCGGCTGAAATCAATATTATTGCGGATTCTGACGTCGTGCTGCTGATGAAGAATTGGGACAAGCCTCTTGTCGAAGCAATGATCGAGAAAAAATCGTATGGGATCGTGGGCACACGCCTTGAAGATATCGGCGGGTTCAGCTCGGGCGATGTCAAATATCAGCAGTACAAGAAAAAGCCGACCACGACCTGGATGGCGTTATCGCCGTTCCATGATTTTAGCGCTCTTCAAGTCAGCCCAGACAAAAAGAACTTCATCGAAGTCACGGACGAAGACTTGGCGAAACTCTATAACCTTCCGACCGGATTCTTCGTGGTAAAGGATACCGGCTGGCAGATTCCCTCGTATCTCGATGATCGCAAGATTCCGTATTTTGCACTCGATATCGTCAAGCCAACATCGACGGAAGCCAAAGCGCTCAAAGGCACCAATCCCTATCACGATGAGTTTCAATGGAACGGGGCGCCCTATCTTGCGCATCAGCGTGGATCCATGACGCACCGTTTTCGCATCGATCCTCTTTCAGTCGATTTCTACGATGCGTGCGATTCATTTCTCGGGAACCCGGGGTGGTCGGTGCAAGCGACATCAAGCGATCGGATTCATGCGCGCCTGCAAGACGTCGTTCGATTTTGCAGAAAGTCAGCGTCGATGGCGCTCAAACCCTTCCGGTAAGACGCGGTGCTGAATTCCGTCTCCGAGAAGCGGACCGAGCTGACGCCGCAGAGCCCGCCAGGTGGGGCCGAGGAGCAGGACGCCACCCTTGCCAAGACGTGGTGTTCTCGGGGGCCGTGCGACGAGATGGTGCGTCGCAAGGAACCTTGGGCCCGCTGATTAAGAGCATCAGTCCGTGCTCACACGGGCCATCGCACCGCCTCGAAGTGTGGCACCGCGCGCTCCGCGCCTGCCCCCACCAGCTCGTCGGCGGTGTGGGCGGTGGTGACGCCGATGACGCGCATGCCGGCCGCGCGCGCCGCCTGCACGCCGACGATTGCATCCTCGAAGACGAGACACGCGCGCGGCTCGACACCGAGGCCCTCGGCCGCCTTCAGGTAGACCTCGGGATGCGGCTTGCCCCGGCGCACGTCGTCGGCGGTGATGGCGAGCTCGATGAGGCGGCGCAGGCCGAGCGCGTCGAGCACGCGCTCGAGGTCGCGGCGCGTTGCGGAGGTGGCGACGGCGCGCGGCACCCCCGCGCGCGCGAGCGCCTCGACGAACGCGCCCGCGCCGGCCACGGCGACGGCGCCGCGGCGCGCGAGCCGCGTGTAGTGCTCGCGCTTGAGATCGGCGAGGCGGCGCGCCTCTCCGCGATCGATGCCGTCGACGAGCAGGGCCACCGCCTCCTCGGCGGGCCGGCCGATGGTGAGGCGCCAGAACTCCGGCGGCGGCGTCAGGCCGCAGTCACGGCACATGGCCACCCACGCCTCGCGGTGGTGCGCGCCGGAGTCGACGAGCACGCCGTCCATGTCGAACACGACGGCGCGTGGCGCCGCCGCGCTCACTTCAAGCGATAGAGGGGAGCGAGCGCGCGAAAGGTCTCGAGAGCCGTGTCACGGTACTGCGCCTCCGTCCAGCGGGCCGCCTGCTCCGCCGGCACGACGCGCCCGAGCACGAGCTGGCCATCGCGTGTGCGCGTCAGCTCGTCGGCCAGCTCGGCGAGGCGCTCGGGACTGAGATCGGCGAGCGGCGCGGCCGCCTCCTCGTCGTGCTCGTTCTTGAACCAGGCCAGCCCCTTCACGCGGCGCAGGACGGGGGCGAGTCTCGGCGCGTTCCGCTTCCAGGCGGCCGCCCAGCGCTTCTTGTCGGCGTGCTCCGGCCCCACTTCGAAGAGGAAGCGGACGGCGCGGCGCGAGACGGCCACCTTAAAGTGGCAGTGCTTCTTGTAGCCGCGCGCATCGGGGCCGAAGGCCACCCAGGTGTCCTCGGGCGGGTTGACGGTGCGGCGCGCGTGCTTGGCGACGTGCGCGTACGCGTCGCCGCCGGTGGCGCGGCTCACCGCCGGCGTCAGGCTGTGGCCGACCGCCTCGAGCTTGGGACGGATGCGCGCGCGGATGGCGCCCATGCGCGCGCGGAAGCCCTGCTCGTCGAAGACCTTGAAGTCGGTGGCGTAGAAGGCGGGAGACGGCA
>Ga0137403_10008027_pt1 | contig 11837 bp, 9 predicted proteins | sample CZOMad2_1_16fung_FD_122057 | JGI IMG/M metagenome (GOLD analysis project Ga0137403, IMG submission 122057) | Vadose zone soil fungal communities from Angelo Coast Range Reserve, California, USA - CZOMad2_1_16fungal (Hybrid Assembly) | ecosystem: Environmental > Terrestrial > Soil > Vadose zone...
GTTTAATGCGCCGAATCAAAGCTCGATCCTGAGCGCCGTGAGTCCGGAAAAAATTGGCGCCGCCGCCGGCATGATCGCGACAACCGCGCGAACCGGCGGCGCCATGGGAGTGGCGCTGTCGGCGACCTTGTTCGGCTATCTTTTGTCGGCCGCAGGTTTAAGCGGCAGCCAAATCGAATCGCCCGAAAGCTGGCGCGCTGCGCCGGAAACCTTCATGGGCGCCTTTTCAACGACGATTTTTGTTTTGAACTTTTTTGCGCTGCTTGCGGTCCTGTTTTCCGCCGTCCGAGGCGAAAGACCCCAAACTTGATCGATCAAGCCGGCATGAATCATTCAGAGCCTTTCATGCTCCCTTGACAGGAACGGGCTTGCCTCACTACTCTGCGGCAGTCAAACGACGGTCATGAACTATGGGCTGGTATCTCCATATCGACATGGATGCGTTCTTTGCCTCCGTGGAGCGGGTGCTTGATCCAAGTCTCAAAGGCAAACCCGTAATCGTTGGTGGCCGCAGTGGCCGCGGCGTCGTCACTTCAGCCTCCTATGAAGCGCGAAAATTTGGTGTGCATTCAGCGATGCCGGGCTTTCAAGCCAAAAAACTTTGTCCCGATGGGATCTTTCTGCCGAATCGCCGCCGAGTGTACTCGGAATTCTCTGACAGAGTCTTTGCGATCTTAGAGCGATATTCACCCATGGTTCACGGGCTTTCCATTGATGAGGCACTCGTTGATCTCACCGGCACCGAGAGGCTTTTCGGTCCGCCGCTCAAGACCGCCGATGGGATCATTCGCTGCATCGAAACCGAGGTGGGGTTGCCGTCGTCCGCCGGACTCTCCACGAGTAGAGTCACGGCAAAAATTGCTGCGACCTTGGCCAAACCCCACGGACTTATTTATGTCCCATCCGGTTCGGAAGAAGATTTTCTTGCGCCGCTGGCCGTGGAAATGATTCCCGGCATCGGGCCGAAAACACACAAGGCGCTAAACCAGAGGGGGATAAAGACCATCGGTGATTTGTTAAAGCATACCGAATTGACCGCGCGCTATCTGGATTTGGGCGCGTCGTCCGAACGACATCACCACCACGACCATTCCATCGGCAATGAAACGACTTTGGATAAGCCGGTTAACGAAATCGCCCAGATGGAAAAGGTCCTTTGGGAGCTGGTGGAAGAAGTGGGAGGCAGATTACGCAGCGAAGAGCTTTTCGCTCGTTGTTTGACCGTAAAGATCCGCTACGCCAATTTTCAAACCATCAACCGCTCGCGCACCCTGCCCGCACCAACCTGTTTCGACAAAGAAATCTTCGAAGTCGTAAGCGATTTGTTAAGGCAAAATGTCAGTCCGGGCAGAGCGGTACGGCTCCTTGGGGTAAGCGCCAGCGCGCTGCAAAGTTCCGGCTGGCAGGAACCGCTCTTGAATCATGACAAGCGCACCGCCTACGAGCAACTCTACAAAGGCATCGACGAGCTGCGCCGGAAATATGGCGAGGATTCCATCGGCGCCGCCACACCGCGCAACCGTGCTGGTTGATTTTCCCTTCAAAGCTCCTTACTGTTCTGACAACCAATCCAACATGGCGACTATAATCGCTCATCCCTTTCTCGCTGCCTGCCGCCGCGAGAAAACCCGTTATACGCCGGTATGGCTCATGCGCCAGGCCGGACGCTACATGGAGGAATACCGCAAGCTCCGGGCGCAACACGACTTCCTCGAACTCTGTAAAAGACCCGACCTCGCCGCCGAGATCACGGTGACGCCGGTTGAGCGTTTAGGAGTGGATGCAGCGATCCTATTCGCCGATATCTTGCTTTTGCTCGAACCCATGGGTGTGGGGCTCGAATATACAAAAGGGGATGGTCCCGTGATCCACAATCAGGTTAGCAGCAGAACCCATGTTGAACAGCTGCTCGAATTCGACCCGCAAGAAGCCCTTCCGTTTGTCTTCGAGGCAGTGCGCAAGACTTGCGCCGCCCTGAACGGCAAAGTGCCGCTCATTGGATTTGCCGGCGCACCCTTTACCCTTGCCTCTTATCTCATCGAGGGGGGAGCCTCCCGCAACTATCTAAAAACCAAGAAGCTCATCTATTCGAATCCCGCGGCATGGCGCGGCCTGATGGAGCGACTTTCCTCTCTCACCGCCCAATATCTAAACGCCCAGATTGCAGCCGGGGCGGAGGCTGTGCAGCTCTTCGACAGTTGGGCTGGTTGTTTGTCCCCCGAGGACTACGAGAGATTCGTTCTTCCCCATACGCACGCCACCATTGCAAATGTGACTCCGGACGTTCCGGTCATCCATTTCAGCACCGGCACCGGTGGATTTCTCAAGTCTCTCCGGGCTGCCGGCGGCGATATTATTGGCGTGGACTGGCGGGTCAATCTTGATGCGGCCTGGGATTACTTGGGGCATGATGTTGGAATCCAAGGAAATCTAGACCCTGCCGCGCTCCTTGCCCCACCCAGGGAAATCCGTCGGCGAGTCGCTGAAATTCTCAGGCGCGCCGGCGGCAGGCCCGGGCACATTTTCAATTTAGGCCATGGGGTCTTGCCTGAAACTCCGGTCGAGAATGTAATCGCAATGGTCGATGCGGTGCATGAGCTCAGCTCGCGGTGAATTTGGACAATGAGTCCCCCCTACGATGCGGTGCTTCTGATCGCTTTCGGCGGTCCGACTGGACCCGAAGAGATCCGACCGTTTCTGGCACGTGTCACGAAAGGCATTCCTATCCCGCCCGAGCGCCTCGAAGAAGTCGTTCATCACTACGAAGCCGTTGGCGGCAAATCGCCCCTCAACGAAATCACTCTTCGTCAGGCGGAAGGTTTAAAGAGTGTTCTAAAGGAAACCCGCTTACCGTTGCCGGTATACGTGGGCATGCGCAACTCAAGTCCGTTTTTCGGTGAGACACTTAAACGAATGGCGAACGACGGAATCCGGCGGGCTTTGGGATTCATCCTCTCGTCCCACAAAACCGAGGCGAGCTGGGAACGCTATCAGAAGAACGTCGCCGACGCGCGGGTGGAATTGGGTGCTGAAGCGCCGGAAGTCGCTTACTGCGCCGGTTGGCACGACCATCCCCTTTTCATCCAAACCTGGGCAGAACTTATTCGAGCGAGCTTCGCTAACATCCCGGCCCACACGCGCTTGACCACAGATCTCATTTTCACGGCCCACAGCCTCCCCACGGCGATGGCGTCTCGTTCCCCGTATGTCGAACAGGTTGAGTTTACGGCGCGCTTGGTCGCTGCAAAGCTTGGCCATGAACGCTGGTCAATCGCCTATCAAAGCCGCAGTGGCAAACCCACCGATCCTTGGCTCGAACCCGACATCGGTGACGCCATTCGAAAACTGTCCGCCGAAGGTTCCAAAGAAATCGTCGTCGCGCCCATCGGCTTTGTTTGCGATCACGTGGAGATACTCTATGACCTCGACATCGAGGCCAAGAAAATCGCTGAGGATCACGGCGTGACCATGCGGCGCGCAAGTTGTCCCAATGACCACCCCACTTTTATCCAGATGATCGCTGAAGTCATCCAGGACACAATGAAAAACTCCGAGGATCGAGAATAGAGCATGGAAAATCGCAATCTTCGATCATCAATCATCCATCCTCGATCTGTACCGTCATGAACCGCCTCGTCGCCGTGGTCGGTGGCGGCATCGCTGGGCTCGCCGCAACGCACGGCCTCATCGAGCTGGGCAAGGAGAAATCTCTTGATATCGAAGTGGTGCTGCTCGAAGCATCCGCTCGACTTGGCGGGACCATGGCTACGGAGCGCGTTGGAGATTTCCTCGTCGAGGCCGGTCCGGATTCCTTTATTACGGAAAAACCTTGGGCGCTTCGTTTGTGCGAACGCCTAGGCCTCACCTCACGCTTGGTATCAACACAAGCGGCGTATCAAAAGATCTACGTCGTCCACGACGGCAGGTTGGAACCTCTTCCGGAAGGCTTCTTGCTTTTGGCGCCCACGCGCTTATGGCCCTTCGTGCAGACGCCACTTTTTTCATTGACCGGTAAACTCAGAATGGCCGCCGAAATTTTTCTGCCGCGTGGCGCTCTAAACGGTGATGAGAGCCTAGGAGCTTTTGTCCGGCGGCGCTTTGGCGCCGAAGCTTTAGATCGAGTTGCGCAACCCCTCGTCGGCGGCATCTACGCAGCGGATCCCGACAAACTCAGCCTCAGCGCAACCATGCCGCGCTTCAAGGAAATGGAACGCGCACATCGGAGCATTATTCTCTCGATGGTTTCCGAGCAAAGGCGGCGCGCCCGCAACCGCGAGGCCGGCAGCGGCGCCCGTTGGAGTTTGTTCGTCACCCTCGCCGGCGGCATGCGGGGATTGGTGGACCGGATCGCGAGCCGGCTTCCTGAGGGATGTGTGCGTTTGAATACTCCAATTGCGGGACTGATGCGGGATACGGATAAGGACCTCTGGAAGGTTACGACCCGCGTGAACGAGAGCCTTGAAGTGGACGCAGTCGTTCTCGCAACTCCTTCGTTCCAAACCGCAGATATGCTTGGCGACGTTGCCTCTAGCGCTGCCGATGCTTTGAAGCAGATCACGTACGCATCCACGGCAACGGTCAGTCTCGCGTTCCGACAAAAAGACTTCCCTCGCCCGCTCGATAGCTTCGGCTTTGTCGTACCGGCCATCGAGTCGAGAAAGATCATGGCTTGCACTTTCAGCAGTTTGAAATATCCCGGTAGAGCGCCGGAAGGTTCCGTATTGCTGCGCGCCTTCGTCGGCGGCAGTTTACAGCCGGAATTGTTTCAAGACGACGACGCAACAATGGAGAAAAATGTGCGTGACGAACTCGCGAGCTTGCTGGGCGTGATCGCTCAACCCCTTTTCTCTCGGGTCTGGCGCCATCCGAACTCCATGCCGCAGTATCACGTCGGACATCAATCGCGTATTCAGCAAATCGCAGCACAACTCGCAAAATTCCCTAGCCTCGCTCTCGCCGGCAATGCCTACCAGGGAGTCGGCATTGCCGACTGCGTCCGCACCGGCGAAGAGGCAGCGGAGAAAATCGTGAATCACTTTTTAGTGTAAGGGCGGGTTTAAAACCCGCCCTTACTTCTTGACGCCGGCAGGCCGAACGGACTATCAGTCAAACATCAACGAACTCGTCCAAGCTTGAGCAGGATTCAGGAGACCATATATGGCCATGATGATCATCGACTCACAAGTTCACATTTGGGGACCGGAAACACCGAACAAGCCCTACTTTACGGAAAATGCTTCCAAGCCTCATCGACCCATACCACTGGGTCACAAGGAACTGCTGCAAGAAATGGACGCCAACGGCGTGCAACGAACGGTCTGCGTGCCGCCGACATGGGAGGGATTCAGTAATGAGGAGTCACTCGTAGCGGCGCGATTGTATCCCGATCGTTTTGCGGTCATGGGACGAATAGCTATAGACAAGCCGGAAAGCCGCGCGTTGTTGCCGAAATGGAAAAGCCAACCAGGCATGTTGGGAATTCGCATGGCTTTTCATCAGGGCCGCGCGCCGTTTTGGCTGGAAGACGGTACCGCCGACTGGTTTTGGGACGCAGCCGAGCGCTATGACGTTCCGGTGATGGCTTTTGCGCCCCAAGCCGTGCCGAAGCTCGGCGAGGTCGCCGAACGCCATCCAGGATTGCGTCTCATTATCGACCACATGGGTCTTAGCTCAGCGCTTCGCGGTAAGCCGCTGGATGGCGCCGTGGATAATCTGCTTAAGCTGGCACGTTTAAAAAATGTCGCAGTGAAAGTCTCCGCTTTGCCTTGCTATGTCGCCGAACCCTACCCGTTTCCGACTCTTCACCCTTTGATTCGTCGTGTGGTCGAGGCCTTTGAACCTCGCCGCTGTTTTTGGGGCACGGACCTCTCTCATTTGACGTGTCCATACAAACAATGCTTGACGTTATTTAGCGAAGAACTGAAATTTTTGTCCGAAACGGGCAAGGAATGGATCTTGGGCCGCGGCATCGCCGAGTGGCTGAACTGGCCGCTAGCAAAGTAGGCTCGCGGCCTAAGGCTTCCCACGATCCGCATCTTGCCGTAATCTAATTTGCCTTGGTTAGCGCTTCACGACATCGAATTTCGGCGTGGCTCGTTAGCCGAAAAGTTCTGTCAATGGTTTACGTGAGGAAATTCTTCCGCAGCATCGCACTGCTTTTCCTTCTTGCGCCCGGCTATTCTCCAGCCGCTGAGACTACGCTTCGGTTCGTCACCTGGAAATCGGAGACGGCGCAGATGTGGGACCAACCGATAGCTGACTTCGAAAAACAAAATCCCGGGGTGAAGATCATTCGCGAAATCGGCCCTCAGTCGTCGACCCAACTTCACGACCTCATCACCCAAAAGCTCAAGAACCGCGACACCGAAATGGACGTCTTTGTTATGGACGTCATTTGGCCCGCTGAGTTCGCATCGGCGGGCTGGGCGCTTCCACTGGACCGTTTTTTTGCTTTAGCGGAGCAAAAACAATTTCTCGATGCGCCGATCCAGGCCAATCGCTATCGCGGGCAAGTCTTTGGCGTGCCCCTTTTCGTCGACGCCGGCCTGCTCTACTACAGAAAGGATCTCTTGGAGAAATACCGGATGTCGCCGCCGCGCACCTGGCCGGAGCTGGTCGAAGAGGCAAAAACGATTCTCGCCCGTGAGAAAGACCCTCAGCTCGTCGGTTTTTCCGGCCAATTCAAGCAGTACGAGGGACTGATCTGCAACATGATGGAATATATTCTGAGCAACGGCGGCAACCTGTGGGATGATCAACATTTGGTGAGCACCCTCAATCGGCCGCGCGCCCTGGAAGCGGTGCGCTTCGTGCGCGACCGCATCATCGGCCAGATTGCGCATCGCGGCGTGCTCGCTTATGAGGAGCCGGAATCGCTGGTACTCTTCACGGAGGGAAAGGCAGTCTTCCACCGCAACTGGCCTTACGCTTGGAACGTCGCCAACGATCCCCAGCGCTCTAAAATTGCCGGCAAAGTTGGCATGATGCCGCTACCGTTTTTTCCCGGCGGCAAAGGGGTGGCAGCGCTTGGAGGCTGGCAGCTTGCGATCAGCCGCTTCTCGAAAAAGAGCGAGCTTGCCTGGCGCTTTGTGGCCTTCATGGCGAGTCACGCCATGCAGAAGCGGGTCACACTGAGCACCGGCCGTGCTCCCGCGCGCGCGGCGCTCTATAGCGATCGGGAGGTATTGGACCAACTGCCTCAGTTAAAATCGTTATGGGAGATTTTCAAACAGGCGGTTCCTCGCCCAACGACGCCCGTCTATGTTCCGCTGTCGAATATCATGCAGCGCTATTTCAGCTCGGTGTTAGCGCTGCCGCACACCAATGTCGATAAGCGCGCGGCATTGGCCGCTAGGGATATGGATCGCGTGCTGGATCTTGTGCGCGAGGCGCCAGCGCCATGAGAAGCTCGCATCGTCTCGCCTTGCTGTTTCTGCTACCGAGCCTGATTTTCGTCGGCTTATTCGCTCTCTATCCGATCTTCGAATCGTTCCGGCTCAGTTTTTATCGGTTGATCCTGAACCTCCCCTGGCTCGGGCAAAAGATGGTGGGCTGGGAGAACTACGTCGATCTCTGGACCGACCCCGTGGCGGCCGAGTCGTTACGAACCACCTTGTTTTTCGTTGTGACGACCATCCCGCTTGAGCTAGCTCTCGGTCTCGGTATGGCGCTGGTGATGAACGAAGCTTTTCGTGGGCGCGGGCTGTTGCGCGCCATTGTCCTTATCCCCTGGGCCATTCCCACGGTGGTTTCTTCCCAAATGTGGCGCTTTGTCTTCAATGACCGGTATGGGCTTTTTAATTTCGTTCTATTCGGCGGCGACGCCTCCCGCTATCTTGCGCCCCTCGCGGACCCTACCCTTGCTCCCATGGCGATCATCGTGGCGGAGGTGTGGAAAACCGCGCCTTTTGTCGCCTTGATCCTATTAGCGGGGCTCCAGACTATTCCCGACGAGCTCTATGAAGCGGCCAGCATCGACGGAGCGACGGCTTGGCAGAAATTTCGCCACGTCACCTTACCGCTTATTAGACCAGCGCTGCTTTTAGCGTTGCTTTTCCGAACCATTGACGCTTTGCGGGTATTTGACCTGGTCTTTGTCATGACTCAGGGCGGTCCGGCGGATGCCACCAACGTGCTTTCTTTCTACGGCTACAAGAAAATCTTCGCGGAAGGCATGGTCGGCTACGGCTCCGCCATCGCCGTGGGGGTTTTTCTAGTATCCTTGATTCTCTCGCTCGCCTATCTGCGGGTTCTCAAGGCTAACCGTCTGGAAGGGACTTCTCGATGAAGCGCGCCGCGATACTGGGCATTTTTTCCGTGGGCATTGGTGTCTACTGTCTCCTTCCCTATCTTTGGTTTGCGCTCACTTCGTGGAAGAGTCCGGCGGAGCTCACGGCGATTCCGCCGAAACTGATTCCCTCATTTCATTGGGACTTTTACCGGTCAGCCTTGGAAGAGCGTGGCTTGCTCCGCTACATCGCCAACAGCATTATCGTGGCGGGCGCTGCGACTTGCATCACCGTCGCCATCGGCTCCGTGGCGGCCTACGCCTTGGCGCGCTTCCAGCTCCCATGGACGAGAGCCTATCTGCTCCTATTGCTTGCCATCTCGATGTTTCCGCAGATCGCTATTGCAGGTCCGGTCTGGAACCTTCTCAATCATCTGGATTGGCTCAACACCTATCGCGGTGTGGTGGCCGCCTACATCGCTCTTTCGTTGCCCCTGGCCACTTGGATTCTCACCACCTTTTTTCATGAGGTGCCCCATGAGATAGAGGAAGCCGCGCTCATCGACGGTTGCAGCCGGTTTCAAGCTTTTTATAAAATCGTGCTGCCGATCTCGGCGCCGGGAATTTTCACTGCCGCGTTGCTGGTCTTCATTAACGCGTGGAACGAATTTTTCTTTGCGCTCATTGTGTTGACCGATCCCAATCTTCAGACGCTGCCGGTGGGCATCGCCCTTTTTCCCGGAGAATACACGATGCCCTGGGGCGAGATCGCCGCGGCCTCGACGCTTGCAACGTTGCCGTTGATTCTTCTCACGCTTTTGTTCCAGCGCGGTATCGTGCGCGGTTTGGCGGCGGGCGCCGTGAAGGGCTGAAAGAGATCTAAGTAAATTTCCACGGGCTTACACCCGTGGCTTTTAAGGATGCAAACCTCGTTTGTCCGAATTGCCTTCATCCGTCTTTCCCGCGAAAGCGGGAATCCAGGTCCTTTCAAATTCCCTGGATTCCGGCTCGCGCTAGCTGTCGCCAGCTCGGCCGGAATGACGACACGTTTGTTTTCAGAACCTGATATACCACCGGAGTTGGGACCGGGGGTCTGATTAGGTGTAACTAGAGAGAGACAAAAGCCCAACGTAGGAGGAAGACTTATCGCTTCTCTTGCCGTGCGCCGGCTATCGAAGCAGTTTGGCGCGAACCAAATCTTAAATAACGTTTCCTTCGACGTCGCCGAAGGCGAGTTTTGCATACTCTTGGGGCCCTCGGGTTGCGGCAAGTCGACGGTTCTCCGGCTAATCGCCGGGCTCGAACAACCGACCGCGGGTAGTATTGTTATCGATGGCAAGCCGGTGGATCATCTCGCACCAAGGGATCGCGATATCGCGTTCGTATTTCAAAGCTATGCGCTCTATCCGCACATGACGGTGTTTGAAAATCTCGCCTTCTCTCTGCGGCTGCGCGGCGCGACCGCAGCGGAGATCGAATCCAAGGTAAGAGATGCGGCGCGGCTGCTCGAAATCGACGCCCTGCTCGGGCGACGGCCGCAAGAGTTAAGCGGCGGTCAGAGACAAAGAGTGGCGCTGGGACGCGCCATCGTGAGGCAGCCGAAGATCTTCCTTTTCGACGAGCCGCTGTCGAATCTCGACGCGGCGCTCCGCGCCACCATGCGCCTAGAGCTGGCTCGCTTGCACCGCCGGCTGGGTGCCACGATTGTCTACGTTACCCACGACCAGGCGGAGGCTTTGACCCTCGGCGACAAAATCATTGTCTTGCATCAGGGTAGCATTCAGCAAATGGGCTCCGCGTCGGAGATTTATCACAAACCTGCCAATATTTCGGTCGCGCGTTTCGTCGGCAGCCCGCAGATGAATCTTTTGGAAGGCCGGATGGATGACAACGGTGTGATCTTCCACTGCGGAGGACTGCGCTTGGATCTTTCGGCGTTGTTCAAAAGGCCGCTGTCGAGACTCGCGGGTCATGCTCTGACATTGGGCATCCGCGCCGAAGATCTGCAGCCGACGGGCGATCAACAAAGCTGGTTACACGGCGAGGTGGAGCTGGTCGAAGATCTTGGTTCCGACCGGTTTGTTCATCTAAAATGCAACGACTTGGACTTGGTCGCTAGAGCTGGAAGAGACCTTGAGCTGCTGCAAGGAGAGACTATCGGACTAAACGTAATTCCCAGTCAAATCCACTTCTTTCAAGACGAAGGCCGCGTTGAGCCCTAAAAATGTTGTTCTGAGGTTCGCTAGCCGTTGTCCCTTGCTTGGTTCCTCGCTGACGGTTTCCATCCTGTGCTTTCTTTCGCATCCGGCCATTGGAGCGGAGTGGGATGTGGCTGGGAAGGCCGCCGTGCTGATGGAAATGCCAACGGGAAAAATTTTATGGGAGAAAAACAAAGAGGCGCCGCGGCCGCCGGCTAGTACGGCGAAGATCTTGACCGCTTTGGTCACCCTCGATCGGGTGCCGCTGAAAGAAATCGTCACCGTTTCAATCACGGCAGCCGCGAACAAGAGTTCCGCGGTTGCCCTCAAGAACGGCGAGCGACTGGCCGTTCAGGATCTGCTTTATGCGTTACTCCTTCAATCCAGCAATGACGCCGCCTTGGCTCTGGCGTCCCATGTCGGCGGATCAACGGTGAAGTTCGTTCAATTAATGAACCAAAAGGCCCGCTCTCTCGGAGCACTCCATTCTCACTTTCTCGATTCCACCGGCCTGCCCCAACGCGGACAGGTAACTACGGCGCGCGACCTCGCGGTGATCACGAAGGCGGCCCTGACAGACCCTGAGTTTCGGAGGATCGTCGCAACTAGGAGCTATCCTTGGAAGAGCTCGAAATGGGAAGGTGTGCTGGAGAATTCGAACGAACTGTTAAAAAGCTATGACGGCGCCATTGGGGTCAAAACAGGAAGTGCCAGGGAGGCGGGTCACTGCCTGGTAGCCGCAGCACAGCGGCGAGACAAAACTTTGATCGCCGTGATCCTGGGCAGCCTCGAACTCGCGAAGAAGCGCCTCCAGCCGGAAGATCCCAGGATTCACCGGCTCCTCGACAACGCGATCCAGGGCGCCCTCCGGGGTGCCTCGCTGACCCAGCGCATGCTTGCATTCGCGCGCAAGCAGGACCTCAAGCCCGTCGTCGTGGATGTCCCGGAGCTGGTGCGCGGAATGGCAGCTCTCTTGAAGTTTAATCCGGGCATCCGGGTCGATACCCGTTTTCCGATCGAACTCGCAAATGTGAAGGTCGATGCCAACCAGCTCGAGCTCGCGATCCTCAATCTGGCGATCAACGCGCGCGACGCGCTGCCCGAGGGCGGCACGGTACGCATTGATGTCAACAACCGCCGGGTCGATCGCCAGACGATGCCGGAGCTTACACCCGGCAACTATGTGGTCGTGTCGATCAGCGACGACGGGACCGGCATGGACGACACGACGCTCGCGAAAGCATTCGACCCTTTTTTCACGACGAAAGAGGCGGGCAGCGGCACCGGGCTCGGATTACCGATGGTGCATGGCTTTGCGACGCAGTCGGGAGGCACTGCCCGCATCCGCAGCACGCTGGGCGAGGGGACAACCGTTGAGCTGTGGCTGCCGCAAGCCAGCGCGCCGCCCCCCA
>Ga0137403_10008028_pt1 | contig 11836 bp, 16 predicted proteins | sample CZOMad2_1_16fung_FD_122057 | JGI IMG/M metagenome (GOLD analysis project Ga0137403, IMG submission 122057) | Vadose zone soil fungal communities from Angelo Coast Range Reserve, California, USA - CZOMad2_1_16fungal (Hybrid Assembly) | ecosystem: Environmental > Terrestrial > Soil > Vadose zone...
TTCCGGACAATGTCGTCGTGCCAATGGCCGGTGGATCGCTCATTACAAAAATCGCGAAAGCCTTCCGCGAACTGGTTCTCCTCGGTTGGGTGAAAGAAAAGCCCGTGAAATTCTTTGGCGCGCAAGCGACGGGATGCTCGCCGATTTCTGATGGCGTAAAACGCAATCTCGCCCGCTTCGAGCCGCAGAAGCCGCAAACCATCGCGCGTTCATTAGCCATTGGCAATCCTGCCGACGGCCCGTACGCGATGAAAGAGATGCGCGACTCCGGCGGCTGGGCTGACGACGTTTCCGATCCCGAAATTGTCGCCGCCATTCAACTGCTCGCCGAAACCGAAGGCATTTTCGGCGAAACTGCCGCCGGCGTCACCGTCGGTGTCGCGCAAAAATTGATTCAAGCAGGCCGCATCGGCGCAAACGAAACAACGGTCGTTTGCGTGACCGGCAACGGCCTGAAGACAACCGACGCTATCGTCGCGGAATACCCGCTGACGGAAGCTATTGCCCCGCGCATCGAGGCGTTCGAGACCTATCTCGACGCGCAGCTCGTCACTACGACGGCCACAGCAAAGGCTTGACCATCGAGAAGCGTGGCCAAATGGCATGCACATTAAACATTCAAAAGCTTTTTTGGTTTTTGGACTTATAACCTGGCAGCTTGTTGAAAACTTGTCTGACGCCCTCAGTCCGAGCGTAAGGAGGAATCTGCTGTTCGCTGGAATCGCAAGGAAAAAGCAGATTCCTCGGGCATAAACCGCCCTCGGAATGACAAGCGGCGGGGTTTTTCAACAAGCTGTTAGAGCCTAAAACTTAGAACTGGAGTCATTCTCATGTCCGTCACGATCGAAATTCCCACGGCGTTCCGTCGCTTCACCGACGGCTCGCCGAAATATTCCTGTAGCGCGACGACCGTCGCCGAAGCGCTGAACGTCCTTACGTCGCAATTCCCTGGCTTGGGAAAACATGTTCGTGACGATCAAGGCCAAATCCGCCAGTTCCTGAATGTCTACCTCAACGAAGAAGATATCCGCTTCCTCGGCGGCGAAACTTGCGAACTAAAAGACGGCGATCGAGTGTTACTCGTCCCGTCCATCGCCGGCGGCTGCGCGCGCTGACTACGTCATTTTGGTCGAATTGGTTGCGGCGCCAGGTCTGCGTTCCCCTCGACGATTAACCAGAATTTATCCGCCTCGACATTTTTGAACGATTGCTTGGCGCCGCTTGGCCAAGTCACCTCCACCAATTCAGCGCGCGTTGCCGTACCCAATCCAAAGTTTGCGCGAAGCTCACTCTGCGACAGATAGCTTCCACCGCCGGCAATCTCGCGAATTTGCGAAATGCCTCCCGCCACGACGCGAATCCGTGCGCCCATCGCATCGCGATTGCTTTTCGTCCCAACCAGTTTGAAATTCAAAAAGTGATTGCCGGTTCCTCCGTCGTTGTGGAGCAGCGTCGGCGGATCGCCGTTATTCGCCACCAAGACATCCACCGATCCGTCGTTATCGAAATCCAGGAACGCAACGCCGCGCCCCACTCGCGGTGGCAACGACGCGATCCCGGTCGCGGCGGACGCTTCGGCAAACTTTCCGTTTTTCAGGTTGTGAAACAACGTATTCAACTGCTTGTAGTGCGTGCCCGGAAAACTCTGCTCGACTTCCGGGTAGACGTGGCCGTTCGCAACAAAGATGTCCAGCCATCCGTCGTTGTCATAATCGAAAAAGCCGCCGCCAAAACTCAACACCGTCTTCGTCGGCACCGTAATTCCCGCCGAGTCGCTCACTTCGCTGAAGAATCCGTTCCCGTCGTTTCGCCACAGGTGATCGGAACTCCCTTGAAAATCGGAAATGTAGAGGTCGAGCAACCCGTCGTTATCGTAGTCCCCTAGCGAAATGCACATCGCCGCCATCGGCTGCCCGGTCTGCGAATAAGCCATTCCCGCTGTCGATGCTGTCTCTTCAAACGTGCCGTCGTGTTTGTTTCGAAACAGGAATGCGCGAACGCCGTCGTTCGCCACAAAAATGTCCGGCCAACCGTCGTTGTCAAAATCAGCCGCGCCGACCGAAAGGCTTTTTCCTTCCGGCTCCAGAATTTTCGCTTTCTTCGTTACATTCGTGAACGTTCCGTCGCCGTTGTTGTGATACAGCGCGTTGCGGCTTCCCTTGAAGGCGCTCGGTGGACAACTCGTCAGCATTGCTCCGATCTTGCAGTACCGCTGCGAATCGTTATCCATCGCGACGTACGTGCCGACGTAAAGGTCCAGCTTCCCGTCACGGTCGTAGTCAACGAACGTCGCGCCGGCGTGGAACATTCCCGTATCGAGTCCACCCACGCCAGCCTTGTCGGTCACGTCGGTGAACGTTCCGTCCCCATTGTTGTGGTAGAGAACGTTCTTTCCGAATTGCGTCACAAACAAGTCCGGAAAGCCGTCGTTGTCGTAATCTCCCCAGACGCAACCCAGGCCGAATCCCGTTCCGGGGACTCCAGCTTTATCGGTCACGTCGGTAAACGTGCCGTCGCGATTGTTGTGGTAGAGCGCGTTCTTAACGTTGATTCCACGCCCGTAGCGGTCGCGCGAATTCACAAAATAAATGTCCGTCCATCCATCTCCGTCAAAATCGGCCACGCAAACGCCCGGCCCGAACTCCTCCAGGTTGATGGACATGCCTTTGTTTCCCTTGAAATGTTTAAATTTGATTCCCGCTTTGTCCGTGACATCCGTGAACCGCACCTGGCTCTGCGTTTGCACCTGCGCAAGCGAGGGCGCCAAACACACGAGTGAAGCGGTAAGGTAGGCCGCGGCGATGCGACGAATCGCCGTCAAGGCCGCTCCCACTTTCCGCTGGTCGCCGAACGAAACATCGCATCGATCACTTTCATATTCCCAATCGCATCTTCCAGCGGCACCGGCACTTCCGTGTTCTCACGAATCGCGCGTGAAAATGCGTCGCCCTGAATCGTGTATTGATCCGCGGGCGGAATCAATTCCACGACGCTTTTGCCGCCAGCGAATTCCATCCCATTTGAAATCGTCAGCGGCAAGGGCCTGTCCGTCGGCGCGTTGAACGGTATCTCGACGTCAATCCGCCCCGTCGTTCCAAGCAGCGTCATCCGCTGAAAATAGTTTGTCTGCGTACCGCAACTGAAAATCGACTGCCCCGAAGAGAACTCCATCACCGCCGATGCCAGCCGGTCCGTTCCGAATTCCGGATCGTTCTCAATCGTTCCCGTTACGCGTTTCGGTTCTTCTCCGTAAATCCACCGCGAAAGCGTAATTGGGTAGCACCCGATGTCGAGCAATCCGCCGCCGCCCCATTCCACTTTGTGCCGAACGTTCTGCGCGTCGCGATTGAAATAACTGAACACAGTTATGATCGACTTCAATTCGCCGATCCGCCCCTCTCGCACCAACTGTCGCACACGCAACCATTGCGGATACGTCTTCACCATGAACGCTTCGCCGATTTTCACTCCCGTCCGCGCGCGAACCGCCAGTAACGTCTCCGCCTCTGCTGCGTTCAACGCAATCGGCTTTTCGCACAGCACATGCTTCCCCGCCTCCGCCGCTTTCACCGTCCACGGCACGTGCAAATGATTCGGCAACGGGTTGTAAACGGCTTCAATCTCTTTGTCCGCCAGCAACTCTTCGTACGAGCCATATGCTTTTGCAATTCCTAATTCCTTCGTCGCCGCTTCCGACTTCTTCAAGTCGCGCGAGGCGATCGCCGCAATTTCGCTCAGCGCGCCCTTTTGCATTCCTGGAATCACTTTGCGTGTCGCAATCGACGCCACGCCCAGCACGCCCCACTTCACTTTTTTAGAACTCATTTGCTCGCTCTCCAAAACTAAAATAGCTGTCGCTCAATTTCTATCACGATTTGCCTGGCGAGCCAAAACCCGCTTCATTATTGACGTTTTTCACTCTGCGAAAATTGATGCGAAGATATTTTTAATTTCAAATCTATCCCGCTTTGTGCGATTGTCTTTTTGTATTTCATGGCGCTATATAGCATTCAGTGCCTGGAGAAAAACCCTATGCCGCGAATTCTCGTTGCCCTTGCGCTTCTCTGTTTCGCCGTGTCTGCACAGGCACAAACCGCTACGCCATCGCAATCCCAATCCTCCGACCGCGTTGTGCAACTCCTGAAAGAACTCACAGATGCTCCCGGCCCTCCAGGTTACGAAGAAGAAGTACGCAAGCTGATGGCTGAACACATGCGCGAGTTCACTCCTAAAGTTTCCTTTGATGGTCTCGGCTCCGTCATTGCGCAACAGGGTGACAGCGGCCCACGCATCATGCTTGACGCGCATATGGACGAACTTGGCGGCATGGTCCGGCGCGTCCTGCTTGCCCGGATCATGCATCAGTGCAATAAGAGTTCAATATAAATATTGCTCTCGGATCATTTGCGATGCGCGACTACCACGAGGTGGCTGACGCGGTGGCCGCCGACATCGCCTCCGGCAAGCTGTCGCCGGGCATGCGCCTGCCGCCGCAGCGCAGCTTCGCCTACGCGCAGGGCATCGCGGTCTCGACCGCGAGCCGCGTCTATGCCGAGCTGGCGCGCCGCGGCCTCGTCGTCGGCGCGGTCGGGCGCGGCACGTTCGTCCGTGCGCCCGAGACGCTGCGCGCGGCCCGCAACGGCGAGGTGACGGAGGCGACCGTCGATCTCTTGGTGGCGATGTCGATGTCGCTCGAGCAGGCGGCGCTGCTCGCACCCGCGCTCAAGCCGTTCTCAGGACCGGCCGCGCTCTATGGTTCGCTGGATGCGCTCGGCCCCTTCGGACCCAAAGGCGCGGGCGAGACGGTGGCTGGCTTCCTCGGCCACAAGCGGTGGGCGCCGGAGCCGGCCGACATCCTGTTCGCGGGCGGCGGCCGGCAGGCGATTGCATCGGCTGTTGCCGCGCTCTGCAAGCCCGGCGACCGCGTCGGCGTCGAGCCGCTGACCTATCCGGCGATCACGCGCCTGGCGTCGCATCTCGGCGTCCATCTCGTTCCCATCGAGATCGACGGCGAGGGGATCGACATCGCGGCGCTCGCCAGGGCCCATCGCGCCAAGCCGCTCGCGGCGCTCTACATCCAGCCTTCGGTCCACAATCCGCTCGGCATCTCCATGAAGCCGGCGCGCCGGGAGGCGCTCGCGCAGGCCCTGCGGAAATTTGGGCTCACCTGCATCGAGGACGCCGCCTTCGCGTTTCTCTCGGATGCGGCGCCGCTCGTTGCCTACGCGCCCGATCGCGTGGTCTTCGTCGACAGCATGCATAAGCGGATCGGTCCCGGCACCGGCGTCGGCTTCATCGCCGCGCCGCGGCAGGTGAGGGACCGCGCCGCCGCCGCGATGCGCGCCGGCGGCTGGATCGCCTCGTCGCTGTCGATGCATCTGGTGCTGTCCTGGATCTCGGACGGGACGGCCGCGCGCGTCGCCGACCTCAAGCGCAAGGACGCCCGTGCCCGCCAGGCGCTCGCGGCCGAGATCCTCGGCGGCGCGGGTCGATCCGCGGACAGGAATGCGTTCCACCTCTGGCTCGAACTGCCCGAGCATTGGCGCGCCGACACCTTCGTCTCTGCGGCCGCCTTGCGCGGCGTCGCCATCACGCCGGCGAGCGCCTTCGCGGTCACCCCGGGCCAGGCCCCCAACGCGGTACGCATCGCCATTTCCGCGCCGCCTGTGAAGGAGCTGGAGCGCGGGCTTCAGGTGCTCCGGACGCTGCTTTCGGCCAAGCCGAACGACGTCGCGATGGAGTGACGGTTGACGACCAGATCTCCGCCGTGTCGTTAAACGGCGCGAACCTTGGCCAGGACGTCGTCGACGGCGTTGTTCAGGTGAGGCTGCTGCTGGCTTCGCTGAAGTCCTGATCGCTGAACGGATATTCGGACGCGTCCAGGCTTTCATAAGCCTCTTCCAGGCTCTCATCTTCCAGGCTTTCATGGGATTCTAGGGAGTCCTCGGCAGCTTCTTCCGCCTCCTCGGCGGGCCGTTCTGCCTCGGCCAACACATCATGCCCTTGAGCAGACGCATCCTGCGCCTCGGGAGCGGATGAATTTTCCGGTTGAAGCGGGGATGATTCCACCGGCGTCAGCCAATTTTCAAAACCCGCGGGATCGAGTTGCTTCCCGTCCGTGTCGGTGATCACGACCTGCCAGCCCTCGCTGGCCCAGACGCGGGCGTTCGCCAGCAGAATCAGCGCGCTGGTCCGTTCCTTCGTGACCTTGTGATCGTCCCGCTCCGCAACCATCGTGTACGCCAACGCACCCACTCCCACTGAACTCGCCCACTGAACTCGGCAATGGGCAGCGTGAGCGGAGGCGTTGGCCTCAATTCGTCCGCACGATGACAATTTGGCGGCAGTGCATCGGGATTGCCGCCGTCATGCCACACTCCGCGTCATCCCTCGGTCATCTCCGAGGCGCAGAAGAGGTTCGTCGCCGCCCTTTCGATCTCGCGAGACCGCGGGCGCGAAAGGATATGATGTGCTTGTCTGGGCAATTGGACCAACGGTCAGAAGCAAATCGATCAGAAGCAAATCGATATGGCATCGCGTGAAGCAAAATCGGATGTCCTGGAGTTTCTCGATTCCTATGGGCGCGCGTTCGAGGCCTTCGATACCGAGGCAATTCTGACGCATTTTTTGTTTCCATGCCACATCGTGAGCGACGCCGACAACGTGGCTCCGATGCCGCTGGCCGATGCGAGCGAAACTCGCGTGGGCGTCGAACGGGTTCTCGCGTTGCATCGCGAGCTTGGCGTTCGATCCGGACGTCGCCTCGATCTCGACGTGATCGAAATGTCTCCGCGGATGGTGGGACTCGTTCTGCGCCATGAATTTATCGATGCGGCGGGCCGGGCCCTCTATGATTTTCAGGGGATCTACACGCTTGTGAAGGTGGACAGCCGATACCGGATCGCGGCGATTTCTCACAATCAGATCCCGCGTCTCGTCGGTTGCGTGGCGTCGCGGCGACCGCCGGCATAGCGCGAAATGGCGCTCCCCGCCGTGGCCTTCTCCTGCGCCGGCATCAGCCGGGCCGGCCGCGCTCGCTCAAGTTGGCGGCCTTCAGTTGCTCGCGGATGTGGGCGGCGATGTCGCCGACTTCGGCCTGCATCTCCGCTTCCGTGAAGCCTTGATCCTTGGCCATGTCCACGCAGCGGCGGACCAGTTCATCCACGCTCTGCGTGGCGCCGGTTGTGCCGTCGCGCTCCGCGGCATGGATGCTGTTTTCGATCCAGAAATCGATGAACTCGCGGACCGCCCCGCTCATGTCGCCTGCCTTGCAGAACTCGCGAAGGGCCGAAGGTCTAAGGGCTGGTGCGCCATCCGTCGCCGGGGTCAGCCGAGTGCCGCCTGCGATGATGCTATTTCGAAATTCGTTTCTTGCGCTTGGTCTTGGTCGCGGCCTTGTCGCTGTCCGCGTCGGACTTGACCGCTTCAGCTTCCTTTTCAGCTTCCTTGGCTTCCCGCAGGGCGCGCAGGCGTTCCATGTTCTTGCGAACCGCGGCCGCCTCGCGCTCGACATCGGCCATTGCGCGCACGCCTTCCTCGAAGGCGAGGCGTTGCCGATTGGCCCTGGCGATGCTTTCCGGCGAGGGTTCTGATTTCTTGCCAGTCATCTGCCCCACCTATTTGACGCAAAGCAACCCGCCCAATCCCGTGGGGATCGAGCGGGCGGCGAGACCGTTCCAGTACATCCGTGGAACGGTGAAGGCGTTAGGCCAGCGACAGGTTTTCCGCGCTGCTCTTGCCCCGCATCTTGTCGGCCTTGATCTCGAAATTGACCTTTTGTCCCTCGGCCAGGCCCGAAAGTCCGGCGCGCTCGACGGCGCTGATGTGCACGAACACATCGTTACCGCCGTCGTTCGGCTGAATGAAACCAAAGCCCTTCTGGCCGTTGAACCACTTCACTGTACCTGTAGGCATATCTCTTCTCCAAAGCGCGTAAGCGCAAATCCCGCGTGACCTCCACGCGGCTTAATTCAATTTTCACGATGACATTGGAAAGAGCCCGCGGGCGCATTCAACAAGGCACAGCGGCTAATCGAACGAGGCACAACCTACACTCTTTGGCAAGCGAATACAAGCGTTGCAAGCAATAATAGTCGATCGCCGGTCATGCGTGAGACCGGACGCCACTGGACCGACGCGCTTCTCCGCCCGCCGACAACGCGCGAAAACGCCCGCGCAAAAAGCGCTTTTTTAACTATTTACCGAAACCGACACCGCACGAGCGCGATTCAAGGCAGGATTCGCTCAATTCGAAACCATGAAAGCAACTTCGCGAAAGCGCAAGACTTTCCTGAGCGAGACTTTCCATAACTTCCTTGAGCGCCATAACTCTTGTCAGCACTCTTCTCAGCGTGATGACTTTTCTGCCAAGGACATGCTCCTGCTCCAAGACGCGTCGGCCTGGATGCTTGTTCGAGCGGCTGTTGTGTCAGCCGTCTTCCAGTCGGACAAAGTCCTCGAATATCGCCGCGACGAGATCGCGGTGGCGGGTGTCCTCCGGCGACAAATCCGCGGCGTAGAGATTCAATATATAGCGCGCCTTGGCGGCCGCCTCCGGCCACGACGCGGCGGGATGCGACAGCAATTGGTCTTCGAGGACCGCCTGCCGGTCGCGCAGGTCCCTTGCGTTGGTTTCGATCTCGGCGAGCGCGCGGCGGATGTCGGTCGCCTTCCGAGCGGCCATGCCGCGGTGCTTGTCGAGATCGAGCGGTTCGTTACTCATGGCGCACTTGATTCATGAGGCGCGCTGGCATCGATGCGCTGGGCATCCGCCAGATCGACCGATCCGATGGAGACCATTTCCATGACTGATTCTATGGCTGAGCCGCGCGATGCGGCCGCGGGCACGATGATCAAGGTGGCGATGCGCCGGAACGAGGCGAACGAAAGTCCTTCGATCATTTCCTCGTCCGTGACGACCTCGTATGCGCCCGCAGGCAGGATGCGATCGACCCCCCGGATCTGGAACGGATGTTTGAAGGTAACGATTTCTCGCCGCGAGCGAATTGTCATGCGCGCTGATCCGCGCCGGATTCATCCATCGGCGGACCATGCGCCCTTCCGGCTCAATTAGCCAATGCTTTCGCGCGGGATGATGTCGAAGCGCGAACTCGTGCTGGCGCGGCGCTTTCGAGGCTGTTCCGCGGCGTTTTAGCGCTCGCTATTCGCAAGGCCCGAGCGTAGGGTCCGCCATCACCGGCTTTTCGACGGCAGCTATCGGTGACTGAGGGCAACGGGCGCTCCCGCCGAAACGGAGGAGAGCCGATTGTCGCAGTTTCGCCTGGCCGATTGGATCGTGCCGCCGGTGATCGTCCCGCTGTTTCTTCTGCTCCTGGTGTTGGCGGTGGCTGTCCTGCGCGGATAGGACGGTGCGTCCGACCCCGCCGCCCGATGCAATCGATCGGCTCGCGAGGCAAGCGAAGCGCCGCGCGCCCGAGGACAACAATCGGGGCAAAAACAGGTGCGAGGCCGGCCATGACTGCACGACTCTTCAAGACGGCGTATGAGCTGCAGGACATGATCGTCGAGCACGCGAGGACTCTTCACGGTCCCTGGCCGGCGGGTATGACGCTGTTCGTGTTCGACGATGCCTATGGCTGGTCCGCGAGCATCAGCCGGCCGACGTCGCAGCGCGATCATTGCTATCGCACCCGCGCGTTCGATCTCATCGCGGTGCTCAAGGCCAGGTACGATCTGGACGCGCTTCACCTCTCCGGGCCGGATGATGCCTGGTGGTTACGACGTTAGCTGGAGCAGGATCGGATCAAGATCATGCTCGAACAACAAGTCCGCCTTCAGTTCGTGTGTCGTCGGCAAACCCAAGGAGATTGAGATGGCCAAAGGCCAGCAAAAGGGCAATCGGGAAGCCAAGAAACCCAAGAAGGAGAAAGCCAAGGTCATTGCCGCCGCGCCGAGCCAGAAGGCCGCGGGATGGCAGCCGACCTTCGCTGCCGGCAAGAAGAAATAGAGAAAAAATAGAGACGGCTGATATCATCTGACGCTGCGACCGCGGCTCACGCGGTGAGCTGCCGCGCGATGGCGCCGAGCGCGCGGCAGGCGTCGTTGGGGTCGAGCTCGATCTGCAATCCGCGCTGCCCGCCATTGACGAAGACCTTCGGCTGGGACAGCGCTGTCTGCTCGATCGCGGCCGGCACTTTCTTTTTCTGACCAAACGGGCTGATGCCGCCGACGCGGTATCCGGTCAGGCGTTCGGCGTCCGCGGGCCGCATCATCTTCGCGGCCTTGCCGCCGAACGCGGCCGCGAGCTTCTTCATGCCGACCTCGGCGTCGGACGGCACGATCACGCAGACCGGCTTGCCGTCCACCTCGGCCATCAGCGTCTTCAGAACACGACGAGGTTCGACGCCCATGGCCTCGGCGGCCTGCATGCCGATGCTCTCGGCCTCGCTGTCGTAGTCATAGGCGCGCAGCGAAAAGGCGATGCCGAGACGGCTGAGCTCGAGCGTCGCGCGCGTTTCCTTCGCCATTCCGCTCGTCCTTTTATTGGTCCGTCTCTGAAGCTGCTGCTATAAAGCTGCCGCGCGGTCGCCCTGCCTCGGCTAACCTAGCTTGCCACCGCTCGGAGATCGACGGCCGGAATAGGCTTGCGTCGGCGCGCGAAGAGGGACAAAAGGGCCGGGTTCCGAAAGGCGTCCGTCCACGGCGGCCGCATACTCTCCATCGAAACGCCTTGCTTTGGTCAAACCGGGCTGACGTGTGGGGACGGGGGGAAGAACGTTGTCGATCTAGCGCATGTCCGCCGGCCGCCCGCGCACGGGTGACATTGGACTGAATACGGAGCGCCAATGCATTCCACACTGAATCCGAAACACGCCGATCCGCACGATGTCTTCGTGGACGCGCCCGATGTCGTTCCGGCCGCCTACGCAGAGAGCGCGCATTATCCGCACGACGGCATGCATCGTCCATCCGATCCGGAGGCCTATGTGGGATCCGAGTTCTCCGCGGTCTCGCCGGTTCCTCCGGTCGACACGACGTTTCGCGCGACCGACGTCAATGGCCGGCGCGGGCGGCCATCGATGCGCGTGCGGGCGATGCGCGGCGTCATCGGCTTCCTGCTGGCGGTGTGCATCGGTGTTGCTGGCGCTCTTTGGCAGTCACATGGCGACGTCGCCATGGCGATGATCGCAAAGTGGGTGCCGCAATTGGTCCCGGTCTCGTCGCCACCGCCGGCAAGCCCGGCGCTCGCCGAGCAGCCCAGTTCGTCCGCTGACCAAGCGTCCGCGGCGGCAACGACGGCGCCTCCGCAACCGGTCACTGCGGCTCCGGCTGCCCCGGACAGCACCGCCAGCACAGCGGCCGCCGCCGCCGTGCCCGCTTCCGATTCGGGGCAATTGCAGGCGATGGCGCAGGATCTCGCCAGCGCAAGGCAGGAGATCGAGCAGCTCAAGGCCAGCGTCGCGCAGCTCAAGGCCAGCCAGGATCAGTTCTCCCGTGACGTTGCAAAGGCGTCCGAGGTCAGGACATCCGAGCAGACCCCGCGGCCGAGGGCACTGGCGCCGCCGCCCCGGCCGCTCGCTGTGCCTCCGCCTCGTCCCGTCGCGGCGCCTATGCGCCGGCCGGCGCCGGCGCCGCTCCTGAGGCCCTCGCAGGCATCGGTCGCGCCCATGTATCCGCCAGCCGCCGCGCCACCTCCCGTGGTACGGCAGGTCGAGCCGCCGCCGCTGGCTCCGGCCCAGCCGTTGGCCCCGGCCCAGCCGCAGGTCGAACCACAGGTGTCATCGGTGCTGCGGCCGCCGATGCCGGTGCCTTAGTCCTACTGCGTCAGTCATCCCTCGTGGTGAGGAGGCGCGTCAGCGCCGTCTCGAACCATGAG
>Ga0137403_10008029_pt1 | contig 11834 bp, 7 predicted proteins | sample CZOMad2_1_16fung_FD_122057 | JGI IMG/M metagenome (GOLD analysis project Ga0137403, IMG submission 122057) | Vadose zone soil fungal communities from Angelo Coast Range Reserve, California, USA - CZOMad2_1_16fungal (Hybrid Assembly) | ecosystem: Environmental > Terrestrial > Soil > Vadose zone...
ACCGCGATCGATTTGTTCGAAATGCCGGAGGGTGACGCTGTTTTGTTTTCGGCGCTGTAGCGGCCCAGAAAAAATAATCCGATCGATACCAGGCCCCCGATGACAACTACATAAATCCAGGTGTGTTTTGTCTTCCGCGTCGTTGCCGGCATGGCGTCAGCCGTTTCGGTCCGCTTAATTCCTTGGGGCGTGATCTCAAGACTCCATGCGAGCACAAGCGCGATCGGTAGCCCTATTATTATGAGCAGGACAATTAAACGGATCACCCAGTTCGGAACATCGAAGACCGGAAAAACCTGTGCGATTCCCTGAGAAAGAGCCCAACCCGCGACGGCATACGCGACCGCGACTTTGTAAACATTGCGCCGCTTCAACTCGGCGAAGAAATTGTCGACCTTCACTACTGTGTTTTCGGCGCAACGACTTTTTGCACGAGCGCTTCGAAACGCGGATCGCCGTGCAATGAAGCGAGCAGGGGATCGACCTTGATCCAGTTGATGTTGGAGCCGTCGCGTTCTTCGAAACTCTGTTCAAGCCAGCGCAGCGCTTCCTCCTTTTTGTTCAGGCTGAGACAAAGCAGAGCGCGCCAGTAGCCGAGTACCTCGCGGTGCTGACTTATCTTATCGAGCTCGCTCAGCATTCGCTGCGCGGCATCCTTGTCACCAGCCTGAGCTTTAGCCGCAGCGCAAAGCGTCGACACCAGCGGGTTGTCGCCTACTTGCTTTGCCTTTTCGTATTCGGCAATCGCGCCAGACAAGTCGCCGCTTACTTGGAGAACAAAGCCGAGAGAATAGTGTGCGTAAAACGATGTTGGATCGATCTCCAAAGTTTTTCGCAATTGCCGGACAGACTCGTCGTAGCGATGGGCGTAGTAGAAGGTCGCGCCCAAGTCCGCGTTAATAACTATCGACAACGGATCTAACTCCACCGCGCGCTTGCCCTCGGCAATGGCTTCCTCGAATTGTCCGAGTGCCGCCAGGGTGTCGTTACCGAACCAATGATGTGCCCCCGCGTCATTCGGCTTGAGCTCGATCGCGCGTTTGTATTCGCGCATGGCTCCGGCCAAATCGATTTCACTAAAGAAGAGCACTTTGCCGAGCGCGAGATGCGCTTCGGCGAGATTAGGATCAAGGTGGAGAGCTTTGAGTGCCGCCTCTTTCGCTTTCGGAGAAGTATCGCGTCGGTCCGCGCCTGCGTAAAAGGGAGACAGAATATAGGCACTCGAGAGACCGGCGTAGGCCAGCGCATAATTCGGATCGCGCGCGATCGCCTGCTCGTAATACGCGATCGCTTTCGGAATGTTGTCGCCCGTTCGCTTTTCCCAAAACGATCGGCCCTTGTGATAAAGCTCGTAGGCAGTCGTGTCGGTCGTCGGCTGCGCAGCGATCATCTGCTTCTCCGAGCCGGTGAGCTTCGCCTGCAGCGTATCGGCGATCGTTTTGGCGATATCGCTTTCAACAGCGAAAATATCGGTCAGTTTGCGATCGTAAATTTCGGCCCAAAGATGCGCGTTGGTGAGCGCGTTGATCAATTGCACGTTGACCCGCACCTGGTCGTTCACCTTTTGGACGCTGCCTTCAAGAATGTTGAGCGCACCGAGTTGCTTTGCGATGCCGGGCAAATTTTCCGGCGCGCTTTTGAATTTTTGCGTCGATGTGCGCGCGATCACTTTCAAATCCGCCACCTTGGCCAGACGAGTCAGGATTTCGTCCTGCACGCCCTCCGCGAAAAACGCGTTATCGGGATCGCGGCTCAAATTGTCGAACGGCAGCACTGCGATCGACTTCTCTGGAAGTGTATCCGTCTCGCTCTGTCGAGGCGTTACCGTGTATCGTCCGAGGAAAAATAGCGCGATGGAAATCGCGCCGCCGATAATCACAACGTAGATCCAAGCATGCTTCTTCGGCGCGCGAGCCGCGGCGTTAAGATCGGCATCCTCGGTTCGCTTGATTCCTTCCGGAGTCGCTTCAAACGCCCACGCGATAATTAGTGCGATCGGAAATCCGATGATGACCAACGAGATAACCAATCGCACGACCCAGTTTGGGATTTCCAGGAATGGGAAAACCTGCGTTGCGACTTGCACCAGGAGCCAACCAACAATCGCGTAGGCGACGGCAACCTTGTAAACGTTGCGCCGTCTCAGTTCGGCGAAGAACGAAGGCCTTTCGCTCATCGCGTTGCCGGGAAATTCATTTTCGCGACCAACGCCTTGTAGCGAGGATCGTCGCGCAAGCTGTTCAACAACGGATCAACCAGAAGGGCCAGCATCCCGGTATCGTGATTATCCATCGCGATTTGTAACCACTCGAAAGCTTTTTCTTTTTCGCCACGCACGGTGTAAACCTGCGCGATTTGATAGTCCAGCCCTCGGTTGTTGGCGATTAGGTCGGCCAAAGCCGCGTCGGCTGCCTTTCGATCTCCGCGCGCGTATTGCGCAAGGGCAAGTTCGAAACGGCGGTAGCTTTCGTCCGGTTCAAGCTGCGCTTCGCGCAACGCCGTTTCACTGTCGCCTCGTTTAATTGCGACCAGCACCTGCCAGCGACGGCTGGAAGCGGAATTTGGCTGCAACTCCGCTCCCTTGCGCGCAACCGCATCGGCTTCGTCAAGTTTGCCCTGATACCAAAGAATGCGAGCGAGGTTGGTCTGCGGCGCGCTCGCAAGCGGATCTAGCTCCACTGCCTGTCGACCCTGCTTCTCAGCCTCATCCAGCCTCCCAACATAACCAATCACCCGCGCCAAGAGATCGTTCGCGTTCGGATTCGCAGGAGCAAGTTCTTTGGCGCGCTTCAGTTCGCTCAAACCTTCGGCAAACCTCCATTCCGTAAAAAAGCGAACCCAACCGAGGGCGGAGTGTGCCTCGGCCAGCGTCGGCGCGATTGCCACCGCTTTCTCCGCATCAGTGCGCGCTTTCGGCCACGCCGTCTTACCTTCGCCGGTGAGGTCCCCAATTAGAGTCCATGCTTCGGAACGCTCTGCGTAAGCGAGGGCGTAGTCCGGATCCAGACGGATCGCTTCATCGTAGTGGCCAACCGCTTTGCGATAATCCTCGAGATTGCGTCGCTGGAAATAATAATGACCTTGGAGATAGGCGTTGTGGGCTTCTGTGTTCTTGGTTGCCGGATTTGCGGATGACCCTTGCTCTGATCCGAGCAACGTAGTTTTCAGGGACGACGCCACAGCAGCGGCGATTTCCTGCTGGACGGCGAAAATGTCTTTCAGTTCGCGATCGAAGGTCCGGGTCCAAAGTTCGATTCCGTCGGCGGCGTTGATCAATTCAGCGACGATTCGCACCCGCTCTCCCTGTTTGCGCACTGTGCCCTCAAGCAGCGTGGTCACGCCTAACTTCTCCCCGATCGTTTTGGTTTCCTCTTTTCTGTCCTTGAAACGGAAGGAAGAGCTGCGGCCAATGACCTTGAGATCTTTGATTTGCGCCAGAGCAGCGATCAATTCTTCCGAAAGTCCATCGGAAAAATATTCGTCTTTCGGGTCTCCGCTTTCATTCAGCAGGGGCAGAACAGCGATCGATTTGTTGTCCGGCTTCGAGGCGATTGTCGATCTTGGGGCGCGCAGTAATTCAAAAACGAGGAGTCCGGTGGCCAGTAGCGCAACGCTAACAATCACGGCAACAAATTTTCGTTTGCTCCAATACGGAATGACGTCACTAGGCGAAATATCCGCCGTTCGTTTCATCCCTTCCGGCGTCATCTCGAACGCCCACGAGATCATCACCGAAATGACAAATCCTAAGGTGAGCAAAACGACGAAGGCTTTCATCACCCATGTCGGTGCTTCAAATGTCGGAAGCAGAATCGACGCCGCTTGGATGAGCAACCACGCCACCACTGCATAAGTGATCGCCACCTTGTAAACGTTGCGCCGCTTCAGCTCACCAAAGAAATTCCTCGGATCCATCGACTTGTGTTGTGCCACACGACGCAGTTGCGAACAAGAAATGGATTCAACACGAAAGGTAGAGCTTTGTCTGCCGTCATCGATCCTTGGAGCGCTCCTCACGACTGGCAACGGAGAGTTCCGCTCGATTCATCCAAGCGCCGAATTATTTTGCGTTCGCGCTGGAAATGGATAGAAGCGGCGCATGATCTGCTGCCTACCGCGCGCAAATATGAAAAGAACGTTTTCAGTAGTCGTTCCCCTCGTCGTGTCCCTGATTTGTCTTTCGGTCGTAAAAGCGGGGGTTGTGAGCGTTAAAGTTAGAATGACGGCGGGGCCGCAAGATCCTCCTTCGACGACATTCGCGTCGAACACTCCAAAACTCTATGCGATCTTCAAAACCGAAGGCGCGAAAGCTGGCGACAAGATCCGTGGGGTATTGATCGCGGAAGACGTCGGTGATGTGGCGCCGGCGAACGCGAAAGTCCTCGAGACAATACTCGACATGGAGGGCGACACCGAGGCCGGTGACTTTAGTTTTAGCAAGCCGACCAACGGTTGGCCGGTCGGAAAATATCGGGTGGAAATCTACGTGAACGACAAACTCGCCACGACGGCGAAGTTTACGATCAAAGCCGCCGCTAAGAAAAAATCGAGCAGCGACGAAGAAGAATCCGGCGACTAGTCCGAGCCGGACGGGCATTTACTTCAACTTCGGACTCAGCCAGGAAGCTGAGATGCGAACGTGCATCTCACGCTTTCGGTGACTGAATGTGTTCGGGTCGCGGGCCGATACCCACGAAACGCGCGGGCAACGATTGCAATGCGGGAAACCATTGCAGCAGTCGAATTAGAAACGGACAGGAATCGGCGCTTTTTGATTCGCGACCGGTCACCACGTTGCGATGAATGAATGCCTGCATGGCTTGAATCAACCGGGTGGGCCATTCGCGCCGTCTTTGCACTTGCGCCATATCGGCTAGTGACACTTGACCGCGTTTTAATTTTGCTGCCAGCAGGTTCGCAGTCGCGACTGCGTCCTGGAGCGCGAGGTTGATGCCCACGCCGCCGGCGGGAGACATCGCGTGCGCACTGTCTCCGATGCAAAGCAATCCTTCCCGACACCATTTTTTCAGACGATTGATTTGCACGGTAAGCAGTTTGATTTTCGACCAGTCGTCCAGCTCCGCGATGCGGTCTTCCAGGAATGGCGCAAGGGAAACAATCTCGCGGTGAAGAGCGGGGAGACCGCGTTCTTTGGCCGTCTCGATGCCGCCCTTTGGAATCACGAAACCGGCCTGAAAATAATCGTCGCGATTAAGCAGAACCAGCAACTTGCCGTGCCGAAAGAAACCGAGCAGCTGCTCCGGATCGCCTTCGCGTTTCGAAATATGCATCCAAAGGACGTCGATTGGCACGCCGAGTTCCTGAATCTCGAACCCCGCGCGCTGGTTTGTGATCGCATGACGCCCGTCGGCGCCAATGACGAGATCAGCATAAATGTCACGCTCGCCTTCGGGCGTTTTCGCCCGCGCACCGGCAACGCGGTTGTCTTCGAAAAGAAGATCGACAACTTCGTGCTGCATGCGAAGCGCGAATGACGGAAGCTCTTTCGCTTTAGCCGCAAAGAAGTTGAGAAAATCCCATTGCGGCATAAAACCGATGAACTTGCACTGCGTCGGCAGGCGCGAGAAGTCGGCGATGCTGACATAATGGCCGTTGATGACTCCTCTTAACCTCGGCAATTCCTGATGCGGTAGTTTTAAAAATTCATCGAGCAGGCCGAGTTCGTGCATGACTTCGAGGGTGGAGGGATGGATCGTGTCGCCGCGGAAATCGCGAAAAAAATCGGCGTGCTTCTCCAGCACGATCACGTTCACACCGGCGCGCGCCATTAAATAGCCGGCCATCATTCCGGCCGGCCCGCCTCCGACGATCAAGCATTGGGTCCGGACCTCGGGCAGCGTGCTCATCGAAAACCAATTAAGAAGTAAGAAGGAAGAATTAAGAAGGCAGAACTTATTTGCATTGAACGTTGAAAGTTTAACGTTGAGCGTTTGATTTGGATTAGGAAATGAAGCCTAAATACGATGTGATTATTCTTGGCGCGGGCCATAACGGTCTGGTGGCGGCGAGTTATCTGGGGCGCGCCGGCCTGAGCGTACTCTTATTAGAGAAGAACGATTACATCGGCGGGGCGACGACTTCGCAAAAGGTTTTCCCCGATTACGACGCCCGGCTGTCGCGCTATTCGTATCTGGTCAGCCTGTTTCCGGAGAAGATCATTCGCGACCTCGGGCTGAGGCTTGAGCTACGCCGGCGGGCGACCGGATCGTTCACCCCTTATATTAAGAGCGGCCGGCACGACGGCCTCTTAATTAGTAACGTCGATGAAGAGCAAAGCCGGCGGTCGATGGTCGATCTTACCGGGAGCGAGGCCGAGTTTGAGCAGATGAAGAAGTTTTACGCGCTCTCGCGAGTGTTCGCGGAGCAGGCCTGGGATTCAATGCTCGAACCACTCGTTTCGAAAGACGAGATGAAACGGCGATTCGACGTCGATGATGTCTCTCGGGAAGCATGGCGAAGCCTGGCCGAAGAACCGCTCGGTCGCTCGCTCGAGCATTATTTACAAGACGATCTCGTCCGCGGACTTGTGCTGACCGACGCAAAAGTCGGGATTTTCACGCGCCCGCATGATCCTTCACTCGTGCAGAACCGGTGTTTTCTTTATCACTTGATCGGTAACAAAACCGGCGAATGGAAAGTGCCGGTCGGCGGGATGGGCGCAGTTGCGCGCGAGTTGGAACAAGCGGCCCGGAGTGCCGGCGCGGAGTTTCTTAGGAATGTCGATCTTACACATGTCGATCTTGCGGCGCGCGCGGTCGCGTTCGAGATCAACGGAAAAAAGCAAGCCGTCGAGTCGCGATTCTTGTTGGTAAACTTCGGGCGCAACGTGCTGGCAAAGTATTCGGACGAAACATACGAGCCCGAAGCAGTAGACGAGGGGAGTGTATTTAAGATCAACATGCTCCTGCGCCGCCTTCCGAAATTAAAGGCGAAGAAATATCCGCCGGACCAGGCGTGGTGCGGCACGTTCCACAGCGATGAAGGCTACGAGCAGATGAATAGGAGCTACGAGCAGGCCGCGAAAGGTCGATTGCCGGACAAGACGCCATGCGAGGTCTATTGCCACACCCTGACAGACGAGACCATTCTTTCGCCGGAGCTGCGCGAAAAAGGTTTTCACACGATCACGCTGTTTGGTCTCGATACGCCGTATTCGTTATTCGAGAAAAACAACGAAACGATGCGGAAACAAGCGGAGAAAAAATTTCTCGAAAGCATGAATCAATGGTTGGAAGAACCACTGGAAGATTGTCTCGCAGTCGCGCGCGACGGGAGTCCATGCATCGAAAGCAAGAGCCCGGTCGATATCGAGAATTCGTTAGGCATGTATCACGGGAACATTTTTCAAGACGCACCGACGTGGCCGTTCGCGACCAAGAAAGAGCAAGTCGGCAAATGGGGAGTCGAAACCGAATGGGAAAATGTGTTTCTCTGCGGGTCAAGCGCGCTTCGTGGCGGAGCAGTCAGCGGAATTCCCGGACATAATGCCGCGCGCAAAGTTCTAGACGTCATTAGAAAAACGCCGACAAGCGCACATGGAAAAGACATTGAACAGCCTGAATTGCAACGGCACTAAGCAAACATGAACAAAACGATCGTTCTCGCGGCGGTTTTGTCGCCCCACTTACTCCTCGCCCAGACTCCGAGTCCCAGACCTGACAAGCCGGTTCCGGTCAAGCAATACACGATCGACCAGTTCATGGCCACGACGCGGGTTGGTGGCGCGACATTTTCGCCGGACGAGAAGTCGATTCTATTTCACAGCAACAAGAGCGGAATTTTTAATGTTTACAGCATGCCGCTATCGGGCGGCGAACCGAAGCAGCTAACCAATTCTACCAAGGAGAGCACTTACATCGTTTCGGCGTTCCCCAACGACGCGCGGTTCCTTTACCGCTACGACAAGGGCGGGAACGAAAACGAGCACATCTATTTAAGAGCGCTCGACGGGACGGAGCGCGATCTGACTCCGGGCGAGAAGACGAAAGCGAATTTTCTCACGTGGAGCCAGGACCGGAAATCGTTCTTCTTCTCGACCAACGCGCGCGACGCGAAGTTTTTCGACATCTATGAAATGGCGCTTGTCGATCTTACGCCGAAGCTCGTTTACAAAGACGAAACCGGATTTCAATTCGGCGACATCTCGAACGATCGCAAATTCATCGCCTTCGGTAAACCGGGCAAAACCACGGCCGACTCCGATGTTTATCTATTCAACATCGAGACCAAAGAGATGAAGCATCTCACGCCGCATACCGGCGACGTAGAGAACGATCCACAGACGTTCGATGTAAATTCGAAGTATCTCTACTTCCTTTCAAATGAGGGCGGCGAATTCAAATATATCGCGCGCTACGATCTCAAGACCGGCCAGCGGGAGGCTGTAGAGAAAGCGCCCTGGGACGTTTCATTCATGGCATTTTCACGCAACGGCAAATATCGCGTCGTGGCAAGGAACGAAGACGCGCGCACCAAGATCAAAATCCTGGAGGAAGCGAGCGGCCAGATTGTCGATCTTCCATCGTTACCGGAAGGCGATATCAGCGGCATCAATATTTCCGACACCGAAACGAAGATGGCATTCTATCACGACGGATCGCGCGCCCCGGCCAATCTTTACGTTTACGATTTTAAAACCAAGAAGCTGGCGAAGTTGACCGAGAGTTTGAATCCAGAGATCAATGCGGCGGACCTGGTGGATGGACGCGTGGTGCGTTACAAGTCTTTCGATGGTCTGGAGATTCCGGCGATTCTCTATCAGCCGCATGGCGCGAGCGCGCAGCAGAAAGTTCCGGCGATTGTGAAGGTGCATGGCGGCCCGGGCGGACAGGCGCGCATGCCTTATAGTGCATCCACGCAGTTTTTAGTGAATCATGGCTATTGCGTCATCGACGTGAACAACCGCGGTTCGGGCGGCTACGGAAAAACATTCTATCTGGCCGACGATCAAAAGCACGGGCGCGAGCCGTTGTGGGATTGTGTGGAAGCAAAAAAGTATCTCGCGTCGCTCGGTTACGTGGATGAAAAGAAAATCGGCATCATGGGCGGATCGTACGGCGGCTACATGGTGTTGGCGGCCTTAACGTTTAAGCCGGATGAATTCCAGGCCGGCGTGGATTTGTTCGGCATTTCAAACTGGGTGCGCACGCTGCAAAGCATTCCGCCCTATTGGGAATCGCAGCGCAAATCCCTCTACGCCGAGATCGGCGACCCGGAGAAGCAGTTGTCGATGTTACGCGAAATTTCGCCGTTGTTTCATGCCGAAAAGATCACGAAACCGCTCATGGTATTGCAAGGCGCGAACGATCCGCGCGTGATTAAGCCGGAGTCGGACGAGATCGTGGCCGCAATTAAAAAGAGAGGCGGCGTGGTCGAATATGTTCTGTTCGATAACGAAGGTCACGGCTTTACAAAAAAGGCCAACGAGGTTCGCGCCTACAAAGCGATCCTCGATTTTCTCGACAAGCATCTGAAAGATGCTGAAGCGGTGAGAGGGAAGGCTGGGTAAGCCCAGTAACAAACGCCAATGTCGAAGGCAGTCGAAAGACCGGCCAATCCCGCTGACGTCGAATCAATCGAAGCGATTGTGGCCGCGGCATATGATTCGATCTCGGGCCCGGCCGGCAAAAAGCGCGATTGGGATCGCATGCGATCGCTTTTCATTGCCGGCGCACGACTGATTCCAACGGCGAAGGACGCCGGCAAGCACGATGTCGATCTCGCCACCGGACGAGTCCGTCCGACTGGCGGACTTGCGCCGCAGCTCCTGGATGTCGATGCCTACATTGCCCGGGTCGAACCGTTTTTCGCGACGACCGGGTTCTACGAAAAGGAAGTCGCGCGCCGAATCGAACAGTTCGGCCAAATCGCGCATGTTTGGAGCACATACGAGTCGCGCCACGATCCGAACGATGCCGAGCCGTTCATGCGCGGGATCAACAGCATTCAGTTGTTCTGCGATGGCAATCGCTGGTGGATCGTGACGATCTATTGGCAGCAGGAAAGTACCGCGCATCCAATTCCGGAAGAATATTTGTAGGCGAGCACACGCCCAATCTCCAATTGAGAAGGGAATCAGCCCTCAGCGGCGGCTGTGGGCGCCAAATGCACTTACTTCCTTCGCGAACCTGTCGAGAATGATAGTGGCTGACTTGGGCGAATAGCGCAGCGCAATGTACGTATTCGAGATCTGTCGGATGCGCTCGGATTCCTTAGGCAACAATTGGGCGGCCCGCCTCGAGAAATCTGATGGACCCTCCCATGCATCGCGCCGCGCGCCAAGGTGGGCAGCCTTGCGACAAAAGCGCTCATACAACGCTTTAACCCGGTCGGAGCGCGAGCGCGTCCGCAGTTGCATCCAGCCGGCATAAATTACGAGCAGAGCCGCGGCGACAACCAGGATTTCGGTAATCAGGAAGAACGAGCCGCGGTTGGCGATTCCCGCGGAGGCCAGCAATGCCTCCTGTACGTCGGCATCGAAACCAAGGAGGCGAGTGTCCCACTCGTAACTGACCGCCTCCCAAGCGAGCCGAACGTTGGTGAATATTGCCGACCGGGTCAGCTCTGTGACGAACGCGCTTCGGCGAGTTCCCATTTCTCCGGAAGCGGTGCGTCTCTCCAGAAACGAGTTGAGATCGAGACTCGCTCGTCCAGGCGCAACTGCGCTGGTTGGATCCACTCGTGTCCATCCGCTATCCGGGAGCCAAACCTCACACCAGGCATGGGTGTCCGCTTGCCGCACGAGAAAGAATCGCCCCAGATCGTTGTACTCACCCCCCAGATAACCGACGACGACACGCGCGGGAATTCCGGCCACTCGCATCAGGGTGGCGAAACTGGCAGCGTAGTGTTCGCAAAAGCCAACTCGACGATGAAAGAGGAATTCGTCCAGATCGTTCTTCTTGTATTCGCCCGGCGACAACGAATACCGAAACCCATTCGTCCGGAAAAACTGGAGCGCGTTGTTTACTGTAGCACGCGGATTGGAATTCTGGGCGGTCCAGGATTGTGCCAGCTCGCGCATGGCCGGACTGATCGACGCCGGCAGCTTAAGCGCTGCCTGACGTTCATGCGGCTGAAGTTCCTTTTCCGTAACCTCAGGAGATGAAACGACCTGATACCGGCGCACTTTTCGAATCGGCGGAACGCTCCAGAGATAATTGCCATTCGCAAGCGTTGCGCCGGGAGGGGCTTCAAACGGCCGATCAAGCGCGAACATCCAGTGTGCACCATGCGGCGCGAGCGTAATTCGCTGTCGAATCGCCTTACCGCTCGAGGATTGAGCTGGTAAGGCGCGACCGTCGGGCGCGCCGAGCCTGGAGGAATGAGGGATTGGTGGGGGAGCATACGGACCTCGCCATTCCATACCTTCGCAATGCCACATGACTATCCCGCGCCAATACATCGCGCCAGGCGGTCGAGTTCTACTGTCAGGAAACTCTGCGCGGAAAGCGATATCCGAAGAATTTGCAAGAGATGCGATGCTGCCCGGAGAAAGTCGACCAGGAAAACCGGAAGTCGCCGAACGGGCATCGAGAATTTCAAACCGGAAACCGGTATTTATTCGGGGAAACAAAAGAAACAGCAAGACGACGAGCGGCGCCGCCTGAGCAAGGAGCTTGCAAGTCGCACTTAGCGGCGACCAGAAAGACCCGGGTGACGATCCGCGATGAAACTGTATCAGCGCGACAAGCAGCAACGCGAATGCGGCCAGGAGACACAGCGCGATCGCGAAGTCCTGAGAAAGAAAAAATCCGCAAAGACAAAGCACCCAAGCCATCATTACCATGACCTGGAATTCACGCGCGGTGTGC
>Ga0137403_10008030_pt1 | contig 11834 bp, 11 predicted proteins | sample CZOMad2_1_16fung_FD_122057 | JGI IMG/M metagenome (GOLD analysis project Ga0137403, IMG submission 122057) | Vadose zone soil fungal communities from Angelo Coast Range Reserve, California, USA - CZOMad2_1_16fungal (Hybrid Assembly) | ecosystem: Environmental > Terrestrial > Soil > Vadose zone...
TCGACGGGGCGCAGGGCGAAGGCGGCGGGCAGATCCTCCGCACCGCCCTCGCCCTATCCCTCGTCACCGGCACGCCCTTCCGCCTGGAGCACATTCGCGCGGGGCGGCCTCGGCCCGGCCTCCTGCGCCAGCACCTCACCGCGGTGACGGCGGCGACGGAGGTGGGCGGCGCCGACACCGAGGGAGCGGCCCTGGGCTCGACCGCCCTGCTCTTCCGCCCCGGCGCGGTGCGGGCGGGGGCCTACCGCTTCGCGGTGGGCACGGCGGGAAGCACCGGCCTCGTGCTCCAAACCGTGCTGCCCCCGCTGCTCCTCGCGGCGGGGCCGTCGACCCTCGTGCTCGAGGGCGGCACACACAACCCGTACGCCCCGCCCTTCGACTTCCTCGAGCGGGTCTTCCTCCCGCTGCTCGCGCGGATGGGGCCGCGCGTCTCCGTCACCCTCGATCGCCCCGGTTTCTATCCCGCGGGCGGCGGGCGGCTCACGGTGGCGATCGACCCGGTGCGGGCGCTCGCCCCGCTGAGCCTCCTCGAGCGCGGCGAGACGCGGCGGCGCCACGCGCGGGCGGTGGTGGCCAACCTGCCCCGTCGCATCGCCACCCGTGAGCTCTCGATGGTCCAGGACAAGCTCGGCTGGGCGGACGGCGAGCTGGAGACGGTGAGTTTCGGCCCCGACGCCACGGGCGGGCCGGGCAACGTGCTCCTCCTCGAGCTGGAGAGCACGCACGTCACCGAGGTGTTCACCGGCTTCGGCGAGGCGGGTGTACGTGCGGAGACGGTGGTCGAGCGCGCGACGGCGGCGGTGCGCGAGTACCTCGCCGCCCAGGCGCCGGTGGGGCCGCACCTCGCGGACCAGCTCCTCGTGCCGCTCGCGCTGGCCGGGCGCGGCACCTTCCGCACCGCGCCGCTGACCCGGCACTCGACCACGAACATCGACGTGATCCGCCAGTTCCTCGACGTGCCCGTGACGGTGACGCACGCGCCCGGGGAGACGTCACCCGCCGTCACCGTCGAGGTGGGCGCCCGGGGCGCCGCGCCCGCCACCCCCGCGCCGGGCTAGCATGGCGCGGATGGCCCGGCAGCCATGAGGTCGCGGGCCAGCTGTGCGTGGACTAGAAAGCCGTACCCCGCTGTTAGTGCTTGCGGCATCAACCACGTGAAATCAGACGTTTCGGGGACAGCTCGCAACGTCTGATCCGTGTCTCGCCGAGACCATCTACGCCCCGCTATGCCCCTGACGATATCGAGGCCATGGGGGGTACGATAGGGGTCACATATGGCCGGGTTCGAAACGGCTGCTCCCGACCTGAAACCCCTGCTTGGCGAGCGTATCAACCGGCTCGGGCTCAAGCTCGAGGGCTCGCCCATGGAGCGATACGTCGCCGACCTCTACCGGGAGCTCGAGGCCAAGCGACTCAAGCGCTTCCGCCCGCCCACCTATTTCACCGACGAGTGGGGGTGCCCGTCCGAGGAGCCGATCATCGGGATCCCGTTCTACCTGGCCGATGCCAACCTGGCGCGTCTCGAGAAGCAGTTCGACGATCTCGAAGACGTCCGCGAGATCCGCATGTATTTGCGTCACGAAGCGGGCCACGCCTTCAACTACGCGTACAAGCTCTTCGAGACCCCCGAGTGGCGCGAGCGGTTCGGGCCGTTCAATCGGCCCTACCGCGATCGCTACCGGCCCGTGCCCTTCCATCGCGGGTTCGTGCGGCACATGGAAGGCTGGTACGCGCAGAAGCATCCGGACGAGGACTTTGCCGAGACGTTCGCGGTGTGGCTCACGCCCCGCTCGCGGTGGCGGCAGCGCTACCGGGGGTGGCCCGCCATGGACAAGCTGCGTTACGTCGATCGCGTGGCGCGCAAGGTCGGCGACACCGAGCCCGCCGTGCGGCTGGCCTCCACCGACATCACGGTGGAAGAGATGAACATGACCGTGGAGGAATTCTTCCGCTCCCAGGAGCCCGAGGTGCCGCCCGTCGACGTCGCCCTCGAGCACGATCTCACCGATCTCTTCGTCCGCCGCCGCAAGGGCCTGCGCCCGGCGGCGGAATTCGTGCGCGAGCATCGTGCGGGCCTCATCAACAAGATCGAGTACTGGACGGGGGTGCGCCGCAGCGTCGTACGCGCGCTCGTCGATCGCATGGTGGAGACCAGCGAGCGCCTTCGCCTCGCGGTGCCGGCAGGCACGGAGCCCGCCACCCTCGTCGAGCTGACCACGTACGCAACCACGCTGACCATGAACTTCCTCACCCACGGCAGCTTCGTGCCCCGCGCGCGCCAACCCTCGCGCAGCCGGGCCCGCCCGGCCGTCGGCCGCCCATGAAGATCGTCGTCGCCCACGCTGCCGACGAAACCGTCGATCCGCCGAAGGGCCGGCGGCCGGCGCACAAGACCGACGTGCAGGAAGTCGCGCACGTTCTGCGCGGCGCTGGCCACGAGGTGTCGGGCATCGCGGTCGACGGCACTACCGAGTGCCTGCGCGCGCTCACGCAACTGAAGCCCGATCTGATCTTCAATCTCGTGGAGTCGTTCGGCGACGACAACACCAAGGAGCCTCACGTCGCGGCGTACTACGACCTGCTCGGTCTGCCGTACACGGGCTCGGGCCCGCGTGGGCTCACCCTCGCCATGGACAAGGCGGTGGCGAAGAAGATCCTCGCCTTTCACAACGTCGTCAGTCCGAAGTTCGCCGTCTTCTGGCGAGGGCACCTCGACTGGGACGCGCACGACGTCGAATTCCCCGTCATCCTGAAGCCCCTGCGCGAGGACGGCTCCATCGGCATCGGCTTCGACGCGCTCGCCGCCAATATCAAGGAGCTCATGGAACGGATCGACGCGCTCACCACCGAATTCAACGGCCCCATCCTCATCGAGCAGTACATCGAGGGACGGGAGATCTACATGGGCGTCCTCGGCAACTCGCCGCCGGAGGCGCTGCCCCCCGTCGAGCTGGATCTCTCCCACCTGCCGAAGGGCACGCCGAGGATCGCCGGCACCGAAGTGAAATGGAACGAGGGCTCGCGCGCCTACCGCGGCAGCAAGGTGCGCATCCCGAAGTTGCCCAAGGCCGTGCTCGAGACCATGGAGCGTTACGCGCTCACGGCCTTCCAGGCGCTGGGCCTGCGCGACTACGCGCGCATTGACTTCCGCCTCGCCCAGGACACGATCTACCTGATCGAGGCCAATCCCAACCCCTATTTACACTCCGGCCATGAGTTCATCCGAGGCGCGCGCGCCTCGGGACGTACGCACCCGGCCACGATCATCGAGATCGTCGAGTTCGCCCGCGTGCGGTATGCCGCGCGCCCACAAAGCGGCTGACCATAGCGGCGCTTGCACGCCATACCTGGGAGGACCGCCATGCCGCACGTCGTGACCGACATCGCCACCCACCGCCTCTCCCCCGCGCTCGGTGCGGAGGTCGTCGGCCTCGATCTCGCGCTCCCGCTGGACGCGGCGATGGTGGCGCGCGTGCGCGAGGCGTTCCAGGAGCACCACATGCTCTGCTTCCGCGACCAGCGCCTCAGCGACGATCAGCTCACGGCGTTCTCGCTGCAGTTCGGTTCCCTGGAGGCCTTTCCGGAGAGGGACAAGACGAAGGGGAAAATCGAGGTCTACAACGTCGCCAATGTCTCGCCCGAGGGCGCGCATCTTCCCGAGGAAGACCCGCGGGTGATCTTCCAGCGCAACAACGCGCGCTGGCACACGGATAGCTCCTACCGGTTCGTGCCGTCGCTGGCGTCCATCCTCTACGGCATCGAGGTACTGCCAGAGGGCGCCGCGGGCGGCGAAACCGGATTCTCGAACATGCTCCTCGCCTACGAGGCCTTGCCGGATGACATGAAGCGCCGCTTCGAGCCGCTGCACATGGTGCATAGCTACGAGGGTATCCGGCGGCTGGAGCCTTCGATGCCTCCGACCACGCCGGCCGAGCGGGACGCCTTCCCGCCCGTCACGCATCCCCTGATCCGCGTCCATCCCGACCGGAACGACCGGCGCTCGCTCTATTTCACCTGCAACACCTCGCGCGAGATCGGCGGCGGCACGCTCGAGGAGGGCCAGCGGCTGCACGAATGGCTGCGCGAACACGTGGATCAGCCGCGCTTCTGCTACTACCACCGCTGGCGGCTCGGCGATTTGGTGATGTGGGACAACCGCTGCCTCCTCCATCGCGCCATCCCCTACGACTACGCGTCGTACCGGCGCGTGCTGCGGCGGACCACGGTGGCCGGGAGCGGGCCGGTGGTCGGGCCCTTCTCGGTGCGATGAGCGACCGATCTCTTATCTCAGGAGCGGCACCCGCGGGCGCGGCTGCGTCGTCCCGCGTAGCCACACCGGCCATAAGCACCACCACCTTCTCGGTCATCCTGGCGCTGAGCTTCTGCCATCTGCTCAATGACCTGATGCAGTCGCTGGTGCCCGCGCTCTATCCCATCCTCAAGAGCTCCTATGGGCTGAGCTTCAGCCAGGTCGGTCTGATCACCCTGGCCTTCCAGTGCACCGCCTCCATGTTGCAACCGTTGGTCGGCCTCTATACGGATCGACGCCCCCAGCCATATTCCCTGACGGCGGGCATCGGCCTCACCCTGATCGGCCTCCTGCTGATGTCGCGCGCCGCGACGTATCCCGTGATCCTGCTCGCCGCCATGCTGATCGGGATGGGCTCGTCGATCTTTCACCCCGAGGCCTCTCGCGTGGCCCGCATGGCGGCGGGCGGACGCTATGGGCTCGCCCAGTCCCTCTTCCAGGTCGGCGGGAACATTGGCTCGGCGTCGGGGCCATTGCTGGCCGCGTTCGTCGTCGTGCCGCACGGCCAGTCGAGCATCGCCTGGTTCTCGGGTGCGGCGCTGATCGCGATTGTCGTGCTGCTGCAGGTCGGCGGCTGGTACGCGCGCAATCGTACGCCGGGGCGACTGGCCCCGCGCGCCGCCGTGGTGTCTGCCACCGCACCGCACACGAGCACGCTACCGCGCGGGAAGGTCATCCCGGCCGTGGCCATCCTGGTGGCCCTGCTCTTTTCCAAGAACGTCTACAGCGCCAGCCTCGGCTCGTACTACACGTTCTATCTGATCGAGAAGTTCCACCTGCCGGTCCAGGCGGCGCAGCTCTATCTGTTCACCTTCCTCGGGGGCATCGTGCTTGGCACCCTCGCGGGCGGCGCGGTGGGCGACCGCGTGGGACGCATCCCCGTCATGTGGTTCTCGATCCTGGGGGCGCTGCCCTTCGCTCTGCTCCTTCCTCACGTCAACTTGTTCTGGACCGGGATTCTCGCCGTGCTCATCGCGATGATCATGGCCTCGGCCTTCTCCGCCATCCTGGTGTATGCGCAGGAGCTGCTGCCGGGCCGCGTGGGGCTGGCCGCGGGGATGTTCTACGGCTTCTCGTTCGGATTGGGCGGGCTCGGCGCCGCCGCCCTCGGCAAACTGGCCGACCTCACCAGCATCACGACCGTCTACCGGCTCACCCCCTTTCTCCTGCTGCTGGGGCTCCTGGTGGCCTTCTTGCCACGCCGGCCCGGGGTGCCGTCAATGGGGTCGGTCTAGCTGGGGATCGGAGCTGCGGCAGCTAAAGCCCGAATGCCCCCTTACTGCTCCAACCACGCGGCAAGCATCCGCCCGCCGTAGTCGTACCCGAGGTTGGGCCCGTAGTTGCGGAGCGCCGGATCCCAGACCGCGACGTAGTTCCCCGACGGCGCGTGGATGTAGTACTGCTGCCGCGCCAGGTGCCGCTGGATCTGCTGGATGACCTCGCGCCGCTGCTTGAGGTCGGCGGTGCGGCGCTGGCGCACGAGCAGGTCGTCGAGCGCGGGGTCGTTGACGTGGCTCCGGTTGCGCGGCTCGCCGGTGTAGTACTGGCCGAAGAGAAAGCTGTCCGGCTCGAGGAACGGCGTGAGGGGTCCGAAGCCGAGCGAGTCGAACTTGCCGAGGCGGCACGAGGCCTGGTAGGCGCCGTACTCCTTCTGATCGAGCCGGGCGTCGATCCCCACGTCCTTGAGCTGCTTGAGGACGAGCTGCATGTGGTCCACGAGCTGGGTGGAGCCGTAGGTCGCGAAGCAGACGCTGGCCTGAAAGCCGTTGGGATGGCCGGCGGCGGCGAGGAGGCGCCTGGCCTCGGCCGGGTCGTGGCGGTAGTACTTCGCGCCCTCGCCGAGCTGCGCGATTGGCAGCGCCCAGTCGTCGAGCGCGGCCGGCAGCGGGCCGTTGACGGCGCCGACGCCCTCGAAGATGGAGTCGATCTGGGCCTTGCGGTCCATGGCCAGGCAGATGGCCTGGCGCACGCGCACGTCGGAATAGGGCGGCTTGTCGGCGCGCAGAGAAATGTCGTTGACGACGTTGGACGGAAACTCCGCGACCTGAAGACCCGGCCGCCGCTTCTTGAGCGGCTCGGCGATCTGCAGCCAGTCGGAGCGGTTGATGGTGCCGGGGAACTCCCAGCCGAGGTCGTACTTGCCGGCGAGGAAGGCGGCCGTGCGCGAGGCGTTATCCTCGTCCACCAGGAGCTCGACGCGGTCGATGTAGGGGAGGCCGGCCATGAAGTACTGCGGGTGGCGCACCAGCGTGAGCCCGACGTTCGGCCGGTAGCTGTCGAGCATCCAGGGCCCCGTGCCGATCACCGCCTCGGCTTTCTTGAGATCACCGAACTTCTCGATGCACTCGCGCGCGATGATGGCGCCGGCCATGGGGCTGGCGATCATGTCGAGGAACCAGGCGAAGGGTTCTTTCAGGGTGAACCGTACCGTATAGCGGTCCGTGGCCTCGACCTTGGCGATGGAGCGGTACATCGACACGTTGCTGCCCTTGTCGGCCAGGATGTACTCGAAGGTGTAGCGCACGTCCTCCGCGGTCAGCTCGCGGCCGTTGACCGGGGGCTTGCCGTGGAAGTGGACGCCGCGGCGGAGCTTGAACACGTAGGTCGTGTCGTTGACCTGCTGCCACGACTGGGCGAGATCGCCCTCGATGGGGAAGGTGCCGGGACGGACGCCCGGCCCCGCCTTGTGCCGCAAGAGGCGGCTGTGCGTGAAGCTCACGACCACGTGCGTGCGGTACGCGTGCGCCAGGATGTGATCGAAGTGGGGCGGGTCCCACGCGCGGAGGTTCAGCGTGCCGCCGCGCCTCGGGGTCTGGGGCGCGGCGCGCGAGGGCAGGGCCGCGGCGACGAGGCTGGTGGCGCCGGCGGCGAGCAGGGCGCGGCGCGAGAGTCGAGTGGACACGGTGTTCACGCGAGTACCTCCGGGGCGCACGGTGGACGCCGCCGCGTGCCGCACGAGTCAGGAGCTGGGTGGGCCGACCGTAGCGCGAGGCGCGTAGGCCGTCAAGCGGGGCGGGACGCTCGCGCCGCCGTTCCTATCCCTTGTCCCGGCGAGGCCCAACGTTCTAGACTCAAATTCCGATGCCGACATATCAAAATAAGGTCGCAATCATTATCAGAGCGGATCTCCTCGAGTGGCAGAAATTGAACGTGGCGGCGTTTCTAGCCAGCTCGGTTGCCGTGAAGTTCCCCGAAACTCATGGAAGACCGTTCGTTACCGCAAGTCGGACCGAGTACTTGCCGTTCCCAAAGAATCCGATGCTCATCTACCGGGCGGAAAACGATCAGCAAATCCGGCGTGCGTTCATGCGAGCAAAAGAGCGGGGATTAAGTATTGGCATCTACACAAAGCCGCTCTTCGCGACGAAGGGAGAAGAAGAGAACCTCGCTGAAATCCTCAAGCTTCCTGACGAAGAGCAGGATCTAGTAGGGATCGTTCTCTATGGGGAAAATAGGCAAGTTGATAAGGCGATCGATGGCTTGAAGCTCCATCCTTAACGGAACAATACACGGGAGCGGGTTGGGCGTCCTGACCTTCGGCCGTCTGCGGCACTTCGGCGTATTGGAGCAGTGGCTCTTGTTGCTGTCTATCGGGAGTAGCGCCGCCTATCTCGCGACGCGAGGTGTTCAACCGTTTCACGGCAGCGTCGTGCTCAAGGCGCTGGGCCTGGCACCGCTGGCAGTGCTGACCTTCAGAGTCCTCGGGAACGCTGAGCGCACGACGAGCGGAGGGGCGCGGCCCGGCGTGCGCGACAGTCACATCCTCACGGCGGCCCTGACGCTCTCGTGCATCGGCGACGTGTTCCTGCACCTGGGTTCCCGCCGCTACTTCGGTCTCGCCTTGGGCGCGTTTCTTCTCGCGCACGTCGCGTACATTCTGCTCTTCGCCCGGAGCTGGCCACGGCCGTTGCGCCCCCGCCGCCTGGAGTTGACGTTGACGGCGGCCGTCCTCGTCTACAGCGTGGTGGTGACCGGCTGGCTTTCTACCCGCCTGGGCGAGTATGCGGTTCCGGTGATCGTCTACAGCGTTGCGATCACGGCGATGACGGTATCGGCAATCCTCGCGGGGTTCTCGACGCCCTTCGTCTGGATCGGTGCGATGCTGTTTCTGATCTCGGATTCTCTGATCGCCGCGGGGCGTTTCAATACGGCACTGCCGCTGACCGCCTATCTGATCTGGCCGGCGTATTATCTGGGTCAGTACGGTATCGCCATCGGCTTTCTGCAGGATAAGGTGGCCGACCGCTCGCCGGAGTGAGCGCACGCGAATCGCTGCCCACCAGGTGTTCTTCTCATCGCGGCGCCAGACGCTCGCGGGCCTGGTCCAAATCGGGCACGTTGCTGGACGAGGCGGGCAAGAGCGGCGACTTCGTGACCGCGAGCGCGCCGGCGTCGGCTTGACGACTTGCTGGCCTGGGCATAGCCTTCCCTCATTCCGGTACTCCTGAGCGGTCCTTGTAACACCCAGAGTCCGCCGAGTGAAGGCGGGTACGGGTTGGGGGGTATTGACCGGTTCAATCATGGGAGGAGGGAGCGAGTATGGCGGATGTGAGTCGCATCGGTGTTGAAGAGGCGCGACGCAAGGTCACGGCCGGCGAAGCGTTGCTAGTCTGCGCCTACGACGATGAGGACAAGTGCAGCAAGATCAACCTCCAAGGCTCAATCAATATGGCACAGTTCACGTCGCGGGTGGCGACCCTGCCGAAGAACCAAGAGGTGATCTTCTACTGCGCCTGACCCGCCGAAGCAACAGCTGCCGGTCAGGCAGCAAAGCTTCAAACTCGGGGATTTACGGGAGCAAAAGCTCTGAAGGGTGGCGTAGAGGCGTGGCAGCAGGCCCGCCTTCCGATGGCGACGGCTGGTTAGCGCGCCGAAAAGCACTACGGCAAGTAGGCCTACTCCCACGGCCCGACTAGCAGGGCTCGCCCGCGGTGGGATCCGCCGGCGGTGTGCTGCTGGCGGAGTTGCACCGGAGGAAGACACCGGTCGTGGTCGGGAACATGCCCAGCGAGAGTGAGGCGGTGTCGGCGCCCGAGCCGGCCGCTTGGATGGTGCCGCTGAAGGTCGGCGGCGAGGCCGAGGACACCGCGAGGCTCCCCGAGGTCGTGACCGTCCAGCGCCCATCGCCCGTCACGCCGGCCGTGCTGACGCCGACGCGATTGACGACCTCGCTGACCGAGCAGCTCTGCCCCGAGCCCTTGGCCTGCACACATCCCTGCAGCGCCGTCATTACCGAGCCCAGCAGCGCCTTGCCTTCGGCCAGCTTGGCGTCCTTGGTGTAGCCCAGGTACAGCGGAATCGCCACCGCCGCGAGAATGCCGACGATGAGGATCACGATCAGAAGCTCGACGAGGGTAAACCCCTCCTCGCGCCCCTTCCCGCGATACGCTTTCAGCATTGAGGTGAACATTCTTCGTATCCTTCCTAGTCTTCCTGAGTGAACTCCAACGGGAGGATTCGGCGCCCGTCCGCGTTCCGCGCAAGATCCCGCACCGGGCCCCTCCCTCATGCTGGAACAGGATAGCCCATTTGTGACTAATTCATGGCTTCGCTTGTGTCAGAGCCGCTTCACTGCCGTGAGCAGGAACACCCCCAGGACGATGAGAATGACCGCGCCCGCGACGCGCCAGCTCAGCTGACGCCGGCCGCTCGGCGTGAGGACCGCCAGGAGCAGCACGAAAAGCGGCGCGGTGCCGATGAGCGGGGTGACGACGCTCACCTCGCCGAAGCCGAGGGCGACGATGAGGAGGAGGACCCCCGTGTTCTCCGCGGCCCCGCCGCCGATCAGGAACAGCGCGCTCTTCCGGTCGCAGCGGAGGTCCCGCCAGTGGCCGGTGGCGACGACGAAGGCCGTGGCCGCGACCATGGCCGCCGTCACGTTGATCGCGGCGTCGAAGATCGGCCCTGCGTGGCTTAGCCCCATCTTCCGCACGACCTGCACCAGGCCGAAGCAGGTCGCGGCGCCGAACGGGTAGAGGAGATGCCGCGGCGCGAACCCGACGTACTTGCCGCTCAGTGAGAGCAGCACGGTGCCGGCGACGATGACCAGCGTGCCCCCGAGGATCGGACCGGTCACGCGCTCGCCCAGGATCGCAATGGCCATGATGGTCGCGATGAGAGGTGTCAGGTTCAAGATGGCGGCGGCGACGGGGGCGCCGACCTTCTCGATGGAGACGACGCGGAAGAGGCGGCCCATCGCGGTGCCCACCACGCCGGAGAACACGAAATACGGCACCGCGCTCCAGTCCCACTCGCCGCGTGGCACCAGGAGCAGCACCGCGCACCAGAGGCCGACCAGCCCGACGGCGACGTTGATCCAGAAGCCGGCGTAGAAGTTCGAGCGCCGCAGTCCTTGCTGGATCAGGTGGGTCGCGATCGCGGAGAAGAACGCGCTGGTCAGGGCGAGCAGCTGGGGCGAGGAACGCAAGCCGAGCGTTCAGGTGTTCATTCGGGAAGGGGGACGAACTCCAGGTCGTCACCGGGCACCTTGGGGAACCGGCCTTCCTTCCAGTCGCGCTTGGCCTGCTCGATGCGCGCCTTCGAGCTCGACACGAAGTTCCAGTAGATGTGCCGTGGGCCATCGAGGGGCGCCCCTCCGAGCAGGACGACCCGGGCCGGCGAATCGGCCCGGAGGGTCACGCTCGCCCCGGGGACGAAGACGAGCATGCGGCCGGCCTCGGTCCGCTCGGTGCCGCAAGCAACCGCGCCGTCGATCACGTAGAGGGCCCGCTCTTCGTGCTCGCCGGGGAGAGGCAGCGTAGCGCCGGGAGCCACCACGGCATCGACGTAGAAGAGCGGCGACAGGGTGTCGACCGGTGAGGTCAGGCCGAACGCCGAGCCCGCGAGAACCCTGAGACGCACGCCGTCGTGATCGCGCTCGGGCAAGTGCGCGCCTGGATAGTGGTGGAACGAGGGCTTCGCCTCTTCGTGGGCCAGTGGAAGCGCGACCCAGAGCTGAAGACCGTGTAGCCGCGAGCCCGGCTGTCGTTGATCGGCCGCGGTGCGCTCCGAATGGACGATACCGCGCCCCGCCGTCATCCAGTTGATGTCCCCCGGCCGAATCGCCTGCTGCGAGCCGAGGCTATCCCGGTGGACGATCTCGCCCTCGAACAGGTGGGTCACCGTGGCCAGCCCGATGTGCGGATGCGGAGGCACGTCGATCCCTTCGCCGGCCGCGAACGACGGCTGCCGCATCTCGTCGAGGAAGGTGAAGGGGCCGACCATGCGGCGTGCGGCGGCGGGCAGGACGCGTCGGACGGCGATGCCCCCCAGCTCGCGCGCCCGCGCGTCGATGACGTTCGCGATCACGGGGGCCGAGCCCGCGCTCGAGCAAAGGGGCTCGACGGCGGGGCGCACGCTCATTGTGGGCCCTCAGGGGAGGGCGCGGGGACGGACGCGGTCAAGATCAACGCCCCCGTCACTGCGCTTCGAGACGGGCGCGGACCTGGTCCAGGTCGGGCACGTTGCCGGACGACGCCGCCAAGAGCGGCGACTTCGTCACCGCGAGCGCGGCGGCCGCGGCCTC
>Ga0137403_10008031_pt1 | contig 11832 bp, 17 predicted proteins | sample CZOMad2_1_16fung_FD_122057 | JGI IMG/M metagenome (GOLD analysis project Ga0137403, IMG submission 122057) | Vadose zone soil fungal communities from Angelo Coast Range Reserve, California, USA - CZOMad2_1_16fungal (Hybrid Assembly) | ecosystem: Environmental > Terrestrial > Soil > Vadose zone...
CGCCTGCTCGTGCACCTGCTGAAGTGGCGCTATGATCCGGCCCAGGACCCGCGTCGCCTGTGGCGTCTGAGTCTCCTTGATGCGCGCCACGAGATCGGCAAGGACCTCGCCGAGAACCGCACGCTGCGCGGGTTCCCCGCCGAACGCCTGGCGGACGCCTATCGTTACGCCCGGCGGGTGGCCGCCGTCGAGACGGATCTGCCGCCCGTCACCTTCCCCGAGACGTGCGAGTGGACCGTGGCGCAGGTCCTGGACGAGGACTTCTGGCCCGAGCCCGGCTGGAGCCAGCCATGAGACCCCTGCTCGCGCTGGCCCTGCTGCTGGCCCTGGCGAGCCCCGCCCTGGCCGGCCCGAGCGTGCGCTGCACCACGGTCGAGGAGAAGACCCTGGGCCGCCTGCAGACCCTGTGTGACGACGGGACGCGGGCGGTGTCGACCTATAACCAGACCCTACAGCGCTGGGACACCACGGTTACCCCGCCGCCGGGGCAGACCTGCACCGGGTCGCTGAATCCGAAGACCCGCCAGTGGGAGGGGCGCTGTCGCTAAAGGAGGACCACCATGGACGCCAATGAGCCACGGCACCGAGAGACGTTGCATCGCTTGGTCGATGACCTTCCCGACGCCATGCTCCAGGAAGCGGAGCATTACTTGCGTGTGCTGTACCTGTACCCCGATCCCGTGGAGCGGGCGCTGCACCTGGCGCCGTGGGACGACGAACCGGACACCGAAGAGGACCGGCGTGCCGCCAAAGACGCCAATGAAGAGTGGCTTCGGGGCGAGACGCGCTCCCTGGAGGATGTGCGGCGGGAGTTGGGGTTGTGAGCTGGCGGGTCGAGTTAACCCCCAGCGCCCAGCGGGACCTCCGGCGGCTCGACCCGCCCGTGGCCAAGCGTATCCTCGATGCGCTCGTGCGATTCGCCGACACCGGCCGGGGGGATCTCCAGTACATCAGTGACGCGTATCCCCCGGCCTGGCGACTCCGGGTCGGCGATTGGCGCGTGCGCTTTCGGCGTGATGACGTGCAACAGATCCTGATTGTCCTCCAGATTCGCCACCGGGGCGAGGCCTATCGCTAAGACGGAGCCCCCATGACCCCCGCCGACGAAGCCCGCTTCATTCAGCTCTGGCAGGCGGGCGCCAGCTATCAAGCGATCGCCCAGGCGATGCGCTGCCCGCTGGGCACGGTGGCGTCCCGCTCGGCCGCGCTGGTGGCCAGAAGCTCGCCTTCGGAACGTCCTGAACGTTCCGAACGTTCGAAACGTTCTCGATGACGGGACCGGAATCTATGGGCCCTTTGCTCAAGCTCAGAGAAGCCGCGCGACTGATCAGTGTTTCACCCGGCCGGCTCTATCGCGCCATTGCTGATGGCCGGCTGACCGCGGCATCAGGTGGAGGACCTGGCAAGCCGACGCTGATCAGTGTGGAGACCTTGCAGACGTTCTGCCGGAGCGAGGGGCTGCGCGTGCCTGATGCGGCCGAACTCATGGAACGTTCAGAACGTCTCGAACGTGCCGAACGTTCGGAACATACCGAACGTTCTATGAGCCCTGCCGATGAAACACTCGCACGGCAGGCCCTTGAGACCATGGCGGGCCAGTATCTCGCGCAGGTAATGGCGCGGCAGAGTGACTACTTCGAGGCGTTTCTCAGGGATGAGCTCGACCACATGGTCAACCGTGTGGTGGAACGTGTAGTCGAGCAGATAGTGGAACGTCTCACAGAACGTGTTGAACGTTCAGAACGTCCCGAACGTGCAGAACGTTCCATGGGGCTGCCGGCGAGCGCCTCACCCAACAAAGCCGAACTGATGACATGGCTGCGTACGCTACGGGGATCCGGTATGTCGTTGCAGAACATTGCCGACGAATTGAACACCCGCGGCATTCCGACGCTCAGCGGCAAAGGGCGCTGGCAGAAAGGCACCATTGGCAACCTGCTGGCGCAAGTGGAGGACGTTGCACCATGAAGCACCCGAAGATCCAGGCCCTCGGCATCACCCAGGAAGGATCGCCCACGCGCTGGCGGGCCACCGGCTATGTGCAGGGGTTCGGCTGGCTAGAGGCCTGGGGCACGAACCTGATCACGGCCCTGGAGGCGCTGCAGGCCCTGGCGGCGCAGCGGGTGGCCGAGGCCGCTGAGGTGGTCGAGGACGAGGAGCGGCCATGAGCCCTGCCGACGACGCAGACGGCCCCCTGGAGCCCCGCCTGAGCGAGCACCAACGGGTCATCCTGCGCCACCTCTTGAGCGAGACCCTCGAGCAGGGCTTGCTGAGCGTCGCGATCCCCTGGGCGCCGAGTCACTGGTACGACGCCTGGACGCGGGCGGACGCCGCCGCCGTCTCCCGTGCGCTGCGCCGCCTGGAACGGCGCGGCCTGGTCGAGCGCCTGCCGGCCCGACCGGCGGGGGCCACCCGCACCACCCACGTGCGGCTGACGGACCGGGGCCGGGCGGTCGCCGATCGCCTCCTCTTCCCGAGGCCGGAGTGGCCCTATTGTTAACCGGTTCGCCCCCGCTGTTAACCGCTTCCACCCGGATGTTAACCGCTCGGCTCTGGATGTTAACCGCTGTAGAGGACCTGTTAACCGTTTCCCGAGGGCACCCCCAACAAACCCGCTCCAGTCCTGGAGTTTTCTGCTTGACAGGGGGGCGCCATCGGCGTAATGTGAAGGACACCTGGTCACCAGAGCGCAAGGGGAGGGAGGGAGACATGGATCAAGGGACGTTGATGACGCCAGCCACCCCAGGCCCCCGCCGGCCAGCTCTGCACCTGCGGCCGTGCCCGATGGCGCTGCGCGAGGCGCTGCGCGAGCTGGCCCAGGCCGAGGGGGTCCGGCTTTATCAGTATCTGTTGGCGGTGCTGGCCGCGCACGTGGATGACCGCCGCCGGTCCGCTCGGGCGGTGGCCGCACCGGCACCAGAGCGCACAAGTATCTGATTTGCCGAACTTTTTTATTTATTTTCGGGGTGAGATATAGGATAATAGCGGGCGCGATGTCGTCATAGGCTACAAATGACAAGGCCCACTTGTCGACCTGGGGAGGCGTCCAAGTGGGCTTGTCCTGATCCCATCAAACGACGCTGGCGTGTCGTTCGACGGAGGTGCTACTCTATGTGTATCTCTACCATAGCATGCCCACCGGGAAATCCACAAGAAAAATCCGCATATACGCGAACCTGCTGCCAGTGCGGCCTCCGGAGATTGGAGGTGACGCGATGACCTGGTGGTGGCTCGAAAACCTCGTGGACGACTCCACACTGCCTGCCCCCTGCAAGCACGTCCTCAAGACCCTCTGCCGGCAGATCAACCCACCCGACACCTGGGACCAGAAGCACCCCGACGCCTGGGACCCCGCGAGCGACCCCGAGGCCCTGATGGTCTGGTACGATCGGACGAAGCTCAGCCTGCTGACCTCATACAGCCAGGACAGTTTGTCGCGCATTGTGGGCCAGCTCGGCCCGCCTCCAAAACGACCGCCGAAACGGGCACCCCTGACCTACTACGCAGTCGTGCACGTTGAGGGGAAGGCGCGCCAGCACCACACGGCGCGGTTACGCATCGCTCTGGCCGCCCTACGAGACCTACACGACCCCCGGCTGGATGCCTTGGAGGCGGAGCGCCAGAAGGCGCGTGAGGCCCGTCCACTCCGCCGCCGGCCCCGGCGCGCTCGGGGTGACCAGGTCCCCCCAGCCCATGGGCACGCCCACCGGGATGAAGAGGTGTCCCAGGAGCCGTATCTTACGGCCCCTGAATCATCCGAGGGCGTCACCCAGGGGACGGATCTTACGCCGTCTGAGAATCCAGGGGCCGGATCTTACGGCTCCTCAGCGTCCAGGGGCCGGATCTTACGGCCCCCTTTCTCCTTTAGTAGTTCACCGATTGAAAACCCTTCACCTATTTTTTCCGACCCCGACCCTGAGCCGGCGCCGACGACCCCCAACAAAAAAAAGGTCGCCTGGGATCGACCACAGACCAAGGCAAAACCGAAGACGCCGCCGCTCGTCGAGACGCCCGCACCCCCTGACATCCCGATCACCCCCGAGCTCGAAGCCTGGCGGGACGAGAACGCCCCCGGCCTCGACCTGCGGCGCGCCATCCGCAAGTTCCTGCTGTACGCGAAAGCCCATCCGCACATCACGAATGCCGACTGGACGGCGGCCTTCTGCTTTTTCGTCATGCATGGGCAGGACCAGCAGGCGGCCCAGCGTCAGGAGCGGCAGGCGGTGGCCGAGCAGCAGCGGGCGGCGCGGGCGGCGGCGTGGGAGGCCTTCGTGGCCGAGAAGATCGCCGAGGAGGAGGCCCAGCAAGCGGCAGACCCGGAGGCCGGCGAGTGGGCGGACCCCCGGGCGGTCTACAGCTATCACTACCCGTGCGGCACGCATCACCAGCGCCACGCCCCCTGTCCCGCCATGGCCACCGACACCGGCCCACCGCCCGAGTCCAGCACGTTTCACCAGCGGTATGTCGTGCAGACGGCCGAGACACACGGCTTCATCGGCCTGGGCGAGGTGCTGCCGGCCGCTCGGAACGGCAACGGCCATGGCCACCACCACGGAGCGGAGGACCCCCCATGATCGGCGTCGAGGTCAAGGACGGCCGCTATGTCGTGACGCTGGGCAAGCACATCTTGGTCATGGACAAGGCCGACTTTGTGAAATGTTTACGCCAGGGCAAGCGCTGGCGTCGCAGGCAGGCCTTGAGCGCTCGGCTCGCTGCCGTGACCGACCGAACGAGGGAGGAGGAGAGCGGTGGTCAGCAACGTGGAAGTCGATGACGCAGTCGTCCAGGAGAATGGGTTGCTCGCGGGTGGCGCGGTTTCGACCGAAGCCGCAGCCCCTTGCGGGCGGTCCACTAGTGGCCAGTCACCCGGCCGGACCCGCACCGATGAGAACACCGTGAAGTGCTGGAAGTATCTCGATGAGTGCCGCACAGACGCGCACGCTCAAGGAGGCGCACCATGCCAAACGTTCAGCAGCCCGCCCTGCCAGGACTGATACTGGCAGAAATCGCCCCAATACCAGACCCGGCCCTGGAGTGCCGGCGCCGCTCTGTGATCTACGTCCGCGTGAGTACTATCGCCCAAGAGGACGGCTTTAGCCCAGAGATCCAGCGGCAAGAGGGACTCGCGTTAGCCGCCCGCGAAGGCTTTGAGGTCGTCGCGGTTATCGAAGAGACGGCCTCCGGCATGGACGTCGAGCGGCTGGGCCTGCAGCGCGTGACCCAGCTCGTCGAGACCGGCCGCGTGGGCCACGTCATCGCCTACGCGATCGACCGCATCAGCCGCGAAACGTGGCAGGGGTTGCAATTGGCCTGGCGCTGCCAGAGATCCGGCGTCCGGCTGTGGGACGCCAGAAGCGGCCGGCAGCGCTATCATACCGACGAGGACCGCCTGCTCGTCGGGGTGGAGAGCATCTTCGCCGGGTACGAACACGACAAGATCGTGGCCCGCATGCGAGCGGGCAAGCGGCAACGCAGCCTGCAGGGGCATCCCACGCCGCGCTGTCCGTATGGCTATCGGTATGTGCGGGATCTGGCGCGGCGCAAGGTGGATAAAGGCCACTGGGAAATCTGTGAGGAGGAAGCCGCCATCGTTCGCGAGATCTTCGCCCGCTACCTGGCGGGCTGGAGCCTGACCCAGATCGCCGACGACCTGACCGCCCGCCGGGTCACGCGCCTCCCGTACCCGGGGGCCCCGCGCACCAAAGCCCCGGACTACCTGTGGCGGTCGTCGTTCATCTCCGCCCTGCTCAATTGTCGCACCTACACGGGGGAGCTCACGGAGTGCCGCGCGCGCCGCATGCCCACCGCCCCCGGCGCGGTCTTCAAAACCACGCAGGTGCCCCGGCCGGCCGAGGAGCAGGTGGTCCTGGCTGTGCCGGCGATCATCTCCCCGGAGACTTGGGAGGCCGTGGCCCGGCTGCGGGCCGTCAATGGCAAGCGGCGTCGGAAGCTGGCGATGCTCGATGTGTTGCTCTCTGGCCATGTGTGGTGTGGTACCTGTGGGACCAGCATGGGCCGGGATACGGCGGTGTGGAGGCGGGGCCCGCTCCAGGGTACCCTCTACGTGTACTACCGCTGCCGCGGGCGTCGCGTCCTCGGCCAGACGCATGGCCAAACGACGCGCAACGCCCGGCGGCTCGATACCGCCGTCTGGCAGGTGCTGACGCAGCTCCTGGCGACGCCACGGCTGTTGCAGGCGGCCCTCAGGGTGGGCCAGACGGCGGATCCCCGCACCGCTGCAGCGCGGGCCCGAGACGCGGAACGGGCGCGCCTCCGGGCGGCCCTGGCCGACTGTGTGGCCGCGCAGGCGTATCTGGTGGCGCTGGCCAGCGCCCAACAGGAAGAGATCGCCGCCGTCACCCAGAAGTTACAGGCCCTGCGCGCCCAGGAGATCCAGATCCGGGCCGACCTCGCCCGCCTGGAGACGGTTGGGCCGGAGGTGGCACCCCCCCCCAAGCCGACGGCGGCGGATCTGGCGGCCGTGTGTGCCCAGGCAGCGTCCGTCCTAGCGTCGGACGACCTCATCGAACGCCGCACACTGCTCAAGGCGCTGGCGCTGACGGTGGTGTGGCACCCGGAAGACCGCTCCATCGAACTGTGGGGCACGCTGCCGCTGCCCACCCCCGTGCCCTTCGCCTGGGATGGCACCACGGTGCACGTCCCCCCCGGCCGGCGGTTTGTGCCGGGCACGCCCCTGCCGCCGCCTCACGCGCCGGAGCAGCCGGCGCTACTGGCGTGACCGTTGCCGCCGGAGACACCGCCGGCGCCGCCAAAGCGCAGGCCTCCCGGTCTAGCTGCGCGCCACGCGCCTCCCAGGCCTGCGGCTGGGCGGGTGGGCGCACGGCCACACGGCTGAGAGGCCCCACGGCCGGGGGATCGGGCCCCGCAGACGTCACGGCGCGGGCGTCATGCCGCCCGCGCCCGTCCGGACCGCGACCTTGCGTGTTATCATGGTCACCTCCATCACCCAGACAACACACCGAAACTCCTGAGGTGTAGCGGGCCTTTCTGGGGCTCCTGGAGCCATCAGGGTCATGCCCAGCTTGGGATGACGGCGCTTGCGCCTGGAACCCCATTTTGGACGACGGTAAGGATTGGCCAACAAACACATGGGGCTCGGTTTGTGTTGACGGCCAACCCCTTGCCAAGGCCCGTAAAGAGTGGTGTCCACCATGTTGACGTCGGTAAACCTTCGGCGATTGGGGCCTGTGATGTCCACCGTGTCCACATCATCCACTCACAGGTTAGAGGTCCACGAGGTCCACCTCTGCTACAGTGGGTCTACAGTGTGCACAAGGTCCACCTTTGTGGGGAAGGGGGAGCCAGCCGATGGCAGAGGGGTTTGATTACGCACGCTACGATGCCTTGATCGCGCAAGGGCTCTCACAGCGGCAGGCGTTCGCACACATGGGAGTCAAGCGTAGCACGGGACAGGATGCGCTCAAGCGCCGTCCGTCGGTCGCCGTTGAAGTGGTGCCTGTCCATCTGCCAGGTCCACCACATCCACCACGTCCACCACGACAGCCGACCGCCGTTGCCATGCCAGCGGAGCATGAGATGGAAGCCATGAAGGCGGATTTATGGGAGATGGTCGACTGGTGGCGGTCACGGAAGGCACGCGCGGTGCAGCCACGGAAGGACCGCGCGACCGTGCGCTGGACCGTCCATATTGATCCAGCCTTGAAAGACAAGATCCTGGCAGAGGCGGATGCGCGGCGCCTGAGTCTCACCGATGCCGTTGACATCATCGTCCGCCACTACTTCGAGGGAGAAGCCCCGTCCTAAGGGTGGGTACGCGACGGCGACCCCGTGGGGCCCGAGCCTGACGTACGGGCCTAGCGGCGGGACCGTGCGGCCACGAGGTACACCGGGGCGCTGAGCCATGGCGCGCTGATCGTCGGGGTGCAGGTCGTGGCGTGAGTCAGGTGCGCAGGGTTCCCTGGCGCCTCGGCAGCGGACGCAAGGCCGCGTCGATCGCCCCGCCAGTGCATCATCCATCCCTATGTCCTTGGGATACTTGACACGGCCCCTCCACCATCCTACAATCGCGCTGCATTTCCATCGTTGGCTGTGCCCGTTGCTGATGCCCCTGCAGTCGCGAACCACGAGCGCATTTGCCAGTGGTCATAGAAGGATCCTGTCGATGCCGTGCGTAGATGCCGCTCGATCCGTGCCATTTCCAGTGATGCATAATCTCCCTGTATCATCACGATTCCTCGCGAGACCTCAGCTCCTGACCCGCTAAACTCCCCTCCCGTGGGAGGGGAGATCTTCCCGTTCGCCCTGTATTTCCTCGATCCTGTCGCAAGCCCTTGGTTTAAACGCTGCCGTCGACCAGGAGGTCTCCTATGAAGCTAGCCCATCTTCTCCCGTCCTCCATGCGTTCCTTGCTCACGCCCATGGCCTCGGCGATCTGGCGCCGCAACCAGCCGCGTTGCAGGCGTTCCCAGGCTTGGAGACGTCGAGCTTCGTTCCCGTTGCGAGCTAACCGGTTCATGCATGGGAGTCTATCACCGCGCCTGTCCTACGTCAGATCGTTATGCACGGGTCAGGAGAACGAGGGGTCTGCTATGAGATGCTTCTGGTTGGTCACCGCGGTACTGGCGATCACCTTCGGGACAGCCGGGCAGGTGCACGCGGACTTCGTGGTCAATGGCTCCTTCGAGGCCGTGCAAATCGGCTCGCCCTTTTACTCCGGGAACCCTGACGACATCCCAGGGTGGACACATACCGGCACGGCAGGTGATGCCCTGCTCTGGGCCGTGGGCTATCCGAATGTCACCGTGGCAGGCGACGGCCGCCAATTTGTGACTCTGGGAGGCGGCATCTTTGCTAGTGGTACTGGGTCCTGGCAGCAGACGCTGACCGGGTTGAGCCCTGGGGCGACTTACACCTTGACGTTCGAAATGGCTTCTGAGACGGCTATTTCCGGTTTCCAAAGCATCACGGTGGACTTTCCCAGCGGTTCACCGACGGGGGCCATGACGTTCACGGCCGGCACGACAAGTGTCCTTGACTGGCAGGACTGGGAGCAGAAAACGCTGGACTTCGTCGCCAGCAGCAGTGCTGTGACCCTGCGCTTCTCCGCTACGACACAGTATGACGTCGGCCTGGATAACGTGCGGGTGGAAGCCAAGACTGTCCCCTTCGCCGCCTTCACCGCCAAATTAGATCTCACGCTGGGGCCCTCGGTCAGCCAGGATGTCTTCGACCTGAAAGGGACCTTCAGCCTGGGTGCTGGCAGCAATGGGATCGCCCCCCTCATAGAAGCCGTGAGTCTCACGCTGGCGGGAGGCTCAGGCTCTGTCACCGTGACCATCCCAGCTGGTTCTTTCACCGCAACGGGGAAGGGAGCCTTCGCGTTCCAGGGGACCGTGAACGGCGTGGCGCTGCAGGTCCGGATTGCGCCGACAGGGACGAAGCAATACTCGATCCAGGCCGAGGGCACGGGTGCGGATTTGACCAGCTTCGCGAACCCGGTGACGGTGACCCTCACCATTGGCGATGACAGCGGCACAACCACCGTCACAGCCGGGATCAAGTGACCGCCTTCGACCACACGCTAGCATGCCAGGCACAGTCGCTCCCGTATGGCTACAGAATGCGGATGCCTGGCTGAGCCAGCTGCAATGATGGGAGGACGCAGGCAAGGCTCCCGGCTGAACGGTCCTTGCCTGCCCTGCCCAACCCTGCTTTGTGGCGGGTCATGGCCCAGTAACACTGTAGCTTCGGCCAGACCTAATAAGGAGCATCGCGACTCACCCGAGTTTCCCTTTTCGCGTTTGGCCCTGGCCATTCGTGACGAAAAGGACCAAATAGGGGCTGTGATACGTTCAACGGTCGCGAAAAAGTGCCGGTTCTGGTGGATAAGGGAAATTCGCACTCAGATGGAAGCCGACGATGGTGATGCCAGAAGGTCTTTCTTGGCAATGAGATAGAGCCTATTAGGTGGTATCGCAGTTTCAGTGCTACTGGGCCATCTAGCGCGCGGGCGACCCATATCCTAGCGCCGTGGGTCAACGATCGCGCCCACCCCTGGGAGGGGGGGACAGGCCCCTCTGGCAATCGTGCAGCCTGCGCCCATCTGGTAGGGTGTCTAGCGTATGAAAGGAGACCAACTCGGCGTTGATGGCGCGGTCGCGATCGCTGCCCCCCGTGTATACTGTAGTAGGTTCATCACGTACTCCGGCGTCCGCGTATTCGGGGCCGTTGCACCGAGTGACGGATCGTGCAGGTGTGCGGGTGGCTCTCGACAGCTCGCTGTTTCGATCAGACAGTGATAGCTGGGATATGCCCCCGAGAGCGTACTCGCGATGAGCACCCCACCGACCCATTTAACCATGTGGTGCTTGACCGCTGACCATGGATCGCCTGTAGCACTGTGCGTTCCTTGGTTCGGTTCGACCGATCGCTTCATGATTTCCTCCCCCCTTGTGTGACCTCGTTGTGCCTTACCATAGCACAGCGCCGGGGCACACGCTCAGCGGCCTTTCCCCCGTGCTGGAGGTCTATCTTTGCGTGAGCCTCAGTATGATCAATTTTCATCTCTCAGGAGCCTGGCGAGTTGACAAGTACATTGTTATGGGATCCTGGGCGCCGACGTCCTGTAGTTTCCAGGACTTACGAGTCGACAGAAGGCCACACCCGCCACCAGCGCGGCCGGGGTCCGGGAATTATGCTCAGGGGTGATCAGGAGTGCGCAGGATTCGCGCGGCTCAGCGAATGATCTCGTCGGCCTGGAAGAGGAGCGTCGGGGGAATCGTGAGGCCGAGGGCTTGGGCGGTTTTGAGGTTGATCACCAGCTCGAATGTGCTGGGCTGCTCGACGGGCAGGTCAGCGGGTTTGGTGCCTTGCAGGATGCGATCCACGTAGTAGGCGGCGCGTCGGATGAGGTCGAGCGGGTTTGGCCCGTAGGACATGAGGCCGCCGGCCTCCACATATGGCCGTGCGTTGTGCATGGTCGGCAGGTGGCTCATGGCCGCAAGCTCGGCGAGCCGGCTGCTGCGCTGAAGGAACACGCGGTCCCCTATGACGAGGAGCGCGCCCGCGTGCGCACGGGTCATCGCCGCAAAGGCGCGGTCAAACGCCTCGGGACCGCGCGTCTCCACGCGGTGCAGCTGGACGCCCAACGCCTGGGCCGCCACCTCCGCCGCCCGCACATTGAGGGCGTTGGATGGATTGGCGGGATTCCAGAGGATGGCCACGCGGGAGATGGTGGGGAGCACTTCCTTAAGGAACTCCAGCTGTTTCCCGACGAGGTCGGGGGCAAAGGAGGACACGCCAGTGACGTTGCCACCAGGCCGGGCGAGGCTGGCGACGAGGCCGCTCCCCACCGGATCGCCCACGATCGTCATCACAATGGGGATCGTCGTGGTCGCCTGCTTGGCGGCCACGGAGGGCGGCGTACCATAGGTCACGATGACATCCACCTTGAGACGGACCAACTCGGCCGCGAGGTCAGGGAGCCGCTCGTACTGCCCTTCTGCCCCGCGGTACCCCAGGACGAGGTTCTGACCTTCGACATAGCCGAGCGCGCGCATCCCCTCCAGGAAAGCCCCCACATATGGGTCTCGTCCTGGGGTAGTATCACGAAGCACACCGATCCGGTGCACGTGCGTGGGCGGCTGCGCGACGGCGGCGAGCGGCGCCACCAGGAGGCCGAGGGCGAGGGTGACGAGGAGGACGAGCATCTTCATCGAATCACCTCGTCGGCTTGGAAGAGGAGGGCGGGGGGGATCGTCAGGCCGAGGGCTTGGGCGGTCTTCAGGTTGATGACGAGGTCGAACTTCATCGGCTGCTCCACCGGCAGGTCGGCGGGCTTGGCCCCCTTCA
>Ga0137403_10008032_pt1 | contig 11832 bp, 10 predicted proteins | sample CZOMad2_1_16fung_FD_122057 | JGI IMG/M metagenome (GOLD analysis project Ga0137403, IMG submission 122057) | Vadose zone soil fungal communities from Angelo Coast Range Reserve, California, USA - CZOMad2_1_16fungal (Hybrid Assembly) | ecosystem: Environmental > Terrestrial > Soil > Vadose zone...
AGAGATCGGCGCAGGAGGTGTTCCAGCGATCTTGGTGCCGAACAAGATCGACATGGTTTCTTCGGCGCCGGTCCAACAACTCAAGAGCCGAGCCGTGGAAGGAGTCTGTCCGGTCTCGGCATTGACCGGTGCGGGAATCGATCGTCTGTTGGATTTGATCGGTCGAGTGTTGGACCAAGGCAAAGAACAATTTCGCGCCAGTTTTTTTTCTTGGCAAGGAAAGCTGCTCGCGCTCTTGCGGGAACGCGGTAGGATTCTAAAGGAAACCTATCAGGATGATGAGATTCACGTTACGGCTCTAGTAACTCCAAAATTGGCCGGGCAGATGCGTAAATTGCTAAATGCTGCCGGCCGGAAAAATCAGGCCTTGTCGTAGCCGTAGGGTCCGATGCTCAACCTACCGAATTTCCTCACGCTTATTCGGATCCTGACGATTCCATTTTTCCTGGTCTATCTTTCGTACCATCGCTACGGCGAGGCGTTGATTATCTTTATAATTGGCGGAGTGACGGATTTCCTCGACGGCCTGACGGCGCGCTTAATGAATCAGCAGACCGCCTTGGGAGCCTATCTGGATCCTATCGCGGATAAGCTTCTGGTGATTACATCATTTATCATGCTTGGACTGATCGACGGAATTCCCGAGTGGTTGGCGGTGGTGGTCGTAAGTCGAGACATCCTGATCCTCATAGGCTATGGGATGATTTACCTTTTAGTTGAAGAGCGACCGCCGATGAAGCCAAGTATGATTGGCAAGTGGAGCACCATGTTGCAGCTGCTTACCTTGGGCGTGTCGTTGGCGTTGCTTCACGACGAAACTTTCCTGGATCGTCGTTTATGGAACGTCCTTATCGCCGCCACTGCTGTTACGACGGTGGTATCGGGTCTCCAGTACCTTTACCGTGGGCTCGTATGGTTACAGAGTAGAGCGCCAAAGATTACCGGTCTTGGTTGACACCGGACAGAAAAATTGGTAATAAAATCAATTTCTTGCGCCGCCCAGGGAGACTGACCTAATGATCGATTCAACATGCCTCACTCAAAGCGACCGGCAAAGAGCTGGTCTTTTCAGGTCTTGAAGGCACGTAGCTCAGTGGGAGAGCGCTTCCTTGACACGGAAGAGGTCGGCAGTTCAATCCTGCCCGTGCCTACCATTTTTTCGTTTAACAAGTTAGTTAGATGGACAGTATTCACATAACATTACCGGACGGCAAAGCCGTGGAGGTGCAACGCGGCACACGCATCGACGAGATTGCCCCTTCCATTGCGACTAACGGCAATATTGTTGCCGCCAAGGTCGATGGGCGTACCGTGGATCTCAGCCGTGGGCTCGACAACGATTGCTCCTTGGCGTGGGTATTAATTGATAGCCCTGACGGCCTGGATGTGCTGCGCCATTCGACAGCCCATCTGATGGCGCAGGCCGTGCAAAGCCTATTCCCGGGAACTCAGGTGACCATAGGACCCACCATCGAGGACGGGTTTTATTACGATTTCAAACGAGACCGAGCCTTCACTCCGGAAGAGATTGAAAAGATCGAAGCGCGAATGGAGGAAATTGCCAAGTCCAATCTCAAGGTAACTCGCGAAGAGATGCCGAAAAGTCAGGCCATGGAATTATTCCGTGGCATGGGGGAGGACTACAAGGTCGCTATCATCGAGGATATACCCGACGAAGTTGTGTCGCTCTACCGCCAAGGGGACTGGGTGGATCTTTGCCGTGGTCCGCATGTGCTGTCCACTGGAGCCATTAAAGCCTTCAAGCTCACCGGAGTCGCCGGAGCCTATTGGCGCGGCAATGAGAAAAACGAGATGCTTCAGCGTATCTATGGTACGGCATGGCCCACCAAACAGGCTTTGAAAGAGCATTTGCGTCTTCTCGAAGAAGCCAAGAAGCGCGACCACCGTAAGCTGGGGCAGGAACTGGGTCTCTTCATGATCTCAGACGTCGTCGGTCCCGGACTCCCCATCTGGCTCCCAAAGGGCGCGATGGTCCGCTCGATCCTGGAGAGATATATCGTTGATATCGAGCGAAGCATGGGCTACCAGCATGTGAACACGCCTCAGCTCGCACGGGTGGATCTTTATAAACGATCGGGCCATTGGGATCACTTCAAAGATAATATGTATCCTCCGATGGAGTTCGAGAACAAAGAAGAGTTAGTTCTCCGACCGATGAATTGTCCCCATCATATCACCATCTACAAACATGGACTTCACAGCTATCGCGATTTGCCGGTTCGGCTGGCGGAGTTGGGAACCATGTATCGCTACGAACGTTCTGGCGCGCTTTCCGGTCTTTCGCGCGTGAGGGCGATGACCTTGAACGACGCGCATATTTTTTGTCTTCCCGAGCAGATCCAAGCCGAAACAGTGGGAGTTCTCCGGCTAATCCAACGCGTATACCGGGATTTTGGCTTCAAGGACTATTGGTACCGCCTTTCGCTGCGTAACCCCGTGGACAAAGCCAATTTCGTTGATAATGACGCCATGTGGGATAGGGCGGAAACGTATCTACGGCAAGCTCTCAATGAAGTCGGGGTGTCTTTCAAAGAAGCAGTGGGCGAGGCCGCCTACTACGGTCCGAAGATTGACGTGCAATTGAATGACGTGCTAGGGCATAGCGAGACTCTGTCCACCGTGCAACTTGATTTTTATCTTCCCGAGCGATTCGAACTGGAATATGTTGACAGGGACGGGCAGTACAAACGGCCGGTCATGATTCACCGGGGCGTCATCAGTACCATGGAACGGATGATGGCTTTTCTAATCGAGCACTATGCGGGTAATTTTCCCCTGTGGCTTGCTCCCGTGCAAGTCAAGGTTGTGACGGTGACGGATCAGCAGTTGGATTATGCGCGCAAGGTTTCGGCGGAGTTAACGGCAGCGGGCTGGCGAGTGGAGTTGGACGAACGCAACGAAAAGCTCGGTTACAAAATTCGCGAGGCCCAATTGGCGAAGATTCCCTATGCGGTCGTCATCGGCGATAAAGAAGTCGAAGCGCAAACCGTCGCGCCGCGCCGTAGGGGCGGTGAAAATGTGGCGCCATTGTCCATCAGCGATTTTATTCAGAGGCTGACATTTGAGGTTGCGCAGGAAAGGGGAGAAGCATAGAAATCAAGATGGTCTCACAAGAAACGGAGGTGGCTTATAGCTAGAGAAGCGAGGATCAATCATCAAATTCGCGCCCGTGAGGTCCGTGTCATAGGCGCGCAGGGAGAACAATTAGGCGTTATGCCGCTCTACGAAGCGTTGAAGCAGGTAGACGCATTGGAGTTGGACCTTGTGGAGGTGGCGCCGGATGCCCAACCGCCGGTTTGTCGCATGATGGACTATGGTAAGTTTCGCTACGAGCAAAAAAAGAAGTCGCACGGACCGAAGAAACATTCCGTCGTTGAGATCAAGGAAGTAAAGATGGGGTCACGGACCGATCCCCACGATGTGGTGCACAAGGTCCGGAACATTCGCCAGTTCATTGGAAAGGGACAACGGGTCAAAGTATCCGTTTTCTTCCGCGGACGTGAAATCACCCATCCCGAGTTGGGTAGGCAAATGCTACGCGGCGTGGTTGACCAAATACAGGACATCGCAAAGGTCGACATCGAGCCACGGCTGGAAGGGCGGAGTATGGCCATGCTGCTTACCCCCAAGTAATCGTGAGCTCAACAATCAAAACGATAGGAGAAACCAGTGCCCAAAATCAAAACCAATAGAGCCGCAGCCAAAAGATTCAGAGTCACGGCCAGCGGAAAGGTCAAAAGGAACAAAGGCTTCAAGAGCCACCTACTTTCGAGCAAAGGAAAGAAACGAAAGAGGCATCTGCGGCAAGGGACCCTGGTCTCGGCCGCCGAAACAAAGAATATTCGCAGGTTGATACCGTATCTCTAACAATCTGTTTCCAGTTGCAAGCCAAAAGCTGAGTTCTGATAGGTGAGAGTTAGATAATTTATTCGGAAGGAGTTTGTAACGTGCCACGAGCTAAAGGCGGGAGTAAATCCCGACAGAGAAGAAAAAAGATCATGAAAATGGCCAAAGGCTATGTCGGTGGTCGTGGCAGATTGTATAAAACTGCCCGGGAGACGGTGGAGCGAGCCCTCGTCTTTGCCTATCGGGATCGCCGGGTCAAAAAGAGAACATTTCGCGGTTTGTGGATCACGCGCATCGGCGCGGCCGCAAAAATGAGCGGGCTCTCCTACAGTCAGCTCATCAAGGGTCTCAAACAGGCCAGGGTGGAGTTGGACAGAAAGATGCTGGCGGAATTAGCCGTTGCGGACCTGCCGGCTTTCGGACAGTTAGCCCAGACTGCGAAGTCACACCTCAGCGCATAAGCGCATAACTTTTTCTAAACTCATGAACGAATCTTTGGAAACTCTCCAGCAGGAGGTGCTGGAGAGAATTCATCATTGCAACTCTGAGACGGAGATCGAAGAGGTTCGCGTTGAGACCCTGGGTCGGGGCGGTAGATTGACTGCGATGCTGCGGGGACTGAAAGATCTGCCGGCGGCGGAGCGCCCGGTGGCCGGCGAACAGCTCAATCGTTTGAGAAAACTGTTCGAGGAAAAGATCGAAGAACGTTTCCGGCAGATTAAAGAACAGGCGAGAGCCAAAACGCTCAAAGACGAGTGGATCGACATCACCCTTCCCGGGACGCGTTGGCAGCGGGGAAGAATTCATCCGTTAACGCTGATGGTGGACGAGATCATCGATGTCTTTGGGGGCATGGGATTCGAGATCGCCCGTGGTCCGGACATCGAGGATGATTACCACAACTTTGAGGCCCTCAATATTCCCCAGGATCATCCAGCTCGGGATATGCAGGACACCTTTTTTGTCTCGAACGGCATGCTGTTGCGGACCCATACGTCTCCGGTACAGATCCGCACTATGGAGAGTCGCAAGCCGCCGCTCCAGATCATCGTCCCGGGAGCCGTCTACCGACACGATGACGACGCTACCCACTCACCGATGTTTCATCAGGTAGAAGGCTTTATGGTAGATCGGCACATCACTTTTGCGGATCTCAAAGGAGTGCTCACTCATGTTCTGCAACAGATCTTCAGCCAAGATACCGGGGTGAGGTTTCGGCCCAGTTTCTTTCCTTTCACCGAACCGAGCGCCGAGATCGACATCCAATGTTTGATTTGCGGCGGCAAAGGAGCGATTTCGGAAGGGCAAACCTGCCGGGTTTGCAAAGCGACGGGCTGGTTGGAAATTCTCGGTGCCGGTATGATCGATCCCCAAGTGTTCTGTTTTGTCGGCTACGATCCGGAGAAGTTTTCGGGATTCGCTTTCGGTATGGGGGTAGAGCGAATCGCCATGTTGAAGTATGGGATCGACGATATCCGGCTGTTTTTTCAGAACGACTTGAGATTTTTGCGACAATTCGGTTAAGAAATTTTAACAACGGAGTGTTGGAGTGTAGGAGTACTGAAGTAATGTTCTCGGAATCAATACTCCAAGACTCCATCACTTCAATATTCCAATCTTCGTCATGAAATTTACCTTCAACTGGTTAAGAGAGTTCGTGACGTTTAGGGCATCGCCAGAGAAGCTCGCCGAGCTGCTCACTATGGCGGGCCTCGAAGTCGAGTCGATCACTCCGTTGCAAGAGCCGGAGACACACCGGGAAGATTGGTTGTTTGAAATCAGCGTGACGCCGAATCGGGGCGACTGCCTCGGCATCACCGGCTTGGCGACCGAAGTATCAGCGCTCACCGGTGGGCGAGTGAAATCGACTACCGCGACTTACCGTTCCAAGATCTCCAGCATTGCCAATCGCGTGACCATCGCGATCCGAAATCCCCGTCTTTGTCCTCGTTACTCGGCCAGAGTGGTCGATGAAGTGCAGATGGGTCCGTCGCCTGTCTGGATGCGGTTTCGCTTGGAATCGTGCGGTATTCGTTCCATCAACAATGTCGTCGACGTCACCAACTACGTCATGCTCGAGACCGGCCAGCCGCTCCATGCTTTCGATCTGGATCGTTTACCGACGCGAAATATCGTCGTCAGGCCGGCAAACGAAGTCAAAACATTTACGACTCTCGACGGCGTGGAGCGAGAGTTGGCCGCGGAAGATTTGTTGATATGCGACGGTAATGTGCCGATCGCTCTTGCCGGCGTGATGGGTGGAACGAATTCCGAAGTGACGACGGAGACGCGTTCCATCCTTCTGGAGAGCGCTAATTTCGATCCGCGTTCCATTCGCCGGACGGCAAAACGGCTGGGCCTCCATAGTGAAGCATCGCACCGTTTTGAAAGAGGCGTCGACCCGGCGGGCACGCTCCTGGCTCTTAACCGTGCGGTTGACCTTCTTGCCTCAGTGGCGAGAGGAATTCCGGTCCCCGGTGTGGCTGACCGCTACCCGGGCCGGCCGAAACCCGCGACCCTTTTCCTGCGCGAAGAACGTGTCGAAGAAATCCTGGGGGTTCGCATCGGGGCACCGCAGATGGAAAGGCTACTGCGATCGCTCGGACTGAAAACACAGCGGCAGGCACGTAGCGGGAGAATCAAGGTCGTTGTGCCACCGCGCCGCCGCGATCTCACCCGCGAAGCGGACTTGATCGAGGAACTGGCGCGGTTGCACGGGTATCAAAGAGTTCCATCTACGCTGCCTCTGCTGCGATCGTCGGGGGGAAGAAGCGACCATCATTTGGGCTGGGAGCGGAAAACGCGTTCACTTCTCGCTGGCGAAGGGCTGGTCGAAGTCGTCAACTTGCCGTTCACCACGGAGAAACTCAACCGGGTATTTGCCGGGCTTTGGGACGGAGATGCTTCTCCGGTGGCAGTTCTGAACCCAATTGCCAAAGAGAACGCTGAAATGCGACTCAGTTTGATTCCGGGTTTGATCGAAAATCTGCGCGCCAATTTAGCGCAGAAAGCTGAAAGCTTTTGCGCCTATCATCTGGGAAAAGTGTTCCGTTTGGGGCGTGACGGCACCACTGAAGAGCGGCAACGGCTGGGCGCGATCCTCTATGGCCCGCGAGCGCGCCGAGGCTTGCGCGCGGGCACCGAATCCTCCCTTACCTTCTTGGACTGCAAAGGACTTGTGGAAGGGATTTTAGATTTGCTCCGCATGGACGAGACCGTGGGCTGGTCTCGCGAGGCGAGCGCATTCTTACATCCCGGCAGGGCTGCAGCCCTAGTACGCGACAAAAAGAAACTGGGCACTCTGGGGCAGGTCCATCCCGATGTCTCCGACGAGCTGGGTGTACCGCCTTTCCTGCTTTTCGAACTTGACTTCGAGGGGTTGCTTCAGTATGCTCCGCGACGAATAACGGCTCGTTCTCTTCCACGTTTTCCGTCTGTTGAGCGGGACTTTGCCATCGTCGTCGAAGGAGAATTTCCATCTCAACAGATTATTAATTGGATCAAGAATCGTGGCGAAGCTCTAATCGAGTATGTAGAGGTGTTCGATCAGTACGTCGGCTCCTCAATCCCGGCAGGAAAAAAGAGCTTGGCTTACAAAATCTCATATCGAGCGGATGACAGAACATTGACCGACACCGAAGTAAATACACTGCACCAGAATCTGGTGGATCAAATCGCAAAGTTTTTCGGCGCGCAAGTCAGAAGCTAAAGTTTAAGTCAGCCTTCAGAAGGCGAGAGGTATCAGAGATGACAAAGGCAGAGATTATCACTCGAATCTACGAGAAGATCGGTTTTTCCAAAAAGGATGCGACCGATGTGGTAGAGGCTACCTTTGACATAATTAAAGGTTCCTTGGAAAAGGGCGAAAAGGTCAAAATCTCCGGCTTCGGTAACTTCGTCGTGAATACCAAGCGGCCGCGCAAAGGTCGAAACCCCCAAACCGGCGATGAGATTATTATCGTCGGGCGCAAAGTTCTGACATTCAAAGCCAGCCAGATTCTAAAGAAGAGTCTCAATACGATGTCTCCCTCCTCATCGTCCATGTCTTCCCCTTCGTCCGCTCCGTCGGAATAGCAGTTGGCAATGGCTCAGCGACTGCCAGACAAAATCTATTTCAAGATTGGCGAAGTCAGCGAGATCGTCGGGGTTGAACCCTATGTGCTGCGCTATTGGGAAACCGAGTTTGAACTGTTAAAGCCATCGAAGGCGCCTTCGCGCCATCGCCTCTACAAAAAAAAGGATGTCGAGCTCCTGCTGGAAATCAAACGGCTGCTCTACTCTGAAGGCTTTACCATTGAAGGGGCCCGAAAGAGGTTGAAAGAAAATAAGAAAGAAGAGAAAACCCAGCTCAAACTTCCGCTCGCCGACCAAAAGTACAAGAGCGCCCTCTCCAAGATCAAAAAAGATCTACAATCGCTCCGCAAGATGCTTTCCTAACTTTCCTCGCCAGCTACTGCACGCTTGACAGATAACATTGGTTCTCGGTAAAGCGACGCATCTTCTCATCATCCTGCCTGGCGGGAGGTCGTCCGGGGGCAGGGAGTTAGGAAACAGGTTTGCAAGACGATCGAGGCGAATTACTCCGTAGGAGTGCGTGTTTTTGCCTTGACTGCCCTCCTCGTGCGAACTATCATCCAGCCACTTTCAAAGGGAAAAAGTCAGGAGGAAATATGAAGATCAAGCAAAAAGCTCTGCTCGCGCTTGTGTTTGGTTTTGTTTGCTTTCAATCGTTACGTGCGGAGGCGGCGGAAAGCAGCGGGACGGCGGCGGCGCAAAAGGAAGGAAAGTTGGTGATTTATTCTTCGACGGACTCCGCCAGCGTGGAGCCGTTGCTCCAGGATTTCAAGAGCCTCTATCCGTTCCTGCAGGTTGAATATAACGACCTTAACACGACCGAAGTGTACAATCGGTTTATTGCCGAGACCGCGTCCGGGAGCGGCGGAGCGGATCTGCTCTGGAGCTCGGCGATGGACCTCCAGCTGCAGCTTGCCAGTAAAGGCCATGCATTGACCTATGCGTCGCCGGAAATCTCTGGCCTCCCCAAGTGGGCGGTTTGGCAGAACCAGGCCTACGGCACGACCTTCGAGCCGGTGAGTATCGCTTACAACAAACGGCTTTTGCCCGCGGATGCCGTGCCGCAGAGTCACGCGGATATGATTCGCTTGCCAAAGGAGAAGCCGGAACTGTTCAAGGAAAAAATTGCCACCTTCGATCCGGAAAAAAGCGGGGTGGGGTTTTTGATGATGACGCAAGACGCGAAAGTGTTCCCGCAGTTTTGGGATTTGGCCAAAACATTGGGATCGAGCGGCGCCAAGGTCTACACCAGCACCGGCGCCATGTTGGAAAAGGTCGGCTCCGGCGAACATTACCTCGCTTACAACATTATCGGCTCCTATGTTCTCCTGCGCCAGAAGAAAGATCCTGCGATGGGTTTGGTACTGCCCAAGGATTACACACTGGTGTTTTCTCGCGTCGCCTTTATCTCTAAAACCGCGCGCAACCCCAATGCGGCGAAGCTCTTCTTGGATTACATTCTTTCCAAGCGCGGACAGACGGTGATGTCCGAGAAGTCTTTGGTTTACTCGCTGCGCAGCGACGTCCCGGGAAATATTACCGCGGCGGGCCTGACCAAAGAGCTCGGCAAGGCGCTGAAGCCCCTCGATGTGAATACTGATATCCTCGCTGGTCTTGAGCAAAATAAACGGCTTGAATTCATGAAGCAGTGGCAGGCTGCGCTGAAACGGTAGGCCTGTGAACCGCGCGCTTCGTTCTTTGGCGGTCATCGGCGTGGCCCTGGTGGTCTTCGGACCGCTGGGGCTGATTATCTACCAGAGTTTTCTCAGCGAGGCATTTTTTAGCCCCACTGCTCATTTGAGCTTAGAGGCGTACCGCTATGTTCTAGCCGATTCAGGTTTTCATTCCGCCTTCGGCACATCGCTGTTAGTTTCCCTGGGCATGACGCTGATATCGGTTCCCCTGGGGAGTTTGTTGGCTTTTCTGCTCGCGCGGACCGATCTGCCGGGAAAAAAATGGCTTGAGCCCTGGCTCCTCGTCCCTATTTTTCTCTCTCCAGTCGTGCTGGCGTTCGGCTATGTCGTTGCCGTGGGTCCGGTGGGTTTTTTTTCGCTTTGGGCCAAGGCGTTGATTGGCCGCGTGCCGTGGAATCTCTATTCTCTTTTCGGCCTGGTGTTGATCGCGGGTCTGACTCACGTTCCCCACGCGTTTCTTTATGTCTCTTCGGCGCTGCGTAGCCTCGATCCCGCGGTGGAAGAGGCGGCCCGGGTCGCGGGCGCCGGGGTGTGGCGCATCGCGCTCACAGTGAGCTTACCTTTGGTTTTGCCGTCGATTCTTTTTAGCGCCTCGCTGATTTTTCTGTTGGGGTTCGAGTTATTCGGTTTGCCCCTCGTGTTAGGTGATCCGGCGGGCTTGCTCGTACTCACGACCTATCTTTATAAGCTCACCAACCTTCTTGGCGTGCCCTCATACCACCTCATGGCCGTGGTCGCTTTGTCCATCGTGGCGCTGACTTTTCCGCTGGTCTATCTCCAGCGTCGTTTGCTCCGAACGGCCGGCCGCTTCGCCGTGATCGGGGGAAAGGGACAAGCGTTTCGCCCGCTGCCTCTGGGGGCTTTGCGCTGGCCGGCGGTTTTGTTACTTGTGCTCTGGCTGGCGGTGACGGTGCTTCTGCCGCTTGTGGGTGTCACATTGCGTTCACTGGTAAGCTCATGGGGCGAAGGAGTTAAGTTGACGGAGGTTCTAACCCTGGATCATTTCCGGGAGCTCACGGGTTATCCCAATCTGGTGCGCGGCATCGTCAACACGTTACTGATCGGCGCCATCGGTGGCGCCTTATCCGTGGTTTTCTACGCGATCGTGGGGTTAGCTGCCCATCGCTGGCAGAGCCGGGGGGTTTCGTTCCTTGATTACCTGGTCATGCTACCGCGGGCGCTGCCTGGACTCATTGTCGGTCTCGCATTTCTCTGGGTATTTCTCTTCTTCAAACCGATCGCGCCGCTGCGCACGACTTTGTTCAGCTTGTGGATCGCCTACACTGTGGTCTGGCTCGCCTATGGCCTGCGCTTGATTTCGGCGAGTCTGCTGCAAGTCAAACCTGAATTGGAAGAGGCGGCGCGCGTTATAGGCGCCCGCCAACGTTTGGTCTATCGCGATGTCACCTTGCCGCTGATTCGCTTCGGGCTTATCGGTAGCTGGCTTTTGATCTTTATGATGTTCGTGCGCGAGTATTCCACCGGTGTCTATCTGCTCGGGCCCGGCACCGAAGTGATCGGTTCCTTGATCGTTTCCCTGTGGGGCACCGGAGCCGTGGATCTGATCTCGGCGCTTTCCGTGATCGAAGTCGGATTGGTCGGATTTATACTTTTTATCGCGCTTCGTTTAGGAGTGAGACTGCATGCCTGATTTAATCGCGGAGAAGATAGAAAAACAGTTGGGCACCGCGCAGATATTGCGCGGCGTATCCTTTCAGCTCCAGGAGCGCGAAATCCTCGCTCTCCTCGGCGCCTCGGGAAGCGGCAAGACCACGCTGCTGCGCTCGGTGGCCGGATTGGAGCAACCCGACGCAGGGAAGATCGAGATACGTGGCAAACTGGTTTTCGATGCGGCGTCGGGATTCGAAGTTCCAGCGGAGCAACGCGGTCTCGGGTTGGTATTTCAATCCTACGCGATCTGGCCGCACCGCTCGGTTTTTGAGAATGTCGCTTACGGGTTACGGGTGCGCCGAGCACCGGAGGCAGAGACACGGCAGAAAGTGGGCGCAGTCTTGGAACGGCTGGGTCTTGGCCAGCTCGCGGACCGCTATGCCCATCAATTGTCGGGTGGTCAGCAACAACGCGTCGCCCTCGCACGGGCGATGGTCTACAATCCGCCGGTGCTATTGCTCGATGAACCTCTATCCAACCTCGACGCCAAGTTGCGCGAAGATGCGCGTGCCTGGTTGCGCGAGAT
>Ga0137403_10008034_pt1 | contig 11828 bp, 1 predicted proteins | sample CZOMad2_1_16fung_FD_122057 | JGI IMG/M metagenome (GOLD analysis project Ga0137403, IMG submission 122057) | Vadose zone soil fungal communities from Angelo Coast Range Reserve, California, USA - CZOMad2_1_16fungal (Hybrid Assembly) | ecosystem: Environmental > Terrestrial > Soil > Vadose zone...
ATTAAGCACATGTTACGAGTAGCTACGAAGAAGGACAGTTCACATTGGGATCGTGCAGTACCCAGTATTCAGTTGGCTCTCAACTGTCTACATAATGATACGCTCGGCGATTCACCGTTTCATCTGATGTACGGTGTAACCGGCAGAATGGGTCACGATTTCATGTGGACTGCCACAACTCCGTTAGCAGATTTGCAAGCCGCCGTCCTCGGACGAAGTCGGTTGCGACATAATTATAAGATGGAGATTCAGGAGGCGTTAGTCAATCTTCATTCTGCCGCGCAGGATAAGTTGGCGAAACAGGCCCGTTACTACAACAAGAAGCACCGACCTCTGGAGTTCAATGTCGGTGACATTGTTCTTCATAGACGGAACGTACTGTCAAATAAAGCGAAGAAGATCGTAGCGGGTTTCGAAAGTCGTTTTTCAGAGCCCTGTGAAGTTATCGAGAAGATTGGGACTAGCACGTATCGCCTGAAATACGTGGAGTCCGGCGAAGAAATTAAGGTGACCTATGACGTGGTCGACTTGAAGTTAAGCAAACCAAGCGCTGACGGCTACTTTTCAAGTAGTGAAGGAAGCGGAGATGAGTTAGATGACGATGAAATTGAACGAATGACGAAAATCCTGGTAGATTACACTCCGGACACCATTAGGCAACTAAAAGGTGACCCCGTTGAGTTAATCCCAGAGGTTGACGTAGTTACACCGGCTACCGCTAATATCGACGTTGGCGGCCCACCGGCTCAAAAGAAGAAAAAGGAGAAACCTATTTATACACCAATTCTACCCGACCACAGTAGCGACACGACGCCGTTACCAAATCAACCGGTAGGAAGAAGAACAAGGCAGCAAAATAAACGACGGAAGGAAAAAGCAGAAAAAGAAGCGAAGGAAAAAGCGGAGCAGTTGAACACAATAGGGGGAATGCCCTGTGATTTGTGTGAAACGGCGTTCGCTGGCCATTGCTGTCTAATTCACAAGGAGAAACGAAGGATGAGTCATTGTGATTCTTGTCGGATCCAATTTCATATTCTAGTCGATCCAACTAAAATGTATGAGCCAGATGATTATTTCAAATTGCAGGGACAGCTATGCAAGTCGTGTTTAGCGATTCAGGGTAGACTGTTCACAGTAGCGCAGCATAACGGCACTCGGCCTACAACTGAGTTCCCGTTACAGATACGAGAAGAATGGATGAATAGAGGGAGGGTTTGTATAGTTTGCGCGGCCGAGGAAGTCAAAACCGGCAAGAATTTCATGTTGGCGTTTCCAGCTAAGTCTGAAATTAAACCGGCGGTCAAACAAACTAAACAATCGGAGCAAAGGAAGTCTGTAGATAAAAGTAACGAAGAAAGAATGGAGATCGAACGAAGAAAATCAAACGAGAGGTCGGCCGTCGTTGGCAAAGGAAATTTGGGGGCTCCCCTGGAGACAGTTACACCAACGCCGGCCGTCGATGGCAAAACAAGCCAAGAGGTGGGAAATGTAGATACAATGGATGCAGAATTTTCAGATGTAGATTTAGAGGAGTTATTGAAGGAGTTAGTATCAGATGGAGGTTGTAAATATCGAGAAGCAATGAAAGAAGTGGAAGTTCCAGAGTGTAATTGCGTATACTGCTGGAAATTCAGTGATTGGAAATATCTGATTATGGGTCCATTCATAACACTGCAACAGAAGATGGAAGCATTGGAATTAGTTCCTAATCCAATTACAACTCAAAATCGTTCAATGAATTCTTGTTCTAAGTTGCTATTTTATAGCGCTTATGTTCAATTAATTGATGGCTTTGAGCCAGTTAGAGGGGCAAGAAAAGCAAAGAAGTTGCCAACCACGGCCTACGATGTCCAAAGCCAACCTCGGCCGACGATGTCCAACAGTCAATTTAGTAGCCCTAACCCATTCGCTATGCTGTGTGAAGATGTCGATGAAGACATACAGCGCTATAAAAACATAGCGGCAGCTTTTAAACCTGTTAGTTTGGAGGAAAAACGAGAATTGGAAAAGATTGCAACAGGAAGTGAAATAGTAAACAACCAAGGGCGGCCGACGATGGCCGTTACTCACCAGGGATCCGCAACTTCTGGTGGATTTCCCATTACAGAGTTAATATCGAATATTAACGAAACAAAAACAAAACGAAGTTCAAATAATAACCGCAAATCGATTTCGAAGGAATTATCGCCCATCACTGATTGCAAGTCCGATCCGCGGATTGAGAATCACTGTAGCGAAAATAAAAAAGAAGGCAGCCATTTTGTTTCCGAAGCTATCAACACGTGTGTACGAAACGAGCGTCTTTTTGAAGTTTTAAACGAATTACCGGTGTGTACCAACGATATCGAGACAAGAAGGGCCGCCGATGTCCGAGGAACAATCACAGGACGAAACAGCGCCAGCGTTGAGGTGAGAATTAGCGATAATTTAGACGATATTAGCGAATTATCGATCGATTTACACGATGAAACCCAAAGCATAATTTCGTTTGTTACCGATACTGACATTGCAATCATTGAAAAGGGAGAAGTTATTAACCATTTAAACGAAGTAAACGATTATGCCACCCAATTGATGTCCGAATACCCCGTATCTATGCTTTTAAAGGCCGATTTTTCGTGCCCGAAGGTAATTTCGCCGTATTTCAAAAAGGCCGAGGTCGGCCGCCCTTGTCCAAATATTGTAAATACGCTTAAATTGGCCAAGGAGAAGTTTGATGCGATTGAATCTACCAATCAGAAGGTTGTAAATGTGGTTATGGAGCCTGTAAATAAATTAAGATGCAAAAAGGTAGATCAATCGACACAAACTTGCGAAAAAGAGAAAATGCCGACGTCGGCCGACGATGTCAATCGGCATTTACACAAACAAATAGCCGAATTAACAACTCAGATTGCCAAATTAACCAATGAAAAGCAGAAAATTTGTAAAAATGAATCGGTAGCTTTTTCTCAGGGGGAAAGCTCGAACAGGAAGATGGAAATTGTTGAGAAAATGCTCGAATTTTTACAAATTTCGGGGCCAACAATTCAACCTATTGGACAATTAAATAATTTAAACTTATGTTTGAACAGTGAGGCGCAAGCGGGAAGTGGACTCAAGGGCGCGAGACGAAAGCCGTGGGTCAACGAGTGGCTTGGAGCAAAGGGGCCAAAACCGCCTGCATTCAAAAAACGCATTGCCGAGAGGGATTTGTTCATCACCAACTCCCTCGATAAGTTGGACGAAGATGTCAAGGCCGGGAAGGACCCCCGTCTTACCCCCAACTTCTGCCATTTCCACGTCAAAAGCCTGCAGATGTTCAACGATAAAAATGGACACAAAGGAAGGGACCAAGAAGAGTACGACCGATTTCTTGCAATCGAGCAACAACTCGTCCACAGTCCCTACGTTATTTCCACATTTGGGCGACTTGAGGGAGCTGTTAAACCCCAAGCCTCCCGGCAGAAAAAGAAAACGGAATCGGAGACGAGGGCGGCCGACGATGGCAATGCAACAACCGATACCGAATCCGGAAACACACGCAGAACCCGTAGCAGTACTCGAGCCAGTTCAGGTGAGCAGCCCAAAGATAATCCGGTTGTTACCCCTGAGCCCAAACCGAAACGTCCGAAGAACCGAAATCAATCCGCAGATATCGAAGAAGATATGCCAAGACCGGCCGACTATGGACTTCTCAACCCAGTTGTCATTATCGGACCGATTCAAGGCGAATCAATCGAAACCGAAGTTACCAACGAGGAGCCAGGGGTTAGTGGTATTCAAGAGAGCCCCGTTCCTGCCGAGAAATCAAAGTCCGATAAGGCCAAACGAGAAAAGCCAAGATCGGCCGACGTTGTCCAATCGAAGCCAAGAGCGGCCGCCGTTGGCAAATCGAAGTCAGCTAAGAAGCATACCGACCGATCGAAACATAAATCATCGGCCAAGAAGCAGGGAAAGGAGGAGACCAAGCCCGTTGAGAAACCGAAGCCCGATCGGAAGAAGATTGAGCCGAAGTCCAAAAAGACAGCGCCGGCCGTCCCCCTCAAGAAACGAAAATATACCACCGAACCCTTCACCGATACCGAATTGTTCCGTCCCGATCCGATTAGCCAAGCAGGGAGCCGGAAAGGGGAAGGCAATAGTAACAAAAAGACGGCTATTCAAGGAACCAGCCGTGCAGGAACAAAAAGGAAAGCAGAAGAGAAGGCCAAGTCCGGCCGCCGATGGCAAGAGTATACAAAAAAGCCCCGATCTACTTCCCAGCCCCACCACAGCAAGTTGGCTCCGGGAGCTGGCATTTACAGCTCAAGCGGAAGCGAAGGCGAAGATATCAGCGGCAGAAAGGGAGAGGGTGAAGTTGAGGGATGCAAGGGCAGAGAAAAGAAAGGAGGAGAAGTTGAAAGAGGAGAGGGAGATCAAGGAAGCAGTGGAGAGGTTCAAAAAGATCGACATGAAGAAGAAGAACGAGAAGGCAAAGCCAAAAGAAAAGCAAGAAAGAAAGCAAAAAGAAGTCAGCGCAAGAAGGATAGGCGTACCAAGCGCCGACAAGAAGAAGCAGACAGAGTCATGGCTATTGGACCAGTTATTCAATTCCTCCTAGACTCGGCTGAGCAAGATCAAACCGGAGAAATTGAGAGAGGCTACGAAGAGTACGACGCGTACAAATTGGGAATGCCACCGACGATTTCGACGATCGATAAGTAGTTAGAATTATTTTTGAGTTTAAAAATGTATTGAAAATTGAAATGTTGTTTAAAATTGTTTTGACTATGCATAATATTTCGTTTTAGATTGTTTGAAATGTCTTTTTATTATGATGTTTATACTGTATTGGAAATGTATTGTTTTGAAATGTTTTTGACTTAGAATTAACCTGGTTGGAGATGCACAGTTTTCGATTGTCCTTTTTGTGGAGACTTAGTAGGCCTTTGGCTTCCTAGTCTCCAAGGGGGAAATTGTAGCGCCCTCCACCCAGGTAGCATTAATATTATTGATTTTCTAGTTTTATATAGCGTTTTTGACAGGATTTTAGAGTTTTGGACATCGACGGCCTACCTTGTCCTTGTTGGCCAAGGGCGGCCGGACTTGTCCAATATCCTGTATTGCGAAATAATGGAAATTTTTATGATCGAGTTCATGTTATTTTTAGAAACAGAACCAGTTCTTAACTGGTTCTTTATGCTGTAACTAGGTTGAGTTTTTTATTACTTCTTTTTTTTTATGACACTTTTTAGTTAGTTCCAAAAATATTAAGATTGAAGATAGGGAGTTTTTCAGATTGAAGTCCCAATACATTGTAAGGGCCAATCTTATTGTAACTTTTGATGGTAAAAAGAGTGAATAATACTCAAAACGGATAACATCCGCAATAAACTACTGCCACAGTTAAATAATTGTTGAACCGTTTATTTATTAAATTATAAGAAAATTAAGTTAAAATAGTCAAATTAGTCGTTAATTTAAGTTCCTAACATCGGATACCGAAATAGCCAACGCCGGCCGCCGTCGGCCTAAACTATTCCGGCTCCCATATTCGACGTGTTACAATGGAGGCACCACCGAGATCTTGATAATTCATTTTGTCGAGAGTCTGGGAGAAGATTCGGGAGACCTGTGAGCCAGCAGGACAGACCGCGGTGTAACACGAATTCAGAAGCAGTTAAAAATCAAGCAATCAATTGGAACTTTGGATTAATCAAATTGTAAAGGTAATAAAAGAAAAAGTCCCCGATTGTTGAGGTTGCATTCGTGTGATCTCCGATTGAAGGGCCAACTGTGGATTGAGTTCCTTGCGAATTCCCCAGTTGTGAGGTGCAGTTAAAGTCCCCAACAGTTAATGAGAACTCCGAAAGGAAGGGCTCCTGTTGATTTGGAAGGGCCAACCTTAGTCAGTAATCGTAAACCGGTTACCGAGGTTGTTCAGAAAGCATTGAGGAGATATCAAAGGCCACTACCAACTCCAACAAGGCGGACCAGACATAACGGCTACATGTCGCCACCGACGGCCGCCGATGGCAGTGGAAGTAGTGGGTTGCCACCTCCGGCCGGCGTTGTCAATTCTTTGACGACGACGGCCGTCGATGGTGCAGCTGCACAGAAGAAAGCAGAACTTGAAAGAAGGAGATTAGAAGATGAGAGATTGCAAAGGGAGTTTGAAGAAGAAGAAAGGAACAAGCAGATTGAAGAAGAAGAAAGAAGGAAGGATTTGGAAGAAGCAGAAGAAATAGAGAGATTGAAACAAGAGTCAGAAGCAGAAACCAGGAGGGTAGAAGCTGAAAGACTGCAAGGTGAAGAATATGAAAGATTGAGAGCCAAAGCTGCACAGATAGAAGCAGCTCGGCTAGAAGTGGAGCAAGAAATGAAGGAATCAGCAAGAAGAAAAGAGCAAATTGAAGCAGAAAGAGTAGAAGCAGCAAAGCAGGCCAACGCCGGCCGCCGAAGGCAGGCCGACGCCGGCCGGAGAGAGAGACACAATTCAGTCAGTTCTGTGGGATCTAGTTTTGGAGGCAGTAATGTCTCAACTTGGGTCCGGGACTTGAAAGAAAAAATGGATGAAATTCTGTATGGTTACAGAATCATGGTTGAAACAGGAGCAATGACTGAAGAGGTGTATCAGGAAATGAGGACAGAAGAAGCTAAGCAGTATGTAGCACAGATTAAAGCCGGAAGACCAAGTATGCCAACCCCGGCCGGCGATGGCTGTAACGCCAAGGCCCCGGGAGTCAGTGGCAACCAGCAGCGGCCGTCGATGTCAAACGCTAGTAAAACAGCGCAGACTCCGGTTGCGGCTATGCCAGCGGTGTATACCATTGCAGACACACGCTATAGGCAAGTGAAGTTTCCGGCTGACATTGCAAAGCTAACGGGTAGAGAACCGAAGAAAGACGGCCTCCGATGGTGGAATCGGTTGGTGCAGTTCAGAGACGGGCAGTTCTATCCAAAGGCAGATGTGTTAAAGGCAGTTAACGATTTAATGGTACCGGAATCAGACGCTCATCAATGGTATCGGAGTTTAGGGGGAAAGCGTAGCAACTGGGAAGATTTGGAAGTAGCATTCTTAGCCGAGTTCTGTCCGGACGAGGCGGAAATAGAGAAGTTGAAAGCGGAGTTATGTCAGAAGGAGCAGGGTTGCACGATGAACTTTAAACGGTTTACGAGAGAATTGGAAGCGTCAAATGAAGAGCTGGGTTATCCACTAACGCCAGAGCAGATACTGAAAGCAGCGTATAATAACATGTTACCGGAGTACCGTAATTTCGTGAAGAAGGATAAGTACAGAACAATGGAGCAGTTAAGGGTGAAGGTTTGTGGAATTGAAAAGGCGGATATTGAGAGTAGAGCCAGGAAGGCGGGGTTCACACGGGAGCAGATTAACTGCATAACTACGACAGAGGAGTTGCACGAAGCGATGGTGAAATTAGAAGTATCTAGGCGACCAGTGCAGCAACAAAGTCAGACGTTTCCCAAAAAGGAACAGCCTCAGCCGAAACGGGAATACTCAGCTGCTGTAAAAACCACAACCACACCGGAAGTCAAAGCAGAAACAGTAGTTAAAGCAGGAACGGAAGTTAAACCAACAGCGCCGGTAACGGCTGCCAAGGTTGAAGGAACAGTGCGCAGGGAATATCCCCGGAAGGTGTGTCTAACACCAGGAGCCAACGAAAGTGGTTACGACGGAGATGTGTCCAAATTGAAAGGTTTCCGGGCGGGAATTTTCTGTTACCATTGTGATCGAGAAGGTTTCACTCAAGATTTCTGCAGACCGAGATTAGGAGATGAAGAAGTTACTAGAAGGTACGCAGCAAGATCCGAAGCTTATCGACAGAAGTTAGCAGCAGAGCAGGGAAAAGCCATAGGGGGCTCCAGTTAAACGCCATAATGGACCACCCCCGGATTGACTCAATTCCACCCCGACATCAGAACGAAATGACAGCCGAAGCCATATTGAGGTACACAAAGTGTGAGTTGACAGACAGAAATATCAAAAGGATGGTACGAATTATTGGGGAAGGGCTAGAGGACTGGGCCAGTTTTAACGCTGACGCTAAGGCCGGCCGCCCCTTGCAAGGAAGACTACCCTGTTTGGATGTGGATGTTTTAAGTCACACTGCGCGTGCTTTATTAGACTCCGGTGCGAGTATATCTGTGATTGACTATGCCTTAGTTAAGAAGCTGAATATCCCTTTTCAACCGACGAATATGGGCGTATTAGCAGCGGACGGCACCCTCATTAAGCTACGTGGCGTATGCCGAGTGGAGGTGGGAATAGGCAATCGCAGATGCCCAATTGAAGCTAGTATTATTGAAGATTGTTCACACGATCTAATTCTGGGAATTGGTTTTCTCATGAGTTACGATTTGGAGATGAATTTTAAGGAAGGAAGGTTCAGATTTTCTAACGAGCATGTGTGGTTCCCGTTCGCGGGCCTGCAACCTATGGTGCGTATGCCGGGACTTACCAATGACGGTGGTTCAGTATTTGCGTATTCCAAGGATGGTGACCAGGAAGCAACCGTTTATAATCGTAAGAAGTTACAGGTGGAAACCATTGGGTCCGTTTGGAATTGGGCGGGGGAAGGTGAACCAGAGTTTGACTCGGTAACTAACTCGCCACCACGGTCCAGTGCAACTGCCGAAGATGGAAGTTTTAAGGAATATGGAGTTGGCAGCAATGCCCGTAGTTACATTGAAGTTGGCAGCAATGCCCGTAGTTATGTTGAAGTTGGCAGCAATGCCCGTAGTTTCATTGAAGTTGGCAGCAATGCCCATAGTAACACTGAAGTTCTAACAACAATGGCGACCGGAGATGACTCGGACGTCAGTAGTTTCATTGTAGAAGTAGTTCAAGAGGCGATGTTAAGTGGGATCGGCAAACAGGGGGAATGTAATTTCGTTGACAAGACTAATGAAACCGTTCAGCCACTGGCAAGTCCGACACATAATATCAAATCTGTAGTCACTGAAGTTAAACGGCCGTTGGCGGATCTCTATCGTATTCCGGTAGTCCCCACGGCTACACAAGCAGCACATTTGAGTAGCGGGTCAAAGGTTGTAGTCGACGACATCCGAGATCTAAAATCAAACGTATTTTTGAAGGTGAAACAGGAGGTCCTGTCTAACCCGGAGTATTTAAGCAACATCAACAATTTTACGGAGTTAACAGATAAGCAGTATGAGTTTTTACATTGGGCTGAATGCGAGCAAGTGAGAGGGCATGTTGATTTCTGGGAGGAGCAATACGAAAAGAGACGTCCGGACGTATTTGCCACCAAATTGCCGGTTATCGGTGACCAGTTATGGAAACGCTTCGAACAGCTCGATTTGACCAATCATAAAGCAGCGGTATACGTAGAATACTTAAACAACTTGCAATCAGTACCAGAGAAGTTTGAGAATGGAGAGTTAAAGGAGCACCCAAGGTTGACGAAGGCGTCCGACGACCCTGACAAGTTGTCGTTCCCTATTGATATCGACGGTGAGTTCCCAGCATGGGACGCAATGAACGAGTTATGTAATAAATACAAATGTGTGTTGGACAATGGGATCGGAAGATGTAAACCGGAAGCCATGGCATTTGTAATTGAAACACCTGAAAACACATTACCCATTCGACACCACGCGTTTAGAATGGCCGAAGATAAACGAGCAGTTTTAAGAAAGCAGGTTCAGGAGCATATCACAGCCGGACGTATCAGGCCTTCTCGAAGCGCTTGGGCCGCCCGTGCCTTTTTAGTTACGAAGAAAGATGCCAAATGTATAGATGAGTGGAGGATGGTCTGCGATTTCAGTCCGTTAAACGCCGTCGCGAAGCGTTTTGCGTTCCCGTCGCCAGATACCGATACGATTCAAAACAGTTTGTCAGGAGCAAAGTATTTCAGCAGTTTCGATATCATGCAGGCGTTTCACCAGATTCCCTGTAAGGATCAGCAGACAATTGAGAAGACGGCGTTCATAACGCCCGATGGTTTATATGAGTGGCTAGTGATGCCCATGGGTGTAGCAAACGGCCCCGCTTTCCAGCAAAGCCTGATGCACACGGTATTCGCAGATATGCTGGGTCAAGGCGTCCAAGTGTTTATTGACGACATTGTGACTTACGCCAAGACACCAGAGGAGTTAGTAGCAATTAACGGCAGAATGATGGAGAGATTGAAGGAATACGGAATAACTTTAAAGGGAGCAAAGTGCCACATTGGTTATCGGGAAATTCATTTCCTCGGTTTCGTGATGGGAGAGCATGGAATTAAACCGGACGAGTCAAAGGTGGATGCTATTTTGTCAATGGCCGCCCCTCACGACACCCATTCACTGCGTAGCGTGCTTGGAACGTTCAACTTTTACAGTAGATTTGTGGAGAATTACGCAGCAAAAACGCAGCCGATGACAAAGCTGTTGAGGCTACCGCCAAATGAGTTTAAGTGGGAACAGGAACAACAGGAGGCGTTCGAGAAGATCAAGGCGGTCTTTTCCGATCCGTTGTTACTCGTACCGCCTGATTATGAGAAACCGTTTTATGTATTTACGGATGCTAGCGACTATGCCATTGGTGGATTTGTTTCTATGTCTCCGGACGGAAGTGAAGATATTTGTGGGTATTTCAGCAGAACTCTAACACGAACGGAGCAAAACTGGAGTGTCTATGAGAAGGAAGCAATAGCAGTTTTAGAGACTTGTGAGAAGTATTTCTACATTCTACAAGGTCGTCAGTTCACTTTAAACACAGATAACATAGCATTAACGTGGCTCAACAAGGTCTCGAACCCCGCGCCTAAGATACAGCGCTGGAGGTATCGCCTTTCTGAGTACGATTTCATTCCTAAGCACATTCCCGGAAAGGACAATCATCTGGCGGACACCCTGTCTAGGGCCTGGCCGTTCGAAATTGTGACGGGAGATGTTGCCAACGGAGAAGAGTTTCAAATGTCAACTGAGCAAATTAACAACATTCTACTGCCTACTGGCCACCATGGCAAAAGCAATTTCGAAGCGGTTCCGACTGCTAAGGATGCGTTTAGTAAAGCAGCGGGAGACGATAAGTATCACGAAACTAAGATTCACGAGAAGTTCAAACGGCAGCAGGAGGACCCGTATATTCGGGCGATCTATCGAGCACTCAAGAACCAGGATCCAAGTCCTGAGTTCTTTTATTTCACCTTAATCGGTCCCCTAGTCTACCATATTACGTCCGTAGTTGGAGAAGGCGAGCCGAAGTTTCAGTTAGTAATAAACAGACACGATGTTAAGACGATTATTAGCAGTTATCACCGGGAAGCAGGGCACCCAGGCGTTAGGCGAACCCTACGCCTCCTGTCGGTTCAGTTTCATTGGAAGGGGATGCAGACGGATGTTAAGGCGTTTATTAGAGGCTGCAAAACCTGTCAGCAGAATCAGATTGATACAGTGAAGAAAGCGGGGCAGATGAACATCCGCCGTATTTTTCCCGACAAGCAGGTGGCTTGGTCGATGGATTTTATGGGTTATTACACCTCAACCGCTACTAATGGAAACCGATATTTGATGGTGATGACTGAAGCGACCACCAAATATGTCATTTTGAAAGCAGTACGAAATAAATCAGCTAAAACAGTAGTTCGGGAGCTAGACGCAGTGTTTCACGACAAAGGGTTCCCTTTGTACGTTAAGGCGGACAACGGAACAGAATTTGCCAACACTGACGTCATGCGATATCTCGAAAGTCACGGAGTTCGTTATGGTTTTATAAGCGGCTACCACCCGCAGGCTAACCCGACTGAACGGGCGAATAAGGAGATTAAGCACATGTTACGAGTAGCTACGAAGAAGGACAGTTCACATTGGGATCGTGCAGTACCCAGTATTCAGTTGGC
>Ga0137403_10008036_pt1 | contig 11828 bp, 7 predicted proteins | sample CZOMad2_1_16fung_FD_122057 | JGI IMG/M metagenome (GOLD analysis project Ga0137403, IMG submission 122057) | Vadose zone soil fungal communities from Angelo Coast Range Reserve, California, USA - CZOMad2_1_16fungal (Hybrid Assembly) | ecosystem: Environmental > Terrestrial > Soil > Vadose zone...
GAATGGTGCCGACCAGGGTGCCGATGGTGACGAGAAGCGTGATGGTGCGAAAACGCAGCACAACTTGCAGCGTTCGTCCGTAGAACGCGATGACATCGTTGAAGATTTTTTCGGATTTGCGGTAGAACCACGTCCGCTCGTTTTCAGGTTCGTGGCGCAGAAGTTTCGCGCACATCATCGGCGTCAAAGTGAGCGAGACCACCGCTGAAACGAGAATCGTCACCGCCAGCGTGACCGCAAATTCGCGGAACAGCCGCCCGACGATATCGCCCATGAAGAGCAGCGGAATCAGCACGGCGATCAACGAAACCGTCAGGGAAACGATGGTGAAGCCGATCTGCTCCGAGCCTTTCAGCGCGGCCTGCAAGGGAGAGTCGCCGCTTTCCAAGTAGCGGCTGATGTTTTCAATCATCACGATGGCGTCGTCCACCACAAAGCCCGTGGAAATCGTCAGCGCCATCAGTGAAAGGTTATTTAACGAATAGCCAAGCAGATACATCACGCCGAACGTGCCGACGATCGAGAGCGGTACCGCGATGCTCGGAATCACAGTTGCCCGCAAACTGCGCAGGAAAAGGAAAATCACCATCACAACCAGCGCGATCGTCAGCAGCAATGTGTATTGCACGTCCGCGACAGAGGCGCGAATGGTGGAGGTGCGGTCGGTCAAAATTTCGACGTGCACCGAGGCCGGCAGCGCCGCCTGCAACTGCGGAAGGATTTTCTTCACGCGGTCGACAACACTGATGATGTTTGCCCCGGGCTGGCGCTGAATATTTAGAATCACCGCCGGCTGCTTGTTCGCCCACGCGGCCTGCTTTTCGTTCTCAGAGCTGTCAATTGCCGTGGCCACGTCGGTCAGGCGAACCGGCGCGCCGTTGCGAAACGCCACAATAATGGAGTTGTAGCCTTCGCTTGAGAGCAACTGGTCGTTGGCGCCGATGGTGAACGCCTGATGCTGCCCGTCGAATGTGCCTTTGGCCTGATCAATGTTCGCGTTGGCCAGCGCGGTGCGCAGATCTTCCAGGCTCAAACCATACGAAGCGAGCGCGGTCGGGTTCGCCTGAACGCGCACAGCGGGGCGCTGTCCGCCGCTGATGCTCACCAGGCCCACGCCGGAAAGCTGCGAAATTTTCTGCGCCAGCGTGGTGTCCGCCAGGTCCTCCACTTTGACCAGCGGCAGTGTGGGAGAAGTGATCGCCAGCGTCAGGATGGGCGCATCGGCGGGATTCACCTTGCTGTAAATCGGGGGATTCGGCAGCCCAACCGGCAAAAGATTGGAAGCGCTGTTTATTTCCGCCTGTACTTCCTGCTCGGCGACGTCAATGTTCAAATCCAGATTGAACTGCAAGGTGACGACAGAACTTCCAAACGAACTCGTCGATGTCATCTGCAGCAGGCCGGGGATTTGCCCGAAGTTGCGCTCGAGTGGCGCGGTGACTGAGGACGCCATCACATCCGGGCTAGCGCCAGGGTAAAACGTCTGCACCTGAATGGTTGGGTAGTCTACTTGCGGAAGCGCGGAAACGGGCAACTGGCGATACGCCACCAGTCCCACCAGAATCACGCCCACCATCAGCAGCGTGGTTGCAACGGGCCGCAGAATAAACGGCCGCGACGGATTCATCGCGCAGGTCCCCCCGCGGGCGAGGCGTATGGAGAGTTGGCGCTGGTGGCGGCGCTCTTGCTGCCGGGCGCGACGGGGACGCTGGATTGGCGCGGTTCAACCTGGCTGCCGTCTTGCAATTTGTCCTGGCCGTCGGTGACCACGACGTCGCCGGAATTCAAGCCGGAAGAGATCGCTGTAATGTTCCCGTTCGCCTCGGCAAGTGTGACGACGTGGATCTTCACCTTATTATCGGCTCCCACCGCAAACACATAAGTCCCCTGAGGGCCGCGCAGAATCGCAGTAGTCGGCACAAGTACCACATTTTTCTTCGTGTCCACCAGCAGATGCACGTTCACAAACTGGTTGGGAAAGAGTTCGTTCTTCGTATTGTCGAAAACCGCTTTCAGCTTATAAGTCCCGGTGGTGGTGTCAATCTGGTTGTCGATGGTCAGCAATTTCCCCGTGGCCAGCTTGGTGGTGTTGTCGCGGTCGTAGGCCTCCACCACTATCGGCGCACCTTTTTTCATGCGCGCCATCACTTGCGGCAATTGGTCCTGCGGCAGGCTGAAGAGAGTCGCGATCGGCTGCAGCTGGGTGATCACCAGCAAGCCGTTCGTGTCGGCGGCGTGCACCATGTTCCCCATGTCCACCAGCCGAAGTCCCACGCGCCCGCTGATGGGCGCGGTGATGTGCGAATACATGATCTGGAGCTTGGCGTTATCAATCGTCGCGTTGTCCGCTTTGATGGCGCCTTCAAACGTGCCCACCTGCGCCTGCTGCGTATCCAACTGCTGCTTGGGAATCACGCCTTCCTGAAAGAGCAGCTTGAAGCGCTCGTAATCCACCTGCACGTCGCGCAATTGCGCCTGATCCTTGGCCAACTGTCCTTCGGCCTGCTCGAGCTGCACCTGATAGGGCCGCGGATCGATCTCGACCAGCGCTTGCCCGGCCACCACATTCTGCCCCTCGAGGAAGTTAATTTTTACGATTTGCCCGTCCACGCGGGAGCGCACAGTGACGGTATTGAATGCGGTGACGTTCCCCAAACCATTCAGGAAAACCGGAAGGTCGCCCTTGCTTGCCGTTGCCACTACCACCGGCACGACAAAGCTTCCCGGAGCACCCATGGCCCCGCCTGGCCCCTTGCCTCCAGCAGCGGCCGCGTCCGCCTGGGAGGTCCGGCCCCGGTAATACCAATATCCGCCGACCACGATCACCAGCAAGAGTACCCAGACCCACCAGCGACTGCTGGTCGCGCCCTGTGAACCGGGAGAGAAAGATGTGGTCGAGGAAGGCGTGCTGGAGTCGCGCACACCGACCGATTCAGTTGAAGCCATTCCGTAATACTCCTGTTCGCAGTCTCAAATTGAGCTATAGGCTGACGTCTTTCCGCGGGTTGCCTGGGACATCAGAAGACGCGTTCCTTTGGCCTTAAGCGTATAGGAATCCCTAGTTCTCTGCTACATAGGACGCACGGGCCCCCGGAATAGTTACTCGATTAGCCCTTCTGCAAGCCGACTTTCCGCGGTCTGGCAGCCTGGGGAGGCCCGAGGAAAGACAAGTGCACAAAATGGGAGGTCGTCGTACACTAGGCGCACATTTTTTCGGCCAGATCGCACCAGGCAACCTAACCACTGGAGGAACAAAACTTATTTATGTTTAAGGGAATCCTGCTAGGAATTGTTTTGGGTTTCGTTTTGGTATTTGTCGGGGCGTATATGTATTTCGCAAGCGGGCAAGCTCCGGTAACCACCAACTCCCCCGAAATGCCATTCGAGCGCAAGGTAGCAAAGCTCGCATTGCACGCCTATCTTGGCAAAGTGCCCCACCCGAACCCGCCGGTGCCTTCCGATGAAGCTAATCTTCTGGCCGGAGCGAAGGTTTATAAGGAAGACTGCGCCGTTTGCCACGGCCTTCTCGGCGAGCCTCATAACGCCATCGGCAACGGCATGTTCCCCAAGCCGCCACTCCTGTTTCGCGGCGTAGGTGTCACTGACGACGAGACCTGGGAAACGTACACAAAAGTCTCCGGCGGAATCCGCATGACGGGCATGCCGGGCTTCAAGGATCGCTTGAGTGATGCGCAGATGTGGCAGGTCAGCGTGCTGCTGAAGACCGCGGACAAGCTTCCGGCCTCCGTGAAGGCAGAGTTGGCGCCTCCCCCGGGGACGGTCGCTCCTGCGGCTGGCGCGCCTGCAGGGAAAGACGCGGACCACGACCACGTTCACTAATCCGTAGCTGAACGTTTTTTTCGATGTACGTGAATTATTTGCTGGGGCTAGGCAGGTCTTGCCGCATCCGCGGAGCCTGCCCGGCTGAGCGAATCGGCGCGCCGCAGCTCTGGAAATATCCACGCCCACAGTACTGTCACCACGATTGCGCCGATACCGCCCAACACTACCGCGGGCACGGCGCCGAACCATTGCGCGGCCAATCCCGACTCAAATTCGCCGAGTTCGTTGGACGCCCCGATGAAAATCATGTCCACGGCATTTACGCGCCCTCGCATTTGGTCGGGCGTCTCGATTTGGATGAGCACGCCGCGAACCACCACGCTGACCATGTCCGCCGCACCCACGAAGAAGAGCGAAATCATCGAGAGCACAAGGTTGCGCGATAGGCCGAAGACTACCGTGAACACGCCGAATCCCGCCACGCACCACAGCATCGTGGCGCCGGCTCTTCGCCGGATGGGTTTGTAGGCGATCAGCAGCGCCATCACGGCCGCGCCAATTCCGGGGGCGCTGCGCAGCAATCCCAGTCCCCACGGCCCGGTCACCAATATTTCTTTGGCATAGACCGGCAGCAACGCCACCGCACCGCCGAGCAATACCGCGAAAAGATCCAGCGAGATCGAGCCGAAAACCAATTTGTGATCCCAGATGTAGCGGAATCCCGCGAAAACGGTTTTAAGGGAAAATGGTTCGCGCGCGCGGGGCGGTGATTGCACTTTTATACGCAGCGTCGTCAACACCGCGATGGTGCCCGCCGAAAGTGCCGTGGCGTAGACGGCGGCCGGGCCACGGAAAAAAGCGTAGAGAATTCCCCCCATGGCTGGCCCAAGGATCGTCGCAAATTGAAAAATGCTGGAGTTCCAGGCGACCGCGCTTTGGAATTGCTCTTCCGGCACCAACTGCGGCAGCAGCGCGCGGCTGGCCGGCATGCTGAAGCTGCGCACCGCTCCCACCAGGCACAAAATCGCGAAGATCGGCGCCACAGATCCGGCCCGGTGCAAATATTCCACGTTCAGCGCTACCACAAGCAGCAGTGCGGACGAGACCGCAAATCCTACGTAGCAAAGCGTTAGCAGATTTCTTCGGTCGAAGCGGTCCGCCACGTGCCCCGCCAGAAGAAACAGCACGACGCCCGGCAGAAATTGCGCCAGTCCAGTGAGCCCCAGGTCGAGCGGCCGGTGCGTGATTTCGTAGACCTGCCAGCCGACGGCCACCGACTGCATCTCCGTGCAAAACACAATGCAGAAGCGCGCAATCTGATAGAGGCGGAATCCCGAGAACTGGAAGGCCGCAGTCCCTGCGGTCAAGCGATGGTCGGCAGTGGCCATGCCCTAGTAGTCTGCCACAACATCTCTTCGCTTCCGGGGTACAATCCCAGATAACTTCACAAATTCGCCGGGGCGTTGTAGAAGTAGAATGTCCTCATTGTTGCTGCTTCATTCGGGGAGCCACCGCTTTTGTACTTTCGGCCTAATTCGCTTCAGGATGCTCTCAACGTTCTTGCAGACACGCGTGCCACGATCCTTGCCGGCGGCACCGACGTCTTCCCTTCGCTTGGCGATCGGCCGTTGTCCGGGCCCGTGCTGGATATTTCCGGGCTGGCCGAAATCAGGGGCATTCAATTCACCGCTGAGCATATTGTTTTTGGCGCTCGGACCACGTGGAGCGAAGTTCTCGCGGCTTCTCTTCCCCGCGGATTTGACGGCTTGAAAGCGGCAGCGCGGGAAGTGGGCTCCGTGCAAATCCAGAACGCGGCCACCATCGCCGGCAATCTTTGTAACGCTTCCCCGGCGGCCGATGGCGTGGCCGCACTGCTTGCTCTCGACGCCGAACTAGTTCTCGCTTCGCGCAGCGCTTCCCGCACGCTTCCGCTCGGGGAGTTCATTCTCGGCAATCGCAAGACCGCGCGGCGGCCCGACGAGCTTCTCACTTCCATTCGCGTTCCGCGGCGGGTTGAAAATGCGTTGTCCACATTTCTAAAACTGGGGGCGCGGAGGTATTTGGTCATCTCGATCGTTATGGTGGCTGCCAACCTCGTGGTTGATTCCTCTGGCAGTATTCGTGAGGCACTGGTTTGTGTGGGTTCCTGCTCTGCCGCGGCGCTGCGGCTCGCCGAACTTGAGCGTGCCCTCGTCGGACAGCCCGCGCGGCCCGGCCTTCGGCATATTGTGAAAGCCGAACACCTCGCCCGACTTTCTCCCATCGATGATGTTCGAGCCACCGCCGAGTATCGTCGCGACGCTGCTCTCACCCTTGTCGGGCGTGCTCTGGAAGCCTGCGCGCAAAAGGCTGCGACGGCATGAGGAGCGAAGCAAAGACCGAGGCCGCAGCGGACATTTCGTTCAATCTCAACGGCGAATTTCGCGCGGTTCGTTCCGATTCGCTCTCGCGCCTTTCGCAGGTGCTGCGCGAAGAGTTTCATCTCGTCGGGACAAAAGTCGGCTGCGATGCGGGTGATTGCGGAGCCTGCACCGTTCTCGTCAACGGGCAGGCCGTTTGTTCCTGCCTGACTGCCGTTGGGCAACTCAATGGCGCAAAAATTGAAACGATTGAAGGTCTGCGCGTGTCTTCGCGCACCTTCGATCGTCTGCAAAAGTCTTTCCTGCAGCACGGCGCAGCGCAATGCGGCATCTGTACTCCCGGCATGTTGGTTTCCTCGGTCGCGCTGCTGGACGGAAATCCTCGCCCCGACGAGACGCAGGTGATGGACGCGCTCGGCGGAGTTCTTTGCCGCTGCACTGGTTATCGGAAAATCGTGCGCGCGGTTCTGGAAGCGAACCGACCGGAATCGGTGTCGGTAACGCATGTTGAAAGTGGCCCGGTTGGACAACGCGTCGCGCGTCTCGACGGCCGGAAAAAAGTTCTTGGCCAGGATATTTTCGGCGCCGATGAATGGCCGGAGGATTCCCTGCTCCTCCGTGTTGTGCGCTCACCGCATCATCGCGCGGAATTCACATTTGGCGATCTGGAAGCCTATCGACGGGCGCATCCCGGTGTTCACGGGATTTTTACCGCGCGTGACGTTCCCGGCAAAAATTGCTTCGGCGTGATTCCGCAATTTTCTGATCAGCCTGTGTTTGCGGAGCGCGAAGCGCGATTCCTCGGAGAACCAGTTGCCGCTGTCGTAGGCGATCCCGCAGCCATCGTAGCACTCGATCTCCAGCAATTCCCTGTCACCTGGAAACCGCTGGCGGCAATCACGCAACCCGAAGAAGCGCTGAAACCCGGCGCTTCGGCGGTCCACGCATCGCGGCCCGACAATATTCTCATCGGCGGCCGCGTGGTGTGCGGCGATGTGGACGACGCTTTGCGCACCGCCGATGTCTGCGTCGAAGCCGAATATGAAACAGGTTTCATCGAACACGCCTACATCGAACCCGAAGCCGGCTTCGCGCGCCGCGTCGGCGATCGCATCGAAGTGCAGGCCTGCACGCAAGCGCCTTACAACGACTTGAAAGACATTGCCGCCATTCTCGGCATTCCCGAGTCGAGCGTGCGTATCATCCCGACGGCGGTCGGCGGCGGCTTTGGCTCCAAGCTCGATCTCTCGCTGCAACCGTTTCTCGCCGTGGCCGCTTGGCATTTGCGCAAGCCCGTCCGCATGGTTTATTCGCGGCCAGAGTCGATTCGCTCGACCACCAAACGCCACCCCTCGAAAATCTCCTGCCGTGCGGGGGCGACCTCCGGCGGAAAACTTGTGGCCATGGATTTCACGGCTGACTTCAACACCGGTGCGTACGCTTCCTGGGGACCGACCGTCGCCGCGCGCGTCCCCATTCACGCTTCAGGTCCGTACAAAGTCCCGCATTTCCGCGCAGTCACGCGCGCGATTCATACGTATCTGCTTCCCGCCGGCGCGTTCCGCGGCTTTGGCGTTCCGCAAGGGACCATCGCGCAGGAACAGCTCTATGATTCGCTCGCCGACAAAATCGGCATGGATAAGCTCGAATTCCGCTGCCTGAACGCGCTGGACGACGAAAGTCCCACCGTCACCGGACAGGTCATCGGCGGAGGCGTCGGCATTCGCGCGTGTTTCGAGGCGCTGCGTCCGCGCTGGCAGCAGGCGCGCAAGGAAGCCGCCGCATTCAATGACGCATCGCAAAATTCACTTCGTCGCGGAGTCGGCGTCGCGGGGATGTGGTACGGCTGCGGCAACACCTCTCTTCCCAATCCTTCCACGATGCGCGTCGGCCTGAAACGCGACGGCCGCATTGCCTTGCACCAGGGCGCGGTGGACATCGGCCAGGGTTCCGCCACGGTCGTCACCCAAATTTGCGCCGAAGCCCTCGGCGCGCCGCTCGACCAATTCGACCTGCTCTCCGGCGACACGGACATCACGCCTGACTGCGGGAAGACCTCCGCCTCGCGGCAGACATTTGTCAGTGGCAAAGCCGCATTACTCGCCGGCGAACAGTTGAAGAAAAATATCCTGAAGTTGGCCGGCGGCTGTGATTGCGCGAAGATTCACTTTCTCGACGGCTCGTTGGTCATCGAAGACGCTGGCAAGAAAACGTCCGTCGACCTTAAACAACTTCCTCTCGACGAACGCGGCTACGTTGTCAGTGCCGAGGCTACATTCGATCCCGCTACATCGCCGCTGAACGACGATGGCCAGGGTGTCCCCTATGCTGTCTACGGATTTGGCGCACACCTCGCCGAACTGGAAGTGGACACGGAACTCGGCACCATCAAAGTTCTGAAGATCACCGCCGCCCACGATGTTGGCCGTGCCATCAACCCGACGCTCGTTGAAGGGCAGATCGAAGGCGGCGCCGCGCAAGGTCTCGGTATGGCGCTGATGGAAGAATTCTTTCCAGGCAAGGGCGAGAATCTTCACGACTATTTGATCCCGACGATTGGCGACATGCCTCCCGTTGAATCCATCCTGATCGAGGACCCTTCGCCCGCGGGGCCATTCGGCGCGAAAGGCGTTGGCGAACAGGCGCTGATTCCCACCGCGCCGGCGATTCTCAACGCACTCTATGACGCTGTCGGCGTGCGCATCCGCAAGCTGCCAGCCACTCCCGACAAAGTCCGCGCCGCCATTCTTGCAAAAGCTGCGGCCGGTTCCGGGAACTCGCATGCCTGACGTTTTTCCTCCAGACACGGTTCGCTGCGACGCCTGCCCGGTTCTGTGCTACATCAAGCGCGGCCACGCCGGCGCGTGCGATCGTTACGCCAACGTCGAAGGGCAGTTGGTGCGCGTCGATCCGCACATCCTGCTCGACCGCGCCAAATCGCAAGGCACTCCCCTGGTGCCATTCCTCGAACGCGAAGGCGATTGGGATGGAAAAATCATGAAGGGCCAGGAGACTTTCGTCACTGCCATCGGCGCCGGCACCACGTATCCCGACTACAAGCCCGCGCCGTTCATCGTTTCGAGCGAAGTGGAAGGCGTGGACATGGTGACGGTGGTGACTGAAGGAATCTTCAGCTACTGCGGTGTAAAGCTGAAGATCGACACAGACCGCCACCTTGGCCCGGAGCGGAATCTTGTGCGCGCACAGGGCGAACCCGTCGGCCATGTCACCACCGCCGAGTACGGCTCGCAAATGCTTTCGCTCGGCGGAGTGCATCACCTCACTGGAGGAAGTAAGAGCGAGGGCCGCGTCACCTGCGAAACGCTGCTCGATCTTTGCAACGGCAAGGAAGTTGAACTCACGATCGATGACGGCGCCAGCGTTCGCGTCGCTGCCGGAAAACCGCCGGTAGTAAACGGCCAGCAAGAGGAGCGCATGCGCGTCGGCTGCGGCTCCGCGACGATCGGCATGTTCGCCAAGCAATGGTTCGGCAAAGTGGACGACGTTGTGGTGGTGGACGACCACATCACGGGCGTGCTTTCCGAGCACCAGGCGGGGAAACTTCTGGGCGTGCGCGAAACCGGCATTGCGATTCAGGGCCGCCGCTCCACTCCCGGCCGCTATTTTCAGGTGGCCGAGCCCGGCACCGGCTGGGGCGGCACGAATATTTCCGACCCGCTGACGATTCTGAAACCGTTTAAACCGAAATTTGCCTGGCCGCACCTTCGCCTGCTCATGGTCAGCACCACCGGCGAGCAGTTTGCGTATTACGAACTCGATGAAACGCTGCGCCCCGTCGAAAAGGAGCTTCCCGAAACGTTAAAAGAATCCGTTGGGCGCATTCGCGAAAACTGTGAGCCTGCTTTGACCACGGTGCTGTTCATGGGCGGAGCCGGCGGCTCCCTGCGCGCCGGCGTCACCGAAAATCCGGTGAAGCTCACCGATTCCGTAAAACGCAAACTTACGCGAGTCACTTGTGGCGGAGCGCCCGCATATATCTGGCCCGGTGGCGGCATCACTTTTATGGTGGACGTTACGCGCATGCCTGAAAACGCGTTTGGCTACGTGCCGACGCCCGCGCTAGTCGCTCCCATCGAGTTCACGTTGAAAAAAGATGACTATGCCGTGCTTGGCGGCCATGTGGATTACGTTCGGCCGCTAGTCGATGTCTTGAAAGAAAAGGAACGCCAGCGGCAGCTTGTTTCGCATGCGCAGAATCCGTGGCCGCTGAAGCCGCACGCCGGGAGCAGCGAATCATGAGAGAGCCCGCTGTCATCCGCATGCTGCCTGATGGCCGGCGTCTTCACCTGCACGACGGCCCAATCGATTTAATCATCGAGGCCAGCGGTACACCGCAAGCGATCTCCACGGCCTACAAGGCAGCCGCGCGCCGCTTTGTCTCCATTCTCGACGAACTTTGCAGCGAGCTGCCGCTGCTCCGCAACCAAGCGCAGAAAAATTCCGAACGCCCTCGCGGCGCGGTCGCTCAACGCATGTTTGCCGCTGTCGAACCTTATTGCGAACTGTGCTTCATCACGCCCATGGCCGCCGTCGCCGGTGCCGTGGCCGAAACAATTCTCGACTCCATGCTTGCCGTTGCACCCCTCGATCGCGCCTACGTGAACGATGGCGGGGACATTGCAATACATCTCAACGAGAACCAGTCCTACAAGATCGGAATGGTCGAGCGGCCGGATCGGCCCTCCCTCTTTGGCTCTCTTGAAATTTCGGCGGCAGATCCCGTTCGCGGGATTGCCACCAGCGGCTGGCGCGGCCGCAGCTTTTCCCTCGGCATCGCCGACGCCGTCACGGTGTTGGCCGATCGCGCTTCCCAGGCCGATGCCGCCGCCACCATCATCGCCAACGCCGTCGATCTTCCCGGGCATCCCTTGATCGTCCGTTTGCCGGCGAACGAGCTGCAGCCGGACAGCGATCTCGGCGCGCGCCTTGTCACCCGCGACCTCGGCGCACTCGGGGAAAACGAGGTCGAGCAGGCGCTGCGGGCGGGGGCCAACCAAGCGCAGCAATTATTCGCCGCCGGATTGATCGAAGGCGCCGCCTTGCGTCTACTGGGCGAGACGGTTGGTGTGGGAACAATGGGAATTGCGACACGCGCGTTGCCGGCGCTTCATGGAAGCGCGATACAGGGTACGATGCATGTCTGATCGGGAGCGGGGCTAAATAAATGAGCGCGATCATTCGCAAAATCGTCACGGTGGTCGAAGAGACTCATCTGGAGATGGGGCAAAAGATCGCGCCACCGACCCGGCGGGCGGCAGCGATCGCCGTGATCGAAAATCCGTTTGCCGGCCGCTATGTCGAGGACCTCTCGCCCTTGATCGCGATCGGCGAGGAACTCGGCGAGTTGCTGTCGAAAAAGGCGGTGGCGGCGCTCGGGATCGACGGCGCCAAGGCGCATAGCTACGGCAAGGCCGCCGCCGTCGGCGAAAACGGCGAACTCGAACACGCGGCCGCGATCTTGCATCCCAAGATGGGCGCACCGGTGCGCAAGGTGCTGAGCAAGGGGGCGGCGCTGATCCCGTCGTCGAAGAAGCGCAGTGGCCCGGGCACCACGCTGGATATTCCGCTCGGCCACAAGGACGCGGCGTTCGTGCGCAGCCATTTCGACGGCATGGAAGTGCAGATCAACGACGCGCCGCGCGCCAACGAGATCATGGTCGCGGT
>Ga0137403_10008037_pt1 | contig 11825 bp, 13 predicted proteins | sample CZOMad2_1_16fung_FD_122057 | JGI IMG/M metagenome (GOLD analysis project Ga0137403, IMG submission 122057) | Vadose zone soil fungal communities from Angelo Coast Range Reserve, California, USA - CZOMad2_1_16fungal (Hybrid Assembly) | ecosystem: Environmental > Terrestrial > Soil > Vadose zone...
ATTCGAGCGCCTCATATGCGTTCGATTTCGCGCAGCATCAGCAACTCGCCCGGCTCGACTCGATGCTCCACGTGCTGCTCAGGCGATGCCGGCGAGAAACCCAGGCGTTCGAGCAAGCCCTTCGAGCGAAGATTTTCGCTTTTGAGCACGGACGAGAGGCTGCGCACGCGATAGTGCCCGGCGAGCTCCGAGATCATCGCCTGAACGGCTTGGCGCGCGAGGCCGCGACCCCAGTAAGCGCTCGACAGCTCGTAGGCGATGGCCGCGCGCCCGTCGGGATGCACCGTTGCCTGAACGTAACCGATCAGCTCGGAAGTCGGGAAGCGGATAACCCAGTTCAGCCATTGCTCCCGACCGTTCGCCGACAGCCTCGATTCGAGCTTCGTGAATCGCGCGCGCAGCCATTCGAGAGACCGCGGCGGCTCGTTCTCGTACTCGTAGATCGCAGGGTCGCTGAGGACCGCGAACATCTCCTCCGCATGCGCCGCGGTTTGCGGCTCCAGCGTGAGGCTGCCGGTCTGGATGAGGCGCACGCGCGGGGCCTACGTTGCACGCCTACGGAACGCCAACTGTGGGCGAACACGCTTGGGCTGCCCGGGAATCGGTGCGGGAACTTCACCGGACCGATTAGCGCCGCATGCCAGGTAGAAGCTTTCGGCATTCGGATCCGCGTCAACGGTCACGCAGGAGGCCCCGCCCCGAAGAGCGGTCTCAAGGGCGTGAGCCACCAATGCTCGCCCGATACCGCGGTCCATGAACTGTGGCAAGACCCAAAGATGGTCGAGCTTGCAGGAGTGATTCGAAGGTACTAAGGAGTAGAAGCCGGCAATCTCGTCTCCGACCTCTGCCACGAAGGTGGGCCTCGAGGCAATCGTGTCGCTCGAGACTCTGAGTGCCTGCCTCCACGTTTCGATCATGTCGGCTGAGTAACCCCAATACGCCTTTGCCTTGAGCGCGAGCCCGGAAAGAGCTTCTGCTTCGTGTTCCTGTGCTGGGCGGATGTTCATCTTGCAACCCTAGGGTTTGGCCTTGAAAGATTATGGCGATTCCGGACGATCGCGCGCCACTACCTCGAGATATTCCGACACACGACCAGCGGCCAGCGGTTTTGCCATGACACGAAGCGTGTTCAGGCGTTTTCCCATTTCTACGCCTTGGCGCTTTCGAATATCCAGATAGCCTGAATTCTCCCAAAATCTCTCCGCGCGCGAATTTCCTTCAACGACGCCGAGGCGCAGCCAGAGCGCGCCGTTCTCCCGCATCCAGGATTCGAGATGCCCGTACAGAATCTGCGCCACGCCGCGGCCATGAAGGGTCGTAGCGACCATGAACAGCCCAATGTGCCAGATACCTACGGCGAAGAGGTCTGAGACCACGTTCGCCATTCCGACCATTGACTCATGGTCGTCGAAGAAGCCGAGCAACCACTTCTTCTTGTAGGGCCACCCCGCGGGCAGCAACGATTCGAGCTCGTCCCGCGCCTCGTTCGGGCCCGGTGCTTCCCCATTCACTGCCAGGTGATACTCGGGGTTGGACTCGAAAAACTGTTGCAGCACCGGAATACCCGCGGCATCAATTTCGAATGCGCGAAACGCCCCCTCGGTGAAAACTGGCAGGTCATCGAAACGGCGCATCGCCTACGTCACCGTTCGTCTTTCTTGCCGGCCGGCCAGGATCGAAGCCTCGCGCTTTCGAGAAATTGGGGTAACGCGTATCGGTGAATCAAGCGGTCCGCTTTCTCGTACATCCCACGCAAGAGTCTCTCTGATAGTGTCCAAGATCGGTCGGTAGATCAGTCCCGCTGCAATCGCCTTTTTGTTATCGCCCAGAAATAGGCCGCCAGATTCTTCGTCGTTCTCGGGAATCCACAACGGAAGCTCCGTCCATGCTTCGGCGCCTGCGGCGATCAGCTCTTCGTCGGGGACCCAGTTAAAGCGCGCATTGCACCCCACTGCACTGCAGCACGCTTCCAGAAACTGTCGCATTGTCAGTAACGACTGCGGGCCGACTGCATTGAAGTATCCCGTGCGCCGCCCCTCGCCCAAGCGTACACACCAATCGGCGAGATCGCGCGCATCGATGAACTGGATTGGACGCTGCGGGCGTCCGGGTGCAAGCACCTCGCCCCCCTGTGCGATCCGGCGCGGCCAATACGTAAACCGATCCGTCGGGTCGTGCGGGCCGGCGATGAGTCCTGGCCGCACGTGCGTGACTCGCCCGGGAAAGGCGGCCTCGAGCGCCTCTTCGGAGCGGGCTTTGAGTGGGCCGTAGCCATGGTTTCCTTCGGCCAGGGGCGCGGTCTCGTCGTACGAGCGCCCCGCCGGAAATCCCGCATAAGCGGAAACACTGGAGATGAACGTGTAGTGTCCGATCCGCCGATCCAGAATCTCTGCCATCCTGCGCGCCTGCACCGGAGTGTAGGTGGTTGTGTCGACCACGGCATCAAAACGCCTTTCACCTAGGGCAGACAAATCGCCGTCGCGGTCGCCGCGCAGTTTCTCGACTTTCGGAAAGAGATCCCCATTCTGTCGCCCCCGGTTGAAAAGCGTAACACTGTGCCCTCGAGCCAACGCCGACTCCACCACATGCCGACCGAGAAAGACCGTTCCGCCGAGGACAAGAAGTTTCATCCCAACTCCTGTCAGCTAAGAGGTGCGCCGCTTGGGGCGCGTCCCCTTGAGCGCCTTGGTCGCCGTCAAAAACAACGCCATGAGAACGACATCGTCGTACCTGCCATCCAGTTTCCGCGCGCGAATCCTCCTCCCTTCGACCTTAAAACCAAATTTCCGATAGAGCCGACGCGCTGCCACATTACTCGCATAGAACTGCAGCTCGAGTTTCTCAATACCGCGACTCCGACTCAGAGCAATAGTTCCTTTCAGCAATCGTGAACCCAGTCCGTGGCCTCGCACCTTCGCACTGAGGCCTATCCCGAGTTCTGCCGTATGGCGAAATCCTTCGCGCTCACGGCGGCCTACATCACACCAACCGACAATCTTTGAACCGTCAGTCACAACAAGAAATGGATATCGCGCGCCAAGCACGGACTTCATCCACTTTCGCGCATCTCTGAGAGGGGGTGCCTCTACGGACCCGATGTGCTTGCGTTCATGCGCTACTGAGGCCAGGCACTCGTGAAATCCCTTGAGATCCCTCATCCTGGCCTTTCGGATTGCGAATTGCCTCATGTTCCTATAGCGCGAGCTAATGGGCGCGCCGCTTGCGACGCGCCCCCTTGAGCGACGGTTCGGGCAGCAACGTCCAAGGACCCAGGGCGGTGAGAGCCTCTTGTTCGCCGATGCCTTTCGCCCGTTCTTTCACTTCAGTCGGAACCCACTTGGGGAATGGAACCTCCCGACTCACGTGGTGGCCGGACGGCGTGTGCTCGTCTCGAACCTTCGCTAACCGAGTCGCCGAAAATCGGTCGGCTACTCGGACCAACGCCGGCCAGAGACGACGGTGGACAAGAGTGAGCTTTCCGTCGACGAGACGACATACCAGGATATCTTCCGAATCCGTCACTGCCTGGAGTATCGCAAAGATCTGATGACTTTTCGGGTGAGCCCACCAGCTTCCCTTGATGGGCTCGCCGGTGATCGCCTCGGTAAGTCGGGGAACGGCGCCTTTGGCTGATACCAGGACTACCCCGTGCTCTCGGACAAAAGCGATTGCCTCCGCAGCGGTCATGCGTGGATGGCGTGGGCTTGGGTGCTATGCCAGTGCAAGGACAAGGGCGACCTCACCATTTGGTTTGATCTCGCCGGTGTGGCGAAAACCGAATGATAGGTAGAACTCCATGGGTCCGTGGGGCCCGGCGACATACGACGTGTGGAGGGCGTCGATTCCCGGCCTTGTGCGCGCGTGGGCGACGACGAGCTCAAGTGCTTTGCGACCGAAGCCGGCCCTCTGATAGCGGTGGTCGATCATGAAGCGCCAGAGCGAGAGCTGGGCGGGCGCTGGCGCGGGTGTGAGTAGGGTCGAGTCGCTGAGCATGACAAAGCCTATGAGATCGCTTTCCGTGTGGATGGATCGGAACCAGGCTTCACGGTGAAAGTATGCTTGAGCCATGGAGACCGCATTGCTGGCTACGTAGTCCTCCTGCTTGGGGGCGACCCGCAGGTCAGTTACTGCGCGAACCGTAGACGCGGTGACTTCTCGCAGCGAAACCTTGGCCGTGGCGACGGTAGCGGTTGACACCTCGAGTCCCTGATGGTCGGGTGTCTGTTTGCTCATAGCGGCTTGTTCCAATAGCTTGATACCGCACTGAAGCCGACTTTGCGATAGAGTGCGATCGCGCCGTCGTTTGACGAGAAGACGTTCAGCCCAAGAGTGGTGCACCCGGCTGAGCGAACCATCTCCTCGACCAGCACCAGGGCATCGCTCGCGAATCCACGGCGACGGTGCTGGGGAAAGACGGTTATGTTGTAGAGAAATCCCTGCTTGTTCTCGACGTCGATCCAGAACCAGACGCCGCCGACCGATTCATCGCCGTCGGTCGAAACGATCCGTAGGAAACGATGGCCGGTCGTGCGATGGCCCTCGGGCAGGAGCCCCGCGTGCTGGTGACGCGCGTAGCGCTCAGCCACCTCGGCAGACACGTGATCGGCGGCTGCGCGCTCAGCGACGTACGGTGGAACGATGGCTTCCATGAAGTCGGAGTACTGCGCCTGGGTCATTGGTTCAAGTCTTATTCGAGGCATCGCATGTCCTTAGACGCCCGACGCTTGGTTAGATCCCAAGCTCCCGCGGTGGCACTTGATTACGGCGGCTTGGTTCACCAACCTTCTCACCCGTGTGCTCTCTCTTCCCACTTCGGGATGTCCACCCCCTTCGCGGTGAGCCACAGGGCGAGCGCCAACTCTGCCGCGAAGGCGGGCAGCATGATCCAGGGGAACAGGTACTTCGCAGCGAATGCCGGGGCCAGCATCTGCGCCGAACTGAAGACTACATAGCCCACGCCTCCGATCACCAGAAGGGTGCCGAGGATCCTGGGCAGGTATCCCGACTGGCGGATCAGATAACCGAACAGGACGCAGCAGAAACCGAAGAACAGCAGGCTGGCGCCGTAGCCAAGGCTATGCACGCTGAGCGACACGTACGCCAGGTCGTGCAACTGCGGCGGCTCGAAAGCTTTCAGAGTGTCGGTGCCCCCCAGAGCGACCAGGGCCGCAATCTCGAAGAGCTTCGCGACGCCATAGATGCCGACGAAAGTCAGCCTGAAAAACGCCGCGAGCAAAGCGAGGTTCCGGTTCACCGGCCTGAGCAGAACGTAGAGGATCATCGCCAGCGCGACGTCGCACGCGCAGGTGAGCATTTCACCCGCCAGACCGACGCGAAACAGCATCTCGGACCCCAGGATGTTGTTGGCGGTCGCGGTGGGGTCGCGCGGCACGATGAGGCTGCCCCGCGCGAAGACCTCCCCGAAGAGGGCGACAACGATGATGAAAAGGTAGAGCACCCCGCCGACACGTGCGTAGGTTTGCGGCGAGGTCTCAGAAGGTCGACTTGTCATTTCCGGGAATGACGCAGGAATCAACCCGCGAATCGCAACCCGAGCTGCAACAACTCGTCCCAGGCGTCGCCTTTGACGATGCCTTTGACGACGCGATCGACTCTCGCGGCGTGCTCGAGCGCGGCGAGCAATGCCGCGCGCGGGAGCTTCTTCGCGGCGTGGCCCACGAGCGTCTGTCGCGCGCCTCCCCACACGCGCGCTTCGCGCAGTACATCGGCAAGCGGCCTGCCCGCGGCGATGCCGTTTTGCACGCGGCAGATGGCGCGGATTTCCTCGGCGAGGATCCACAACACGCGCGGAGGCGCTTCGCCTTCGCCGCGCAGGCCGTCGAGCATGCGCGCGAGCCGGGAGCGCTCGCCCGAGAGCATCGCTTCGGTGAGCTTGAGAGCGTCGTAGCGCGCCACGTTCATCACCGCCTCGCGCACGGCGTCGAAGTCGATCTCCCCGGCCGGCAGGAGCAGCGCGAGCTTCTGCATCTCCTGATGCGCCGCAAGGAGATTGCCTTCGACGCAATCGGCGAGAAACTGCAGGGTTTCCGTGCTCGCGCGCTGCTTCTGCAGCGCAAGGCGAGCGGCGATCCACTCCGGGAGCCGCGCGCGTTCGACCGGATAGACGTTGACGACGGTTCCATGGCGCTCGAGCGCCTTGAACCAGGCGGACGCCTGGCCGGCCTTGTCCAGGCGCGGCAGCGTCACGATGCCGAGCACGTCGGGCGGGAGCCTTGCGCAAAACGCTTCGATCGCTTCGGCGCCGTCGTTGCCGGGCTTGCCGGAGACAAGGCGCAGCTCGATCAGCTTCTTGTCGCCGAAGAGCGAGCGGTTCGCGACGCTCGCGCCGAGCTCGCCCCAGTGAAAGCCGCGCTCCGCCGCGAGGACGACCCGTTCCGAGAATCCGCATGCGCGTGCGCGAGATCGGATCGCGTCGGCGGCCTCGAGCGCGAGCAGCGCCTCGTCGCCGTGGATCACGTAAAGGGACTCGAGCTCACGCGCGAGATGCGCTTCGAGTTGTTCGAGCCTGAGCGCCGCCATGCGCTTACTCGACGGCGGGCAACGCCGGCTTTGCCGCGACCAGGCGCCGCATGATCTGCTGGACCATGTCCCTTTGCATGTCCCGGTAGAGCAGAGCTTCCTCGGTCTCCTTGGCGAGCACCTGCGCGTCGCTGTAGGCCATGTCGCGCGTCAGCAGGATCTCGCTCGTCGGCAGGTAGACCTGCGCCCCTTTCGCGTCGGTGACGCGGAATCCGACGCGGTAGCGCAACTGATATTCGCTCACCCGGCCCGCGGCGCTGAAGGAAAGAATGATCTTCTCGCGCAGCTCCTGGGTGAAGCCGAGAACGGCCTGCGCCTCTCCCGGGCTGTCCACCAGGCGCGCCTTGCTCGCCGCCGCGACGTTGCGCTTCAGCTCGACCGCGAGCGGATTTGCGCCCGGAATGTAGAGCGTCTGGAAAGGCAGCTCCGCCTGGCCGCGAAGATGGAAACCGCAGGCCGAGAGGAGCGCGGCCATCACGCCGGCGAAGGCGGCGCGTGAGGAACGCTCAAACGACCACATTGACGAGCCGCCCGGGGACCACGACGACTTTCTTCACCGCCTGGCCGTTCGTGAAGCGCGTCACCGCGTCGTGCGCGAGGGCAAGCTGCTCGAGCTGCTCGCGCCCGGCTGTTTTCGGCGCGCGCATATGCCCGCGGAGTTTGCCGTTGACCTGGAGGACGAGCTCGATTTCGTCCTGTACCAGCGCCGACTCGTCCACTTTCGGCCACGGTTCACGCATCACGTCCGCGCCGGGCTTGAGTGCTTGCCAAAGCGCATGACAGATGTGCGGTGCGATCGGAGAGAGCATCAGCACGGCTGCCTGCAGACCTTCCTGGCGGATACTGCGTGCAACCGTGTCCCCGTCGACCATCTTTGCCAGTACGTTCATGAATTCCATGACGGAGGCGACGACGGTGTTGTATTTGTTGCGCCGCCCGTAGTCGTCGGCCACCTTGGCGATCGTGCTGTGGAGTTCAAAGCGTATTGTACGGAGCGCCGGCGCCAGCTCGCCTCCCGCGTAAGCGGGGACGATCCCGCCAGATATGTGCTCGTGCACCGCGCGCCAAAGACGCCGTAGAAATCCCGCGGGGCCCTCGATGCTAGCATCGGACCAAACGAGTGTGTCCTCTGGGGGCGAAGCGAACATCATGTAGAGTCGCGCCGTGTCCGCGCCGTACTTCTCGATCAAGTCCTGCGGATCGACGCCGTTGTTCTTCGACTTCGACATGGTGCCGATGCCGTCGGACTCGACCGGCTTGCCGTCGGAACGCAATACGGCGCCGATGCGCTGGCCCTTTTCGTCGCGCCTGATCTCGACGTCGGCGGGGTTGTAGTAGGTGATGCGGCCGCTCGCTTCCTTGCGGTAGAAGATTTCGTTCAGCACCATGCCCTGCGTCAGGAGCCGCGTGAACGGCTCGCTCGGCGCGGCCAGCCCCTGGTCGCGCATCACCTTGGTCCAGAAGCGCGAGTACAGGAGATGCAGGATCGCGTGCTCGATACCGCCGATGTACTGGTCGACCGGCATCCAGTACTGCACGCGCTCGTCCACCGGCGCCTTGTCCTGATCGGGGCAGGCAAAGCGCAGGAAGTACCAGGACGAATCGACGAAGGTGTCCATGGTGTCGGTTTCGCGCTTGGCCGCTTTGCCGCACTTCGGGCATTTGCAATCGACGAACGAGGGCGTCTTCGCAAGCGGATTGCCGGTTCCGTCAGGAACCAGATTCTCCGGCAGCACCACGGGAAGGTCCTTGTCCGGGACCGGAACGTCGCCGCAGGCATCGCAATGAATGATCGGGATCGGCGTGCCCCAGTAGCGCTGGCGCGAGATGCCCCAGTCGCGAAGCCGCCAGGTGATCTGCTTGTCGCCCAGAGCCTTCCTCTTCAGGTCCGCGGCGATGGTTTCGACCGCGGCCCGATAGTCGAGCCCATCGTACTTGCCCGAGTTGACGCAGCGGCCGTAGTCCGCGTACCACGGCTGCCAGGCGTCGGTCGAGTACGGTTTGCCCGCGACGTCGATGACCTGCTTGATCGGCAGGCCGTACTTCTTCGCGAACGCGAAATCGCGCTCGTCGTGCCCGGGCACGCCCATCACCGCGCCTTCGCCGTAGGCCATCAACACGTAGTTGCCGACCCAGACTTCGATCTTCTCGCCGCTGATCGGATGCGTGACGAAAAGGCCCGTGGGCATGCCTTTCTTGTCGAGTTGGGCGAGGTCGGCCTCCATCACCGGGCCGCGTTTGCATTCCTCGACGAAGGCGGCGAGCTTCGGGTCCGATTTCGCCGCATGCGCGGCGAGCGGGTGCTCGGCGGCGACGGCGCAGAAAGTTGCGCCCATCAGCGTGTCGGCGCGCGTGGTGAACACGCGCAGGACCTTCTTCTCTCCCGCCAGCTCGTAGGGAAAGCCGATATTGACGCCGTGGCTCTTGCCGATCCAGTTGGCCTGCATCGTCTTCACGCGCTCGGGCCAGCCCGGAAGCTCGTCGAGCGAAGCGAGCAGCTCCTCGGCGTAAGCGGTGATCCGCATGTAGTACATCGGGATTTCGCGCTTCTCGACGAGCGCCCCGGTGCGCCAGCCGCGGCCGTCGATCACCTGCTCGTTCGCAAGCACCGTCTGGTCCACCGGGTCCCAGTTCACCGTGCCGGTCTTCTTGTAGACCAGACCCTTTTCGAGCATGCGCAGGAACAGCCACTGGTTCCAGCGATAGTACCGGGGCGAGCAGGTCGCGAGCTCGCGCGTCCAGTCGATCGCGAATCCGAGCGACTGGAGCTGCTTCTTCATGTAGGCGATGTTGTCGTAGGTCCACTTCGCCGGCGGCACGCCGTTCGCCATCGCGGCGTTTTCGGCGGGAAGCCCGAAAGCGTCCCAGCCCATCGGCTGAAGAACGTTGAATCCCCGCATTCGATGAAAGCGGGTCATCACGTCGCCGATGGTATAGTTGCGCACGTGCCCCATATGCAGCTTGCCCGAAGGGTAGGGGAACATCGACAGGCAATAGAACTTCGGGCGGCCGCCTTTCCCGGGCGGCTCCTCGGTCGCGCGAAACGCGCGGGTCCGCTCCCAGTGCTCCTGCGCTTCGCGCTCGACGATCTCGGGGTGGTACTGGGGCAGCATGAACGGCTTCGGGGAAAAAAAGAATTATAACCGTGCGGGTCGGTCGGGAATCGAATTGAGACAATCATGAAGATGCGGCTCTCTATCGCGTCGACGCTAGCTGCGCTTGCGCTGGGTACGACTGGCGCGGCAAAGGGGCAGTCCGTATCCAAACCGCCGCGATCCACCCCGCTTGCGATAGTCGAAGCGGTGCAGCTGTCCGCCTCGGTCCTGCGCGGCGGCGTGAGCACTCCGCTCGCTCCGGGCATGGAGCTCGGCAGTCGCGATCAGGTCAGGACCGGGCCTCTGTCGCGCGTCGTCCTGAGGACCGCCGACGGCAGCACGGTGAAGCTCGGCGAGCAGGGCTCGTTCTTCCTCGATAACGCGCGCATGCGCGAAGACAAGGTCTTCGAGGCGGCCATGAGAATCGCCGAAGGTGCGTTCCGGTTTACGACCGAGGCGCTGGAAAAATTCCGCGGCAGACGCGAGGTGAACATCACGGTCAAGACCGTAACGGCCGGAATCCGCGGCACGGATCTCTGGGGCAAATCCACCTCCGACAGCCAGATCGTGTGCCTGATCGCGGGCACGATCGAGGTTGCGTCGCCCGGCGAAAGGCCGTTCACCATGGACCGGCCTTTGTCGTTCTATGCCCTCGAAGGAGAGCTGTCGCGGGCGATCGCAACGGTGCCGCCGGACCGGTTCCGGGAATGGGCGGCGGAAACCGAGACGCAGCCGGGCCGGGGCGTGTCCAGGCGCGGCGGCAAATGGAAGATCGCGATCGCGCCGGACAAGTACGACGACGCCCTGAAAATATACGATGAGTTGCGAAAAGCCGGATACCCCGCCGAGATCGTTCCTTCCAAAGCCGGTGAGAAGCGCGTCTACGGAGTGAGGCTGTCGAATTTCGAGACGAGGGAGGACGCACAGTTCGTGGCGGACGATCTGAAACGTCGGGCGGGCTTCGCGCGGTACGACTACACAGTCGCAATGTAGGCGTCCGAGTACGGCTCGCTCGAGGAGCGTGCGGTAAAATCGTGCATTCGCGAATGCCCGCATGCTGAATCTACTCGAAAACCTCAATCCCGAGCAGCTCGCCGCAGTCACCCTTCCCGACCAGGCGGCGCTGATCCTCGCCGGCGCGGGCTCGGGCAAGACGCGCGTCCTCACCACCCGGATCGCCTGGCTCATCCAGACCGGAAACGTGAGCCCGAACGGCGTTCTCGCCGTTACTTTCACCAACAAGGCGGCCCGCGAGATGCTCACGCGGATCTCGGCGATGCTGCCGATCAGCACGCGCGGCATGTGGGTCGGCACGTTTCACGGCCTGTGCAACCGCTTGCTGCGCGCGCATTACCGCGACGCCGGCCTGCCGCAGCTTTTTCAGATCCTGGACTCGCAAGACCAGCACGCCGCGGTGAAGCGGGTTCTAAAGGCGCTCAACGTCGACGAAGACAGGTTCCCGGCGCGGGAAGCGCAGTATTTCATCAACGCAGCCAAAGAGGAGGGCAAGCGCGCCCGGGACGTCGAGATCGGAGACGAAATCACCCGCCGTCTTGCCGAGATCTACGCCGCTTACGACGAGCAATGCCAGCGCGAGGGCGTGGTGGACTTCGCGGAGTTGCTGCTGCGCACCTTCGAGCTCCTTTCGAGGAACGAGGTGCTGCGCGAGCACTATCGGAGCCGTTTCAGGCACATCCTGGTGGACGAATTCCAGGACACCAATCGCCTCCAGTACCGCTGGCTGAAGCTGCTCGCCGGGCCGAAGAACATCATGTTCGCCGTGGGCGACGACGACCAGTCCATCTATGCCTTCCGCGGAGCGAATGTCGGCAACATGGCCGAATTCGAGCGCGACTTCCACGTCGAGAACGTCATCCGCCTCGAGCAGAACTACCGCTCGCACGGTCACATCCTCGCCGCGGCGAACGCGCTCATCGCCCACAACAAGAAGCGCCTCGGCAAGAACCTGTGGACCTCCGCCGGGCACGGCGAGCCGGTGCGCGTATACGAAGCGCAAAGCGACGGCTACGAGGCGAACTGGCTGACCGAGGAAGTGCAGGCGCTGAAGCGCGGCGGACTGCGCCTTGCCGATATCGGGGTGCTGTACCGCTCGAACGCCCAGTCGCGCATCATCGAGCACGCGCTCTTCTCGAACGGCATTCCATACCGCGTGTACGGAGGCCTGCGCTT
>Ga0137403_10008038_pt1 | contig 11823 bp, 12 predicted proteins | sample CZOMad2_1_16fung_FD_122057 | JGI IMG/M metagenome (GOLD analysis project Ga0137403, IMG submission 122057) | Vadose zone soil fungal communities from Angelo Coast Range Reserve, California, USA - CZOMad2_1_16fungal (Hybrid Assembly) | ecosystem: Environmental > Terrestrial > Soil > Vadose zone...
TTCAGCGAGCGACAGGGGGAAGTGCTGCCAGTTGGCGAGGAATTAAAACTCGTCGAGGCGGGCAATCACGCGCAAGGCTGCATCTTCCGTGACGGCATGAGGCTTTGCACACCAGAATTGGAATCACGCATGGACGAGATTTCGCAAAAGCTCACCGGCTTTTTCATTGGACGCTACGACATCCGTTACGCGAGTGAGGAGGATTTGCGAGCCGGAGGCAACTTTCAAATCATCGAACTGAACGGCGCGGCCTCCGAGGCAACTAGCATTTACGACGCGCGCAACTCGATCTTTGCTGCTTATCGGACGCTTTTCCGACAGTGGGATTTGGTTTTTGCCATCGGCGCGGCGAATCGTAAGCGCGGCTGCGCGCCGACGAAGCTCTCGCTCGTTTGGCAAAAGTGGCGTGAGTATTCTCGTCTCGCCGCTACTTACCCTGCTGCGGATTGAGGCAAGCAATGTGTACCGTCACGTTCATCGCACGACAAAGGGGCTACTGCCTGGGGATGAACCGCGACGAAAAACTGACACGTCCCGCAGGGCTTCCCCCGAAAGAGAAGAGAGTGAACGGTCGCGGTATAATCTTTCCGTCTGAGCCCGGCGGTGGAACGTGGATCGCCGTGAACGACCACGGCGCCACCCTCGCGCTCATCAACTGGTATTCCATCACGGCGCGGGTTGACGGCAAAGGCGTCAGTCGGGGTGAAGTCGTCAATTCCGCGAGTGCGGCCATCTCGCCGGATTCGGCGGATGGCGCCCTACATGGATTGCCGCTCAATCGAATTAACCCTTTCCGTCTTATTGGAGTTTTTCCGACGACAACCGAGATCGTTGAATGGCGCTGGAATCTGAACCAACTCGTTCGGAAGCGCCATCGCTGGAAATCGCAGCAATGGATTTCATCGGGCTTTGATGAACCAGCCGCACAGCGGATCCGCGGCAGAACTTTCCGACAAGCACAAAAGCAAGAGTCCGCCGGAAGCCTGGATTGGCTGCGCCGGCTACATCGCTCCCACGCACCAGAAACAGGCCCATTCTCGACTTGTATGCACCGGGCCGACGCTGCCACAGTAAGTTACACCGAAATTTCGGTTTCCGCACCCGTCGCCGTGATGCGCTATCATACCGGAGCACCGTGCAAGAAATTTGAGCGCTCCTTCCTTGTCTTCGACCGCCGGATTTCTCAAGAAGCAGACAAAAAGCCACTCGTTCTGAGACGGGACCTTCAGATTTCGTCAACGGTGCAGTAAGCAAGTAATCGCGATGTGCGGGCAGGATTCTGAGAGTGAACCGCAGGCGGAGGTCGGAATCGGTCGCCTCAAGCGCGTTTTCAGCCCTAAAAATGCCCATTTTTACGATTGAGTCAAGCCCAACACCGTCACTACCCGGCCCAGCACCGTTCCAACACCTTTGCTGACGTTTTTGCTGACAGTCTTTGGGTTTGCCTCACTGAGCTTTAACCATTCGAATGTGCGTTAACTTGAGGCAAATCCTGCACACCAGCCACGAACCTGGCGAGCAATGGGGAAGCATTGTCTTTTCTCCAGACAAGAGCCAATTGGAGAGACACGTTCAAATCAGACACTGGCAACACAACCACTCCCTTGGGACATCGCCAGCGCGCAGTTCCATTGACAAACCCCACACCCAGCCCATGCGACACAAGGCTCAAGATGGTCGCTTCATTCACTGCTTCTTGAACGATGCGCGGTGTTTTCAAGCCGCCGCGAAAACATTCGCGCATCAATCGGTCGTAAAAAGCAGGGCTTTCCCGCCTTGGAAACCAGATGAAGGATGCGTCAACCATGTCGCGCAGCCGGAGCTTCTTCAATTTAGTCAGCGGATGTCCCTTGGGCGCCGCCAATGCGATGTTTTGCGTTCCGACTTGAACCTTATCCAATTCCCGATCCGCCTTCGACGCATCAAATACGTTATACACAAAGCCCGCATCCAGCCGGCCAGATCGAACGGCTTCGATTTGTTCCAAGGAGGTTGATGGGTTTAGTTGTAATTCCGCGTCCGGCTGTTGCTGGCGGAATTGCCGAAAGGAGTCTGGAACGACGCCATGCCAGGATGCGCTCTCAGTAAATCCGATCCGCAACGTGCCGGATTTACCGTGTGCCACGCGAGCCGCCCGCGTCGTTGCCTCATTTACTTGCTGAAGAATACGTCGTGCATCTTCCAGGAACAGTTTTCCGGCCGCGCTGATTTTCACTCCGCGTGAAAGGCGATCAAACAATTTGAAACCGATCTCCTCTTCCAAATCTTGGATCTGGCGGGAGAGCGCGGGTTGAGCGACTCGAAGCCGCTGTGCGGCTCGCCCGTAGTGCTGATCCTCTCCAACCGCCACGAAATAGCGCAAATGTCGCAGTTCCATACCGATACTCTATCGGTATCGGTTCAATCGTAAAGATGTTTTAGACGCATCTGCATCAATCTGGGAGTATAGGTCTATGAAACGAAATGGAAGAACGAATAAGAAACGAAAGGTGAAAGCGAGCGGAAGCATCCGGCTTGTTTCAAAGCCGGTTCGCACACCGAAGCCCATGATTTCGTTGCCTGGCGCTTGGGAGCGTTAAGCCGTGACCGAAAAATGTCGCAGCACGAGCAAGGCAATTAACAACAAATCACAACGCTGAAAGGAAAACAGTATGAACACATCGTCTAACGTCTGGTTGGTAACTGGCAGCGGAAGCGGATTGGGCCGCAACATCGCAGAAGCTGTGCTGGCAGCTGGCCATCGCCTCGTCGCAACCGCCCGCGACCCTCGCCGCCTCGAAGATTTGGTGAATAAGTATGGCGATCAAATTCGCACCGCTGCGCTCGACGTGACTGACGAAAAGGCGGCGCAAGCATCTGTGCAGATGGCGGTTGACGTTTTCGGACACCTCGATGTCGTCGTAAATAACGCGGGATACGGTGACATCGCTCCGTTCGAGCAGTTGAGTTCTGAGAGATTCAAGGCGCTGATGGACACAAATTTCTATGGCGTCGTTAATGTGACCCGCGCTGCGCTGCCGATCATGCGCAAGCAAAGGAGCGGTTACATCTTTCAAATCTCCTCCGTGGGCGGCCGCCTGGCCCGTCCGGGCAGTACCGGCTACCATGCTGCCAAGTGGGCGGTTGGAGGATTTACCGAATCTCTAGCACAGGAAGTCGCGCCTTTTGGCGTCAAGGTGTGTGCCCTCGAACCAGGGGGAATGCGGACAAATTGGGGCGTTCGCGCGAACAAGGAAACGCCTGTTCTGCTTTCTGACTATGAACCATCCGTGGGCGCGGTGATCAAGGCGCTGGCATCTTACTGGGGCAACGAGATCAGCGATCCGGTAAAAGTGGCGCAACTCATTCTTCGTCTGGCTGAGAGCGAGCGCCTGCCTGCGCATCTCCTATTGGGTAGTGATGCCGTTGAATATGCTGGCCAAGCGGAAGTGACGCGGGCAGCCGATGCACAACTCTGGCGGGAGGCCAGCCTCTCGACTGATTTCAATACCGTGGGTGCTTTACCTGCTGTGCGGTTTTGAGCGCACACGCCCACTCACAATACCATTAACACTGTTAGCATAATTGAAAACGCAAGGAGCAACGAAAACAGATATGAAGACATCAATGAAATCACTAAATCTGCCAAAACCCATCGCGACCTACTTCGCAGCGGACAAAAATGACAGCGAAACGCTCTCTCAATGTTTCACTGAAAATGCCGTCGTGAAGGATGAGGGACACACCTACAAGGGCCGAGCGGCGATCAAGCAATGGAAGACGGGTACTTCGACCAAATACGAATACACCAGCGAGCCTGTCGCGTGCGAAGAGAAGGACGGGATAATAGTTGTCACCAGCCACCTGGTTGGAAATTTTCCCGGCAGCCCCGTTGACCTTCGATTCTTTTTCAAGCTCGAAGGGGACAAGATTGCGTCGCTGGAAATTATCCCCTAGGTTTCCACGGCCAAGTGTTTGGTCCAATCAGTAACCGTCAGCGCGACAATCACATTGGGGTAAAATCGAATTGGGCGAGTTGAACAATTCAGATTTGCTGCACCGAAATGTCAACAGTGCAGTGATGACGTTGTGCCGGTGTAGTGGGAGAGTAGTGAAGGTGCTGGAGGCGGAGGTCGCAATCGAACAAGTTTGCCACAAATTCATTTCTAAAATCGCAGTTTTTTCAGGCTAATCAAGCTAACTGTTTCACTACTCAAACGAGCCTTTCTTAACTCGGTTGGTGTCCGTTTTGGTATCCGTTTCATTGGTAAAAATATCCCGGTTCACGCAGTGAGCAGTGCTTTTCGCTGCCCATAATAATATGGTCGACCACGTCGATCTTCAAAATCTGTCCGCCTCGAATGAGATCGCGCGTCACCTTAATGTCAGCCTCACTTGGGGTCGGGTCCCCACTCGGGTGGTTGTGCGCGAGCACGATGGCACAAGCGGATGTAATCACTGCGAGCCTAAATACACACATCGGATGGACAAGGATCGTATCATGCGTTCCGTTACTGGGAAGGTGCAGCCTCCAATACTCCGTGGCTTTGTCAGGCGTGTCGCAAAGTTGCAAGCTGTCCGGTGTCGGGCATTCACGAAGGGGAACCACCTTGTATTCGTAGGGGATCCTCCGCTCCTCACAATCACACACATCGGCACGGTGATGGAGGCAGTCTCTTTTGAAATGTCGAGACCCATCCCCTGCGCGATTCATGAATCTTTGCGGCTTCTTTGCGGCTTCCGCTCCCCCGAGTGAATCCTCGGATGTCTCCCGAGTTCGTTTTCAAATCTTTTTCATTTCTCATATTGATCTCTGGGCTTATGAGGTTTTCCGGCTTCATTTCACACTCAGTTTTAATTGAAGGCGATTTCACGGTGTTAGTATACCTAGAGTGCGCTTGCCTTGATGCTGTTTATGGCGGTGTTGTCCCAATAACAATCCATGTACGAGACTTTGCCTTCTGCGTTGTAGCGAATGATGTAGGCGTGGGGGATTCGTATGTCGTCGCCTTTCTTCGCAATGCCGCCGGGGGCGTCCGATGAAATGGTGCCGCCTAGCACAGCCTGGACCACGACGGTGTTCCCTTCTGCTTGAATTATCTCGATAACCTCGACATGGAAATCTGGGACGGCCTGCGTAAAGCCTTTCCAAAAGGCATTAAGGCCACCCCGCACCGGCACGACATACTCGCGGCCATAAGGGGCATATCGTCCCTTCGCGTCATCAGCACAAAGCGCGGTCATGGCCTCGACGTCATGCGCGCCGTAGACGGCGAAGAACTTTTTGGTAATTGCTTTTAAATCTTTCGTTTCTTTTTGCATGTTATTTCTCCTTTTGAACTTTGTGCTGCTCGTTGAGATGGCATTGGTCACTCTTCATACGGGGCGACTGACATCAACTGTGATGCTGTTGGAATTGGTTGACCCTGCAATGTGCAGCCAGCGGCGCGCGCTACATCGTCGGTCCAGTTCAAGACTTGGGCGGCGGGATTCTGCCGACAGTGCTCGACCAACAGATTTCGGAATTCGGTCTTGAAGGCCATTCGTGGATAATTTTGGAGCACCTCCTCGACCATTTGCGGCGGCACTTGATTGAGGCCCAGGCCAAACAATTCGAGCCCAGCGCCGAGATGCACCAATGCTATTTCGTCTGCCAAGCGAGTTGCGATTCCTGCAGACGTGTGAAGTGCTATTGCCTTCCAAACGAGGTCGGCGCGCTCGGATGACACGTGGTGTTTCGCGCAGAATTGGCGAGCGGCATCCGCACCATCCACCTCAAACCGGTTGTCGCGACGATAAGCAGGCACTAGTCCTAGATCGTGCAGCGCAGAGGCGCAAAATGCCGCTTCCTCATCGGACACAGAACGACCGATGCTCCGAACGGCAAGGCTTCCGAAAATGTACGTTCGGAGACAATGCGTGCAGAGAAACTCAGGGGAACTTGACTCCAGCAACTCGACGGCTGCTTTACACAGCGCGGTATCGGGAATTGTGACACCAGCCACCGATTTCAAACGTGGCAAGGCCATAAGCTTAGTAATCGAACCAAACTTTCAGCTCGGCATTCTTCTCAGGAGTGTATGGAGGGAAAAGGTGCTCAATGGCCACATCGGGTTTGGAGATAAGCATCGACTTGGCATGAGTCAGCATGTCAAAGCCATACTTCCCATAGTAGTGACCGATGCCTGCCGATCCGACACCACCGAAGGGCATTGATTCAACGAACAGGTGGATGTTCACTTGATTCACCGCTCCACCACCGAAGGACAGTTGGCTAGTAAACCTATCAATCGCGCTCTGGTCGCGGCTGAAAATGAATGCTGCCAACGGTCTTGGCCCATTGTAAATTCTCTCGAACGCTTCGTCGAGTTTTCGGTAAGTAAGGATGGGGAGGATTGGTCCAAAAACTTCGTCCTCCATGATTTTGTCATCCCATGTCACCGGGTAAACAAGTGTCGGATCAAGATAGCTTGCGTCGGGGTCAGATTTACCTCCGGCAATCACCTTCGTGGGGTCTAACAGACCTGCGAGGCGCGAGACTTCGCGTGCATTGATGACGCGCGAATAGTCGGGATTGTTTCTCGGGTCTTTCCCATAAAGTGCAATCAGCGCCGACTTCGCTTCCGCAACGAATTTTTCAGCCACCGATTCATGTACGTAGGCGTAGCCAGGGGAAGTGCACCATTGTCCACCCCAGGCCATCTTGCCCCAAACAATTTTCTTGGCTGCGTCCGGCAAATTTGCAGTTGCATCCACAATAGCCGGGTTCTGACCGCCTAGTTCAAGGAGGATTGGCGTCAAATTCTCGGCGGCTGCGCGTGCAATGACTTTTCCCGTGCTGGTGCTGCCAGTGAAGAAAATGAAATCAAAAGGAAGTTTGAGAAGCTCTGTTGTTTGTTCGCGGTGGCCGGCCATTGCTGTCACTGCGTCCGGGTCAAAGTATTTGGGAATCAGATCGATCAATAATGAACTTGTTGCTTTGATTGCTTCGCTCAGCTTGAGCACACAGCAGTTTCCCGCCGCCAGCGCCGCGATTGCCGGACGAAGCAAAAGGAGAAGCGGACCGTTGAAAGGGCCGATGACCAATACCACGCCATAAGGGTCCCGGTAAATGATGCCGCGATGTCCTGTGGCCGCCAGTGCGCGCGGAACCGGTGCCTCGACTGGTTTCATCCAATCTTTTAGTTGGCTTTTCTGGTACATAACTTCACCCAGGCACGCAAAAGTTTCGAAGATGTATTCTTGAGTGGCCGTCTTAAAATCTTGAGCAACCGCCTTCTGGAGTGATTTCTCATTCTCCTGAAGGAGGCGGCCCATACGGTCGAGTTGCTCGATGCGCCACTCGTAACTGCGCGTCACACCAGTCGCGAAGAGGTTCCTTTGTCGGTCAAAAAGCCCTTGGAACGAATTCACCTGCGACTTCGTAATTGTGTCTGGTTTCATTGCTTTTTCTCCTGTATAGTTTTAGGCGGACGTTCCCATGGTGAGGACGATGCGAAAGCGGGCTTTGTTGCTCATCATCTTCCGATAACCTTCCTCAGCCTTCTCAAGGGGAAAAGTTTCAATCATCGGTTTGATTCCTTTAAGGAGACTGAAGCCAAGCGTGTCCTCGTTATCAATGGGAGAACCGGTCAAGGCCCCTTCAACTCCTACGGAACTAAAAAGAAGTTGGAACGGCGACACCTGAATGGCCTCTGCGCCGGCTCCGACAACAATCATTCGTCCGCGCGTCGCGAGTCCTCCCATAATTGCCGACATGGCTTTGCTGTCAGAAGCCGTAGCGAGAATTACCTTTGCACCGCCTAGAGCTTTGAGTGCTGCGGCAGGATCTCCTGCATTGCTGTCGATGTAATGATGAGCGCCTAATTTTTTGGCCAATTGCTCTTTCTCAGCGCCGCGTGCAACCGCGACAACTTTGAACCCCATGTGCGAGGCGAACTGGACTCCAAGATGGCCCAAGCCACCGATACCTAGTATGGCAACGAGGTCGCCAGGAATTGCACCGGAGCGACGTAAAGCGTTAAAAGTCGTGATTCCAGCGCAGAGGAGTGGTGCTGCCTCAACCGAGCTTAAGCCCTCCGGAATTGCTACAAGTCCATTCGGGAAAGCCATCATCACTTCAGCGTAGCCGCCATCAAAATGAGCGCCGGAGACAGGTTGATTTGTGCAATTAACAAAGTCACCGCGACGGCACGATTGGCATTGTCCGCAATGTCCGCCAAGAAATCCTACGCCGACGCGCTGGCCGATTTTCCAGCCAGAAACTCCCTGGCCTATGGCTTCAATCTTTCCGACAACCTCGTGGCCGGGTACGCGCGGAAAAGTAATGCCGGGCAAGAGACCGTCCACCGTGGCCGAGTCCGAGTGGCAAACTCCGCAGGCTTCGACGCGGATGCGGACCTGACCTGCGGCCGGTTCCTTAAGTGGACGTTGAGTGAGTTGCAGCAAACCCGGACGCGTGACTTCAACTGCTCTGTATGTTGCGTTCATGCTCGAATTACTTTTACGAAGAGCATGACGCCTCGATCGATTGCAGGCTATCGGCCGAACGGCCTGATTTTCACAATACCGAGGCACTGTGGTGAAGCAGTTCTTTTGGAGGGGTGCTGGGTTTCGCAAAAACCCAGCCTGAAAGCAGAAACCGGGAACGGAAGAAGGATAATGCAACCGATCGGACCGAAACGGTGCGTAGGGACTAAGGGTGGACCAGCCCTCGGCGCGTGGCCGCGGAGATCGCCTCCGTTCGGCTCAACACATTCAATTTGGTGAAAATGTTGTGCAAGTGCCCTTTGACCGTGAATTCGCTGATGAAAAGCTTGGTGCCGATTTCCTTATTGCTCTTTCCGGCTGCGAGCAATTGCAAAACCTCCGCCTCACGGTCGGTCAAAGGTTCGTTGCTGATACCCGTCACCAGCTTTTGCATGAGCGCCTGAGGAATGCACGTTTCGCCTCTGTTCACTTTGCGAATACAATCCAGTAACTCCTCCCGCCGAGCATCCTTCAGCAGGTAACCTTTCGCTCCGGCTTTGATTGCCCGGTAGATGTCGTTGTCGCTATCATATGTGGTGAGAATCACGATTCGGGTGGAAGCATCCTCGCGGCGAATTTCATCTATCACAGCAACGCCATCCATCACCGGCATCCGCAAATCGAGGAGCATCACACTGGGACGGTGCTTTCGCCACCGGTCAGCGGCCTGGCGACCATCGGTGGCCTGGGCGATTACGATCATGTCTCGCTCCATATCAATGATCGACGTTAAGCCGGCGAGAAAGGTTGTGTGATCGTCCGCAATGAGAACCCGAATCTTCTCGGCACGCGCACTCGCTTTTCGACCATTCGATGAGCGATTCATAAAGGATCTGATTCGGAAGCGCTCGCGAGCGGAAGGACAATGGAAATCGCAGTGCCATTTCCTTCCGAGCTTTCGAGTGAAAATTGGCCGCCCATATCTTCAGCCCTTTCTCTCATGCTTTGGAGGCCGAATCCTTCGTGGTTCTTCGCGGGATCGAAACCGTGTCCATTATCTCGCAGGTTCAAGCGAATCTCATGGCTCTCGAAAACCACCAGCGCATCGAACTTGCTGGCGTGCGCGTGACGCACAGCGTTCGTCAAAACTTCCTGGCCGATGCGAAGGAGATTCGTTTCCAACTCTGGCGGAAGTTTCCGAGGCTCACCTTGCAAGCATAACTTCGCCTCCATTGTGGTGCCCGTCGTCATCCGTTCCATCAAATCTTTCAAGGCCGCGGGCAGCGGTTTCTTTTCCAACACCAGCGGACGTAGCGCCTGCACCGATCGTCTGGCTTCACGCAAACCCTCGCGGGCCAGTTCGGCCGCTCGATCGAGGTGGTCTGAAGCCCTCACCTTTCTCCTCTGAGAGATGGCTCCTTTCGCGGCTTCCAATTGGGCGATTACTCCAGTGAAACCTTGTGCGAGCGTGTCATGGATGTCACGCGCCACGCGATTGCGCTCGGCCAACAAATCCGACTCCCGATTTTGCGCGGAGAGACGAGTCAACTGCAATGCCAGCATTGCCTGATGAGCGAGAGCTCGCGTCAGTTCGATCTCCTTTCGCAAGAAAGTTCGCTTTTGACTGAACCGAATAGCAATAAGTCCAGCAACACATCCCGCGATCAACATTGGCATGAAGAGAATTGATCGGACACCTAGTCCCCGCAGGTACTCCTGATGAAGCAGCATGGCACGATCAGGGTTGGCTTCGTTTGTCACTGGATACCACTTCGCGTCAGACCCTGATCCGATGGAAATTTTTGCAATAGGCTGGTCGAGATCCTCCAGCATCGCGCACTGGCCGGTGCGAAGGATCTCACTCCATATTGGAGATCGCTCCGTCGAAGAAGGCAGGCGTGTCATCGGATAACCAACCACCTGCTTCGAAGTCTGAAATCGGCCATTTTGGAAGACAGCTATCAGGTCTACCCACTCGGCATCGTGATCGCGACCCCATACGCTAACGCTGTGGGCGGCGGATTGCTCGATGATTACTCCTAACACATGTTCAAGTAATTTGTCCGGGTTAGACTCTTGAGCGAGCGCGTCCAGCGTTCGAGTGAGCACCTTCAGTTGTCCCTGTGCCAGGTGCTCCGATTCACTCATTGCGTCCTGAGATCGTTTGCGCTCGATCGCGAAAGCAACCAGTCGCGCGACTTGGTTGATGATCTGAAGATGCTCCGGAGTTGGGCCACGCGGCTCGGGCCAGTAGAGCCCGAAGGTTCCCAGCACCTGATTGTTGGATGAAAAGAGAGGGGTGGCCCAACCGGCTTTCAGCCCATGTCTGGCAGCAAGCTCAAGATAGCCTGCCCAATGCGCGTCATTCGTAATATCCGCAGTGATCACTTGCTCCTTGCGTGCAGCCGCGGCGGAGCAGGTGCCCACTGCCGAATCAATTTCAAACCCGTCGACCTCCGCCATGTATTTCGGAAAACTCGGCGCCGCGCCACGGCGCAATCGCTTGCCGTCCAGTAACAGGATAATAGCCAACGAGCCTGGCAACGCCTGTTCCACCAACTTGCATGAGCCTTCAAGAATCGCTTCGAGCGCATCTCCCCTGGCGATCATCTCAGTGAGGTTCTTTTCGCCGTGGAGCAAGGCTTCCGACTTTTTGTGAACCACAAACAGTTCATCAATCTGCGCTAATCGCTGCTGGCAGGTTTCGAGTTCACGCCGCGACTGCTCCAGTTCAAGTCGAAGCGACTCGCTATGTTGCACGGTGTCGTTAGCTTCTCCAAACTGGGTTTTCACGGGACGCGGTCAAAATGTGTTGTCAACGAGAATTGATCATACGCCGAAATGCTGCGGCTTCAAAGGCGAAACACGCATCCTTCATTTTGTTGGTGAAAGCCGGTTTTTGGTCGGCGTGCTTTATGGCCGATTCTCAAATGGTAGCAAAGTGTCTTCAGCTAACAATGACTTCACTCGCAATTGTCAATGGTGTTCTTGAAGTGTTCGCACGGAGTAGCGGCGGTGTACTGAAAGGATAATGGAGGCGGAGGTCGGAATCGAACAGCCAGGTCCCGCTGGCGCTTAACCCAAACGGGCTATGTGTGTCTAACCCGGTCGAGGAATTCACAGAGCTGGAGATCGGCATTAGGGTTTCGGCGATGAAACGTCAATCCGGAGAGATAAAAGGTGAGATAGGATGATTCATACTCATTCACTGGGCCGCGCGGCTTGCTACTATCCAGAACGGATGGCGCTTACTTCCAATGGCAAATCCTCGACGTTTCGCGAGCTGCGCGTTCGCGTGGGCCGCATCGCCGCGGCGCTAAGCAGACTGGGGTTTCGCGTTGGAGATCGCTTGGCGCTTCTCCTCCCGAACGAACC
>Ga0137403_10008039_pt1 | contig 11823 bp, 11 predicted proteins | sample CZOMad2_1_16fung_FD_122057 | JGI IMG/M metagenome (GOLD analysis project Ga0137403, IMG submission 122057) | Vadose zone soil fungal communities from Angelo Coast Range Reserve, California, USA - CZOMad2_1_16fungal (Hybrid Assembly) | ecosystem: Environmental > Terrestrial > Soil > Vadose zone...
TCTTTACGACCCTTTATCGAAAGGATAATCGCTGGAGACTTCATCTGAGAGGTCAGCACGAGGGGGGTACTGACTATTGGAGACGGATGTATGAGCATTATCTTGATTCTAGAGGTATCAGAGATGCTGTAACACTTTATCCACAGGTTACTGATATGAATGAGTGGTATGAGAACATTGATATACTTCTTCATACAGGTATGAAGGAGGCATTCTGTTATGCTGTTGGAGAAGCAATGGCAAAGGGAATACCAGCTATTGTAAATGAGTTTTTAGGCTCAAGAGAGATCTGGAGGGATGACAATATGCTTTATCAGACACATGAGGAAGCTATTGATTGGATAGATAATATGAGAAAGCATAGAATAAATAACCAACCAAGAACTGGGATGTCTTTGAGATAGGGAATTCCAGTATCCGAGTTGGCGCTGGTATCCTTCATGATGCCGCCGATCACCACCGTTTCACCGTCTCTGACCAAGACATTGGCTTTGGCCTCGCGGGTGTTCTCCTGAGGGATGCCATCTACGGTTCGACCGAAATCCAAAGTGCTGGACTTCGCTATGATGTTCAGCAAAACGAATCCATCAGCCGAAACTTGGGGTGTCACCTTTAGTGTTATTCCCGCCCTGATTTCTCGTAGCGTTCCCGCTTCTCCTACTGTGGCAGCCGACGTTCGAATCCTGATGATGTTAGCGCTCTCGATCTGAGACTCCACATTATTCAGCGTGACCACCGACGGACGAGAAATAATTTTCACGTTACCTTCGGCCTCAGCAGCCGATAAGACCTGAGTGATGTTATTCCCAAAATATCCGAATCGAAAGCCGGTGGTCGGAATGATCAACTGGTTTACCGCCGGCGTTGGCTGAGGAGAGCCTTCAAACGGAGGGTCTGCTCTGAACCTGTTACTAGTCCGAACACGGCCATTATTGAATAGGGCTTCCATTTCTATCCCGAGCGCCCGAGAAAACGTCGGCGTTGTCTCGATGAGATTAGATTCGATTAGAACCTGCGGGGTCCGGGTGTCGAGTCTACCGATGAGACTCTGAACGTCGTCAATGCTGGATTTGATATCGCGCACGATCAACGTGTTCGTCCGTTGGTCCGCTTCTATTTTGCCCCGCGGACTGAGAAGAGCCTTGACCTTTTCAACCAGATCCTTGTCGGTGTTGGTGTCATTTTGGCCTTTCACGACCTTCGCATAATTGACGGTCAAGTACGCCGTTTGTAGAGGTTCCAGGTTTTCCTCTGATTTTTTTGCGGCTGCTAGAGCGTCTCTCTCGGATTTCAGTCGCCCCGCGGTCGAGATGCGGATGACATTGCCGGTTTCGTCTTTCCCCAGGCCGTTGGTGTCGATAATCAGGTCCATCGCTTGGTCCCACGGGACTTCGATCAGGCGAACCGTGACTTTTCTGTTTACGTCATCGGTAATAACGATGTTTTTGCCGCTAACCTCAGCCAATAACCGAAAAACATTCTTGATATCGGCGTCCTTGAATTCCAGAGAAATCTTCTGACCGCTATATTTCTTGTCGTCCAGTGGTACCTTGTCCGTTCCCAAAGACTTTACTGCGCCCTGAGTAGCCGTGGTCGAACTCTCTGCCGTTCGAATGTCCGCGCGCACGCCGCCCCGGACCACGGTGACATCTTTTCTTCCTGTGGCGCTTGGATTCTCAGTGCCTATGATGATTCGTAGTCCGCCGTCCTCCGGCGTGATCGTGTAGGGTGGGACCGTCGCGGCGGCGATATCGGTGGTTAGCCGGAGGCCGCCTTCAACTTGAGTCATTCTCAAAGTCGCCACTGTACTGGTATCGATGCGATAACTTTCAGGCTGCGCCAATCGCTTTGCATTGCCGAAAATATCCAAGACGATGCGCGCTGGGGTGGGCAACGGAAAATGACGAAATTGCGATATGGGTTGTGAAAACTTTGCAAGTAAGATCGTTTGGCCCCGGTCCTCGCGTACTGACAGGTCCTGCAGTGTTAGCGCTTCAGCCGCTGCACTGAGATCTTTTGGAGCACCCTTAGCCCCACCGGGTTTAGCGGCCGTCTGTTGGTCCGGTGCTTTTTTATCTCCGCTGACGGAACAACCAGCCATGGTCGCGATGAAGATGACGCAAGCAGCGAGCAGGGCGAGCAGCGCTCCGCTCGCCATAAATCTATCGTTCCACTCCTGGAAACAAACCATTGATGGACCACCCCTCGTTCTTCTCATGCTCCCTACTCCGTCAAGAGTTTCATGCTGACGTCGCGCGTTTTTCGCGCACCGTAAGCATCTTCGTAGAACTCTTCCACGATAACCTGATTACGATGGATTGCTTTCACCTTGCCATCGTTACTGCCGATTGGAGTCCCTACTCTTATGACATAACCGAGTCCCGCTGTGTCCTCGATCATCGCTCTGGGCTCTCGAAGATCCCAGACGATGCCAACGATTTTCAGTTGGCCCAGGTCAAACCGCTCGAGCGGCGACAGATTCTCGCGCGGGCGGGTATTGACCCTTGTACGCAGCGTCATGGGCCGAAATGGGTCACGGCCATTCTCTTTCAAAGCCGGGGCGGCAGCAGACGGCTCGGGAGTTTTCTGCGGCACGTTAAGATCCACCGGTTCGACTTTACTGTCCGCTTTTGCCTTGCTCCCCAAAGTTTGTTGCAGTTTGGCTCTTGCCGCGTCCGTCAATCCTTGCAGCGATTTGCCGATGGTTGCGGGCGCCTTATTTAGTTTCTCTGCGGCGTCCTTCATTTGCTCGGACGGTGTACGAATGGCTTCTTCTGCACATCGAGCGTCCGCTTCGAACCCTGTCAGGGATAGGATCAAAAGCATCGCAGAAATCTGGCGCGGCTTGATCATTTCCGGCTATCGCTTGGCCTTCGCGGCTTTAGCCTTTTCTTCGGCAATTTGTTTTCGCTCGGCGTCATCCAGGAAACGAAATGCAGTCGCCACACTGGTCGTTTCCAGCACGACGTTGTCGCCAGTCACCGTCGGATTCTTGAAACCAATATTATCGATATTGACCAACCGGTCGAGCCGGCCCACTTCGTCAAAGAAGCTGACGGTGTTACGAAAGTTTCCTTTGACGCTGATGTCAACGGGAACCTCCGCGTAGAATTCTTGATAGTTTTCTGCGCGCGGGCGAAACAATAGAACGACGAGCCCTGCCTGTTGGGCCTTCGCCGAAATGGTGCGGAGAAGGTCGGCGATTTCTCTTTTGTCCGGGAGTTGCGCTACCGCTTTTTTGAGTTCCGCGTCAAGTTGTTGAAGGTCCTTTCTCAGCCGCGTCAAGTTTGCCGCCTTCTGCGCCTTGACCATTTTTTCATTGCGCGCGATCTCAACGCTGTCGACCAATTTCGCTATCTCGTCGGAACGCGGGATGTATAAAAAACTGTAGTAAAGCCCCACGATCAAAATAATCGTTACAACAAGAATTCCAATCTTCTGCGCCTTCGACCGCTCGAGGATGTTGTCGAGTAGCTGGTTCAACCCTTCTTCTCCTGTGTTTTTGTCGGTATCGGTGCCTTTGCTTTGGTATCGGGTAAGGCGGGATCGGGCGGCCGGTAAAGCACGCCCGTCTTGATTGAAAATCTTTTTAACGAGGCGGTCGGCCCAACTCCCTCAGTAGTCTCGACGAGTTCGACGCTGGTAAAGTATTTCGAGGCGGCGAGCGCTTTCATAAAATCCGCGACCGTCTGGTTGTCGACCGCCAGACCGTTCATCGTGACACCACCGCCGCTTTCTCTGAGATCGGTAAGCCACAGGCTGGCGGGTGTTGCATTCGAAAGACTCTCCATGACCAGCACGGGTCCGCTCTTTTTCTTGTTAAGTTCCTCAATGATCTTGTTCTTGCCTTTGAAGTCTTTGATCCTATTTTGCAGATCTCCAACTTCTTTTACTTTAAGATTAAGCGTTTGGATCTCGCCGCGCAGCGATGCGAGTTCCTTTTCCAACCGCGATAGAGCCAACGTTTGATATACATGCGCTGCCGCTAGCAGGAGAACCACCGACCCTAAAACCACCGAACCGACTACGAGCTCGCGCCGCCGCGAGACTTCGGCTTGGAGTTCCTTGAATGGTAGTAAATTAATGCGAATCATTTATCCGCTGGTCTCCGGATCGATAGACCCGCTCCAACCGCAAAGTATGGCGCCGATTCAACCAGATAGTCGCGGTCGATATTCTTGTTTACGTTGAAGCCACGAAACGGTTCACTCAACTTAACCGGCACGCCCATCCGCTCTTCTAACAAAACCCGCAAGCCGGCCAGCTTGGCGCCCCCGCCGCTTAGATAAATCGTTTTCAGGCCATCGCCGTCTTCAGAGGGCACTGCGCCGTAGAGACTCACCGTTCTCCTGATCTCTTCCGCCAATTCCTCGGACGGTGGCCGCAGCGTGGCTGTTAAGTCTAATCCCTTTTTCCCTTCCAGCAGACCGGTCATTTTAAACGCTTCGGCGGCCTCAACACCGCATTGGAGATGTTGAGCTAGGCTGTCGGTAAAAGAACCACCGCCCATCGATAGATCACCGGTGAAGGTGGAAATGCCATTGTGCAACAGCGTAATGCTCGTGTATTGCGCGCCGATGTGAATGAGCCCGACCACGCCATTTTCAGTTTCAGTCGCGTAATTCGCCTCGTACATATTTTCCAGCGCAAAATAATCGACATCCATGAGGATGGGCGTGAGTCCCGCCTCTTCGATGGCCTCAGCGTAGCTGTTGACGATCTCCTTCTTGACGGCGACCAACAGGACCTCCATCCGGTTGCCATCATCGGATTGGCTCAAAACTTGATGATCAAGGTTGACGTTTTCCAAATTCTCCGGGATGACATTTTGCGCTTCGAACTCAATATTCGCCTCTAATTCGGCCGGTTCCTGTTTCGGCATCTGGACCTTTTTCATGATAACGGCCCGCCCAGGAACGGCGGAAATGACTTGCTTGGACCTTACGCCGCTTGTTTCGATCAACTTACGAATCGTCTCGACAACCGGCTTAGAGTCCACCACCATATTGTTTTGAATCGCATTGACCGGCAGGGGCAAAATTCCCAAGTTCAAAATTCGATATCCGCTCTTGTCGACGGCAGCTTCCACCATTTTGATCGAACTCGAGCCGATATCGAGCGCAACGTAACCGTCGTGGCCACCCAACGAACTCAAAAATCCGAGATTAAAATTTTTCCAGAACGAAAGCATGGATTATTGCTTGAAGAGCGTGTGCTTCTGTTCAATGGTCAGCCCCAAAGCCAGAAGGATCTTGCGTTTGGTTGCCATCCGGCAATCCTTTCCCTTTTCAATGCGATCAAGTGTCAACGGTGAGATTCCCGCCAAGCGCGCAAGCTCAGCCTTGCTCAACATTTTCGCTTCGCGCATCTTCTTGACGTTGTTCTCTTGATCGACTTGATCCATCGGCGCAAGCGCTTAGCGTGAAAAAGCTTAGGAAAATGCAAAAAAGTTGAGGATTTTCTACTCGATAGAATACTTTAAGTCAACAAAATTTATGCGTAATTATGGCTAATTATGTTAATTGGGAGTACTTTTTAAAGCAAAGCAACTGCCAGTCTTATCAATAGCAATCCAAGTCCATTTTTGCCGTAATATCCGTGACATCGGAAACTACCAGGATTACTGATGCCTTGGGCCAAGGGGCCGCCGACTGACAGAATTGAACAAAATAGTTCAGCGCTGGCGGGTTTATCTCGTATTGCTTTTGTGAGGGTCGCTGGGTACAAGTGCAGCGATGAAACCGGCACCCAAGCTCGCCCGAATCATTGTCCCCGCGCCACTCAAAAATCCCCTAATTTACAGCATCCCCGATACTTTAGAAGGCCAAATCGTTGCCGGCATCAGGGTCTTGATCCCGCTGCAAAAGCGCACGGTTACGGGCATTGTCTTGGATTTTGTTGCCGAAAATCCAACGGCCGAGACCAAACCAATTATTGAGCCGTTGGATCATCAACCGATTTTCGATCAGCAGCTGATTAATCTCGCTCACTGGATTTCACGCTACTACCTGACATCCCTCGGTGAAGTTGTGGCTACCATGATGCCACCGAACTCACGTCGACAGAGTCAGCGAACTGTCATTCTCGAGCGAGCCAACCCGACCATCACTGATGAGCTCGGCAAGAAAGTGCTGCGCGAGCTGGAGCAACGCAAAGGAAGGATAAATGTCAAAACCCTGGCCCGAAGATTTTCCAACCATCCGATCGAGCGAATCTTGGCGCGCCTGGAATCGTTGGGAGCAATCAAAATTGAAGAGCATTTAGCCAAGCAGAGACACGCTAAAATCGAACCGCTCTCTGCCGCAAGTCGTGGATCAAATTCCACTCTGGTGAGATTTGAATTGACTGCCGAGCAGGATGCCGCTCTGTGCGCTATCGATGGCCGCATTAAAACCGGCGGTTTTGAAACCTTCTTGTTGCATGGCGTAACCGGCAGCGGCAAGACCGAAATTTACCTGCGCGCCATGGAGCGAGCTAAAGAACTCGGGCGGCAAAGTTTAATTCTTATCCCCGAGATCTCGCTCACCCCACAACTGATCGATCGGCTCGACGCCCGTTTTCCGGGAAAGATCGGCATGCTTCACAGCGCTCTCACCAACGCCGAACGGTGGACCCAGTGGCGGCAAATTGCCAAAGGTAATTTAGACGTAATAGTCGGCGCCCGGTCCGCGGTATTCGCGCCCATTCCCAACCTTGGACTGATCGTTGTCGATGAAGAACACGATCCTTCTTACAAGCAAGAAGAAGGACTGCGCTACAATGGCCGAGATGTGGCCGTTGTCCGCGGCAAGCTTCTTGATTGCCCGGTCATTTTGGGCTCAGCGACGCCGGCGCTCGAGAGCTACGAAAACTGCCGCCAAAACCGTTATCGGCTTCTGGAAATCACTCAACGGGTGGAGCAGCGTCCGTTACCTAAAATCGAAGCGATCGATGTCCGGGCTCAAGTTCACACGCCGAAGTGGAATCCGGATTCACCGGCATCGTCAGCCGCCGTTGACCGTAAGAATCCCGATCGGCAGTTGTTTTCCGACACTTTCGTCGACGCCTTGAAAGAGAATTTTCAAGCGCGCCGCCAAACGTTGATTTTCTTAAACCGCAGAGGCTTTGCCAACTTTCTTCAATGCACCGCGTGCGGCCACGTGTGGCGTTGCTCATACTGTAGCGTGACGCTGACCTTGCACTTGAAACAGAAAAAGCTCTCCTGCCACCATTGCGGTTATCAAAGATCGGTGACTGAGATGTGCCCCGAGTGCAAAAATCCAACTCTCGCCGGCATAGGAAGCGGGACCGAGCGGATCGAACAGAGGCTACGGCAGCTCGTCCCGCAAGCGCGAGTCGCGCGCATGGACAGGGATACCACGACCAGGCGCGGTTCTCACGAAACATTGATCCGCCAATGGGAAAGAGGCGAGATCGATATCCTCGTGGGCACGCAAATGATCACCAAAGGTCACGATGTTTCCGGCGTGACGCTGGTGGGCGCTCTACTGGCGGATCTTTCGCTAAATTTGCCTGATTTCCGTGCCGCCGAGCGAACTTTCCAATTGTTAAGTCAAGTCGCCGGTCGGTCCGGACGCGGCGATGACCCGGGGCGGGTCATTATACAAACTTATGCGCCCGACCATTACGCCATTCAGTACTTGGTTGCTCATGACTACAAAGGATTTTTCGAAGCCGAGAGCGAATTTCGCCGCGCCCTCAACTATCCGCCTTTTACTCGGTTGGTAAGCCTGCGGCTCGACGGGCCGAAGCTCGAAGAAGTCGAGAAAAAGGCCGGCACGTTAGCGAGTAAATTACGCGAACTACAGCATTGCCAGTCGAGGTTCCGCCAGCACATCGAAGTGCTTGGTCCGGCGGCGGCGCCAATCGAAAAGCTCCGTAACCGCTACCGGTGGCAATTTTTGTTGCGAAGCAAGCAGAGCGCCACGTTGTTGGATTTCGCACGGCAAGCGCGCGAGTTATTGCCCTGGTCGCGCGGCATGCGCCTCCACATTGATGTAGATCCCTACAGTATGTTATGAAATTTGCTAAGATATGGCGATTTTAGAGATCCTTAAATACCCCGAACCGGTCCTTAGTAAAGTGGCCGCGCCGGTCAAAGGTATTACCGGCAAAACCGCGCAATTGATCAGCGATCTACTCGAAACTATGTATGCCGCGCCAGGCGTCGGGCTCGCCGCGCCTCAAGTCGGCGTCTCCGAGCGCATCCTGGTGCTGGACACCGACCATGAAAATCCTGGCAAACAAGTCTACCAGCTGATCAATCCCGTGATCACCCGCGCCGAGGGCGAGATCATCTGGGAAGAAGGCTGTTTGAGCGTTGTCGATTTCACTGCGGAAGTGCGCCGCGCCGCTCAGGTCGAAGTCGTCGCCTTCGATGAAAAGGAAAAAGAAGTAAAAATTGCCGCCGAAGGACTGCTCGCGGTCGCCCTTCAACATGAGATCGATCATCTCGACGGAAAACTCTTTATCGATAGGATTAGCCGCCTTAAGCGAGATCTCTATACTCGCCGACGTAAAAAAATGCTCCGCAGCGGCACGGAACCACCGCGAGAAAATGCGCGCGTCATGATCTAAGCCAAATTTGCTGCGGCGTAATTTACTATAATTCCTCACAACCCGGCGAATATCTCATGGCTACGCTATGGCCTATTGTATTCATGGGGACGCCCGAGATCGCTGCCGCTACTTTGGCGCAGTTGATTCAAGGACCCGATCCTGTCGTCGGTGTCGTGACCCAGCCGGATCGCCCGTCGGGCCGAGGCCAGCAAACCACTCGATCTCCCGTGCGCCAGTTTGCCGATAGCCATCGCCTCCCGGTGGTTACGCCGGAAAAAATTCGCACGCCGGAATTTCTCGAGACTTTGAAAAACTGGCAGCCGGAGATCATCGTTGTTGTCGCATACGGGCGCATTTTGCCCAAAACCATTCTGGAATTGGCGCCACACGGATGCCTCAACGTGCACTACTCGCTATTGCCCAAGTACCGCGGCGCCGCGCCGGCGGCTTGGACGATCATCAATGGCGAGGCGGAAGGCGGCGTGACGACTATGAAGCTCGTGGAAAAAATGGATGCCGGCGCGATCTACCTTCAGGAAGCGATCGCGCTGGCCCCCGACGAAACTACCGGATCGTTACACGCGAAGCTCACACCGATCGGTACGCGTCTGCTTTTGGAAACACTCCGAAGGCTGAAAGAAGGCTCGCTAACGCCGACGGAACAGGATGAGTCCAAGGCGACTCCGGCGCCGATACTGAAAAAAGAGGACGGGCTCATCGCCTGGAACCGCTCTGCCGTCGAGATTGAACGGCGCGTGCGTGGGCTCGATCCGTGGCCCGGCAGTTTTACGCATTTCGATGGGAAATTGCTCAAGGTGCACCGCGCTAACCTCGTTTCCACTGAATTGCATGCAAGTCCCGGTGAAATTCTCAGAGCCGACGAGGGCGGCTTTTGGGTCGCCACCGGATCCGGTGTGATTGGCTTGGAAGAAGTTCAATTGGAAAATAAGAAACGCCTGCCGGGCATCGAATTTATCAGAGGGGCGAGGATCAAAGCCGGTGGTCGCCTCGGTTGAAGAACGACAGAGAAACGTTCGCCGGCTCGCGAGTGACATTCTGGCCAAAGTCGATACCCGAAAAGCCTATGCTGACATTCTTCTCGACCAAGCATTAAAGAACGCGACACTCAATGAACGCGATCGCGCTCTGCTGACGGAGCTTACCTACGGCGCGCTTCGCTGGCGCGGCAATATCGACGCGCAGTTGAGTCGATACCTGCGCCAGCCATTGGCCAAAACGGATCCGCTGATTAGGAATCTCCTGCGCGTCAGCGTTTATCAATTACGCTTTCTCGATAAAATCCCCGACTACGCCGCTGTGAACGAAGCCGTCGAACTGGCGAGGAATCATAGCGGCGGCAAATCAGCAGGATTCGTCAACGCCGTTCTGCGAAACTTTCTTCGCGATAAGGATCGCATCATCGGGCTTGCACCGAAGGACGAATCAGTGGCTGGGCTCGCCGTTACTTACTCACATCCCGAATGGTTGGTGAAAAGATGGATCGACGAGTTCGGTGCGGAAGCGGCAAAAACGCTGATGCGCGCAAACAACCAAAGAGCGACACTGGTATTGCGGGTGAATTGTCTTAAGTGCACGAGAGAAAAACTGCTTGATCGATTTCTCGAAGCCGGCATCAAGGCTGAAGCAACGCAGTGGTCGCCGCAAGGAATATCAGTTCTCTCCGGCCCCGCCGTCGACAAACTCCCCGGTTTTGCGGAAGGTTATTTTCAGATACAAGGAGAGGCGTCTCAGCTGGTAACGTACATAGTGTCGCCTTTATCCGGTGAGCGAATCCTCGACGCCTGCGCCGCGCCGGGAGGTAAAAGCACGCACCTCGGCGAGTTCATGAAGGACGAGGGCGAGCTAGTCGCGATCGACATTTCCGCGCGCGGAATTGCCAAGATCCGTGAAAATGCGGCCCGCTTGGGGCTTAAATCGTTGCGCGTTCTAAGCGCCGATGCCAGCGCCGAACTCGCCGATAAGCTCCGCGAGCCATACGACCGTGCCTTGGTGGACGCTCCCTGCAGCGGCCTCGGCACGTTGCGCGGTCACCCAGAGATCAAATGGCATCGCGATGAAAATGACATTCGCCGCCTGAGCCGCTTGCAGTCGAAGATTCTCAGCCGAGTCGCAGGATATCTCAAGCCGGGCGGCGTGCTCGTCTATGCAACCTGCACTCTCTCGCCGGAAGAGAACGAAGAAATCGTGGAATCGTTTCGGGCACACCACAACGAGTTTGAGTTGGAAGATGCAGCGCGGTATCTTCCTGGACAGGCGACACACATGGTGCGGGGAAAGTATTTTGTCGCCTTACCCCACCGCGATCATACCGACGGCTTTTTCGCCGCGCGCATGCGAAGGGTCTCTTAGATGCAAACAATCAAGATCGCTCCGTCGATTCTATCCGCGGACTTCAGCCGACTTAAGGAGGAGATCCAGGCGGTCGAAGCCGCCGGCGCCGACTGGCTCCATGTCGACGTCATGGACGGGCACTTTGTGCCAAACATCACCATCGGCCCCGTGGTGGTCGAATGGGTGCGTAAAGTCACCGCGATCCCCGTCGACGTTCATCTGATGATCACCGACCCTGATAAATACGCGCCGGAATTCATCAAGGCCGGCGCGGATTGGGTTTCAATCCACCCCGACACTTGCGTGAATCCGAATGCCACTCTGAAAAGAATCCGTGAGCTCGGCGCCAAGGCGTCCATCGCCGTCAATCCCGATGTTCCCTTGAGCAAAGTTGAACGCTGCTTTTCCGACATCGACATGATTTTAATGATGACCGTGTTCCCGGGTTTTGGTGGCCAGGCTTTTATACCGGACGTCCTGCCTAAGATTGAAGAGGCGCGAAAACTAATCGATCAGCGAAAGCTCACCGTGCTCATCGAAGCCGACGGTGGAATCAAGACCGACAATATCGCGCGCGTGGTACGAGCCGGTGCCGAAGTTATCGTCTCTGGCTCCGGCATCTTCAAGACTCCCAACTACGCTGAGACAATCCGTCAAATGCGCCAGGCCGTGGCGCAGTCGTAGACAGCGGCTACGTCTGCGATTCCAGATTTCCAATTTCAGATTCCAAATGGACATTGTGAGATTCTGTCATCTGGAATCATCTGGAATTTGTAATTTGAAATGCCGCGCCCAAGCGCGGCCTGGCTGTTGTTTTCTCGTTTCGGTGTGTTAGTTTGTGCGGGTCGGGGCGTGGCTCAGCTTGGTAGAGCGCACGGTTCGGGACCGTGAAGTCGGTGGTTCAAATCCACT
>Ga0137403_10008042_pt1 | contig 11820 bp, 9 predicted proteins | sample CZOMad2_1_16fung_FD_122057 | JGI IMG/M metagenome (GOLD analysis project Ga0137403, IMG submission 122057) | Vadose zone soil fungal communities from Angelo Coast Range Reserve, California, USA - CZOMad2_1_16fungal (Hybrid Assembly) | ecosystem: Environmental > Terrestrial > Soil > Vadose zone...
AGTTTGCGATCCAACAGACGCCTCGACATTTCGGGTTGCATCAGATTATAGGTACCGGCGCTACCGCAACACCAGTCAGCCTCCTTGAAGGGCACCAATGCGACACCGGGTATCTGTTGCAGCAGCTGACGTGGTTCATGGCTGATGCCCTGACCATGCACCAAATGGCACGGATCATCGTAGGCCACCCGTAAGGGGAGCTGGGCCATCTGGCGGTTCAGTGTCAGGCCAGCGAGAAATGCGCTGATGTCTTTGACCTTACCGCTGAAGGCCGAGGCTCGTTGCGCGTAAAGCTCATCGCGCTCTAACAGCTGACCATATTCTTTCATCATCGCACCGCAGCCGGCTGAGTTGACGATCACGGCATCAAGGTCGTAGCCTTCAAACACCCGAATATTCTGTTGCGCCAGGAGGCGCGCGGTTGCGAGGTCGCCATGGTGGGCATGCAGCGCTCCACAGCAGCCGACCTGACGGGGCATCACCACCCGGCAGCCGTTTTTCGTCAGGACGCGGACGGTCGCGGCATTGGTAGGCGCGAAGACCGACCGCATGACGCAGCCCGCCAGGAATCCAACTTGCCGCTGCTCCCGCCCCATAGGTATAGACCATTCGCGCAGACGCTGGCGGATCAGGGGAGATGGCAGCTCTGGAAGCAACAACTCTCCATCCGACCACGTCTCCGGAAGTAGGCGCAATAAATGGCTTTTCCGCACCAGCCAGCGCAATCCACTGGCTTGATACAGCCAGAGTAAGTCGACGAGGAGATCGAGGCGTTTCAGGTGCAGGAGGAGCCCGGAGTATAAGATATACTGCTGCTGCCGCTGCCACCGCGTCAGATGCTTCGCCCGGCGTGTTTGCTCGCGCCCGGCCTCTAGAAGCCTCCCGAACTTGACCCCCGCTGGACAAGCGGTCTCACAAGCCCGGCAGCCTAAACAAAGGTCGAGTTGCGCGTCGATATCAGCCGGGCGTAGACGGCCCTTGGCGACCAGTTTCATCAGATGGATACGGCCCCGTGGCGAGGCAGATTCGAGGCCAGTCTCGCGGTATGTCGGGCATTTGGGAAGGCAAAATCCACACTTAATGCATGCTGCATCAGCTGTTTCGACGAGATGATCGAGCTCGGTCTGGAGCGATACCGTCGGGGCATCAAGGGCCATACACAACTCCTTCGTCAGGCCAACACGGAGCGGTCGACAGCGCTAGACGGCGTTACAATCCGCCGATGAAACGCCCCGGGCTGAGGATGCCCTCGGGGTCGAATTTGCGCTTCAACGCTTTCAGGAGGGCAAAGTTCGATGCTAGGGGGCCCCAGACCTCAAGCTGCGTCTTCGCCTCGGGTGATGCGCTTTCCACCACCGCATAGCCACCATGCCCTACGACCAATCCAGCCAAGTCGCGGAGTGCACCTAGAAGCGGTACATCGATAGCACCCGTGGCCAGGTCCTCAGGCCCTAGGCATAGTTTCACCAATCCCACACCGCAATCGCCGATGATCATCGCCCCAGATGCCAGCGGTTTCAGCGCCTGGACGGCAGCCTCCATGACTGTATAGACTCGTGAAGGTAGCGTCCCGAGCCGGACCACGATGCCCCCCCCACCCGAACCCTCCCCCTCGAGGGGGGAGGGTTCGGGTGGGGGTGATAATGTCACAGCTTCGAGCCGCGCCCGGAGCTGAAGTTGCGTCTCACCAGAGAGCACCTGCACGGTAGAGGCTCCATGCCCCTGGCATATCCGCGCGACATCCGTGAGTTGCCGTTCAACCGCCTCATCCATCCCTTCGCAGTTCACCAAGAGTAGCGCTGTACCGGCGACGGCCTGGGTCGCGATTTCTGGTGCCATGGCTTGGGCGGCGATTGGATCGAGGAGCAGGATTTGTGAGGGTAGCAGCTGCGTTGCCATGAGCTGTGCCACGGCTGCCGCTCCTGGCTCTAGAGAGGGGAGCACGGCCATCAAGGTGTCGTCACGCTCTGGCAAGGCGTACAATTTGAATGTAGCCTCGACGATGATTCCAAGCGCTCCGAGCGATCCAAGAAAGAGTTTACACATATCGTAGCCCGCAACATTTTTGACCACCCTGCCGCCGAAGTGGGCGATTTCCCCGCTTGGCAGGGCGATGCGCAGGCCTAGAAGGAAGTCCCGTACTCCCCCATAGCGCAAGCGTTTGGGGGTATAGGCGTTGGCGGCGATGAGGCCGCCGAGGGTAGCAGTGCTGAAGGGGTATTGTAGTGGCAGCATCTGCATATGCGCCGCGGTCAGTTGAGTGAGCTGTGCGAACGCCATGCCCCCTCCGGCGGTGATCGTAAAGTTGGCCACGTCGTACTCGCTGACCTGGGTGAGGCGGTGCGTCGACAACACGATATCAAGCCGCTTTGGGATATTTCCCAACCCGATTTTGGTGCCGCTCCCACAGGGTACCACGGCCAACTTCTCGTCTTGGGCCCACTGCAGAACGGCCGCCACCTGCTCCACGGTCTCAGGCCATACGACGGCGCTGGGGATAAGACCATCGACAGCATACTCTTGCAGACGCCTCGTGTGTGTCTCACACAGATGAGCGCCGACGAGCGTTTCGAGGGATGCAAGCCATACAGGTCGTATGGTCATGGTTCGTCGGCCGCGCCTCTCTCACCCCCGCTGGCTCCCTGACGAGGGTATCTCTGACGTTGGATCGCCAGGATTAGGAAAGAAATTTGGGTTGTGTCGGTGATGGGAAGATCTTCCCTGGATTGCAGAGATGGTCTGGGTCGATGACCTGTTTGACACGCTGCATCACAGCCAAGTCCGTCGGTGAAAACACGAACGACATTTCGTTTTGCTTCTCAATCCCCACACCGTGTTCACCCGTGATGGTTCCCCCCAGGTCGGCGCACATCCGCAGAATATCGCGGCCGCACGCCATGACGCGCTGACACGCGTCGGGATCGTTGATATCGAAGGGGATCGCAGGATGCAGGTTGCCGTCACCGGCATGGGCCATGTTCGCAATTGTTAATCCATAGCCCGCGCCGATGGCAATGGTTCGGATCAGGGCTTCGGGAAGCTTGGTGCGGGGCACGCAGCCATCGACGATGTAACAGGTGGGAGCCAAGCGCGCCAGGGCACCATAAGCGGCACGACGACTCAACCAGAGGTGCGCCGCCTCTTCGGCGCTATGCGCGGTGCGGATCTCGACTACGGCATGCTGTTTACAGATGTCGACGACACGATCGATGGCCCGTGGCATACCATCTTTCAGACCATCGAGCTCGATAATCAACGCCGCCCCCGCGCTCTCCGGAAACCCGATACGGATCGCCTGATCCACCACCTCCATGCAGGCGCGGTCCAGCAATTCCAGGGCGGCCGGCAGGATGCCCGCCGTCATAATCGCCGACACGGCGTTGGCCGCAGCGTCGACCGAGGGGAAGAGCGCCAATTGCGTGCGCACGACCTCCGGCAGGCGGACGATACGCACAATGATCTTGGTGACGATCCCGAGGGTGCCCTCTGAGCCGACGAACAGGCCTGTCAGGTCGCAGCCAGGCTGATCGAGCACCTTGCCCCCCACGGTGACGATTTCCCCATCCGGGAGCACCACCTCAAGGCCGATGACGTGGTTCGTCGTCACGCCATATTTGAGGCAATGCATGCCCCCGGCGTTGGTCGCGACGTTACCGCCAATGGTTGAGACCACCTGACTACCCGGATCGGGCACATAGGTGTGCCCGTAGCCCTGATCGGCCAACAGCTCCTTGAGGTCTTGATTGATGACGCCTGGTTCCACCACAGCACACTGGTTGGCCAGGTCGATTTCCAGGACGCGATTCATGTTGGCGAGCTCGATGACCAGCCCGCCCTGTGTGGGAATGGCACCGCCGCTAATACCCGTGCCGCTACCGCGTGCCACATATGGGATCTTTGCCTCACGGGCGAGACGGACGATCTGCGCCACTTCCGCCGCCGATTCCGGGAACGCCACAGCGACGATCTCTTCCCCCTGAAATACCGAAGCGTCATAGCCGTAGGTGGCACAGTCGGCACGCGAGCTGACTACATCCCTGGGGCCGAGAATCCCGCGCAGCCTGGCGATGCACTCCTGACGATCCATGGAGTATTCTCCGGGTGAGAAGGCTGGAGCTGTTGATGCCGACGGATGGACGTGGAACATCAGCATTTATCTGCGTCCATCTGCAGTTGCAAGCGGCTTACCTTGCATCGAACTAACGCTCATGATGAAAGATCGGCGGCAGCTTGCCTTCGGCGTCGAACCTCAACCCCTCAAGGCCTCCTCCGATGGGGGTCATCTCACAGCGACCCTCAAGTGTATCCATAAAGCCTGCGGCTGATACTACACTAGAAGATGACAGCTTGACAAGGGGGAATGGCCATCGTGGGATGGGGGCACGCTTGTATGTGCACCCAAAGCGACTGTGCAATCATGGATCATACAAATCGTTTCAGCGCTCGACCTACCCGAGGAAGTCGAGCTATCTTGAGTAGGAGGAGAAGGTGAGGTATGAAAAGAGGCTTGGGAAGCCATCTACTCTGGAAGAAAAGACTTGACAGTCTAGATGGGCTAGCTTATATTCCTGGCCATCCAGTGTTCCACGCGGGGGAGGTGCGTATGCCGAAGGGTATGCCTGGGCAGCGGAAAGTTGGGTTTACGTTTCCGGCGGAACTGGTGGAGCGACTGGAGGAAGCCAAGTGGGAGTTGCGCAAGACCAAGGCCGAAATCGTCATCGAGGCGGTGGAAGAATATCTCGATCGCCATGGAATAAAGAAAGTCAAAGCGCCACCACGGGAACGACCACGAACACGTCGACGGGTATCAGCCTGAATTCGGTTGGTAGGGCGCTACTGAGGTGGGGGGCTATGGCCCGTCCACGGAGAGGCAAAGGTCGCCGGGATCACCCGAGGGGAAGACGCCCCACTTCTCAGACCTTTGCGTGGAACCCTGGGGTATAGGTGAAAGAGGGAGACATAGTAATGGCCAAAGCGAAAGCGAAGCCAGCCAAGAAGCCCACCAAGTCGGCCTCCAAGAGCAAGAAGTAAGGGCTCACGGAGCACCACAGTCAGGGGGTCGGGCAGCTCCCTTTATGGGGAGCGATGCAGTGCACGACCCCTGCTGGTGTGCCTAGCCCCACTCATTGCCGTCATGGACTCGTATCTCTTGCCGGTACCTTGCACGGCTCTCATCGGGCATCACTTAATCATTCGTAGCGGACTGACGCTTAAGCACCCGCCGTGGTCAGGATGTCGTCGAGGCTCTTCGCCATTCCGACGATCATTGGAGTATCGCGCACCGTATAGCGACTCGCCTCAGTTTCCCGCAAACGCATGACCAGATCCTGAAAGTCGGTCAGCGAGTTGGTGTCGAAAGCCACCACGAAATCCTGATCATCCACGCCGAAGGAATACGCGGTATTGATGCGTATAGCGGGGAATTCGTGCCCAACCTTGATATGCTCGTTCATCATGCCTTGACGTGCGTCGAATGACATCAGATACCACTCGCGCGATTTAATAAAGGGGTAGACCACCAAGTATTTGCAGGGTCCCACCGCTGGCGCTGGCGCGTGAAGGTGATCCTTGACATAGGGTGATTCGCGCATCAGAGCAAAATAGGAAGTGGTCATGTGCAGATATTGGCCGAAGCCCGATTGATAGATGTTCACCGCCAGCTCCTGAATGGGCTCGGGCTCTTTGCTGAGGACCCAGAGAAAGAAGTCGATGTCCTCCCGAAAGCCGGTGGTCAGGTATGACCGCACCGCCACGCGGCCCGTGGCCCCGTGGAGGACTTCGCGAAACTCCTTGCCCCCCAACTGACGTTCGCTAGCCGGCAATCGCCGCCAGAGCGGGTCGATCTTGTAGCAGAAGTAGTTGGTGAAGACGCGCTCAGCCGTGCTACGCACATCCGCCATGGTCACTTCTCCTTCCTGCTCGCCCATCGTCAACCATGCTCACCCTCCTCCGTCGCCGAGGGTGCCGTGTTCAATGCTCCAGGAATCGCCCGAACCCTTCCGCGCTCCTGAACAAAATCAAGCACCTGCACCGTGTCTATACCTTGCTGGATCAAGGCCCGCATGGCAAGGTTGGCCTCGATCTGTGCCAGCACCTGGCTGTCGGCGCGGACGACCGGATGCGGCGGCACAAAGAGGGTGCAACAGTCTTGATCGGGGATGATGGAGATGTCATAGCTGCCGAGGGCTAGCGCTTGTGTGATGATCTCCTGCTTATCCATGCCGATGAGGGGACGAAACATGGGGAGGCTGGCCACTTCGTTGATAGCCGCCAGATTCTCCAACGTTTGCGACGCCACCTGTCCCACACTTTCCCCCGTCACCAGGGCTTTGGCGTCAACTAGGCGCGCTAATGCTTCGGCGATGCGCACCATACATCGGCGATACAGCACCACACGATAGGGGGCCGCGACTTCGGCAACGATCTGCTGCTGAATGGGCGCGAACGGGATGAGCATGAGTTTGGAGACAAATTGGTAGCGCGTCAGCAAGGTGACCAGATCCCGCACCTTCTCCTGTGACACGCGGTTGAGAATCGGATAGCTGTGAAAATGCAGGAACACCACCGTGCAGCCGCGCTTCAACAGGCGATAAGCCGCCACTGGCGAGTCGATGCCGCCGGAGAGCAGACACGCGACGGTGCCGCTCACCCCGACCGGGAGCCCTCCCGGTCCAGTCTCTCGGTCGAAGAAGAAGAAGGCTTCATGGGGGAGAATCTCGATCGATACCGTGAGCTCTGCTGTGTCCAGGTCTACGGCAGTGCCCAGATGCTCCTGAAGGTAATGTCCGACGTCGCGGTTGATGTCAGGGGAGGTCAGCGGGAAGGCCTTGAAGGCGCGCTTGGTCTGCACTCGGAATGTCCGGAACGTCCGCCCGTCCAGGGCCTGCAGAATCGCCTCTTTGAGGATGTTGAGTTGCAGCGGGGTGCGATAAGCCAGGGCGAAATTGACGATACCAGGGACTTGCGCCACCTGTCGGCGGATGTCCTTGACCACCGCCGCCGGGGAGAGTATCAACACCAGACGCCCGGTGAGCCGTCGGATCTCTTTCACCCCAAGCCCCTGCGTCGCGGCGCGGAGGTTCTCTCCCAGACGTCGGACAAACATGGGGCGGTTCTTGCCCTTCAAAGCGATCTCGTGATAGTGTACGACCACGCAAGGTGTGACGGCGGCGTGAGCCAAGCGACCCTCTCCACAGATGATGTGCCAATGTCCATGCCCCTTTGAGCCACCATAGCATAGCAAATATCATCCAACGGGTGCAACTCGCACGCGGCAGGCCGGTAACTTGTCCTCCGCTCGGTGGTCTAAGGCGCGCGCTGTTGGCCATATTGACTTTCAGTTGAGGCGATGGTAGATAGAAGCCAACATCGATTTGCGACAGTGGCGGCCTGTAGGTAATGGGCCGTCTTTTTATAAATGCTCGTCGAGGAAGGGGTGACGACGATGGCGGAGCAGAGCAGTTGCAATCTGACGTCATTTGCAAAGACCGGTGGCTGAGCGGCAAAGCTCAGTCCGTTAGGGTTAACGGACGTACTCCGTGAATTGAACATCCCAAGGGATGAGAATGTAATCGTTGGCACCGAGACGAACGACGATGCCGGGGTATACAAGTTGTCTGAAGACATGGCCCTGGTGCAAACGGCCGACTATATTACACCGGTCGTCGATGATCCGTTCCTCTTTGGGCAGGTAGCCGCGGCAAATTCGCTCAGCGATATCTATGCCATGGGTGGGCGACCGCTGACGGTGCTGAATTTGTGCAATTTCCCACCCGAGGGGCTGGAGAACAAGCATTTCCTCGAGATCCTCAAAGGTGGCTTATCGAAGACCATCGAGGCCGGTGCCGTGTTGCTCGGTGGCCATACCGTCAAGGACCCGGAGCTCAAGTATGGGCTGTCGGTCACGGGAGTGATCGATCCCCGTAAAGTGGTGCGCAATGCCACGCCACGCGTCGGCGACAAACTCGTATTGACCAAGAAAATCGGCACCGGCGTGCTGATCACGGGCTTCAAGGGGAAGCGCATCGGCTTCGACGTGTTGGAGCGTGCCGTGCAGGTCATGGCGACGCTGAATAAAGTGGCGTGCGAGACGATGCTGGAGTTCGATCCACACGCCTGTACTGACATCACCGGCTTCGGGCTGACCGGACATACTCTGTGGATGGTCAAGGGGGCCAATGTCGGCATCACAGTCTATGCCGACCGGGTGCCGCATTTCCCCGAGAGCATCGAGATGATCAAGCAGGGCGTGCGCACCGGGGTGACGCTGGAGAACAAGGCGCTGGTGGCCGAGTATCTCCGCCTGGATCATGGCATCACTGCCGAAGAAGAGATGCTGATGTACGATCCGCAGACCTCAGGCGGGCTATTCATCTCGGTGGCGGCGGATCGTGCCGATGCGCTGGTGCGGAAGCTGCACGAGCGTGGTGTGGCTGATGCGACCGTGGTGGGGGAAGTGTTTGAAAGCCCAGAGCCAGTGATTCGTATCGCCCACAGCCGGTAGTCCGGTGGAGGTCTGGACGTCCACCGTTATGCCACGCTGAGCGGAGCTAAGCAGCTCAGATACGTTGCCGAGCTGCTGCGTTTCGTTCGGCGTGGCAAAGCATCGATCGATCCCCTGCCTGAGGGGAGCATACTAGGATTCATTTCCTCGTCACAGAGGTTGGCATTTCACCGTACATTTGCCCGTCTTATGTCACAGGCTCCTCCTTCCCGCAGGGCCCCCTTGGATGACCGATGAGGCAGGAGAGGGAAGAAGCTTGGCTGCGGCTCGGAGGAGTGCGTGTTCAGGGATCGAATTCCCGGGGACGACTCGCCGCGAGACCACGGAAAAAGGCTGCGATTGCTGGCGGTATGGAAGTGAAACGAACGGAAAAGGACGCCCGTCTATCCGTGGGTCTACCCAGGACCTTCGCATAGAGAGATCCGGGGATCGCTTCTCCGTTCAAGCCGGTGAGCTGTATCCTGAGATTGCTCAAAGGCATGACCGGGTCGTCCGCACGTATCTCTCCCCCCTTGATGGACAGCTTCACGAAACTTCCCTCGAACACGGTTCGCCCAAGATAGATCCCTTCCAGGACAGAATACCGTATAGGTATCGCCTCAGGAGGAATAAAGAGCGCCTCCTCTCGCTCGGGCAGAAAGAGATTGTACTCCCCACCAATGCCCAGTAAATCGTAGAGGACAATCGGCTTCTCAAACCCCTTGGCTTCGACCTGCATCTCCTCACGAATCGTTAACTTCGGCCCTGCCTCTTTGAGCGTGGTCTCGGAGATCAGGATTTGACCGCCTATGGTGTAGGACTCGATCCGGGACGTGAGGTTGACATGGCTTCCCACCACACCGTACTTCGTGCGTTTGTGCGATCCGATGTTCCCCACGACCACTTCTCCCGTGTTCACCCCAATCCCCATCTCCACTTCGGGCAGGCCCTCATGCCTATTCTGTTCATTGACCGAAGCCATGGCCAACTGCATCGCCACAGCGCAGGCCACCGCGCGTTGCGCGTCGTCCTCCCGCCAGATGGGAGCGCCAAAGATGACGAAAATCGCATCGCCGATGAACTCGTTGATGGTCCCCTGGTACTGCATGATGACATCGACCATGGTTTCCAGATAGCGATTGACGATGGCCACGACCTGTTCCGGCGGCAGTCGTTCCGAGAGAGAGGTGAAGCCGCGTAAATCGGACATCACAATGGTGACCTTGCGCTTTCCACCTCCCAACTGCAATCCTTCGGGAGAATCCAGCAGGCTGGCGACCACTTCGTTCGTGACATAGCGACCAAAGGTCTCGCGAATAAATCGGTTGCGAAGCTCAAGCTGCTCGGCAAGCCGCTGGATTTCCTCCCGCGCCCGCTTGAGGGACAACTGGGTCTGGACGCGGGCGAGGACCACGGGAAAGTCGAGGGGCTTCGTCACATAATCGTTCGCCCCGAGGTTCAAGGCTGCGACGATGTCGCTGCTCTCATCTTTCGCCGTCGCCATGATGACAGGCAGGTCCGCCACGGAATACCGCTCACGTAGGATCTTGAGCACTTCAAGACCGCTGATACCTGGCATCATGATGTCGAGGAGCACCGCGTCGAATGGCCGCGCCCCGATCATCTCCAACGCCTGATGTCCGTCTGCCGCGACGGCGACGGCATAGCCTCGCCGCTCAAGCCGACGGGACAGCATGTCGCGGTTCATTTCGTTGTCGTCAACGACGAGCAGGGAACCGTGGGCGGCGTTCATGCGGTGGCCTCTTTGTTTAATAGCCCCTGAATCTTCCCCAGCAGTCGCGCGAATTCTACCGGTTTGCTGTCGTAGTCGTCGCAGCCCGCTTCGAGCGCTTGCTCCCGGTCGCCCGACATCGCATTGGCCGTCAGCGCGATGATCGGGATGGACCGGGTCGCAGGCGCGGCTTTGAGCTGCCGTGTCGCTTCCCAACCGTCCAGCACGGGCAAACTCATATCCATCAGGATGAGGTCGGGTCTTTGCGACTGAGCCAGTGCCACACCTTCTTGACCATCAACAGCGATGATGACCTGGTAGCCCCGCCGCTCCAAGCGGCGGGACAGCATGTCTCGGTTCATCTCGTTGTCTTCAACTAATAGGATCTTCGGCATTCCTCTTGTCCGCTCGCCAGACAAAGCCACCCAACTGCCCAGATAGAAGTCTCTCTTTCGCACATCGGTAGCTGGCTCATCGACGCCGGCTGGACTATGTACTGCGCGTCGCAATCTCACCCCCACCCAGCCCTCCCCCCTCCGAGGGGGAGGGCTGGGTGGGGGGGTACCCAAGACGGGTGGCCACCAGCTGGCGAACCTCTGCCAGCAAGGCCTCGCGATTGTACATCCCCTTCTGGAGGATCTGTTCCACATAGCCGTTAAGCTGCAGGCGGTCTTCCTCGGTCAGGTCTTTAGCCGTGGTGACCACAATCGGAATGGACCGCCAGGCTTCGTGTGTGCGCACCTCCTCCACGAATGCAAAGCCGTCCATCTCGGGCATCAGCAAATCCAGCAAGATCAGCTCTGGTACCTGCTCTGCCATCCGCACGAGGGCCTGTTGGCCATGGTCAGCCTCCACGACCGTATACCCCTCTTTTTCCAGCATCTGCCGCAGCATCTGCCGGGTGAGGGGATCATCCTCGACCACCAGAATCGGATGGGATGGTTGGTGGCGCTGGAATCGTCGCAGCACCGCGACCAAGCGCTCGCGGTCAATGGGCTTGGGCAGGTAGTCCGCGGCACCCAACGCATAGCCCAGGTTTTTGTCGTCCACGATGGTTAGCATGATGACGGGGATATCAGCCAGTGCAGGATCAGCCTTCAGCCCTGTCAACACCGACCACCCATCCATACCGGGCATGAGCACATCCAGGGTGATGGCGTCGGGGTGTAAGACTTGGGCCAGGCGCAAGCCCTCCGCACCACCCGCGGCGCTCGCGACCCGAAACCCTTCCTTGCCGAGGAAGCGCTGCAACAGGTCGCGCACCGCCGGGTCATCGTCGATGATGAGCACCGTGCTCGTCCCCTCCGGCCGCGACTCGGCGTGGACTTGCACCTCAGGCGCTCGCCCAGCCTTGGGGTCCATGACCTCGGCCGGGAGCCGGATGCTGAAGGTGCTCCCCTTGCCCGCCTCGCTCTCGACAGCGATGTCGCCGCCCATCATCTGGCAGAACCGCCTGGTGATCGTCAGCCCCAGCCCAGTGCCGCCGTACTGGCGCGTGGTCGAGGCATCGGCCTGCGTGAACGGCTGGAACAACATCGTCATCTGCTCCGGCGAGATGCCGATCCCCGTATCGCTGACGCGGAAGGTCACCCAATCCCCCCCTTCA
>Ga0137403_10008044_pt1 | contig 11819 bp, 11 predicted proteins | sample CZOMad2_1_16fung_FD_122057 | JGI IMG/M metagenome (GOLD analysis project Ga0137403, IMG submission 122057) | Vadose zone soil fungal communities from Angelo Coast Range Reserve, California, USA - CZOMad2_1_16fungal (Hybrid Assembly) | ecosystem: Environmental > Terrestrial > Soil > Vadose zone...
GGCTGTCCGCTCGTACCTCGATTATCGCTACAGCCCGGTGGACATCCTGCTGTTCGGGCGCGAATCCGCGGGTGTCCCCGACGACGTCGCTACCGCTGCCGACGCGCGACTGGGCATCCCGATCAAGCCGGGCTTGCGCTCGCTCAATGTCGCGATGGCGGCGGCGATGGCATTAGGCGAGGCGCTGCGGCAAACCAGTTCCGCAATCGCCGCCAGAGTTAGGTAGCGCAGATGGACACGTCCCTGATCGAGGATCGCAAGGCGCGAGCGAGGAGTTGGTTCGAGCGCTTGCGCGATCAGATCTGCTCAGCGTTCGAGAGGCTTGAAGACGACGCGCCGGCATCGCTCTATTCCGGCAATGCCGCGCGCTTCGAGCGCAGTTCCTGGGACCGCACCGACCATACCGGCCAGCCCGGCGGCGGCGGCGTTATGAGTGTGATGCGCGGACGGTTGTTCGAGAAGGTCAGCGTACATTGCTCGACCGTGCACGGCGAATTCTCTCCCGAATTTCGCGCGCAAATTCCGGGCGCGGCCGAAGATCCGCGCTTCTGGGCGTCGGGCATTTCGCTGATCGCCCATATGCGCAACCCTAACGTCCCCGCCGTACATATGAACACCCGTTTCGTGGTCACCACCAAGGCCTGGTTCGGCGGCGGGGCGGATCTGACCCCGGTGCTCGAGCGGCGGCGGACCCAGGACGACCCGGATACCGTTGCGTTTCATGCCGCGATGCGGGCAGCCTGCGATGCTCATGCCGCGGTCGCGAGCTATGAAAAATACAAAAAATGGTGCGACGAATATTTCTATCTGCCGCACCGCAAGGAAGCGCGCGGCATCGGCGGCATTTTTTACGACTGGCACGATAGCGGCGATTGGGATGCCGACCTCGCCTTCACCCAGGATGTCGGCCGCGCCTTGCTGAAAATCTATCCAGTACTCGTCAGGCGCAATTTCGGCGCGACGTGGACCGCGGCCGAGCGCGAGGAACAGTTGATCCGGCGCGGCCGTTACGTCGAATTCAATCTGCTCTACGACCGCGGCACCATCTTCGGATTGAAAACCGGCGGCAATGTTGACTCAATATTGTCGTCAATGCCACCTGAAGTGAAGTGGCCATAGACCGCAATCATTGATAGTTGTAGCTTTCCGGTCCGAAATCGGGAGCTCGTCCATGGCAGGGGATGACGCGAACCAAGTTTCGCCGGACCGCAAAGTCGTTCCGGAACACAAGGGTTGGCGGGGCCGGCTCGGCAGGTTTTTCGGCAAAACCAACAGGGTCCTGTCCTACGCCAAGGGCCTGCCCGTCATCACGCTCGTGGGCAGCTTGCTCGTCGGCTATTTTCAGTATCTCAACGCCTATCAAGAGAAGGTCAGCGCCCAGGCCAAGGAGGATATGACCGCGGCGACCAATACATTCATCGAAATAGCGAATGCATTTTCCGAGGCGCAAACGCTGCAGCAAATTCTTTTTTTCGATTTTTCGGGTGCGCTCGATGACAATACCGAAGCCAGCGAGCAGGCTCTAACCACAAAGGACGCCCGGGGAATTTTCCCGGCCTATGAACACGCGCGCAAGACACTGCGTCAAAACAGCAGTTTGCTGGCGCGCAAGGCGGAAATCTACATCGACTGGGCCAGCGACTTCGGTCGCGACGCGGCGCAAGCGCGAACCCCGACCACCGATCCGCTGACCCAACCGTTGCTCGGAGCCTATAACTTCGATTGCGACGATGCCGCCAACTTTCCGCAATTCGAGACCGCAAGCAGCGAGGGCGGAAAGGAGGTTGCCGCCAAAACAGCCTCCAACAAACCAAACGAGGACCCCTGCCAGGTCGACAAGGACCAAGGCAATTACGATCCGCCAAAATCGTATGTCAATCTCTGCGCCAGACAGAACGGCGCGATCGTTCCCAGCAAGCCCGCCGTCACGATCCACTGGTTCAGTGCGAAACACCAGCTGCTGACCATGCACTATTGTTTCCAGACCCTGCATGCGCGACTGCTGCCGGCACGGGACTGGGCTTCGCAAAGCGATCTTAGCCCGCAAGGAAAGGCCAAATTCCTGGCTGAGCGGGAGCAGACCCGGACCGAACTCGACAACCAGGTGATGCGGCTCAACGCATTCATGAGCCTGGCGATGTTCCAGATGGAGAACATTCGCGTGAAATACCGGCCGGTCGGCTTCGTCTGTCATATTCCGTTCGTCACCCCCATCGTCAGCCTGTTCAGCAATTATTGCACTCCGGTCAGAACCGCGCCGATCCATAACCGCTGACCGCGTCAGTGCCGCAGCGCCGCGGAAATCATCACCACGCCGCCGGCGATCACGGCGACATCGAGGATCGCGGTGTGAATATGCAGCGGCATGCGCTCGACGAAGGCTCTGGCGAGAAACGCTCCGGGCAGCGCTATGGCGCCGATCAGAAGGGCGAAGGCGAGCACCTGCGCGGTAACGACGCCGGCCAATCCGAACACGGAAATCTTGATGATGCTGGTAGCGACCGAGATCACCGCGTCGGTGGCGATCACGGCCGCGCCTTCAAGGCCTGCCGCCATCAACAGCGACAGCAGGATCACGCCCGAGCCTGACGTGCCGCCCACCACGACGCCGTAACCCACCGCGCCGGCGGCGAGCCCGGTGTCGCCGATCTTGAGGTCGTGGCGTCTAAGCAGACGACGCAGCGGCACGCTCGATATCAGCATGGCGCCGATCACCAGCGCTGCGCCGGCATTGGTGAGCCGCGTATAGCCGTAAGCGCCCAGCGCCGTCGTCAATCCGGCAGCCAGAATCACGATCAGCGCGCGGCGGCGGTCGGCGTAACGCAGATAGGCGGCGAAGCGGCTGAGATTGGTGAAGATCGAGGCGATGGCGATGATCGGCACCACCGGTTCGGCGCCGATCAGGGGCACCAGAACCAGCGGCATCAACGCGCCGGTGCCGTAGCCGGCCAGGCCGCCGACAACGGCGGCAAACAGCGCGACGCACGCGACCAGCAAGAGTTGAAGCAAGGAAATATCGGCGAAGCCGGAAATGATATTCACGGCCTGTTATCGCGGGTAAAACGTGCCACGGCCTGGTCGGCGATGGTTTTGAGCGCGCCTTCGTCGAGGGGAAAATCCGCTGCCAGCCAGGCGTCTTCGGCCAGCGCCAGCACCTGTCCGAGCACCGGGCCTTCGGCAATTCCGCGCGCGATGAAATCGGCCGCCTTGAGCGGAAACTTCGGCGCGCGCCAGCGCTCCGGCAGCAGCGCAAGCTCTCGCCAATGCGCAGGATCCGCATCCCCGCCGGCGCGCGCCCATGCCAGCAGCAAGCGGTCGCAGTAGCGCTCCGCACCGAGCCGATAGAGCCGTCGCCGCGCAGTCGCCTCGTCCATGCCGGCGAGCCGCCACCAGCGATGGCCCATGGAATCCAGCGCCTTGGTTTCGGCATTGGTCAGCCGCAGGCGCGTCGCTACGCGTTTGGCGTCTTCGGTGATGGCAACCGCGAGCGCACCGAGCCGCCTGATAGCGTCGGGCTTCCAGCCAAGCATGCGTTCAGCCGAGATCATCGCCTTGAGCGGCCCGGTATAGGCGACGCCGCCGAAAATCGGGAGCAGCAAACCGCCGTCCGCCATCGCGGTGACGGCGACGGCGGCGCCCTCAGCAACCATCAGCTTCAGCATTTCCATCCGCATGCGCTCGGCGGAAAGGCTGGCAAGACCCACCCGCCCGCGAATGCAGGCGAGATAGCCTTCGCGATCGGGCTCGCCCGCGCCGAAGGCTGCGTGAATGCGGAAAAACCTGAGGATGCGCAGATAGTCTTCCGCGATACGCCGGTCCGGATCGCCGATGAAGCGCACGCGCCTTGCGGCAATATCGTCCAGTCCGCAGACATAGTCGTGCACCACGCGCCCGGCATCAACCGAAAGGCCGTTGATGGTGAAATCGCGCCGCTGCGCATCGCGGATCCAGTCGCGGCCGAATGCGACCTTCGCCTTGCGGCCGAACGTCTCGGTGTCCTCGCGTAATGTCGTGACCTCAAACGGCTGCGCATCGACGACGAGGGTCACGGTGCCGTGGTCGATGCCCGTCGGCACGCTCTTGATGCCGGCGGCCCTGGCGCGGCGGATCACCTCATCGGAAAGCGCCGTGGTCGCAATATCGACATCGCCGATCGGAATCTTCAATAGCGCGTTGCGGACGGCGCCGCCGACCACGCGCGCTTCCTCGCCGTTGCCGCTCAGCAATTCGAGCACGCGGGCGGTTGGACCGGATCTGAGCCAGGGCGCGTCGTCGAGCACGCGCGTATTGCTCATTTTTCAACTCCGCGAACCAACTTGCCGTTCTCGATATGCGCGGGGATGTAAGTCGAATTCGGCGGCGCGCCGGAAAAATGCGCAAGCAAGATAAAACTGACCACCACGAGCAGAAGCGAACCCAGCACCAGTTTGGCGACGATCTGCACGGGCCATGACGACTGCACCAGCAGTCCGGAGCGTGTCGCGATCAAAAACAGCGCATAGATCGCAAACGGGATCAGGAAAATTCCGATCTCCGTGAGAACCGGACGGATCATGGCAGGCAGATCCGCTCGTACAGCACACGCAGAATTCCCGCGGTCGCGCCCCAGATATAGTGCTCGGCGAACGGCATGGCGTAATATGAGCGCTCCATGCCGCGGAATTCCTTGCTGTGCACCTGGTGGTTCGCGGGGTCCATCAGGAACGCCAGCGGGACCTCGAACGCATCGTCTACTTCGGCCTGGTTGATGCGCAGTTTGAAGCCGGGCTTTACCCGCGCCACCGTCGGCAGGATGCGAAATCCGAAACCGGTCGCGTACAGATCGAGGTAGCCGATCGGATCGATGAATTCGCGCGAAAGGCCGATCTCTTCCTCGGCTTCGCGCAGCGCGGCATCGAGCGGGGAAGCGTCGATTGCATCGATCTTGCCGCCGGGAAAGGAAATCTGGCCGGCGTGGTCGTTGAGATGCGCGGCGCGCTGCGTCAACAGCACGGTCGGTTGTGGATGGTCCACCACCGGGATCAATACCGCCGCGGGCCGCACCGGCTGTTCGCGGGCGATGATCTCCAGCATGCGATCGGTGCCGTGATCGCCACTGCGCGGAATGATATTGGGGTCGATCAGGCCCGGCGGAACCTCGAAGCGCAGCCGGGCGCGGCTCCGCTCGAAGAACTCCGTTGAACTGATCTTGGCAGGGTCGGTCTTCAGCATCGGCTCGTTCAAAACGCTCCCCTCACCTGCGCCGCATCCGCCATCGCAAAAAATTCGCCCGACGAAGCTACTCCGAACATCGGGCGACCATCGACCACTCGCTCCTCGCCCATGTCAACCAGATCGTAGTAGAGCGCACGCGTGACTTTGGCCCACAGCTCGGCACGGACGTGAAGGTAGGGCGTCAGGCCGCCATCGGCGCCGGCCTCGAATCGCAGGCGGTGGGAGGAATCGCAGGTCACCCAGTCGTCTACATTAGTGCGGAAGCGCAGGAGCCGGCCCTGGCCATCGCTATCCTTAACCATTTCGACCGCAAGAAACGGCGCATCGTCGACGCGGATGCCGACCTTCTCGACCGGTGTCACGAGAAAGTGCTTGCCGTTTTCGCGCCTGAGAATGGTGGAAAACAGCCGGACCAGCGCCGGCCGCCCGATTGGCGTCCCCATGTAGAACCACGTGCCGTCGCTGGCGATTCGCATGTCGAGATCGCCGCAGAACGGCGGATTCCACAGATGCACCGGGGGTAGCCCCTTCGCGGCGGCGCCGGTATTTGCGGCGTCCCTGGCGGCAGCCGTCAGTCCTTCAAGCCCCTGATTGGTCTGCCCTTGCTTCGCCATGGTTTGCCCTGAGTCTGACCGCCTCGATTGGCACGATTGGTGCAGGTCTTCCGATCCGTCCCGGACTGGTTCCTCGGGGGAGGTCCCCGGATTTAACTCGCCACATCGTGATGCAGTTCATACCCTGAAAAGCCGTTAATGTGGGGATAGTTTAATTCAACGAATACATGGCCTTCGCATAAGTTTAGCATGGCGTTCATGGCATGACGACGTAGTCGTCGTTTCCCGCAAGGATTGAGACTTAAGGAGAAGACATGGCTGGCGCAGACAGTGTCGAAAAACTCGAAGACGTGATCGTCCGTTCAGCCGAACAGGTCGCCGGTCAAATCCGCGCGGCAAAAGATGCGATCTCCACCGTCATTTTCGGCCAGGAGCGGGTGATTGACAACACTCTGGTGACGATCCTGTCAGGCGGTCATGCGCTTCTGATCGGCGTGCCCGGCCTCGCCAAGACCAAGCTGGTCGAAACGCTGGGCATTACGCTGGGGCTGGACGCCAAGCGCATCCAGTTCACGCCTGACCTGATGCCATCGGATATTCTCGGCGCCGAGGTGCTGGACGAGAGCAGTTCCGGGAAGCGGTCGTTCCGTTTCATCTCCGGACCGGTATTCGCCCAGCTCCTGATGGCCGACGAAATCAATCGCGCCAGCCCGCGCACCCAGTCCGCGTTGTTGCAGGCGATGCAGGAGCAGCACATCACGGTTGCCGGCGCGCGCCATGATTTGCCGAAGCCGTTTCATGTGCTGGCGACGCAAAATCCGCTGGAGCAGGAAGGCACCTACCCGCTGCCGGAGGCCCAGCTCGATCGCTTCCTGATGGAGATCGACGTCGATTATCCGGATCGCGACGCCGAGCGGCGCATCCTGTTCGAAACCACCGGCGCGGAGGAGACGCTCGCCAAGGCCGCGATGAACGCGGACATCCTCATCACCGCGCAACGGCTGGTGCGGCGGTTGCCGGTCGGCGACTCCGTGGTGGAAGCGATTCTTTCGCTGGTACGCTCCGCACGTCCGGGCCCGGAAGGTGGTGAGGCCGGCAAGCTGATCGCCTGGGGACCCGGTCCCCGCGCGAGCCAGTCGCTGATGCTCGCGGTTCGCGCCCGTGCGCTACTCGACGGTCGCTTGGCGCCCTCGATCGACGACGTGCTCGATTTGGCCGAGCCCGTGCTCAAGCACCGCATGGCGCTGACGTTTTCAGCCCGCGCCGAAGGCCGCACCATTCCCGATGTGATCCGGCAATTGAAAGCACGGATCGGTTGATGGCCGCAGAGACCAGGCACGCAACCAGGGAGATCACAGCAATCCGACGCGCCGATGGCGAAAGCCGAACGCTCGCCGCGTCGCTGCCGCGTCTCGTGCTTGAAGCCCGCCGCATCGCCGCCAACGTCATCCACGGCCTGCATGGACGGCGACGCGCCGGCGCCGGCGAAAGCTTCTGGCAATACCGCCGTTTCGTTTCGGGCGAGCCGTCGCAAAGTGTCGATTGGCGACGCTCGGCCCGCGACGATCATCTTTACGTCCGCGAACAGGAATGGGAGGCCGCGCACACCGTGTGGCTGTGGCCGGACCGCTCGCCGTCGATGACGTTCGCATCGAGACAGTCGCGCGACAGCAAGCTCGAACGAACTCTCATCGTCACCTTTGCGCTCGCCGAGCTTCTGGTCGCGGGCGGCGAACGCGTCGGCATTCCCGGCCTGATGAGCCCGACCGCGAGCCGGAGCGTGATCGACAAGATGGCGCAAGCGATGCTGCACGACGACGCGGTGCGCCTCAGCCTGCCGCCGTCCTTCGTGCCCTCGGCGCTCGCCGAAATCGTGGTGTTGTCGGATTTCTGGTCGCCGATCGGCGAAATCAGGGAGATGCTCGCCGGATTGTCGGCCTCGGGCGCGCACGGCACGCTCGTGCAAATCGTCGATCCGGCCGAAGAAACCTTCCCCTATTCCGGCCGCATCGAATTCGTCGAACCGGAAGGCGGCAGCATGATCACCGCGGGACGCGCGGAAAAATGGGTCGGCGATTACGTCGCGCGCATCGCACTTCACCGTGACGAAATTCGCGGCGAGACCAATAAGCTCGACTGGCTGTTCTCGACCCACACCACCAGCCGCTCGGCCGCCGAACTGCTTCTGTTTTTGCATTCGGGCATGATGACGAGCAAGGGGAGCGTGCGCACCGCGACCGTCAAAGTGGGGCGAAGCGCATGATCGCCGGCCTCCCGCTCACTTTCGCAGAACCGCTGTTGCTGCTCGGCCTGTTGAGCCTGCCCGTGCTGTGGTGGCTGTTGCGGGTGATGCCGCCGCGGCCGCGACGCGTCGAATTTCCGCCGACGCGGCTGTTGTTCGACATCGCGCCGAAAGAAGAGACGCCCTCAAGGACGCCATGGTGGTTGACGGCGTTGCGACTGCTCGCCGCCGCGCTCGTGATCCTGGCCGCCGCCGGACCGATCTGGAATCCGCAGACCGGCCTTGCCGGCTCCAACACGCCGCTGGTGATCCTGCTCGACGACGGCTGGAGCGCCGCCGCGAGTTGGGACACCAGGGTCAAGGCGGCGGATGAATTGATCGCGAACGCCGATAGCGACCGGCGCGGGGTTGCGCTGGTGCCGTTGTCGGAGCCCGCCCGCGACATCACGATGATGCCGGGCGGCACCGCGCGCGTGGCGCTGCGCCAGCTTTCACCCAAGCCCTATTCGATCGAGCGGGTCGAGACGCTGCCCGCGCTTGAGCGTTTCCTTAAAGCCACCGGCGACTGCGAGATCGCGTGGTTGTCGGATGGCGTCGATACCGGGCGCGGCGCAGACTTTGTCGAAGGTTTGAGCAAGACGATCGGCGATCGCACCTTGACGGTGTTTGACGGCGGCACACCCTCCGCACTCGCATTGGCGGCGGCCGAGAACGCCGCGGCGAAGATGACCGTGAAGGTTTTGCGCGCCGATGGCGGGGTTGCCGCCGGCATCGTGCGCGCCATCGACCAGAAAGGTTCGCCGATCGGCGAAGCGCATTATACGTTTGCGCCGCGGGCGCGCGAGACCGAAGCCGCCTTCGATCTTCCGGTCGAGTTGCGCAACGACATCGCGCGACTTGAAATATCCGGCGAGCGTTCCGCCGGCGCGGTGCAGTTGCTCGACAAAAGATGGCGGCGCCGCGCGATCGGCATCGTCAGCGGCTCGACCAGTGACACCGCGCAACCGCTTTTGGCCTCGACATTCTATCTCACCCGCGCTTTGGCGCCGTTCGCCGATGTGCGGCTCGGCGAGCGTGGCGCGCCGCAACAAGCGATCGCGCAATTTCTCGACCAGAAGCTGCCGATGATCGTGCTCGCCGACGTCGGCACGCTGTCGCCGGAGATCCGCGAGCGTCTCAGCACCTGGATCAATCAAGGCGGGGTGCTGGTGCGTTTCGCCGGGCCACGTTTGGCGCAGGCGGACGACGACCTCGTGCCGGTGAAACTTCGCCGCGGCGGACGCAGCCTCGGCGGCAGTCTCACCTGGGAGAAGCCCCAGCACCTCGCCTCGTTCGCCGCCGCCGGCCCGTTCGCGGGCCTTCCGGTGCCGAAGGACATCACCGTCAATCGCCAAGTGCTGGCCGAACCGGACGCGGCGCTGGCGACACGGAGCTGGGCCTCGTTGGAGGACGGAACCCCGCTGGTGACGGGCGAACATCGCGGCAAGGGCATGGTAAGCCTGTTTCACGTCAGCGCCGATATACGTTGGTCCGATTTGCCGCTCTCGGGGAGCTTCGTCGAGATGTTGCGAAAGATCGTCGATTTCTCCGGCTACACATCCGCTCCAGGCGCGGGCGTTGCCAGCGAAGCATCGGCGGAGACGGTGGCGCCGCTGCGCACGCTGGACGGCTTCGGCGCATTCGGACCGCCGCCCTCGACCGCGAAGCCGCTGCCGGTCGATTTTCGGGATCGGGCGACCTCGGATCATCCGCCTGGATTCTACGGCCCGGCCGACGGTCCGGTCGCGGTGAATACGCTGGCGGCAGCGGACCGCATCGCGCCGCTCGAGACGTCGGCCTTGCGCGCGCGGCACGCCAGCTACACCAACGCCGAGCCGCAGGATTTACGCGGGATCTTGTTGTCGTCATCCCTGGTCTTGTTCCTGATCGACGCGATCGTCGTCGCGCTGCTCGGCGCCGGCATCGCCGCCTTGCTGAGACGACGCGCGGCTACCGCCGCGCTGGCGGTCGCGCTTCTTTTGTCCGCGCTCTTGGCCGCACCCTCGCCATCCCGTGCCGACGACGATTTCGCACTCAAGTCGGTCTCGCAAACGCGCCTCGCCTATGTCGTCACCGGCAATGCCGACGTGGATTCGATCGTCAAGGCGGGCCTCTCCGGCCTGACCTTGTTTCTCGCGCAACGCACGGCACTCGAAGCCGGCGATCCCGTCGGCGTCGATCCCGCGCGCGACGAATTGGCATTCTTTCCGCTGATCTACTGGCCGGTTCTGCCCGGCGCCTCGAAGCCGCCGCAAGACGCCATCAACCGGATCGACGCCTATATGAAACAAGGGGGTACGGTGCTGTTCGATACGCGCGACGCGGTCGAGGCACCCCCGGGGGATGCCAGCGCGTCGCAGGGCATGCAAGCCTTGCGCGATAAAAGTCGCCGATACACAAGCTATCAACAGCCGTCTTGCTGTCATTTTCGTCCCCCTCATTGAATCTGTTATGAGGGGAAAGCTATACACTCGTAAATTCAGCGTCCTGCAGGATAGAACTGCGGGGCTGCACGAAATGAGCGATTTGCCGATCCTTGAGCCTGCCCCCTCTTCCGCCGGATTTCCGGATCGCCTCAGCCGATTCTCATGTTCTGATCTGCGTCGATATGAACCGGGATGCGGTCGAGTCGACTGCCCAGGCATGCACCGGCAATGCACAGACCTCCATCGATCTCGAACTGCGCGAAATGGCGGCTGCACAGGAGCGTTTGGCCGTCATGAGACAAAAACACGCCAGGCTCCTGGTTCAGAGGCAGCGACATATGCGGGCAAAGGTTGAGGTATCCGTAGATCGCGCCCGATTGGCGCACGACAATCATGCGGAATGCAGATACCCCGCGACCGAAGACATATTCGCGTGCGTGCCCTTCAGGCAATTCCTCCAGTGTGCCAATAAGAGTGCCTGCGTCGGGCGCTCTCGGACGAAGTCGCCAATAGGCATCCATTCCGTGTCAGACAGGCTCCTCAGCCAGCACAAAATCATGGCACACACGCCTGCCATCACCTTCGTCCACGGGCGTAACCACGAGAGATGGCTTCACACCAAACACCGCATCGCTTTCCAGATAACGATCACCAGCGATGAACAAATGCGTCACGAGTCGCCTGTGGTTGGCCGCGGAAATCATGAAATGTATGTGCGCAGGCCGGAACGGGTGCCGTCCGAGAGCGCCAAGGAGTTGACCGACCGGCCCGTCGGCGGGAATCGGATAGCTGACGGGAGTGACCGTTCGCAAGCAGTAACGTCCAGCCTCGTCGGCCCGGAACGTGCCGCGCAAGTGGCCCGCGGGCTGATTGATATCCTGCACGTCGTACAGGCCATTGACCGACGTCTGCCAGACCTCAACCTTCGCGCCCGCGAGCGGAAAGCCCTTTTCGCTCGAGATCACGCCCTTCAGTGTCAGCGTTTCGCCGGGCTCTTCCTGTCTCAGGATCGAGGCCCCGGCTTCGAGCTCGGGCTGCTCGCCACTGTAGAAGGGTCCAAACACTGTTGATTCGGTGACCGCACCCCCGGCCGGGTGATTGATCGCATCGACGACCATCGAGACACCCAGCACGTCGGACAGCAGGATGAATTCCTGACGCGCGTCTGAGCAGGTTTGTCCGGTTTGCGTCAGAAAATCGATTGCCGCCTTCCATTCCTCTTCGGAGACTCGATATTCGCGCACGAAATCGTGGAGATGGTGGATGACCCCGGCCATCAGGGACCGTAGACGAGCATCGGGGCACTGCTCCATCCTGCGGATGGCAGCAAGTGAGATATGTTCG
>Ga0137403_10008047_pt1 | contig 11814 bp, 10 predicted proteins | sample CZOMad2_1_16fung_FD_122057 | JGI IMG/M metagenome (GOLD analysis project Ga0137403, IMG submission 122057) | Vadose zone soil fungal communities from Angelo Coast Range Reserve, California, USA - CZOMad2_1_16fungal (Hybrid Assembly) | ecosystem: Environmental > Terrestrial > Soil > Vadose zone...
CAGCAGCGCGACCATCCCGGGCAGAGGGAGTGCCCATCATGTGGAATCGCAAGTGGAGCCGAGGGGAGTCGAACCCCCGACCTCTAGAGTGCGATGTCTTGCCCGACCTGCGAAGGGCAGCGAAAGCAGCCGACAATAACGGGAACATCGGGCCACCCGGCCCTCCGCCCTCGGTACCTCTCGGTGGTCTTCCGGCGGGTGTTCACCGACAGAACGCCGACAGTCGAACCGTCCCCCGTGTATGCGCATGAGCCGGGTGGGTCTGACCTCTGGCGTCCTCCTCCTTCGCCAACTGGCGCACCCGCAGCGCCGTCACGCCGAGTAGATCGGCGAGTCGGCAGCGGTCCGACGCACATCAAGCCACCAGGGGGGCAGAGATCGGTTGCTGGACGAGTCCGACCGGGGATACATAGCGCGCCAACATGGACTTCCGCCCGTTCATCTGGGAAATGCCGGGTGAGGGCTCCGGCGTGCGCGCGCTCGCCGCGCTGATCGCGGTCCTGCTCGTCTCGTCCCTCGCCTCGGCACACTGCCCGACCGGCTCCGCCACTGCCGCGTTCCTCGAGCCCGGGCGTTACGGGGTCGGCGTGCGGACGCTGCCCCTGGTCGACACCTCGCGGCCAACGCCCGCGCACGGCACGATCGCCGCGCTTCCGTCGCGCACGCTCACCACTGAGATCTGGTACCCGACCGCGCCGCACACCGGCGCGCTTCTCCGGGACGGCGCGGCCGCGCGCGGTCGCTTCCCGCTCGTGCTGAGCAGCCACGGCTACTCCGACACGCGGACGGGCGAGGCGTACGTCGCCGAGGCGCTCGCGAGCCGCGGCTACGTGGTCGCCGCCCCGGACTTCCCGCTCACCAACCTGTTGACCCCCCTGCCGCGGGATCCGGCCGACGTGATCAACCAGCCCGCCGACGTCCGATTCGTGCTCGATCAGGTGCTCGCGCTGACGAAGACGCGCGGCTCATGGCTGGACGGACGCGTCGACCGCCACCGGATCGCCGCGACCGGGCTCTCATACGGCGGTCTCACGACCCTGCTCATCACCTACCACCCGACCCTGCGCGACCGCCGCATCCGCGCCAGCGCCGCGCTGGCGCCCGCGGCGTGCTCGCTCGGCGAGGCCTTCTACCGCGCGGCACGGCCACCGCTACTCCTCATCCAGGGCACGCAGGATCTTCTCGTCCCGATCGAGGCCAACGCCGGGCGCGCGTTTATGGAGTCCCGCTCGCCGCGCGAGCTGATCTCGCTCGTCGACGCGACCCACACGGCGTTCTCCGGCCTGGTCAACTTCCCCTCGCAGACGAGCTACGACGCCCTCCTAGGCTGCGCGCTGGTGGTCGCCGACTTCGACAGCGCCAACCTCGTACGGCTCCACATGCTCGACGACCCCGCCAACGGGATCGACGTCGGCGGCTGCGCGCCGCCGTGCCAGGGCCCAGCGCCGGCGAACGCGCCGATGCAGGCGACGCGGCAGCACGACCTCACGCGGGCCGCAGTGGTCGCCTTCTTCGAATCGACCTTCCGTCGCTCGCGGCCGGCTCGCTGCCTCTTGCGCGAGGGGCTGGCGCACGAGAATCCGGACGTGCGGGTCGAGATCCACCGGCGCGATCGCTGACCGCGGCCGCACTGGGTCGGTCGCGCCACGGAATCCCCACGCGGGCACCAACGGTCGCTTCACGTCGGGCCGGGTCCCGGACGATCCAGCGGGTAACCCGGCCGCGACCATCCGCATCAAAACCGTACGAACGTCCGGCCCGCCTGCACGGCGCCGGCACAAGAGGGGCACTGTAACCTGACCACCGATGGGCTCCGCGAGGACGAGGTCCACGTGGGCGACCGCTTCCACGTCGGCTCCGCCGAGCTGCTCGTCACCCAGCCGCGGCTGCCGTGCTACAAGCTGGGCATCCGGTTCGGGCGCGCGGACATGGTGAAGCGCTTCCTGGCGAGCGGCCGCACGGGGTTCTACCTCTCCGTCCTGCGGGAGGGGGAGGTGGGCGCCGGCGACGCGATCCACCTCCTCGCCCGCGACGAGCTGGGCGTGAGCATCGCCGAGCTCACACGCTTGTACGTCGGCGATCATCCCGACCACGAGGCCCTGCGGCGGGTGATCCGGGTCCCGGCCCTCCCCGCGAGCTGGCGGGCCCACTTCCTGGAAAGGCTCGAGCACCATGGCTGAGCAGGCCAAGACGCTGGAAGAGCGCCGCCTCGAGGAGGACGCTCGCCGGGAACGCAACTGGAAGCGCTGGGGGCCGTACCTGGCCGAGCGCCAGTGGGGCACGGTGCGCGAGGACTACTCGGCCGACGGCACCTCCTGGGACTACTTCCCCCACGACCACGCGCGCAGCCGGGCCTACCGCTGGGGCGAGGACGGGCTCCTCGGGATCACCGACCGCGAGGGTCGGCTCTGCTTCGCGCTCGCGCTCTGGAACGAGCACGACCCCATCCTGAAGGAGCGCCTCTTCGGGCTCACGGGCCCCGAGGGCAACCACGGCGAGGACGTGAAGGAGTGCTACTTCTACCTCGACGCGACGCCCACCCACTCGTACCTGAAGGCGCTCTACAAGTACCCCCAGCGCGCGTACCCGTACGCCTGGCTGGTCGAGGAGAACCGCCGCCGCGGGAAGAGCGACGCCGAGTTCGAGCTGGTCGACACCGGCGTCTTCGACGACGGCCGCTACTTCGACATCACTGCCGAGTACGCCAAAGCGTCGCCCGAGGACATCCTCGTCCGCGTCACGATCGCGAACCGCGGCCCGGAGGCGGCGCCGCTCCACGTGCTGCCCACGCTCTGGTTCCGCAACACCTGGTCGTGGGGCCGCACGGGCGAGGGCTACTGGCCGAAGCCGCGGCTCGCGCGCACGGGCGACGGGACGATCGTCGCCGAGCACGCCTCGCTCGGCCGCTACCGGCTGGTGGCCGAGGGCGCGCCCGAGCTGCTCTTCACCGACAACGAGACCAACGCCGCGCGCGTGTTCAGCACCCCGAACCCGGTCCCGTACGTCAAGGACGCGTTCCACGACTACGTCGTCCACGGGCGGGCCGAGGCCGTGAACCCCGAGGGCGTGGGCACGAAGGCCGCCTGCCACTACCGGCTCGAGATCCCGGCGGGCGGCGCGGTGACCCTCCAGCTACGCCTCACCGCCGACGCGGAGGCCGCCGGCGCCGACCCGAGCCGCGTCTTCGCGGACCGCATCCGCGAGGCGGACGCGTTCTACGCGCGCCACATTCCCGGGACGCTCGGCGAGGGTGAGCAGGCCGTCGTCCGTCAGGCGTACGCGAGCCTGCTCTGGTCGAAGAAGTTCTACCACTACGTGGTGAAGGACTGGCTCGAGGGCGACCCGGCGCAGCCGCCGCCGCCCCCGAGCCGCCGCCAGGGCCGGAACCACGACTGGCCCCACCTCTACAACCGCGACGTCATCTCGATGCCCGAGGGCTGGGAGTACCCGTGGTACGCCGCCTGGGACCTCGCCTTCCACATGATCCCGTTCGCGCGCATCGACCCGCAGTTCGCCAAGGAGCAGCTCGTCCTCTTCACGCGCGAGTGGTACATGCACCCGAGCGGGCAGCTGCCGGCGTACGAATGGGCGTTCTCGGACGTGAACCCGCCCGTGCACGCGTGGTCGGCGTGGCGCGTCTACAAGATGACCGGGCCGCGCGGCGGGCGCGACCGGCTCTTCCTCTCGCGCCTCTTCCAGAAGCTCTGCCTCAACTTCACCTGGTGGGTGAACCGCAAGGACAGCGAGGGGAACCACCTCTTCGGCGGCGGCTTCCTCGGCCTCGACAACGTCGGCGTGTTCGACCGCTCCCGCCCGCTGCCCGGGGGCGGCACGCTCGAGCAGGCCGACGGCACCGCGTGGATGGGCTTCTACTGCGTCATCCTGCTCGCGATGGCGCTCGAGCTGGCGCTCGAGGATCCCGCCTGCGAGGACATGGCCTCCAAGTTCTTCGAGCACTTCGTTGCCATCGCCGACGCCATGAACGCGTTCGGCGGCAGCGGGCTCTGGTCCCCCGAGGACGGCTTCTACTACGACCAGCTGCTGACCAACGGGCGCGTCGTCCCGCTGCGCGTGCGCTCGATGGTGGGGCTGATCCCGCTCCTTGCGTGCACGGTGCTCGACGAGGAGGCCCTCGACCGCTTCCCCGGGTTCGGCAAGCGCATGCGCTGGTTCCTGGAGAACCGGCCCGACCTCGCGCGCCACATCGCATGGGCAGAGACCGGTCGCGGACGCCGGCTGCTGGCCATCCCGTCGCGCGAGCGGCTGGAGCGGGTGCTCCGCTACATGCTGGACGAGAACGAGTTCCTCTCCCCGCACGGCATCCGCTCGCTCTCGCGGGTGCACCGCGACCATCCGTTCGCGCTCGCGGTGGACCAGCAGGAGTACGAGGTCCACTACACGCCCGCCGAGTCGGACAGCGGTCTCTTCGGGGGCAACTCCAACTGGCGCGGCCCGGTGTGGTTTCCGGTGAACTACCTGCTCGCCGAGGCGCTGGAGCGCTACCACCACTTCTACGGCGACGACCTGCGCGTCGAGTGTCCCACCGGCTCGGGGCGGCTCATGAACCTGGCTGAGGTCGCGCAGGAGCTGTACCGCCGGCTCGCGGGCCTCTTCGTCCCGGACGCCGACGGCCGCCGGCCCTGCCAGGGGCAGGACCCGCGCTTCCGGGACGATCCCCACTGGCGCGACCTCGTCACCTTCGCCGAGTTCTTCTGCGGCAACACCGGCCGGGGGATCGGCGCGCGCTACCAGGGCTGGACGACGCTCGCCATCCGCTGCTTCGAGGATCTAGCGCGGAGCCGCACGGGATGAAGGCGACGATCGTCTCGCTGGCTCTGGCGCTCGTCGCGCAGGTGGCGAGCGCACAGAGCGACGTTCCTCCGCGACGGAAGGGGGCCTTGCTCGCCTGGCTGAAAGCGGGGACCTATCGGGCGTCGTATGCCGCAGAGCCTGCCGTGCACGTCTCGTCGAGCAGGGTGCACGGCATGAACGTGCGCACCTACTACGGCCCGATACTGGCGGACGACCTGCGCGCCGGTCGGACGGTCTTCCGCAAGGGCGCCGCGATGGTGAAGGAGCTGTATCTCGGTGGCACGGAGCAGACGATCGGCTGGGCCGTCATGAGCAAGGTCCGGCGGCGGAGCGGCCGAGCGGGCAGGGGCTGGCTCTTCTACGAAACCCTCGACGGCACCAACCGCGGCGTTTCCTTCGGCCGCGGTCTCCCCGTGTGCACCGGCTGCCACCGGTCGGGAGTGGACTACCTGCGCTCGGACTTCCGTCCATCACGAGCGCCGTCATGATCTGCCGTGAGCTGGCGAGTTCCTGTCCGCGTACTTCGCCGGCGACTCCCGGCGAGCTGCTGTCGAGCGCTTGCTAGGGAGAAGCGTCTCCTCCTCCACGAAGAGCTCCTGCATCCACGCGGCGGCCCCGAGCGGCGTGAGCGCGAGCCACAGCACGGCCAACGACGCGCGACGCGTGACGCCCGCCATGCCTCGATGATCGGGGCGCGCCGCCGCACTTGCAAACCCGCGCGTTGACGCCCGTTCCCGCGAGGCCTAGGAGATCCCCATGAGGCTCGGCACGGTGGCCGGCATCTGGCGGTATCCGGTGAAGTCCATGCGCGGCGAGCGTCTCGAGCGCTGCGCCCTCGGCGGGCGCGGCATTCCCGGCGATCGCGGGTGGGCGCTGCGCGACGAGGCGGCCGCCGAGATCCGCGGTGCGAAGAAGCTGCCGCAGCTGCTGCTCTGCAGCGCGCGCTACCTCGAGGAGCCGGCGGAGGACCGCATCCCGCCCGCCGAGATCACGCTGCCCGACGGCCGGCGGACGCGGAGCGACGCGCCCGACGCGGCGGCGCGCCTGAGCGAGCTCCTCGGCCGGCAGGTGACGCTCTGGCCGGTGCGGCCGCCGGAGGACCTCGATCACTACCGCCGCGGCGCGCCCGACCATCCCGACCTGGATGCGGAGCTGAGGAGCGTCTTCGGCCGCCTCGCGGACGAGCCCCTGCCGGAACTCTCGACCATCCCGCAGGAGCTCTTCCAGTTCACCTCGATTCCGGGCGGCTACTTCGACGTGCTTCCGCTCCACCTGCTCAGCACCGCGACGCTGCGCGAGCTCGGCCGCCTCAATCCGTCGTCGCGCTTCGATGTGCGGCGCTTCCGTCCGAACCTGCTGATCGAGAGCGACGACCGGCAGAGCGGCTTCGTCGAGCTCGACTGGTGCGGACGGACGCTCGCGATCGGCGGCGCACGCGTGAAGGTGGAGATGCCCGTCGTCCGCTGCGTGATGACGACGCTCCCGCAGGACGACCTGCCGAAGGACCCGCGGGTGCTGCGCACGGTCGTCCGGGACGCCAACCAGAGCGCCGGCGTCTATGGCGCGGTGGCGTCGCCGGGACGCGTCGCCGTGGGCGACAGGGTCGAGCTCGCGTAGCCGAGCATCGACCCCGCCCGGCCCGCGGGGGCTCACTCCGCGGGCTGAGCGACCGGTCGCACCGGGGGTGCCGCCACCGCCAGCGACGGCGGAATCGCGAGCAGCCCGCCGGCAACGAAGCCGAGCACCAGCCCCGAGACGTGCCCGGCCATGCTCACGCTCGGCGTGGCCAGGTCGAAGCACGCCTGGAGGCCGACCTGCAACAGCATGGCCCGGAGCGAGCGCCGCAGGAAGCCGGAGTCCTCGCTGCGGCCGATGCGCAGGTGAACGGCCGCCGTCGCGCCGAGCACCCCCATGATCGCTCCCGACGCGCCCAGGTACATCTCGGGCGGGGACCGGGTGAGGGTGGCCATGAGCAGCACCATCAGCGAGGAGCCGATGCCGGCGAAGAGATAGACGGCGAGGTACGAACGGCTGCCGAGCAGGCGTTCGAGCCAGCGGCCCAGCACGAGCAGCCCGAGCATGTTCAGGGCGAGATGCAGCGGACCGTAGTGGAGGAAGATCGCGGTCAGGAGGCGCCACCACTGGCCATGGAGCCGTCCGAGCGGCACGATCAGCGCACCGAGGCGGAAGAGGTTCTCGCCGTCCGTGCTCCCGCCGGGTAGCTCACAGAGGAACACCAGCGCGAGGACGGCCAGGAGGAGACGGGTGACGACCGGCGCCGTCTCGGCCCGGGAGGCGTACACGGCTAGCTGCGTCTCGTGGCGCACCTCGCGCGATACGCGGTCGAGGATGGTGCGCGTCTCGGAATCGTACTCCGACACCGGCGCCAGTGGCCGGGAGAGCCGTCGATCCACCGCGGCCTGGAGCACCGGCTCGCAGGAGCCGCGCAATCGCTCGAACGCCAGGCGCGCTTCCGCCTGCCGACCGGCGGCCTGATCGGCGGTGGCGAGCCAGTAGGCCTGCATGGCCGGCGACAGCGCGCGCCGGAGGGGCGCCGCCCGGATGAGCCGTTCGACGATGTCGCGGCGGCCCATCATGCCGGCGGTGGCGAGGCGCATGAGGGCCAGGTGCGGCGAGATGAAGTCGCCTGCCTTCGCCTCCGCACCGGCGAGCGCGCGCACCATGGCAGCGCGGTCGCCCGTCTCCCCCAGCGAGGACAGGTAGGCCGCCTGCACGTCGAGATCCCGGAGCAGCTCGTCGCGCCGGGGATTCGCCTCGACCCACCGGCGGAGCTCCTCCCAGCGCGCCTCGATGCGGTACAGGTACATCCTGGCAAGACGGGCGGTGCGCGTTTCTCCCTCGGCCGCCGACTCCAACAGCGCCCTCGCCTCGGCGCGCTTCCCGTGGCGCAGCAGGTCGAGCGCGGCAAAGACCGGCAGCTGGTCGCGTACGCCGAAGCCGGGCAGGAGCGACGCCAGGCGGATGAGGGGTTTCGCCCAGCCGTGATGCTGGCGGGCGACGAGCCGCATCGCCTGGTGCCCAGCGAGCACGGGCACCAGGTAGAGCACCACGAAGCACGCGCTCGCGGCGAAGCCCGCATGGGCGGGATCGACCGCGAGGCCGACGCCGAGGACGCCGAGGATCACTCCCTGCACGACCAGCAGGCTCGTCCGACGGTGCCCGGGAGACCGCCAGACCGCCCACGAGAGTCGCAGCGCGGTGATGGCCACGAGCCAGGCGAGGACGTAGTTCGCGGTCATCGAAGCGTGTCGCTGTAGCATCGCCGTACGGACAGCGCCACGACGCCGCCTCGACGAGAGCGGCCGCCCTGACCCCGCGCGCCGGCGGCCTTTTCCAGAGCTGCGCACGCGGGGTACGTGCGCGACCATGATCGACCTCCACTACTGGCCCACGCCCAACGGAAGATCAGCATCATGCTCGAGGAGTGCGGCCTTCCGTACACCGTCAAGCCGGTGAACATCGGCCGCGGCGAGCAGTTCGCGCCCGAGTTCCTCAAGCCCTCACTGAACAATCGCATGACCGCGATCGTCGACCACGATCCGCCGGGCGGCGGCGGCCCGCAGGCGTCCGACTACGCATATCTGCAGTTCGCGGTCGCGGTCTTCAGAAATGTGGCCACGGTGGGAGCGCTCGACCAGGCCGTGTCGGAAGGCTATGGAACCGATGTCACCCTGGCGCGGCCCGGTGTGGCTCCCGCTGAACTACCTGCTCGCCGAGGCGCTCGAGCGCTAGCTCGTCCGGGCGCAACATTACGGGGTGACCATCGAGGAATGCGCCGAGGGACACGGCATGTGGCTCACGGAGTCCGAGCTGCACGCGCTCGCCAAGCGAGAAAGGAGCTCGTGGATCGGGCGCTACTTCTACCGCCTGAAGCCCGTGGTGTAGCCGCGCCGCACGCTCCGCCGTCCAAGCCGCACGGCGGCCCGCTTGCGGTCAGCGCACCGGTTTCACGAAGGCGAGCGCGAACCGATCGCTCATGCCGCGCCGCTCGCCGGCGGCGCTCGGTGAGTCGTTCCAGTCGCGCGGATCGGTGGGATTGCGGAGGAAGTCGGACTCGCGCGCGAGCCGGAAGCCTGCTTCCTCGACCTCGCGGCGAACAGCGACCTCTTCGATCCGGTGGAGCGTCCGCACCTCGGCGTAGCCCGCGCCCGGGCGCGCCGAATGGTCGATCACGACGTAGAGTCCACCGGGCCTGAGGGCGCGGAAGACCGCATCGTTCATCCGGCGCCGGTCGACGTTCATCCAGACCGTGTCGTGGTAGAAGAGTACGATCACGACCCGGTCGAGGTCGTGGACCTCCTGGGGGAGCGGATCGTCGAAGTCGCGGTCGAGCTGGACGACGTTCCGCATCGCGGGCCGGGCGAGGCGCTCGGCCCACGGCTTGGCGGCGAAGCGATCGAGGATGAACTGGCTGTTCTGCGCGTAGACGACGCCGTTCTCGCCGACCGAGCGCGCGAGCAGCTCGGTGGTGTAGCCGCCGCCGGCGCCAAGCTCGGCCACGTGCATGCCGCGACGCACGTCGATGAACCGGAGCAGCGCTTCGGGCCGGCGCCCGGCGTCGAGCGCGCGGTCAGCTGCGGTCCGATCGGCCGCCGCGACGACGGCGCGCGGCCCGTGTGCGGCGCATCCGCCGGCGAGGAGCGTGGCGAGGAGCAGGAGGACGTTGCACATGGGCACCGTCGTGAGCGGATGCGCGCGCTGATGCAAGGGCGCCTGAGATCAGCTCGGCGCCCGCCTGAACGGTCCACTCGTCCCGACCGCGGAGGCGAGCGAGCGCTGGCTCGACGGCCTCATCCGGGCTAACACCGTCCGATGGCCGAGCAACCCGTCGACGTCCTGATCGTCGGTGCCGGCGCGTCCGGTGCGGCGGTCGCCTGGAGCCTCGCCGAGACGCGCATGAGGATCGTCTGCCTCGAGCAGGGCGACTGGCTGAAGCCCGACGACTACCCGGGAAGCCGCGAGGACTGGGAGCTCAGCCAGATCCGCGACTTCAGCCCGAGCCCGAACGTCCGCGGCCGGTCCGAGGACTACCCCGTCAACGACGGCGCCTCACCGATCGCCGCGTCGATGTTCAACGCGGTGGGGGGCAGCACCGTGCTCTACGCGGCGCACTTCCCGCGCTTTCATCCCTCCGACTTCCGCGCCAGGGCGCTCGACGGGGTCGGCGACGACTGGCCGCTCGACTACGCGCGGCTCGCCCCGTGGTACAACCTCAACTCGCGCATGATGGGCGTCTCGGGCCTGACGGGCGACCCCGCCTATCCCGCCGAGCCGCCGAAAGAGTTCCCGCTGCCGCCGATTCCGCTCGGCAGGCTCGGCGAGACCCTCGCGCGCGGCTTCAACCGGCTCGGCTGGCACTGGTGGCCGTCGGACAGCGCGATCGCGAGCCAGGACTACGAGGGTCGCGCCGGCTGCATCAATGCCGGGACCTGTCTCCTCGGCTGCCCGCACGGCGCCAAGGCGAGCACCGACGTCACCTACTGGCCGCTCGCCATCCGTCACGGCGTCGAGCTGCGCACGCGCTGCCGGGTGCGCGAGATCACGGTCGGCGCGGACGGCATGGCCGACGGCGTCATCTACTACGACGCGGACGGCGTCGAGCGAAGGCTCGCGGCGCACGTCGTGATCATGGCCTGCAACGGGATCGGGACGCCGCGCCTGCTGCTCAACTCGCGCTCCCGGCACTTCCCCGACGGGCTCGCGAACCGGAGCGGGCTCGTCGGCAGGAACCTCATGTTCCACCCCTACGCGATCATCACCGGGATCTTCGACGAGCCGCTCGAGGGCTACAAGGGTCCGACCGGCTGCTCCCTGATGAGCCACGAGTTCTACGAGACCGACGGCACGCGCGGCTTCGCGCGCGGATACTCCTTCGAGATGCTCCGCGGCTTCGGCCCGGTGGCGACCGCGCTCTACGGGATGGCCTTCGGGCGCGTCCTTCCCGGCGAGGGACATCACCGCGGGTATGCCGAGCTCGCCGATCGCACGGCAGGGATCGCCGCGATCTGCGAAGACCTGCCGGAGCCCGGGAATCGCGTGACCCTGGACCCCGATCTCGCGGACTCGAACGGCATCCCCGCCCCGAAGGTGACCTACCGCCTGAGCGAGAACAGCACCCGCATGCTCGACCATGCCGTGGCGCGCGGCAGGGAGGTGATGACCGCCGCGGGCGCCCGCGACACCATGGTCCAGGCCCCGCTCACGATGGCGGGCTGGCACCTGATGGGCACGGCACGCATGGGCTGCGATCCCGCGACGTCGGTCGTCAACGAATGGGGCCGCTGCCACGACGTGAGGAACCTCTTCATCGTGGACGGCAGCATCTTCGTCACGGCCGGCGCCGTGAACCCGACCAACACCATCCAGGCGCTGGCGCTGCACATCGCCTACTCGATCAAGCAGCGCCTGAGCAATCTGTTCGACGATTGACGCTGATGCGACCCGGGAAGCCGACTCCCCTGAACGACGATGAGCGGCGCGCCCTGGCGCCGGTCCTCGACGGATTCATCCCGCCGAGCGACGACGGGGTGCTGCCCGGTGCCGGCGAGCTCGGCCTCGCCGCGGACGTGGACGAGGTCCTGCGGCGCGAGCCGGACCTGCACGCGCAGGTCGTCCGGTCGCTCGCCGGCCTCGATCGCCTCGCCGCCCGACGCGGCGCCGCCCGCTTCACGGCGCTCGCCGCCGAGCAGCAGGCCGAGGTGATGACCGAGCTCTCCTGCTCGGAGCACGCCTTCCCGCCGCTGCTGCTCGTCTACACCTTCGGCTGCTACTACAAGCACCCTCGTATCCTGGCGCACTACGGGTTCGAGGCGCGTCCGCCCCACCCGAAGGGGTACGAGGTCGCGCCCACCGACCTCTCGCTCCTCGACCCCGTGCGCGGGCGCGGGCCGATCTACCGGCGCTGCTGAGGCCCGGCGTCGCCGATCCGGAAGGCCCGCCGCGTGCGCTCCTCCCATGCGGTGAGCGGCATCCGATCGCGCA
>Ga0137403_10008048_pt1 | contig 11812 bp, 15 predicted proteins | sample CZOMad2_1_16fung_FD_122057 | JGI IMG/M metagenome (GOLD analysis project Ga0137403, IMG submission 122057) | Vadose zone soil fungal communities from Angelo Coast Range Reserve, California, USA - CZOMad2_1_16fungal (Hybrid Assembly) | ecosystem: Environmental > Terrestrial > Soil > Vadose zone...
AATTTCCCAGCGTAGTCAGCGCCGTCGCTTGCGCGGTCGATATCCAATCAGCCATGCGCACACGCAATGCCACCGAGACGGCTGCGCGCATCGAATTTCGCATCGGAGTGAATCTCGGTGATATCATCGTCGAAGATGGCGACATTTTCGGCGACGGCGTAAACGTGGCGGCGCGCTTGGAAGGTATTGCCCCGATTGGCGGAATTGCCGTATCTCAGTCCGTGCGCGATCACGTCGGCAAACGCCTCGATCTCGACTTTGAAGACATGGGCGAACGACGCCTCAAGAACATCGAAGCGCCCATCCGTGTTTACAGCATTTCAGTCGAGCGGCCCTCCGGCGATGTGGCGGCGTCAGTCGGGCAGGAGCGACCGTCCATCGCCGTTCTGCCGTTCGTCAACATGAGCGGCGACCCGGAACAGGAATACTTCAGTGACGGCATCACCGAAGACATCATTACTGACTTGTCGAAGGTGTCGGGTCTCTTTGTCGTGGCGCGCAACACCGCCTTCACCTACAAGGGCAAGCACGTGGACGTGCAGGAAGTCGCCAAACGTTTCGGTGTCAATTTTATTTTGGAAGGAAGCGTGCGAAAGGCCGGCGCCCGTGTTCGCGTTACCGGCCAGCTCATCAACGGGAAAGATAACGGCCACGTTTGGGCTGACCGCTATGATCGCGACTTAACAGATATCTTCGCCATCCAGGACGAAATCACCCACGCCATCGTGGAGCAGCTAAAAGTGAAGCTGCTGCCGCAGGAGAAAAAATCCATTGGGCAGACACCTACCGGCAACGTCGAAGCCTACACCTACTATCTTCGAGGCCGGCAGTTCTTACACCGCCACTCGAAATCGTACTACCAGTTGGCGCGCCGGATGTTTGCCAAGGCCGTCGAGTTGGATCCAGCTTACGCACGAGCTTACGCTGGCATTGCTGACTGCGATTCCTTTCTCTTTTTGCACTACAGCGCGCCGGTTGAAATCAAAGGCATTTTTGAGACAAGTGCCAAGGCTCTGGCTCTGGAGAGCGGGCTGGCTGAGGCGCACGCCTCGCAAGCACTCGCACTTTCGCTTGAGCAACGATATGAGGAAGCGATGGCGGAGTTCGAAAAGGCGATCGCGCTCGATCCGAACTCATTCGAAGGACACTACTTTTATGCTCGAGCCTGCTTCGCCCAGGGTAAGTTCGAGCGCGCGGCGGCGCTATTCGAGCGTGCCGCGGAGATCAAGCCCGATGACTACCAATCGCTCTGCCTGCTCATCCAGATCTATCACTCTCTTGGCCGCGACCCGGATGCACAAGACGCGGCGCGAAGAGGTATCGAACGCGCCGAGTGCGAACTAACGCTTCACCCGGAAAATTCACGGGCGGCCTATCTCGGCGCAAAAGCCCTCGTCACCCTTGGTCAAAGCGACCGGGCAAAGGAATGGCTGAACCGGAGCATTGCCATCGACCCGGAGGATCTTCTGACCCAGTACAATGTAGCCTGTGCTTACACAGCGCTGGGCGACACTGAGGCCGCATTCGATTTGCTCGAACGTCTGTTACCAAACGCGAACCACGAGACCAAAGCGTGGATTAAGTACGACTCCGATTTCGATCCCCTGCGCGATCATCCTCGGTATCAAAAGGTACTCGAATTAATCGGCTAAACGACCTCTGACCTTTTCCGTTTTCCCGTTCGGCGATCACGAGGATGCATTCCAGGCAAGATTCTGTTATACGTGCTGCATGTCCGAAGACGAACATATCACAGTGACGTGCCAAAACTGTGGTGAAGAGATCACTAACTCGCGCGCCTACTTCAAGAAGCGCGATTGGGAGTGTCCTCATTGCGGCGGCAGTATTATCTCCGCAGACGAACAAGAGTAGCCTGACTTCTGACCACTGACAACGGATTGCGGAAGCACGGAGCAGGGGAGAAGGGAGCAAGGAGAATGAAGCGAGAAGCGGTTAAAAGCTGAAACCCTGCGACGCTTAAAATCCAAGGCTTCCGGATAACTGATAAACAATAACGGATAACGAGACGCTTCGCGGCGTCTCTAATCATGCGCCCCAAAACTCGCGCTTTTATCTTCGATATCGACGGCACACTCGTTGATTCCAACGAGCTCCATGTCGATGCCTGGGACCGCGGCTTTCGCCATTTCGGAAAAGAATTTCCGCGCGAGGCATTACGCGCGCAGATCGGCAAGGGCTCGGATCAATATCTGCCTGAATTTCTCACCCCGGAAGAAATCAAGCGCTTCGGCAAAGAGCTGGACCAGTACCGCTCTCAGCTTTTTCGAAAAGAATATCTTCCCCGCGTCCGCCCGTTCCCGAAAGTGCGCGAGCTTTTTCAGCGGATTCGCGATGACGACAAGCGAATCATGCTCGCGAGCTCAGGTAAGGAAGAAGACACGAAATATTATATCGAAGATTTGCTTAAGATCGACGATCTCATTGAAGGCTACACTTGCGCTGACGACGCCGGCCGTTCCAAACCGGCGCCCGACATCCTCACTGCCACACTCGATAAACTTGGCGAGATGTCGCCTGGCGAGGCCATCACGGTTGGGGACACGCGCTTCGACATCGAAGCTGCGGCCAAAGCCGGGATGGCGATAATCGGCCTCCTCTGCGGCGGGACCACCGAAAATGTTTTACGCGACATAGGGGCCATCGCCATCTACCGCGACCCGGCCGATATGCTCGGCAACTACGACAGGCTGACGGACTACGGAAGCGGAGCCGGGAGAACGGATCACGGGAAGCCGTGGCAAAAAACTGAAACGGTGAAACCTGCGACACTTGGAACTTAAAGTTCCTGATAACAGATAACGCGCAGTATCGCCGCGTCCATTCACCGATCACATTCTTCGCTCCCTGCTCCATGCGCGGCGCTTTGCGCCGCTACTCGCTACTTCTCGCCGGGCGATTGCCGTCCTCTTTCGCTTCATCCTCTGTCATATATTTACCTTCTTTGGTCTTACCGTACCAGCGCGATTTCTGGTAATGATAAACATGACTTGAGGTATTGACCCACACCAGACCCTGACCGCCGCCCGGCGCGGGAGTCACGGCCGCCCTCGTGACGATCTCGTGCGGTGACGCGGTGACCACGATCGGTGTTGCTATGACGGAAGGATTACTTTTTTGCTTCTTCGTTTTGCCGACTTCTACAACCGGCGAGCTGCTCGTAGGGGTCGCGGTCGCTTTGGCCGGCGAAGCCTTCGATCCAAATATCCACCAGCCTTTTTTCTTTGCGGGTTGCTTCTTCGCCGGCGATTCGACTGCCTGAGGAGAGGTGGAGGGAGAAGGGGTTGGGCTGGCACTCTGAGGCAGCCCCTCGACTGCGATTATGGTAATGAAAATTACCGCGAGACTGACGAGAAGATGATGGAGGCGCATGCCGCGATGCTACGGCGTTTGCGCGCCGCGGGAGAAGACAAAAATATTTTTGCTTAAAATTTTCTTTCCGCGCGAAATTTCGTGCGGCGATCGCCAACGCTTTTCGCTGTAGCCGCGGTCGTCGGCCGCGGCTACTTCTCCTAACCGCTCCCTTTCGACGCCCGATATTGCAAATTGCGATATCAAGTTCGGGCCACGGTAGGCGGGCTCCCAGGTCTCACCCTTCCCATCCGAAAAATCCGACGATCACTCCGACCGTATCGATAAATCCGTGCGCCAACACCGGGGCCCAAAGGTTTCGCCCGGTTAGCAAATACGCCGCTCCGAGAATGAAACCGGCCACGCTCGAATCGAGAATCCCGGCCGGACCTTTGTAGTAATGCCCGTAACCGAAGAGCACTGACACCAAGAGGGTTGCCAGCCAAAAAGCGACGGTAGATCTCCCACCGACATCCGCCGCGCGAAGCGTTAGGTAACCGCGGTACGAAATCTCTTCGCCGAAGGCTGCGAAAGTCCAGATAATCAGCAACCAGAGCAGTGCGATCTTAATATTGCCGGCAATATGTTCCGTCCCCGCGGGCGCATGAATCGGCGGCCACCAATGTCCAGCCAGAGGTTCGATCACAAAATCACCCAGCACGATTCGAAGCACCGCTGCCGCCAGCGCGATCAAAATAAGACGAAGCCATGATTCCGGCCGTTTGAATCCGATCGCCGACCATCCGCCATCGCGGACGCGAACCGAGACGAGACCAAGGACAAATAAGATCGTCACTTCATTCGGCACCACCCGGAAGACATTATGACCAATCACAATAGCAGCGCCGAGCAGCACCTCAGACGCGCTGAGCAAACGCCAAGCTAATCCGCGCGCCTTCAGCGACGGCTGATTGGGAAGATCAGTCGTTGACAACAGAGTTACGATATATTCAGCAGTCGGATCGGATTCAACCAAAGGCCGGCGCGGGTTTCAGCACTTCAAATTATTCACGCTTCACGATTCTCATTTCTTCTTTTTGCTCCCCGCTCGATGTTCCGTGCTCCATGCTGTTTCCCCGGCGCACCATCAAGAACCTGGCGTTTGGAATTGCCGGCACGCTCCCGCTTCTGGCGCTCGTCATTTGGGGGTGGGGGGATTGGACAACATTCTTTTCCCATCCGGCGCGGACGGGCGTGATCATTTTGGCATTGGCCGGCGCAATCGCTTACGCATTTTCCGGGAGCAGCGGTTTGGGAAAGGGCCGGCGGGAAGATCCCTCCAGTCGCTGGATTTTCGTTCCTTTAATTATCATCGCGATCGTGTTCGCATGGCTGCCACCGCATCTTGATCATCTCGATTGTTGGACGATCGACGGCGACGCCGTCCGCTACACGGGGCTCATCATCACCGCTATTGGCGGATTCCTGCGGGTCGCCACCGTCTTTGAACTCGGTCATCGGTTCAGCATCTTCGTTACGTTGCAACCGGATCACCGCCTCAAGACCGACGGCTTTTACCGGTTCGTTCGGCACCCGAGTTATCTCGGAGCGTTGCTCGCAATGGCTGGTTGGGCGCTTGTTTTCCGGAGCATCGTCGGTCTGCTTTTAACCGCGGCGATCTGTGTGCCCATCATCGCGCGGATCCGTGCCGAAGAAGAATTTCTCGTCCAGGAATTCGGCGACCAATACCGCGCCTACCGGCAAAGGACGCAGTGGCGCCTCTTGCCCCTGATCTACTGACCTCCGATCTCTGATCCGGTAAAGGACGGATTCGCCGTGGCGAACTTCTGGCTTGTTGCATTTAGTCGTTGTAGCCGCGGTCGTCGGCCGCGGCTTCTTCATCTCGGCGCTTCGCCCGTCACCGCGGTCCAGTTTGTTCCAGCTCTATCAAGCGCGGCATGAGTTTGTCGTTCGCGTGACTAAGCGATTTGAAGAGCAACAAATAAAAGAGCGCGACTGACGCAAGCAACAGCCCGCCGACGATATAATGGTGGAGGCGGATCCGTTGCCAGCGCGGCAAAAAGGCCAGCACTCCGAAAACGCTGAGCAACACGATGACGGCATCGAAGCTTGCGCGCTGCCAATAACTCCCGCCCAGATGCAGCCACATGCCGAATTCATCAAAGGTCAGCGCCGTGCCAATGCCGTAAACGAGTGCGCACACACTCCGCTGCTTATCGTTCAACCGGGGAAAAAGCAGAACTCCGGCGACCGCCGGGAGCAGGAAAATCCCGTAGTTCAGATGATGCACGTGAGTGCCGCCCAGGTGGAGAAACAGGTCCGGCATCCGCCGAGCCATGATCAAAATCACCAGTGTTCGCGACGCGATGAACGTGAAAAGAAACGCGACGAACGTTAGCCTGGCCAAATGCCTGGTCGGCGTTGGCGGTAAAATCTTTGATTGCGACATCTGATAACGGCTAACAGATCACAGGTAACCAAAACGCAACGCGTTTCCTCCTTTGACAACTAACATAACCGCTCACCGCTTCGCTTGAGCTTTCCATTTCAACGTTTCAGCTTTTCCTCCGCGTTGTAGCCGCGGTCGTCGGCCGCGGCTTCTTCAGCGCGTTAACCATCCACGATTCTCGATTCACGATTTACGATTCTGCTCGACGTTCTCCTCGTAGCCGTAGGAAAGGTTTCGGTTAAGGATCGCCTGTGGCGATCATTTTGAAACCGGAGAATCTTGCCCGGCTCGTCTTCTTCATCCGCAGCGAGAAGGTGATGCTCGATTCAGATTTAGCGAAATTATACGGTGTCGAGGCGCGAGCCCTTAATCAGGCCGTCGCAAGAAATCGCAAGCGCTTCCCTGCCGATTTCATGTTTCAGCTGACGCCGGGAGAGTAACGAAACTTTGAGATCACAGATTGTGACATCAAAAACGGCCCGCGGTGGACGCCGTTATCGCCCTTACGCATTCACCGAGCAAGGCGTCGCCATGCTCTCGAGCGTGCTCCGCAGCACTCGCGCGGTGGAAGTGAACATCGCCATTATGCGCACATTCGTGCAGCTCCGTCGTCTGATGGATTCCAACCGTGACCTTGCTCGCAAAATCGAAGCTCTGGAGAAAAAATACGGTGAACAACACGGCGTGCGGGGACGCCGCCGGGGTGGACTGCATTGGTCGCATGGTGATGCGACCGAGCGATCGGGTGATCGCGAGTCAATTTGCGGTGGTCTTCGAAGCAATCAAAGAGTTAATCACGCCACCCGAGCCGCCCAAAAAACAAATCGGCTTTCATCCTTAGAAATTGCCCCGTTTTTGCGACAGCCGCCGTCGTCCCGGTCCCGGTCTCGTAGTCCCATTGTCCGTAGTCCGCCGTCATTCCCCGATTAACTGATAACGGACAACCGATACCCGGCGCTTCTCGCCGTCACCTCCATCCTTTTTATCCGTCTCCGCTTTGACGCGCCTCAATGCACTGACACCGGCACGCCCGCCTTTACTCTCCCCGCCAGACGTACCACGTCCCAGTTCGCCAACCGGATGCAACCATGACTGACCGCCTGCCCGATCGTGTTCGGATCGTCAGTGCCGTGAATGCCGATACCGCGTTTGTTCAGCGCGATCCAGACCACGCCCACTGGATTATTTGGACCGGGCGGCAGGATGTGGAAGTTCTTGCTACGCTCACCATGCTTTAACATCCGCTCGTCGTAACGAAAGGTCGGTAGCTTCGCCACTCCGCGCACCTTCCATTCGCCGATGGGCGTGGCTGTCTGTTTCGAACCCACGGTCACTGGGTAGGCCGCGATAATTTTGTCACCGTCGAACACGCCCAGCATGTTCGTTTTCACATCCACCTTCACATTCGTCTTGGCCGCCACCGCTGGCTCGCTGTTCGGCTCTGGCTTTTGCTCCGGTTCATCCGCGATGTTGTTCGCCACCTCCGGCGCGATCTCGCTGCCCGGCTTTAGATCCTTTACCGCGTCGAGCTCGAACCGCTCGACGTTTGGTACCCGCACCTGGTCGCCCGGTTTCAGAGCGCCGCCGGTTTTCCCCGGGTTCAGCTCTCCCAGGAACTTCTCGTCGCAATGGAACTTCTCCGCGATTTCTTCGCCTGCGTCACGGTATAGGAGCGCTTTTAGCTTCGCTTTTTCGCGAACGGCGTTTGGCAGCGGGCCGACGTTTTGCAGGTCGGCCTCCGTCACGGTGTACTGGATAAACACCGGGCTCACGCTCCCCATGTCGATTCCATTTAGATCTGGAGGGGTATCAGGCGTGGATGGGCGCGGCGTCACTGGTTCGCCGCATGATTGGCGATAAAGTGTGAGCGCCTTCAGAGTGAAATCGTTGTAATGCCCGTCTAGTTTGCCGGGGCTGAAGTTCGCGCGGTCGAGAAACACCTGCAGCTTTGTCGCAGCCTCGATCTCCGCGCCACTTCGTTTATGTACAACGGGCGGCGGACTGTGTCCTTTCTTCCTCCGGGCAGATGCCGGACCGGCGCTCGCGGTTACCAACACGATTACCAACAAAAGACGAAGCAACGCGCGCACGTTTTATCATCGTCGTGTTCGCGAGATCCGGCTGTGTCGCGTCAATGCGCAATCTTTTCCTAGTTCCTATTTTTAATTCTTACTTCTTACTTTTTACTTCCTCCACATACTTTTTCTGCTTCGTTCCCGCGCCCGATTCATCCAACTTCTCTTCGATCAGTTCCTCCGTTGGAACGGTGTGAAATGAAATCACTACCCAGTCGCCGTCTCGGCCGACGACCGGCCGATGCCACACATTTGGTGGAATGGAAATCCATCTTCGCTCCAGCGGCGCACTGGGATCGCTCACTAAAACATTCGACTCCCACCTTGATGATGCCGCATTGGCGCGGACTCTCATGTTGCCGCTACCGTGCAGAGTCATCATGCGTTGATGACTATTGGGATGTCGTTCCGCGCCGGTATCAGCCCCGGCACGCAAAACGAAAATCCAACCTGATCGAATTTCTCGTGGCAACTTTTGTCTGAATATGTCCAGCGGAATCGGCTCCCAAGTCATCAACGCCTCCGGCTTTTCCGACAATGCTGTGCAGACGCGATCGACTATTAGATAAATCTCCGCGCGCAGCTCGTCCGATCGCACGATTGCATCCAGCTTTCCCAAGCGCGCCCGTTCCCCAGGTTCCATCGCGTGAGCGTAGCTTTTACCCGATCACGCCGTCAACGTGCGCCTTCTCCCACGTTACACAAACCTAAAAGCAATGGTCTTATGCTGCAGGGATCGCGCCCCCTTCACGTTGATTGTCCCGTTCTGATACGGTAGGATTTGAGAAGTGACCGCTGCTCAAATTATTGAAGAAATCAAGCGCCTGGATCCCAAAGAACAGCTGGGCATTATTCGTTTTGCCTATCAACTCGATGCGGTGCGACATCTGACCGGCGGCGAATTGTCGAGTTGGGCCGAGCGCATGGTCATCACGACAGATGCAGCGGAAGCTGCGCGGGTCCGCGAATCGATTGTTCGTGGATTCTACGGTCAGCGTCCCGATACCTAAGATTCGCCGGCAAAGTCTTCCGCCGGCTTTGTTGCGTCACCTGCTTGATCTATCCGATCCCGCGAAATCTCGCGAGCCAACTCGGTTTGTTTGCCGATTGGCTCGACACGGAACCAGAGGTGCCGAACGAGAAATTAGGCTTCCCGGCAATGACAGTTTGCGGCGAAGGCGAATTCGCAAAGACGTTCTTAACCGCGAAGCAAGTTCCGACAGGAAAGGAAGTCTTTTGATTTTGCCGGCCCTGTGTCGCTTCGACTCACGTTGTAACTTTTTAGCCTTTTTATGTTACCTATGTCCTGAACCTATTGTGTATACGATGTCCTGAACCTGCACCAGATACCTCGCAGTGATCGCTCGCGGCTCCGGCTCTCGCGAGGATTAAATCGCTGCGCTAGTTCAGCGTCTCAGTTTTTTAGTTTCTGCTCCGACCTCTGACCTCTGACTTCCGACTTCTGATCTCAGCCTTCGGCGCTGACCGCTGCCAGCCGGCGCTTGTGCAAGAACCTGTGCACCCGCACCAGGATTGCCATCAAAAAATAAACCCAGCCGCACCACGCAATTTGTTCTATCGGTAAAGTAAATGAAAGCACCAGCGATACGATCCCCACGCTCACCGGGATGCTCCAACCCGTCAGCTCGCCACGCGTCATGAATCGTTCCCGCGCATTCAATCGCAAGGGCTCACGCAAATGCCAGGCACGAAAATTCAGCAACAGGATTTCGGCGGAAATGGCAATTAACCCAAGTGCGTAGATCGCAAAGATAGTTCTGGCCTGCGCTTCGGTGGTGTGGAGCGAGAAAGGTTGGCCCACCTGGCCATTGCTCAGAAAATTCCACATCGCCCCGAAAATTGCCTTTAGCGGGTAGATAAAGATCAGCATCGTAACAATCATCATCCAGCTGATCAGAATCGAGACGCCATCTTCCAGTCCGTAACGCCGGCTCCACAACCAATGGCCCCGCCAATAAATCCCCAGCACCGCGATGCTACAGACAAAAGTCGGCACGTTTTTGAATGCAGCCAGGAGCGCCTGGATATTATCGGGGATCTGTTGGGCGGAGATCACCAGCATCGAGATCGCGAAGGCGAACGCCGCATCGATGAAGGTCTCCAGCCGCGTCATCTCCATCCCGCGCAATCTGAACCCGCGCAGCCGCGGCAACCCATCCAAATCCGCCGGCATCGTCGATGCGATCTCCTCTTCGCGTTGAGTCATCGCACCGTCTTAACAGTTTAAGGTCTTTAATGCTTCAATTTTCGTTATCGGTGGTCCGTGGTCCTGCCCGGAACTCTGTTCGTTCTTCGCTCTTTGCCATTTTCCCTTCGCCCTTTGCTCTTCGCTCTTTGCCCTGTCGCGCCGTAGCCTTCTTCGAAGGCGGCTGTCCTCTGATCTCTGGCGGTCCAGCGCGGTCCGGATCTTCTCGTTGTAGTCTTGTTGTCCCGTAGTCTTGTGGTCTTGTTTCTCCCTTATATGAATGACGAACTTCAATCCCGCACCGAGCCACGCGTTGGCCCGGAATTTCTGAGCAACCTCTGGGACGAACATATGCGGCACGAGTTTGCCACTCACAACACCGAGGACACTCTCGCTACCATGGTTGACGATGCCTACGTCAATCACATTCCGGTGCTGACAGGAGGCGTCGGCAAAGACGCGCTGCGCGAGTTCTATTCCAAGCGGTTCATTCCGCAGATGCCGCCCGACACCGAGGTTACTCCGGTGTCGCGAACTATTGGCGCCGATCAGCTTGTCGATGAAATGATCTTCAAGTTCACCCACACGATGCGGATGGATTGGATGCTGCCGGGCATTCCTCCCACCGGCAAGCGGGTGGAAGTGCCATTGGTCGCCATCGTTCGTTTCCGCGGCGACAAGCTGGCCCACGAACATATCTATTGGGACCAAGCGTCGGTCCTGGTCCAGCTCGGCCTCCTGGATCCCGCAAGACTGCCGGTAGCGGGAATCGAAACCGCCCGGAAAGTTCTGGACAACACGCTCCCTTCGAACGCGCTGATGCAGCGTGCCGGCCCGGTTTCTTAATTCTTCCTTCCTCCTTTTCCTTTTTCCTTTCACCCGGCGTGCTGACTGCGGACCATTGACTACGGGACCACGGGGCTACGCGACAACGAGACAACCACACGACGCTGACAAATGGTCGGGACCGGATTATACTGGGAACGTGAGTGCATCCGAGATCATCAACGAGCTGCCGAAACTTACGGAGGCAGAGCGACAGGCCATCCTCGACAAGTTGCGTGAGCTTGCGCAAGTGGATGACGATCGCTGGGAGCAGATCATTAACGAACCGATGCCGCGCCCCAAATTGAAGGCGTTCATCGAGCGAGCGACAGCTGAAGGTAGTGAGCCGCTCGATTTGAATCGCATGTGATTTCGCGGGCTACTCGGAGCTTTTGGCAGGCGTATGAGGGATTGAATGCCACGCAAAAAAGGGCGACGCGACGCGCCTTTACTCTCTTCTTGCAAGATCCCGGACACAATTCGCTTCAATTTAAAAAACTTCGCGGTTACCCAGATTATTGGTCGGTGAGAGTAAGCCGAGATGTTCGTGTGGTCGGCAAACGGCATGGTGATACGGTCGAGTGCGCCTGGATCGGAACGCACAACGAATTCGACAAACTCTTCAGCTAAAAATTGCGCTCGCCTGGGTCTGCCGCGTGACGATTCTGTTTCTTAATTGATGCTTCATTCTCCCGAGCTTCGCACCGCTACCTTGCCGTGACCGACCCGTTTACCCGCCGCCGTCCCCCGGCGCCGTGTTCTTCCTTCTTAATTGGTCACTCGCGCTCCCGCGCTCGCGCCAGCTAACGCAAGTCCGGCTCGGACGTGCGTTACCGCCTACCCGCCACGACCCCGTCGCAGCGTGTTCTTACTTCTTAGTTTTTACTTCCTACTTTCCTTTGATTCCTCCTTCTGCCTTCTTACTTC
>Ga0137403_10008049_pt1 | contig 11811 bp, 7 predicted proteins | sample CZOMad2_1_16fung_FD_122057 | JGI IMG/M metagenome (GOLD analysis project Ga0137403, IMG submission 122057) | Vadose zone soil fungal communities from Angelo Coast Range Reserve, California, USA - CZOMad2_1_16fungal (Hybrid Assembly) | ecosystem: Environmental > Terrestrial > Soil > Vadose zone...
TACGAGTGCCTTCCACAAGCGCAGAGTAAGCCAGCGGCGTCGCTGAGTCACGGGTCCGCCGTACCGCCGGCGAACGCGAGACCGCCCACGCGCGCTGCCAGGTCAGGCAGGCCGCTGAATCGATCCGTCCCGCGCGCCCCACCCACTATCCGCGCGCAACACCCGCGAGTCCCGCATGCGGCGCGTATGTCCGACCCGGTCGAAAAACTCGAGGATCTGGATCGTCCGCTTGCGGCCTAGACCAACGGCGTCACGATATTGCGCAGCCTCAACCGTACCGTGCTCCTGCGCGAGTGTGGCAACCAAGGTCGCGAGCTCATCGATGCACTGGCGATCGTAGAAGAGGTCATGCACCACCTGGTACATGGTCCCCTGGGTGACTTGCTTGCGCAGCACCTGGCGCACGCTGTCTTCAGGCGCATGGACGGTGCTTGCCAGATCGCGGACCCATGGCGGGTTGAAGTGTCCAGCAGCTATGAGAGGCTGAAGCTCTCGCGCCAATGCCTCATCGGCATCAGAAAGCGTTACCGCGTGTCCGGGCAGATATAGCCATGGACCGCTGCGCAGAACTGTGCGCTCCGCAGTAAGTTCTGCGATGAGTACACGCCAGACCTCATCCGCCAGCTGGGGTAGTGCAATTCGACGCAGACGTCCAATGTCTGGTCCAGGCTCGTCAGGCGATTCGACATGAAATTTGCGCAACGCACGTACCGCCTGCTCCTGAAGGGTGCGCCAGGCTGACGAGAGCAGAAGGTAGTGCTCCCGCGTGCCATCAACCCTGGCAACACCGTCTGGCAAGGCCATTCGCTCGGGCGGTTGTCCGGTGAGACGAACGAGATCGGACTGTTTGACACCATATGGCGCCTCTGCAAGGAGTGGGGCCAGGCCCTCACCTCTGATCATACGCTCGACTGCATGCAGGTAGCGCATTCGCTCCAGCGATCGGCGTTTGCGCGACGGTGCAAATGGGTCGAGAACGACGCCGCCCCCAAGTGTGTGAATCGCTTGTGCGTCACGCACAATGAATCGATCGCCAGGGATCGCGCAAATTGGGGTGTCGAATACGATCTGTGCGGAACAGGACGCGCCCGGTGTGACCGTGGCACCTTCAAGCGGGATCACGTGGGCAGTCAGATGCGCGGCACCGTGGTGGAAATGCACAGGTGTCCACGCCTTCAAGGGTGTATCTGAGATCAGTTCGAGGCGCACATCGATACGTGTGCTGGGCGCGAGCGCGCGCGCATCGGCAAGCCAGTCGCCCCGCTTGACGGCGCTCTTGTCGACGCCGGAAATGTTCAAGGCGCAACGTTCACCTGAGCGCCCAACGTCGGCAGGGCGGTTTTGGGAATGGATGCTGCGCACCCGGACGGGTGTGTTTGATGGGAAGACCACGACGGTATCGCCCGTGCGAACGCTACCAGAGAACACAGTGCCGGCCACCACGGTACCGTGCCCGGGCAGGGTGAAGACGCGGTCCACGGCAAGGCGAAACAGTCGCGCGTCGCGAGCCGCGGGCGTGGTGGGGCTAGCCTCCGCAACCCCCTCCAAATACCCCTTGAGCCCCAGCGTCCCAACATCCCCAGCTGCGGCGGCGTTAACCCGAAACACCGGCGCCCCGCGAAACACTGTTCCCGCCAGAAACGCCTCGATCTCCGCCTCGACAGCCAGGACACGCGCCTCATCAACGCGGTCGATCTTGGTCAGAGCAACCGCACCCTGCGCGACCCCAAACAACTGGAGAATGGCCACGTGCTCCCGCGTCTGCGGCATGATGCCGTCGTCCGCAGCGATGACGAGCAAGGCGAAATCGATGCCGCATGCGCCGGCGGCCATGGTATGCACCAATCGCTCGTGCCCGGGTACGTCCACAAATCCAAGGACATCCCCGTTACTCAAGGGCGTATAGGCGAAGCCCAGCTCGATGGAGATGCCGCGAGCTTTCTCTTCTTTCAGCCGATCAGTATCGACGCCCGTGAGCGCGCGCACGAGCGTGGTCTTCCCGTGATCGATATGGCCCGCGGTGCCGACGATCATGGTGCAAGCTTACCCCACTGATCGACAAACGCGCCTTCGTCTGCCGAGCTCAAACAACGCATGTCCAACCACAGCGTCTTCTCGCTCACACGCCCGATCACCGGCCGAGGCAAAGCACGCAGCAGGCCTTCCAGGCGATCCAGACTACCGCGCTTGCCTTTGACCACTTGTATTGCCAGGCCATGGCTGGGCAACGTGTTCACCGGCAAGGCGCCGCTGCCAATCTGACTGAGCACAGGTGCGTCCGTGACCACGTAAGCGTCTCCGATGGCCGTTTGCACGATGGACCGCAGTCGTACTGCTTGAGCCTGAATGTCGGAAGATGGGCGTGTCAGCAGTTTCAGCGTAGTGAGATGCTCGGCGAGAGACTCGGGATTGCGGTACAGCGCAAGCACGGGTTCGAGTGCAGCCAGGGTCAGCTTACCGACGCGCAGTGCCCGCTTGAGAGGGTGCTTGCGCAGCTTCGCGATCAGATCGGCACGACCGACCAGCAGACCCGCCTGGGGCCCCCCCAGCAGCTTGTCACCGCTGAAGGAGACCAGGTCAGCGCCCGCCGCGACAGTTTCCTGCACCGTGGGCTCCTTGGGAAGATTCCAGCGCGTCATATCAACCAGGGACCCGCTTCCGAGGTCAGCCGCAACCGCCACGGACCGGGCGTGTCCCAACCCGGCAAGCTCGGACACGGACACACTGTGCGTGAACCCCGAAATCTCGTAGTTGCTGGTGTGTACCTTCATGAGCAACCCGGTGCGCGGTCCGATCGCCTCCGCATAGTCCGCGAGGTGAGTGCGGTTGGTTGTGCCGACCTCGAGTAGCTTCGCTCCCGCCTGCCGCATGATGTCGGGAATCCGGAATGAGCCACCGATCTCGATCAGCTCGCCGCGTGACACGATGACATCGCGCCGTGAAGCAACGGCACTCAGCATCAACAACACGGCTGCCGCGTTGTTGTTCACGACGGTGGCGGCCTCGGCACCGGTCAGCTCGCACAGCAGCTTCTCCACGAGAGTGTCGCGCTCACCCCGCCGACCCGTCGCGAGGTCATACTCGAGGTTCACAGGTGCCCGCATGGACTGGACCACTGCGCTGACTGCCTCTTCGGGCAACACTGCGCGGCCCAGGTTGGTGTGCAACACCGTCCCGGTCAGATTGAAAACGGCGCGCAAGGCAGGGGCCGTGCCAGCCTCGAGGTCCGCCCGCAGACGCGATCCGATCGCCTCATCGGACAGCGCGCTGGGGTCGAGCGTGCCGGCAAGCGCCGCCTGACGCAGGGAATCGAGGCAGGCCCGCAAATCCGCTACAACCCGCGTGCGCCCGTACCGGGCGAGCAAGGACTCGAACGCCGCGCTGTTGAGTAGACGGTCGACGGAGGGGATGTTGGCCGGACTGGTGCGTTGCGCATCCACTCAGGCTTGCCAAAGGAGCGGATTGCCACTGCCGCGGTGAAAGCCTGCCTCAGTCATGAGCAGATCGAGCGCCAGGCTTGCGAGGTCGTCCGCCACCGGCTCCACCTCGGGATCCTGTTCCTGGTAGAGAATTTTGCGGTACGTATGGCATTGGCCACAAGACTCCGCCCGGACCGCTGCCGGGCCGCCCTCGATGGAATGGTAGGCGATACCTTCGTTCGCCTGACACTGGCTGCAGGTGATGCGCACCATGTGCCACTCGGTCGCGCACAGTCCGCACTGCAGATACCGATACCCTGGCGAGCGTTTATCCGACCGCACGATGCTCGCGACGGGCAGGGTACCGCACAGCGGGCACACACCCGGCACGTCGATTGGCCTGACATCGTTGCTCGAAAGAGATGACGCCATCGCGGTCCAGTACACCTGCAGTGCCGCCATTACGAAGGGCGCCGCCTGGGCATCGACCCCGGCGGTCCGGGCGGCCAGCAGCAGATCTGCCTGGGCCTCGATCTGCGCCGCAGGGCTTGCCAGGATTCGCTCGCAAACCGAACGCACCCCGGCGGGAAAGCCGGCCGCTCCGGCCGCGGCGGTGCACAGCTCGCCCAGGATGTCCCGCCAACGCTCCTGGCGCGGCCAGCCCGCAGCCGCCAACAAGGGCATCCGGTGGTCGTGAGCGAGCTCGATCTGCGGGCCGAGCTGTCCTGCAAACTGCTCCGATACCAACGCCGCCCGCAGAGCATCAAGGGCGACCTGCTGGCCCTCCACGAGGGTTGCCATCAGGCGCAAATAGTCCCCGAGAGAATGCTTCTCAGCCAACGTACGCAGCCGCTGCGCGCGCCGTGTGAACAGCCTCGCCGGGTCGGGCAGTCGGACGCGCGGAACGGATCGTTCGGCAAACGCCTCAATCTGGGCGGGATCTAGAATTCGCTGCATGGATCATCTCGCGATACCAGGCCCGATGATGCTTCCAAGCCCAGCCCGGTGTCACGGTCCCCCGGGTCATGGCATGCACCGACCCCTTGACCCAGATGGCCGCGTAGATGTGCACGATGATCGAGGCAATCAGCACGAACGCACACACGGCATGCAGCACCGAGGCCAGCCGAACCACACTGATCGGGAAATAGAATGAAAAATAAGCTCGCCAGATGACGATCCCGGACAGCAGCAGGCCGGTGAGGCAGGCGAGGATCGCCCAGTACAGGAGCTTCTGCCCGGCATTGTACCGGCCCACTTCCGGCAACCGGTCCTCGCGATTGTTGATGACATCCTGGTACTGGCGCAGCCATTTCCAATCGGCCGGATTCAGGTAGTTGTGACGCCAGAACCGCACGGCGAGCAACGCAAACGCTCCCACCATGAACAGGCCGATGTACGGATGCAGTATCCGCGTCCACGGGCCGCCCCCGAACAGCCCGCTCAGCCCAAAAAGCGCCGGATGAAACAGCGCGAGTCCGGAGAGTCCTGCCAGCACGAACGCAATCGCCGTCGTCCAGTGATGAGTGCGGTCACTGGGCGTATACCGCACCAGCGTATCGCGGCGGTGTGGTGACCCTTGACCCGTCTGACCGGTGCTGTGGCCGGGTGCATCCGTGATCCGAGTTGAATCCGTCATGGCCGTGTCTCCGGGCTGCCCGGCGTCTTGGCCCTTTCGTCCGCGGCGCGAGCCTCATCGCCGTCGTCAGTCTCATTGGGTCCAACGCGGACATAGTGGAAGAAGCCGGCGAGTGCGGTCAGCGCCATGGCCGCGAGTGCCAATGGCTTCGTAACGCCTTTCCACAGCCGCACGGTCGGACTGATGCGAGGATTCTCGGGCAGTCCGCTGTAAAGCTGCGGCTGATCGGCGTGATGCAACACATACATGACATGGGTGCCGCTCACACCCGGCGGGTCATAGAGACCGGCGTTCTGAAAGCCGCGTGACTTCAAATCCTCGACCCGGTCCGCGGCGTGCACCTTCATGTCCTCCTTGGTGCCGAATACGAGCGCCCCGGTGGGACAGGCTTTGATACAGGCCGGCTCGAGGCCCACGGCGACCCGGTCGGAACACAACGTGCACTTGTACGCCTTGTGATCCTTCTTCGAGATCCGCGGTATGTTGAAAGGGCAACCCGTGATGCAATAGCCGCAGCCGATGCAATTCTCTTCGTGGAAATCCACGATGCCGTTGGCGTATTGGACGATTGCGCCCGGGGAAGGGCAGGCCTTCAGACAACCCGGGTCCTGGCAGTGCATGCACCCGTCCTTGCGGATGAGCCACTCCAGGTCGCCCTTCGTATTCTCCACCTCGGCGAAGCGCATCAAGGTCCAGGAGCTGGCCGTCAGGTCGTGTGGGTTCTGGTAGGAGCCGATGTTGGTCCCGATCTCATCGCGCAGATCGTTCCATTCCATGCAGGCAACCTGGCAGGCCTTGCAGCCGATGCACTTGGTCGTGTCGATGAGCTTGGCGACGGTGACATCGCCGGTTCCCGAGCGGATCCCGGGCTCCGGCAGCGTAGTGGCCGAGCGTCTGACGATGTCGAGTGATTGCAGTGCCATGGGTTTTCTCCTGAGTTGGGCCTACAACTTCTCGACCTTCACCAGGAACGATTTGAACTCCGGCGTCTGGGTGTTGGCATCACCGACGAACGGCGTCAATGTGTTGGCGATGAAACCCGGTTTGGCGAGCCCCTTGAATCCCCAGTGGATGGGAATGCCGACGTGGTGCAGCGTCTTGCCGTCGATTTGCAGCGCTCTCAAGCGCTTGGTCACCACGGCCACTGCATTGATGTAGCCCCGGTTCGAGGAGACTTTCACGCGATCGCCCGAAGCGATGCCCAGCTCCTGACCCAACGCGTCGCCAATCTCCACGAACTGCTCCGGCTGGATGATCGCATTCAGACGTACATGTTTGGACCAGTAGTGGAAGTGCTCGGTCAGCCGGTAAGTCGTCGCCGCGTGGGGGAACTGATCCGGCTTGCCGAATGCCTTGCGATCCTCATCGAAGACGCGTACGGCCGGATTGCTCAGGGTGCGCGGATCGCCCGGACTGAGCGGGTTGCTGGACAGCGGGGTCTCCAACGGCTCGTAATGCTCCGGGAAGGGACCCTCTGCCATGAAAGTCCGCGAGAAAAATCGCGCCACGCCTTCCGCGTTCATGATGAACGGGCCCATGCCATGGGAGGGATCTTCGTCGGCCTTGAAGTCCGGGATGTCGGCCCCGCTCCAGGCCGTGCCATTCCAGGCGATGAGCTTGCGGTCCGGATTGAACGGCTTGCCGCTGGGGTCGCAGGAAGCGCGGTTGTAGAGGACCCGGCGGTTGGCAGGCCAGGAGAAGGCCCAGTTGAGGGTCTGGCCGATCCCCGTGGGATCGGAGTTGTCACGGCGCGCCATGAGATTGCCGGTGGGGCCCCAGGCGCCACAAAAGATCCAACAGCCGCTGGCGGTGCTGCCGTCATTGCGCAACTCCGCGAAGCCGGCCAACTGCTCACCGGCCTTGCGCGTGACCTTGGTAGGATCCTTGGGATCGGCAAGGTCCTTCAGTGCCTTGCCGGAATACTCGCGGGCGAGCTCCTCAGCCGAGGGACTGTCGGGCTGCGCGTACGGCCACGACAGATTCACGATGGGATCCGGATAAGCGCCGCCTTCGGTGCGGTACAGCGCCCGCATGCGGGTGAAGATCCCGCCCATGATCTGCAGGTCGGAGCGTGCATCCCCGGGAGGCTCCGCTCCCTTCCAATGCCACTGCAGCCAGCGCGAGGAGTTCGTCAGCGAGCCGTTCTCCTCGGCAAAGCAGTTGGTGGGCAGCCGGAAGACCTCGGTTTGAATCTTCGCCGGGTCAACGTCGTTGTGCTCGCCGAAGTTGCGCCAGAACTCGCTCGTTTCCGTGGCCAGGGGATCCATGACGATGAGAAATTTGAGCTTGGCGAGGCTCAGGTTGAGCTTGGCCTTGTTCGGAGCGGCGGCGAGCGGGTTGAATCCCTGGCAGATGAAGCCGGTGACCTGGCCCTGGTTCATCAGCTCGAAGAACTGCAGCATGTCGTACAGCTTGTCGAGCTTCGGCAGGTACTGGTAGCCCCAGTCGTTGTCCGCAGTGGCGGCATCACCCCACCAGGCTTTCATCAGGCTCACGAAGAACTTGTCGTAGTTCTGCCAGTAGCTCAGCTGGTTCGGCCGCAGCGGCTTGAAGTTGTGCGCGGCGAGGAACGCCTTGTACTCCTGCATTTTCTCGCCGGGCAGATTCAGGTAGCCGGGCAGCAGGTCGGACATCAGCCCCAGGTCGGTCAGCCCCTGGATGTTTGAATGGCCGCGCAGCGCGTTCATACCGCCGCCGGCCACGCCGATGTTGCCCAGGAGCAGCTGCACCATGGCGCCCTGGCGGACCATCTGCGATCCAACCGAATGTTGCGTCCAGCCGAGCGCATACATGATCGTCATGGCGCGCGTCGGGGTTGCCGTGGAGGCCATCATTTCGCAGATCTGGAGGAATTTGTCCTGCGGCGTACCACAGACGCGCGCGACCATTTCCGGCGTGTAGCGGGTGTAGTGCTGTTTCATCAGCTGGTACACGCAACGGGGATGGGCCAATGACGGGTCCGTCTTCACGAAACCATCTGCACCCATCTCGTAATCCCAGGTGGATTTCTGGTAAGTGCGCGTCTTCTCGTCGTAACCGGAATAGATGCCATTCTGGAACGCGAAATCCTCGCGGACGATGAAGCTCAGGTCCGTGTAGTTATTGACATACGAATGTTGGATTTTATCGTTGGCCAACAGGTAGTTGACGACACCCCCCATGAACACGATGTCCGTGCCGGTTCGAATCGGGGCATAGACATCAGCGACCGAGGCGGTGCGGGTGAACCGCGGATCGACGACGATCAAGCGCGCCTTGTTATGCGCCTTGGCCTCGGTAACCCATTTGAACCCGCACGGATGGGCTTCGGCTGCGTTGCCGCCCATGACCAGAATAACGTCGGCATTCTTGATGTCGACCCAGTGATTCGTCATCGCTCCACGGCCAAACGTCGGGGCAAGACCTGCCACCGTCGGGCCGTGTCACACACGCGCCTGGTTGTCGAAGGCCAGTACGCCCATGCTGCGCATGACCTTGTGGGTGAGATAACCGACTTCGTTGCTGGAGGCCGAGGCTGCCAGCATGGACGTGGTCAGCCAGCGGTTCACCGTCAGGCCGGTGGGCGTCTTCTCTACGAAGTGCGCGTCGCGATCCTCCTTCATCAGTTTGGCGATGCGCCCGAGCGCATCGTCCCAGGAGATCGGCTGCCACTTGTCGGAGCCCGGCGCGCGGTACTCAGGCCGCAGCAAACGGCTCGGACTGTGGACGAAATCGAGCAGTCCTGCTCCCTTCGGGCACAGTGTGCCGCGGTTCACCGGGTGATCCGGATCACCCTCGATGTGAATGATGGCAGCTTCCGCGTTCTTCGCTCCATCGCCCAACCCGTACATCACGATGCCGCATGCGACGGCGCAATACGGGCAGGTGTTGCGCGTCTCGGTCGTGCGGGCAAGTTTGAATTCGCGGACTTCGGCAATCGCCACGGTCGGCGAGAAGCCCAAGAGTGCCAAGCTCGAACCGGCGAGCGTGGCACCGGTTATTTTCAGGAACTGGCGCCGGGTGAGATCGTTCATGCGAACACCTGTGCTGCGCGCGGGGCAAACCTTCCGCAATGCAGTCAGTTTATTCCGCTTGATGCGCCGCCCACAAGTCAGCTTACGGTGTGCCGCGGTGCGGTGCGCGCAGAATCGCACAATCGAAGCAGTTATCGACAAGTGCGCTTCGGCGTAAGCTGCCTCGCTCAGGTAGAGGAGTGGGATGATAAGGACGATCTTCGAGCGGGTGATCTGGGTTGGCGTGGTCGCGATCGTCGCAATCGTCCTCGCCGGCGCAATCACCTACTCCCGCGTGCAGTTGCTGAGCGAGGCCGCGGGGTGGGTCGATCGAACCGAGCGTGTTCGATTTTCCCTGCAGCGCATTCTGTCCACTCTGCAGGATGCGGAATCGGCGGCGCGTGGCTACCTGATCTCACACGAGGACGTCTTCCTGGCACCGTACACGGGAGCCCGTGCGCAACTCGATGCCGAGCTGCGCGCACTGACACCCTTGCTGGCGGATCGCCCGGAGCAGCTGGCGCGCGCGCAGGAGCTCGGCCAGCTCGCACATGCGCGCCTGGATCACCTGGACAAGGGCGTCAAGTCAATTCGTGAGGGCACGTTTGTCATGCCCAAGGGGCCCCTCGCCACGAGCGAAGCCAAGCGACTCATGGATGCGTGCCGGGCGTTGATTGCAGCCATGCAGGTTGAAGAGAACTCGCAGCTTGCCAGCCGGCTCGTTGCCGCCGCCAAGGCCCGCCGCACAGCGCTCGCTGCCGCGGTGAGTATGTCAGGAATCGCAGCGGCACTCGTGGTGCTGCTCATCCTGGTAGGCAGGCGGGCGGCGCGCGATATCCGCCGCAGCGAACAATGGCTCGGAACAACGTTGACAAGCATTGGCGATGGGGTGATCGCCACCGATGCGGCCGGAGCGATTCGCTTCGTGAACCCGGTCGCCACGGAGCTGACAGGTTGGTCGCACGCTGACGCCCGCGGAAGGCCGCTCGATGAGGTGTTCCGGACTGTCGGCGCGGCCGACCGCCTGCCTGCCGAGAACCCGGTCGCGCAGGTCTTGCGGCAGGGTACGCTCGCCGGCCGGATGGAACACACCGTATTGATTCGCCGGGATGGCGCCGAGTTTCCGATCCATGACAGCGGCTCGCCCATCCGCGGTGATGGTGGCGAAATCAACGGCGTCGTCATGGTATTCAAGGATGCCTCTGCGGCGCGCGCTGCACAGCAGGCCCTGCAGGCGAGCGAGGAGCGTTTGCGCCTCGCGTTGGAGGGCGCCGAGCTGGGTGCGGTCGATTACGACCTGCGGACCGGGAACGCGGTCTGGAATGATCGCCTCTACGCCATAGTAGGTTACCCACGGGATACACCGGTAACAGCCGAAATGATTAACCTGCACACCGCGCCGGAGGATGGGGAGCAGGTGCAGCGCACGCTCCAGCAGGCCAAGGAGACACACACGCCATTTCGTTCAGAGCACCGGATCGTACGGGCGAATGACAAGGCGGTGCGCTGGGTGGCCTCGAACGGGATCTTCCTTTATGACAAGGAGGGGCGCGGGATCCGGTTCATCGGCGTGGTACGCGATGTTACGGAGCAGCGGCGGCTCGAATCAGAGGTACGCCAGTCGCAGAAGCTCGATGCACTGGGAACACTCGCTGGCGGCATTGCACACGACTTCAACAACATACTGGCCGTGTTGCGCGGCAACCTGGCCTTGATTCTCTCGGAGATCCCGGTGGATCATCGCCTCATGCCTGCCGTGCTCGATATGGAGAAGGCGTGCAACCGCGCCGCCGCACTCGTGCGCCAGATACTGACATTCGGCAGCCGCCATGACCGCGACCGCCAGGTGTTGAAGCTCCAGGCTGTGGTCGCCGAGGGGTTGAAGTTACTGCGTGCAACGCTCCCCGCGGAAATCGAGATCCGTGCACGCTATGCGGCCGGGTTGCCCGCGGTGCTCGCCGATCCCAACCAGATCCAACAGATCATCGCCAATCTCGGCATCAACGCCTGTCATGCAATCGGGCGCCACCAGGGCCTGATCGAGGTCCAACTCGACACACTGCAGGTGGACACCGAGCGGGCTGCCACAATGGCGGACCTGAAGGAGGGCGGCTACGTCCGGCTGACATTCGGCGACAACGGGAGCGGGATCCCACGGGACATCCTGGATCGGATCTTCGAGCCCTTCTTCACCACCAAGGGACCCAACGCCGGCACCGGCCTCGGTCTGTCCGTCGTGCGGGGGATTCTCAAGAACCATGATGCCGCCATCAGCGTGTATAGCGAGCCGGGCCGCGGTACGCGGTTCAGTCTCTATTTTCCCACCGCCGTGAGCCAGGGTCCCGTGACGGCCGCGGAACGGGCCGAGCCCCGGCGGGGGCGGGGCGAGCGGATCCTGTACCTGGATGACGAGGAGTCCCTGGTCATCCTGGCCAAGCGCCTGCTCGAGCGGATGGGCTACCAGGTCACCGGTTTCAATGATTCGGCCCAGGCGCTGGCGGCCTTCAAGACGGCTCCCGAGGACTTCGACCTGGTGCTGACGGATCTGTCCATGCCCGGAATGAGTGGTATGGAGGTCTCGCGGCGGATGCTCGAGATCCGCCCGGATATCCCGGTGCTGCTGGCCACCGGCTACGTGCGCAACGAGGATGTGGAGCAGGCGCGCTCGATTGGAATCCGGGAAGTCATCTGGAAACCCCAGACCATCGGCGAAATGGGCGACCTGCTGGCACAACAGCTCGAGAAACTCGGCACCACGCGC
>Ga0137403_10008050_pt1 | contig 11810 bp, 9 predicted proteins | sample CZOMad2_1_16fung_FD_122057 | JGI IMG/M metagenome (GOLD analysis project Ga0137403, IMG submission 122057) | Vadose zone soil fungal communities from Angelo Coast Range Reserve, California, USA - CZOMad2_1_16fungal (Hybrid Assembly) | ecosystem: Environmental > Terrestrial > Soil > Vadose zone...
TGTTGTTGATGTTAAAAGTGGCGATCTTCAATGGCCCGGCCTCACGCGAAAACCGTCGCTGGCGTCATTCATTCCGGTTTCAGGTGTTCATAGAAGTATCGCCCCATGGTAATGTGCTGATGATACATTGTGCCCTTTCCCTCGGTCAGAAGGTGGCTGCGGTTCGGGTACACCATCATGTCTACCGGCTTCCCTAATTCGATCAGCTTGTTGACCAGCCGTTCGGTCCCCTGTATGTGAACATTATCGTCGCCCGTGCCGTGGATCAGTAGCAGACGGCCTTGCAAACCCTGCGCGTAGTGAATTGCGGACTCTGCATAGCCCTTCGGATTCTCTTCGGGAAGGCCCATGTATCGTTCCTGATAAATCGTGTCGTAGAGCCGCTGATCGGGCACCGGCGCGACCGCGACGCCAACCTGGTAGAGATCCGGTGACCGGAACATCAGATTCAGTCGCTGATTTGATTTGGAATTTTGGAGTGTCCGTTGCAATCACCGTCCTTTCCCTTTTAGTCGAAGTGTGTCGATCAGGTTGAAGATTTCGCTTTCTGTTGCTTCAATGCCCGCCACACCCGCTCGGGAGTCAGTGGTAGGTCCCTTATACGGATACCGGTAGCCCGCGCAAAGGCGTTCGTCACCGAAGGCGCCACGGACAGAAGTCCTCCCTCGCCCATGCCGCGGACTCCATAGGGACCCGGTCCATCGTGGTTCTCCACAAGCACCGTATGAAATTCCTCGGGCACATCGTCGAAGGTCGGCAATCGATAGTCTACAAGATTCGGATTGAGCAGCTGCCCGTTCGCATCGTAGAGCATCTGTTCGAAGAACGTGTGACCGATCCCCATCATGGCTGCGCCCTCTTCTTGTCCAATGCATCCTTCGGGATGAATCGCCTTTCCGACATCGGCCACCGAGATCAACCGTTTGATCCGCACCTGGCCGGTCTCTTGGTCAACAGCCAACTCTACCATCCCCATTCCCACTTCCCAAAAAACCGGCAGCTTATTGTCCGCAATTTCTGGGCCTGTCTCTCCGCGACCGATGAGCTCGCCGCCTGAGCCCTTGCCAAACCGCCGCTCCAACGCCTCCTTGAAGCTTAAGCGTGCTTCGCCGCAAATCAGCGCGCCATCCTGCAGCTCGACTTGGCTCTGAGGCACGCGAAATGCGTCGGCGGCGATTTTGATGAGCTGCTTCTTCAGATCACGCGCCGCGGCCTGAACCGCGTTGCCCATGCAAGTCGTCGAACGGCTGGAACCGGTGGAGCTATCGTAAGGGGTGACTTTTGTATCCGCGCCCAGAATACGAATCTGATCCAAGGGCACACTAAGCTCTTCACCGGCGATCTGCGCAAGAACCGTGCGCACACCTTGACCCATCTCCGTGCTGCCGGCCAAGATATTCACGACGCCGTCTGATTGCATGCGAGCCATCGATATCGAGACGGGAGTTGCGCCGGCATTGGTCACGGCGCAGGCGAGGCCGACGGGCGCGCGTTGTTTCTTAATCGACTTTTTCCACTGGCTAGCGTTGATAAGCTTCTTCAATCCTGAAGCCAGATTGGCATCGATGCCCTTTAATCCCGGACGCAGCTCTTCATCTTTTCTCAGTAAATTCTTAAGCCGGAGTTCCACCGGGTCTATTCCCAAACGGGCCGCCGCAATATCGATCTGTGATTCTCCGGCGAAGATGACCTGCGGCGCACCGATGGCGCGAAAAGAACCCGCGGAGCCGGAGTTCGTGTAAATGGAGTACGCGTTGGTCAAAATATTGGGAATCCGGTAAGGGCCCAAAACCCGCGTCGCTGCGCGGATCGTCACCTGCGGCCCATTGTCGTCGTAGGCGCCGGTGTCCAGATAAATCTCGGCCTCCCGTGCCATCAGGGTACCGTCCTGCTTGAAACCGGTCTTAACCCTCACGCTGGCCGAGTGGCGCCGCACCGTCAGCATCGAGTCGGAAACTGAATTGCACACGCGTACAGGCGCACGCGCCTTTCGCGCCAATGCTACCACCAGCGGTTCAAACTTCGTATACGACTTACTCCCGTAGCCGCCGCCCAAATAAGAGATCACCATCCGTACTCGCGACGGCGGAATGCGAAATATCTTGGCTATGTCGTTACGCACCTGGAACGGATGCTGCGCCGAGGACCAGACCGTAACTCCCTCATCGTTCCAATGGGCGATAACAGAGTGAGGCTCCATGGCGTAGTGGTAAACCATTGGAAAGGTAAAGTGATCTTCGACCACAACGTCCGACTGAGCCAATCCTTCTTCTATGTCGCCGCGCTCGACCCGCTCGTGGCTACAGATGTTGTCACTGTGATCTTCGTGAATCAGCGGCGCGCCATTGGCACGGGCCGCGTCGATCCCGATCACGGGCGGGAGTTCTTCGTATTGCACGTCGACAAGGGACGCCGCCTCCTCGGCCGTCGCCAGATCCGTCGCCGCCACCGCCGCCACGGGTTCGCCCACGTAGCGAACTTTGTTCGCGGCAATCACCGGACGACCATTGTAAGTTGGCACGCGGTCACCAAGATCCGCGGCCGTCAGCACGGCTGCGACCCCCGGCAAAGCCTCTGCCTTCGAGGTGTCGATAGAAAGAATGCGCGCGTGGGGATAGGAGCTGCGCAGGATCTTGCCCTGAAGCATACCCGGAACGACCAGGTCACCAAGAAACTTCGCTTGACCCGTAACTTTTTCGATGCCATCGACCCTCGGAACGCTGCGACCTACGTATTTGAGTTCTGGCTTGACCATGGTTTCTCCATCTCCAAACAGCTTCTCGTCGAAGCTAACAAAGCGTCATCTGTAGTTCAAGAAAGCTTTCGCTACATTGGGAATTAATGGCGACTTCAGCTATAAACTTTTGCCATGCGCTTTCCGTCACGCCTGATCCGAGGAACCCTCGTCCAACGCTACCAACGTTTTCTCGCCGACGTGCGCCTGCCCAGCGGTGAAATCGTCACTGCACATTGCACAAATACCGGCAGCATGATGGGCTGCAAAGAGCCCGGCAGCGTCGTGTATATCTCACGCAGCGACAAAAAAGGCCGGCGTCTCCTTTACACCTGGGAAATCATTGAAGTCGGCCGAAGTTGGGTGGGCATCAACACGATGCATCCGAATCGCCTCGTGGCCGAAGCCATCGCTAGCGGCGCGATTCCAGAGCTGCAAGGCTACGACAACGTCCGGCATGAAGTCGTCACCCGTCAAGGAACGCGGCTCGATCTTTGCCTGGAGGGGAGCAACGGTTCTTGTTTCGTGGAGGTGAAGAACGTCACCCTTGCTGTCGACGGCGCGGCCGCTTTCCCCGATGCGGTGAGCGAGCGCGGTACGAAGCATCTTAAGGAACTGATGTGGCTTCGGCGCAAAGGCCATCGGGGCGCTGTGGTGTTTGTCATCCAGCGGACTGATTGCCGCATCTTTAGACCCGCCGACGAAATCGACTCGGAGTATGGCCGCTGGCTACGCAGAGCTATCGAGGCCGGCATCGAAGCATTGCCCTACGTTGCATATGTGACACCCAAAGCAATTGTTCTTACCGAACGACTTCCGATTAGGTTGTAAGTTTAAGAAAAAAAGGGGGTAGCCATTGTAAACAGCCACCCCCCCTTGGTAAGGCCAATTGAAAGTTAAGGCTTAGCCTTCGATCACTTTCTTCCACTTCGCGCGAATCTTCTCCTTCAATTCAGGGGTGGATTCCGCGACCGGCGGGAAATCTTTCATCCACTCGAACGGACGGCAGGCATCGATAACCGCCCGGGAGTTGAAGCCCTTCTTGCCCGGTTGAATTCGCGGATCGAGCGGGCCGCTCCAACAACGGCGCAGGATCTCGATGGATTCCACCGGATCGGAGCGGCTCGACAGCGCCCACAAGACGTCGAAGGTGTTGGTCGGATCGATGTCCTCGTCGACGACGATCACATAGCGCCCGAGATACGCACCAGCATGGACTTGGGAGGCGACCAACATGGCTTGGCGCGCATGACCGGGATAGCGCTGCTTAATCGAGATGATGTTGAACAGGCGGCCACCGCCGGCTTCGTGACACCACACACCCCTCACATCAGGAACACCGGCTTTTTCGACCTGTTCCCAAATCAACGCCGCTTTCACCATGCATTTAGCAATGGAGTAGTCTGACGGCGGTCTACCTGGACGCGCGCAGCAAAGAATTGGATCATTTCGGTAATAGACATTTTCCACCCGCACCACAGGCTCCGGACGGCTGGAGCTGGCGTAATAACCAGTCCATTCGCCAAACGGGCCTTCGGTTTTTCTGTCGGTCGGATCCATCCACCCCTCGATCACGATTTCAGCGCTAGCTGCGAACGGCAGCCCAGTGGATTTCCCTTCGATAACTTCAATAGGCGCGCCCTTTAGACCACCAGCATAGTCGAATTCCGACACGCCGTAATCAATCTCGTTGCCGGAGACCATGAACAGAACCGGATCTTGGCCCACTGAGATGACCACCGGGCAGGGTTTTCCGCGCTCAAAATACTTGGCGCGCTGGATGCTCCCGTGTTTGCCCGGCGAGATATAAAGTCCCATGCTCTTCGCATCGTGGACCATGCCACGGTAAGCGCCAAAGTTCACCCAGCCTTCGTCCGGATCTTTCGTGATGACCAAGCAAGCTGTTCCGATGAAACGGCCGCCATCGAGCTCATGCATGAATGGAACAGGGAACTTGAGCAGATTAACTTTGTCGCCGGAATCCACGTTCTCGAGGATCGGGCCTTTAGTGACCACCTTGTGCTTGATGGGCTCATGGGTGACGAGCTTCTGGCGGAAGGCACGCACCAAGTCTAAGTTGGATAGGTCCATGGGCAGACCCAAATTCAACGCCATGCGTTTGAACGAGGCGTTCTGGGCAAACAGAGTACGAAACCCTTTTGGGTAGCCTGGAACATTATCGAACAGAACTGCCGGCACCGGACCACCCTTGGTCTCGCGGGACAAGAGCTCCGCGAGCGTGCCCATCTCGAGATTCCAATCGACGCCATCGATCTTCTTCAACTCGCCGAAACTATCGACAATCTCGAGCCAGTCACGCAGGTCGGTGTACTTCGGGGTCTTCCCGGCCTTCATTTCATCTTCCGCAAGCTTTCTTGCTTCTAATGCGGTCATTAAATTAAATCTCCTTTCAAAATCAGCTTCGCGGCATTTTAGTCCCCTAACATGGTTTCATCAATACCTTCTGTATCATCGGCGGGAAGACCGTTGCAACTTCCCGGATCAAGATAGAGGTACACCTTCTCCCCAGGGCTAACGGCGTTGAAAGGGTGAGTGTGCACGGCCAACAGGTCATCGCCCACGGCGACCTTGCATTGATAAGCATCGCCCATAAAGATCGCTTCCTTGATCGTTCCTTCGAGAACGTTTTCCAAACCCTGCGGCTTCTCCTTGTGCAACGGAATATTTTCCGGCCGAATCGAAATGACCGCCGCCTGGTCCTTTTTCAGTCCCGGGGCCGGAATGAAAGTGAGCAACCCCTTTTTGGTTTGGATTTTTCCAGGTTTGGAATCGCCGTCCAGTTCAACCACTTTGCCTTCGATTAGGTTGGTCAGCCCCAAGAATGTCGCAGTGAAGCGCCTTGTCGGACGGGCGTAAAGCTGATGAGGCGCGCCAACCTCGATCAGTTTCCCCCCGTGCATCACGGCGATCTGATCCGAGATGGCCAAAGCTTCCGCTTGATCGTGGGTAACGAAGATAGTCGTAATACTGGTCCTTCTCTGCAAGGACTTGATCTCGGATCTCATCTGGACACGAAGCCTGGCGTCGAGATTGCTCAAGGGCTCGTCCAACAGCATAACCTTTGGCTCATTAATAAGAGCCCGCGCGAACGCCACACGCTGCTGCTGACCGCCGGAGAGTTTCGGGGCAGGCCGATCTTCCAAACCGTCGAGACCGACGACTTTTAAAACGTCCCCGACTCTTCTTCTGATCTCATCTTTTGAGCGCCGCTGAATAGTAAGAGGATAGGCGACATTTTCTGACACAGTCATGTGTGGCCAGATCGCATAGGACTGGAAAACCATGCCGATGGGGCGTTTGTTGGTCGGAACGTAAACGCGCTCACCGAAGGCGAACACCGTGTGACCTCCGATGCTAATCCTGCCACCATCGGGTCTCTCCAAGCCCGCCACGCAACGAAGGGTTGTTGTTTTGCCGCATCCGCTGGGGCCTAAGAAGGTATAGAGTGAACCCTCGGGGATGTTAAGCGAAACGCCCTTGAGGACATGCACCCGCTCCTTGTCTTCGCCAAAGTATTTTTCCAAGGAATCGATCTGCACCATGTCTCTTTTCTCTGCCATTGCGCCTCCCGAATTCATCGACTGTCATGAGCCGCCAAACGATCACGTTTTGAACAATTCTTTACTCCGCGATACCTATTTTGGCTCCCAGCTTGCGCGCGATAAATGCCATCACGAGGAGCAACAAAACCATCAACACTCCTAACGCACACACATAGGTGTATTGACCGCCCTCCCATAAGTCAAATGCCATAATAGAAAGCACCGTGCTGTTGTACGAGTAAAGTAGGATCGAGGTTGAAAGCTCTCGCAGCGCGATGATGCTGATGTAGATCCAGCCCGCGGTGAAACCGGGCATTAAAAGTGGCAGAATCACTTTTCTGAAAGTTTGAAACCAGGTGCCGCCCGCTGTCAGTGACGCCTCTTCCAGTTCCTTGTTGATTTGAATCATCGAAGCCGATGCTGCTCGAATGCCGTAGGGCATGAACTTGGTGATGTACGCCAAAAGCAAAACCCAGATCGTTCCGTAGATCGGAATCGGCAGGGTCAAATAGACCCAGATGAGACTCACTCCTAGGACGATTCCCGGCATGGCGATTGGGATAAACGTCATGTTATCCAGTAGTGCCCGCCCCGGCAATTTGGTTTTGACCGTGATCCAGGCGATCACCGAGGTCAGCAGCATCACCACCGTGGCAGAGCCGACGGATAGATAAAAGCTATTTTTAAACGCGGTTAACGCCAGCGGATAGTTCAAAATATAGTGGAAATTGGCCCAAGTCATTTTGCCCATGAGCTCGCGAGACGGTACGCCGTAGTAGGGAATGAACGAAGACCACAAAAGAACAAAGACCGGAAGAATCACGGCGAGGAGAAATATCAGGAAGGAAATCGCGCAGGTCACGTATTTCCATCCACCCAAGTCGATGACCCGCGGTCGATAGCCCTTGCCGGTCACCGTGGCGTAGCGATCCTCCCTACGCGTGATTCTTCCGTAAATCAGCACGCCGGTGGTACTGATCAGCAGCAATGTCACCGCATAAGCGCCTGCCAAGCCGAAATCCGACGGGAATTGATGAATGGCAAGAAAGATTTTGGTCGTAAAAACCGAGATCTTGGCCGGCACGCCGACCAAGGCCGGGACTTCGAACGCTTCGATGCCACGAATGAATATGACCAAAAGCACACTGAACATAGCGGGTCGCATCAGCGGTAGGGTAACGCGCCTGAAGGTCGTAAACGTGCTCGATCCTGCGGTCAGAGCCGCCTCCTCCAAGGACGTATCCATGTTTCGGAAGGCTGCCGACATTAGGAGAAAAACCAGCGGATAGAGATGAATCGACTCGGCCCAGATCATCCCCCACATTGAATAGATGTTGAAGGGTGCGGACTCGAGACCCAGCAATTCTTTAATGACGAGATTAATCAATCCGATCTTCGGGCTTAATAAAAGAATCCACGAGATTGTGCTGAGAATCCCGGGAATAATAAACGGGATGAGCGCCATTACTACGAACAGCTTTTTGAACGGGGTATTCGTTCGCTCGCTAACCCAGGCGAGATACGTGCCGATTAAAGAAGTGACGATGCAGGTCCCCACGCCATAGTATATGGAGTTGAGGAAAAGAAAGTAGAACTCCTTATCGAAATAGGCCTTGACGTAGTTCTGTATGGTGAAGGTCGCCCCGGGCTCTCCGATCGGCGCACTGCGGATACTACCGTAGAGAAGCATGAGGAGCGGCACGCCCGCCAGATAAAGAACGAAAAGCGTCGCCCCTATCAGAATAAGGGTCTGGGAGTTAAACCTCCGCACCCTGTGTCTCCCGGAAATCGTTAGTTGTTGATATTGTGCACAATCTGATCCGCGACCATAGTCTTCTTCACTTCTTCCTCAATGAGGGTCCAGAGATGATCTTCATATTCCAGAAACTTTTTCTCTCGCTTTGTTGCAAGAGGTCGCGGGCGCTGGATATCGATCTTTATGGTTTCCTTCACCTTCCCAGGTCGTGCACCGAAGACGATAACGCGGTCTGCCAGGTAGATTGCTTCGTTAATTTGGTGGGTAATAAACAACACTGTCTTGCCTGCCTCGCGCCAGATACGCAGCAACTCTAACTGCATGATTTCGCGGGTTTGAGCGTCCAGCGCGGCGAACGGCTCATCCATAATCAGAATCTGCGGATCCACGGTCAGTGCCCGGGCCAGGTTACAGCGCTGCTGCATACCGCCGGATAGCTCGTGGGGGTAATGATCCTCGAATCCTTCGAGGCCGACGAGCTTAATAAACTTGCGCGCCCGGCTTTGACCTTCCCCGTTGTCCATCCCCTGGCACTCCAACCCGAAGATCACGTTCTTGAAAACGGTCCGCCAAGGCATCAGACAGGAATCCTGAAAGACCATCCCCCGGTCCGTGCCCGGTCCGGTCACCGGCTTACCATCGATAGCTATTTGGCCCGCGGTGGGTTTGAGTAACCCATCGCAGAGGTTGATAAATGTGGTTTTACCACAGCCGCTGGGACCGACAATGGTGACGAATTCCCCGTCCTCCACTTGCAGATTGATATTATCCAGCGCTAAGAGCCGGCCGCCGGTTCGCGGTTGATAGTACTCATGCCGTAATCCTGTCGCCTGTAACTTGGTCTGTGCCACATTGCCTCCTTAAGAATTGGTTTTGGGTTGCGTGATTGCACGCAAGAAACGCTGCTTCATCGATCGCTCGCCACTAAAAGGACGCACTAGGGATTATCATTTTCAAATCTTTTTTCAAGCTCGCTTGAGGATTTATTGACAACCAAGAATGGATCGGATAGGTTTGCGACAAAACTTTGCATAAAACTTTTCATGCAAAATCGATTTTCATGGCCTCCCTGTTAGAAAAAAATAAGCATAGAGCACGGCGAACCGAGAATCTCTCTGGGCAAGTTTACAGTCAAATTAAAACCTTAATTCTTTGCAACGAAATTTTGCCGGGTGAAAAACTTCACCACCAAGAACTAAGCGAGCGCCTCGGTGTGAGCAGAACTCCCGTGCGTGAAGCGTTGACCCGTTTGGTTCAGGAAGGATACGTCTCCTTCCTGCCGAACCGGGGTTTTACCTGTAAAGAAATTAGATTGCAAGAGGCGGACGAGCTCTATCAACTGCGCGAAGCCTTGGAAGCCTTCGCTGTAGAGAAGGCTGTAGAAAATCTTACGGAGGCGGCATTCACCAAGCTGTCGGCAAAGATAAATCTTTACGGCAAGGATGTCCAAAGGCGATTTACTCGCGACCGGCTGGTTTACGATCAAGACGTTCATCTCGAAATTGCCCGTCTCTCCGGCAATGAGACGCTGACCAAGGCGCTCGCGCAGGTTTTTGAGCGCATCATTTTGAAGCGAAGAACCGACGGCCTCTATGATCCCGCCCGCGGCATCACAGCCCATCAGGAGCACCTGAAGCTTTTGCAAGCCATGAAGAAGCGCAATACTCAAGACGCCGTGAAAATCGTTCGCGCCCATATTCGCGCGGGCAAAGACAATGTCCTATCCGATCTTAAGCAGAGACAGGAGATTCGTGAATTTCATTACACCGGAACCGTAAGCTAATTCGAGAACATAAATTAGGGAGAAAGGAACAAAAATGGCAGCAGATCTCGTTATCAAAAACGGCTGGGTGGTGACACCCACGCAAATCTTTCAGGGCGGCGTCGCGATCAGCAATGAAAAGATCGTGGCAATCGGTTCAAACGATCAATTGCCCCAGGGCAAAGAGGAAATCGACGCCAAGGGCAAGCACATCCTTCCGGGCATCATTGATGGGCACGTTCACTTCAGGGAGCCCGGCATGACCCACAAAGAAGACTTCACCACAGGTTCCACCGCGGCTGTCTGCGGCGGCATTACCAGCGTCGTCGATATGCCCAATACCGTACCGCCGACCGCAGATGCCGAGCAAGTAAAGGTCAAACAGCAACTGGGAGAGGCAAAGTCGCTCGTCGATTTCGGCGTCACCGGCGTCGTTGTGCAAACCAACACGAAAGATATTCTGCCCATGGCCGCGGCCGGCGCCATCGGCTTCAAAATCTTCTTCGGAGAAACGATCGGCAATCTGCCCTTCCCCGACGACGGCATGTGCATGGAGGCGTTCGACTATATCGCTCAATCCAAGTTGCCTTTAGGCATCCACGCCGAGAACCGCCAGATCATGGCCTATTGCACCAACAAGCTAAAGACCGAGGGTAAGAATGAATCGCGCTATTGGGAAGCTTCCCGTCCCGATATTTGCGAAGCCGAGTCAGTCCACCACGCTTTATTCTTTGCCGAGACCTTCGGCACCAAGCTTCATATTTTCCACATGAGCTCCAAGCAGGCGGCTCACATGGTACGCGATGCCAAGGCCCGCGGCTTGAGAGTTACGGCCGAAACCGGACCGCATTACCTATTGCGCGAGCCCAACGATATGGATCAAGTCGGCTCTTTGCTAAAAATGAACCCCCCGGTTCGCACCAAGGATCACGCGGAAGTACTGTGGCAAGGTCTACGCGAGGGTTTCGTCGATACGCTGGCCACAGACCACTCTCCGCACACGCTGGACGAAAAAGGTTCGGATATCTATGGGAAACTAACGAAGCCGGCGATCTGGGACTGCATCTCCGGCTTCTGCGGCGTCGAGACCGGCGTCCCGCTGATTCTCACCGAGGTTAATAAAGGCAGATTGACACTGAATCAATACGTCAAGGTCGCCTGTGAAAATCCGGCGAAGGTGTGGCAGATTTATCCGAAGAAGGGCGCGATCCGCCTCGGATCCGACGGCGACATCACAATCATCGATATGGACAAAGAAGGTACCATCGACGTCAACAAACTTCATAGCAAGAACAAACCTTCCCCGTGGCACGGTTGGAAGGTCAAAGGTATGCCGGTTTACACCGTCGTGCGCGGCCATGTTCAAATGCGAGACGGCGAGCCTTGCGGAAAACCAATCGGCCGCATGCTGAAGCCGATCGTGGAGTTGAGTTGATTTTGATGGATTTAGATTCATGAAGCGTCCGGAACCACTCGAAATGTATCAACCGACCACGCTGCAAGAAGCGAGTCGCCTGTTGAAGGACAAAGGTGCGGGCGGCCGTTTTCTCGCCGGCGGCACCGATCTGGTGATCGCCATCAAAGAAAAGGGGCTGATCCCCAAATATGTGGTGGACCTTAAAAAGGTCCCCGGTCTTTCGGGAATTCGGGAGAATGCCGACGACAGCATCACCATCGGCGCGCTGACGACGATGCGCGAGATCGAGACTGATTCACTCCTCAACAAGAAATATCCGTTTCTCTGCCAGAGCGCGGCGGAGGTGGGGTCGATTCAAATCAGAAACCGGGCAACCGTCGGTGGCAATATGGCCAACGCCACACCATCCGCTGACGTGGCTCCGAGTCTGATCGCTCTAAACGCGACGGCAAAGATCGTCAGCGCTGCGGGAGAGGGAACTGTTCCTCTCGAAGAGTTTTTTCGCGGTCCCGGTCAGACCGTCATGACTTCCGATGAGATATTGACGGCGATCACACTGCCCAAAACCGGCCCACAAC
>Ga0137403_10008051_pt1 | contig 11809 bp, 10 predicted proteins | sample CZOMad2_1_16fung_FD_122057 | JGI IMG/M metagenome (GOLD analysis project Ga0137403, IMG submission 122057) | Vadose zone soil fungal communities from Angelo Coast Range Reserve, California, USA - CZOMad2_1_16fungal (Hybrid Assembly) | ecosystem: Environmental > Terrestrial > Soil > Vadose zone...
TCAAAAATCGCCGATTCCAGTGCCGTGCTGCCCGCGGTGTACGGATAACACTCCGTGGTCACATCCAGCCCGTGCGCTCTAGCTCCCTTGATCACTGCTAGCAGCGTCGGTGTGGTTCGCAATCCCATGCTGGTAATGTGAACCACATGCAGCGGCGCGCCAGACGCCACGGCATCTGCAATCACCTCCTGCAATCCAACCAAACCGGTCGTTGGCTCCTTCAATCCCGCATGGCGCAAATGGACGTGCACTGAAGCATTTGCATTTGCAGCAATTCGAAACACTTCCAGAATTTCATCGTGCGTCGCCGCGGCCGTGTAGTTAATCCCCATTCCCACAGCCAGCGCGCCACGCTTTAGACCTGTTTCCATACCCTGGTCAATCTCTTTCAGTTCCCGCGGCGTCGCTTCGCGATGCGCCGCGTCGCCGGTTGGCAGAAAAGTTCCCGGGTCATGCACCACCCTCATGCGTACGGGAATGTGCCCTACACTGACTCCAAAATTGATGAGCGCCTTTCCTTCCCGCACGGCGTACCACTGGTCCACGTCATCGGTGCCTGCCTCGAGCTCCAAGGAAGTGGTCACGCCATCGCGCGCCTGGAACTGATAATTACGCGGCTCCTGGCCGTGCTCATGTAAATCGATGAACCCTGGCGCGACAATCAACCCCCGTGCCTCGATGGTTTCTTTGCCGCGTAGCTCTTTTTCCGAAATCGCCCGAATCTTCCCATGCGAAATCCCCACATTCCGAACGGCATCAAGATTCGTTTCCGGATCCATCACTCGCCCGTGGACGATCACCACGTCAAAAAGTGCATCAGCGCCATCCGCGGCAACCAGCGATCCTGATAACAACCAGCCCGTCAACGAAACTGCAATCACCCAATTGGCAATTCTCATTGCGAAATTCACCTCGGCGTCGCGACGTACCGCAAGTGCACCAGTCTTATCGCGAATTTCTCTGCTGTCAAAAGAAAAACCCCGGATCGCTGGGGGTAAGCGACCCGGGGCGGGGCTACGACTGAGGGGGGCCTGGGGGAAAATCATCGATCAAACTGATCGAAAATTGTCGATCTTACCGATCGAAATCAGTGCACGTGAGCCGTCATCTGGCAAATTTGCCGCAGCTCTTGGTAGGTGAAAAAAACCTGTTCTTGGCTTCCTGCGCGCTCTCTATGGCCTAGCCCGGACTCCTGCGAAATTCGCGAAAGCTCCTTCTCAGGAATGCCCAGCAGCGCAGCAGCTCGTTCCTGTGTAACGTAACGAAGTTCGGTGTTTTTCATGACCGCCTCCTCACGCAGGGATCAAAGCCATGGCATCTTCTTCCACCGCCAGCACCATGTTCTTGTATATGTCCACGTCCCAACCGTCGCCAATCCTCATCCGAAGCGTTTCACCGCTATCCTTTAGCAATCTACCGCGCAGCGGCACTTTCACGTCGCCCAACGCCACCTGCAGAACCACGGCCTGTCCAATCCACGCCAGATATGCGGTGTCCATTGAGCCTCCCTCAGAGGACTGCGTTCCTACGAGAGTGAGAATGCCGTTGCCGGACGCGCGCGCCAATGGTACAGCGGGGATACCGCGCTAGTATTTTCGTACTGTTTGCGAGTTGGACATTAATTTTGCGCAATTTTTCAACAAGTACATCAGTACTGGAATTTCGGGACGCGCGGCCCATTGGGGCTTTCCATCGCAATTGCGAAACTTGCTGTGTAATGGAACGCATTTCCAAACCCGCCGAACTTCTCAGCGCCCCGCGTCAAGGTATCGCTCTGGCCTTGGGGGGCGGATTCGCTCGCGGTTTCGCGCACCTCGGCGTGCTGCAGGTCCTCGAACAACATCACATTCCGATTTCGCACATTGCAGGCACCAGCGTGGGCAGCGTCTTCGGAGCCGCGTACGCCAGCGGAGCCCCTCTGGCCCGCATTCTGGCCACTGCCCGTACCATCCGTTTTCGCGATATCGCCCGCTGGAGCGTTTCTCGCCTGGGCCTCGCCAGCAATCATCGGCTAGCGGATTTGATCGAGCGGGTATTCGAATCGAAACAATTTGAAGACATGAAAATTCCCCTGGCTGTGGTGGCCACCGACCTGGCCAGCGGCGATCCAGTCGTCTTCCGGCAAGGTCCGCTTGTCGAAGCTATTCGTGCCAGTTGCGCTTTTCCCGGCTTGTTCGAACCAATCCAGATCGGCACCCGCTGCCTCGCTGACGGCGGGCTCGTCGCGCCTGTTCCGACACAGGCCGCGCGCCAGTTGGGCGGCACCATCGTGGTCGGAGTTGCCGTCGGCGTTCATGACGGCCATCGCGAAACGCCCAAGAATATGTTCCAGGTAGTAGCGCGTGCCGTCAGCGCCGCGCAAAAACATCAGCTGGATACCTGGGAGCGTCACGCCGACCTGGTCATTCGTCCCGACGTCAACGGCCTCGCCTGGGACGACTTCGCAAGAGCCAACCAAGCCATCGAAGCCGGTGCCGCCGCCACCAAGCTGGCGCTACCGCGCATCCAAAAACTTCTTAGCCTGGCGGAACATTCCGCCACGGTTCTGGGCGATTCCGCTCTTTCGCAAACCTGGCTCGCAGAGGCACTCCGCTAAATGCCCCGCGCCTTCCATCGGCTCCCCGTTTCTACTTTGCTGCTTCTGCTCATCGAAGCTGGCGGCGACACCGGCATTTTCTGCTACCGTATGGGAGTAGACATTCTCTCAGCGGGTCGCGCGCGATTTTTCGCGCCCCCGGTCGGCTAAAACAAGCCAGTCAGTTTCGCTGGCTGCTTTGGTTACCATAAGGAACCAGGTCGCGTGCTGCAATCGCTTCTGCACTTTCTCCACTCGCTGTTCAATCCAACTGAGCTGCAGGCACTAATCGGTCGTGCCGGTCCGCCATTGATTTGCGCGATCGTTTTTGTTGAGACCGGATTTTTTGTCGGGTTCTTCCTGCCGGGCGATTCTCTCCTCATAACGGCTGGAATCGTTGCCTACGGTGTTCTTCACGTCTCGCTGCCCGCACTTCTGCTGCATTGGCTGTTGCCAGTGATTTTGTGTGCGATTGTCGGAGATCAATTAGGCTATTGGATCGGACGATCCGCAGGTCCCGCTCTGTACAAACGTGAAGACTCCCTGTTCTTCCGCAGGAGCCATCTGCAACGCGCCCACGATTTCTATGACAAATACGGCGGCCGCGCGGTCATTCTGGCGCGCTTCGTTCCTATCATCCGCACTTTCTGCCCGCCGGTAGCGGGCGCAGCGAAAATGCCCTACGGCCGTTACGTGATGTTCGATATTTTCGGCGGAGTCTTCTGGGTTTGCGCCACAATCCTTGGCGGCTACACACTTGGCCGCTCCGTCCCCAACATCGGCAAGTACATTCACTACGTGATTGGCGTGGTAGTCCTGCTCTCGATCATTCCCGCCATCATAGGCATTATCAAAAGTAAGAAGGCACGGCCGCAGCCAACGCTGGCTGGCCCCGGGAAAGACTAACTGATGCCGGCCGTTCCGCTGCGCGCCGTCATTTTTGATGTTGGCCGCGTGCTCGTAAAGTTAGATCTCGCCCGCGCCATTGCCGGCCTCTCGCAAGGGATTTCTTTGTCTCCTGCTGAGCTGTGGTCCGCCATTGAAAAAGATCCCCGCTGGCATGATTGGCAAGAGGGCCGAATCTCCCCTCACGATTGGCATCTTCACATCACCAAGCGTTTGGGGAGCCCGCTCAAGTTCGAAGAATTCTGCGAAGCCTGGAACCGCAGCCTCGATCCCGCTCCTATTCACTCCGACGATCTATTCACTTCCATCGCCAAAAAGCACAAACTCGCTCTGCTCTCAAACACCGACCCCATCCATGTCGCGCATCTCGAATCTACTTTCTCCTTTTTCCAATTTTTCCCCGTGCCAACCCGCATCTATTCCTGCTCGGTCCGTGCTAGCAAACCCTCCCCGGTCGTCTTTCACGCTGCTCTAAAGGCCGTTAAGACTCCTGCCTCCCAAGCCGTATTCATTGACGACATCCCGGAATACGTACAGGCGGCCTGTTCCCTCGGCCTGCACGGCCTGCAATACTTAAATCCCGAGCAACTTCGTTCCGACCTATGCGCATTGGACCCCGGCCTCGCTCTTTGACCTTGCCAACACCGCAAATTTTGCAACCCGACATTACGGGCGCGTAAAGATTGCTAGGACTAGTACCCCTCCCTGCGCTGCCGCGTTTTCCCCCCTCAACGCTAACTCCATTTTTCACATAGGCTTACTACTGTATTGACTCAGCTTCGCGCTTTGGCCTCTTTGGCTCCGCACATGCACCTTTCCTGGTATCAGTAGGGACTTCAAAGAGATTGCAGTTTGGGTTCAGTGCCGCCGAGCGGCTACCCAGAAGAGGAGAATCACCAGCAATGAGCGACGAATACGTGGTGGAAAACAAGAGCGGTGCTTCCTGGCAATTGCCGGCAATTATCGTACTCGGTTTGGTTGCAATTGGCGGATTGGCTTTCGGCTGGAACGCAAGTTCCAAGCTCGACGCCACCCAACAACAGGTTACTAGCCAGGTCAGCGCGCTGAAACAAGGCGTTGATCAAGACATGACGTCCCTGAAAGACCGCGTTGTGCAAGATGAAAAGACCAACGCTGACTTGCAGGGCGACCTGAAAGTGGTCACCGACAAGCTCAAGATTACCCAGGGTCAGCTGAAGAAAGCGCGCCTAGAAGCCGCGAAAGCTGTTGAAGACACCACTACCAAGCTTTCCGCGCTCGACACCAGCGTGCACACCGAGCTGGCAACCAAAGCTGCCAACGATGACTTGAAGAACGTGGACACCAAGGTGGGCGGCGTTCGCACCGACCTCGACACGACTCGCGAGGATCTGAAAATGGCCCGCAGTGAAATGGGCACGCTCATTGCCCGCAATCACGATGAAATTGACCAACTCCGCCGCCTCGGCGAGCGTGATTACGTTGAATTCACCATCGCCGGAAAGAACAAGCCCCAGAAGGTTGGCAACTTGACTGTCGAACTCAAGGGCATCAATGAAAAGCGCTCGCAGTACAGCGTTGCCATGACTGCCGAAGATCGCAGAATCGAAAAGAAGAATCGCAACATGAACGAACCGATCTTCTTCTATCTGAGCGGCACCAAGATCCCTGAAGAGCTGGTCATCAACAAGCTTGGCAAAGACACCGTCAGCGGCTACGTCAGCATCCCCAAGGCTAACGGTCAGTCGCAGCCGGCCACCACTTCGAGTTCCGGTAAGTAACCCGAGAGTACACAACAGCCCTGGCCATGCGCCAGGCCCACGAACGGCGGGCAGAATCTTTGCCCGCCGTTTCTTATTTGCAGTGCCGTTGCCTGCCTGCCGCAGGCCGGCTCGGTTTCCACCCTTTCACAGCTCCCAGAATACATTCCGACCGTGCCCAGGCCAGACTCGGACGAAATGGTCCAGGCTCATAACTGAGGCTCAAGTACTCTCTAGTTACCGAAACCGCACGCCTCTTTAACAGTCCCCTTTTTGTACGCCCGCGTACACTAGAATAAATGTTTAGCCAAGCCTTTGCCGTCGCTTGGGCTCAAGCATCAAATGACAGAGGAAACCGTGTCGCTCTTCCTGCTGCCGTCGGCGATCGACCATGCCTCGCAATTTCAAACCCACAGGCCCCGTCCTCTACTTGGGGCTGGCCGTCATCTATTTCGTCGCCGGAAAGCTCGCGCTGCAACTCGCCTTGCTCAACGCCAGCGCCTCGGCGGTGTGGCCTTGTACCGGCATCGCTCTTGCCGCCCTGCTGCTCTTCGGCTATCGCGTCGGGCCCGCCATTTTCGCTGGAGCATTCTTAGTCAATTTCACCACGGCGGGAACTGCTCTCACGTCACTCGGTATCGCCACCGGCAACACGCTCGAAGCGCTCGCCGGCTGCTATCTGGTCACTCGTTTCGCTGCTGGCCGCAACGCGTTTCAACGATCACAAAACATTTTCAAGTTCGTTCTGCTGGCGGGCATGATCAGCACCGCAATCGGCGCTTCCATCGGCTCCGCGACTCTTGTCTTGGGGCATTTGGCGGAGGCCACGCATTATCTTTCTATCTGGCTCACCTGGTGGCTGGGCGACAGCGTTGGCGCACTGGTGCTTACGCCATGCATCCTGGTTTGGGTTGAAAATCCCAACTTCGATTGGACTCGCAAACAGTTAATCGAACTCATTTTTCTTTTCGTTGGACTTTTCTCCACCGCCTGGTTCGTCTTCGGCAACGGTTTTCATTTCATCGTGAAAAACTATCCCTTCGAATATCTTTGCTTCCCGTTTCTCGTTTGGGCCGCGTTTCGCTTTGGCCGTAGAAAAGCCGCCACCGCAATTTGCCTCCTCTCGATCGTCGCCACCTGGGGCACCGTCCACGGTTATGGACCATTCGTCAGGGTCTCGCAAAATACTTCGCTGCTGCTTCTGCAGTCCTTTATGGCTATCGTCGCCGTCACCACCCTGGTGCTGGCCGCGGAATCCACCGCCCACAAGCGGGCCGAGGAACACGTCCGCCAGTTGGCGGAGAGCGATCCACTCACTGGCCTGGCAAACTATCGTCGTCTGGTCGAAGCTCTCGATTCCGAAATCAAGCGATACGGCCGCTCGCAGTCGCCTTTCGCGGTCATCCTCCTCGACCTCGATCACCTGAAACAAATCAACGACACCCATGGCCACCTGGTCGGAAGCCGCGCGCTCTGCCGTCTCGCTGATATTCTTCGTCTTCACTCTCGCGAAATTGACGTCGCCGCCCGCTATGGGGGAGACGAATTTGTCCTGGTCCTTCCTGAAACCAACACCAAATCCGCACTCCTGGTGGCGCAACGCATTTCCGATCGCCTTCGCAACGAAACCGAAGAGCCTGCGCTTTCCGTCAGCACCGGTGTCGCCATGTATCCTTTCGACGGTCAATCGCTCAATGAACTTCTCATCTCCGCCGACCGCGCCCTGTACCGCGACAAGTCCACACCTAAATTCAAACTCCATCTCCCTCTGTAGATTCCCGCTCGTTAAACCTACATAAGCCCGCTTTGCCGGGCCAGCTTTAGCGCTTCAATCGCCGCTCCTCGCGCTCCCGCCGTATCGCCATTGGGTATCACGTAGATTGGAATCCCGGCCTGCTCCTCTCGCTGGTTCGGCATTCCCACACGAATCTCGTCCATGAACCACTTCTGAAATTCTGCGCTAGCCTCCAACGCTCCGCCACCTACGATCAACGCATCGGGATCGAACGTATTCACCATCTCGTCAAAGAACAATCCCAGCGCGTGTGCCTGCACCCGAAAAACATCTCTGCACAGCGCATCGCCTTTGTCCGCAAGCCCGCGCACACGTTTGGCGGCTTCGTGCGACGTCAATTTCCCCAAGTCGTGCCCCGGATATCTCGGCAGAAAATATGGCAACAGATTTCTTTCAATCGCGGTCAGCGAACACAGCGACTCCAGATCCCCGATCCTTCCGCAATTGCATAGCGCTTTGATGCCCGCAGTTCCGGCGATGCTCTGATATGGAATCAGTACATGCCCCAACTCTCCGCCAAATCCGTTTTTCCCTTTCACCACATTGCCATCGAGAATAATCCCGCCGCCATTTCCCGTCCCGATGATGATGGAAACAGAAGTCTCCTTACTGTTCGCGCCAAAGATCGCGTAGTGTCCCCAAAGCGCCGCCGCATTCGCATCGTTCAAGTACGAAACCGGCTTCCCCAGCTTGTGTGCCAAACCCTCGCGAATATCGAATCCCGCCCAGCGCGCATGGACAAAGTTTGTCGAACCGCGCGCACTCAGCAAGCCAGCTGCACTGGCCGGACCCGGGGTGTCCAGTCCCACCGCCACCACGTCCACCAGCGCAACGCCCGCGCGATCAGTAGCCACTTGGAGTCCGTCCGCGATCTGCTGCAGACAAATCTCCGGCCCCTGCTTGGCTAGCGACGGATGCTCGCATAATCCCTCAACTAGAAACCTTTCCTGCCCGTCCACCAGCGTGTAATTGACAGCAGTTCCCCCAACATCCACTCCCGCTACAACTGACACAGTTTTCTCCTGTCCGCTCTCTAGCGGCTCGGAAAGCGTATCAGAATCCCGTCCTCCGGGGCCTCACACAATTCCAAGTACGCGAATTGCGGCATCCGCAACGCGTTAGCGCTGCCACCTTTCCCAGTTTGTTGTAAGCAGATTAGAAAAGGAATTTCAGCGCGAACTGAACCAGCCGCCCCGGCTGCGACGTCTGGATTTGCCCGAAGTTCGACGAGTTCAAATCGTTCACCGGAAGTCCAAGGTTCGCGTGGTTGAAAATGTTAAAGAGTTCTCCGCGGAATTGAATCGTCTTGCTCTCCGTAAAGCGGAAATTCTTCAGAGCCGAAAAATCCCACTGTTGGTAGCCGGGACCTTGTGCGATGTTGCGTCCGGCGTTGCCGAACTGTCCGAGCTGGGTGTTGGGATCGAGCCGCTGGAATCCGCTAGGGCTGATCCAGCAATTGGCGGTTCCGGCGCTCGCTCCGTTGTTGGGGCATGTGCCCTTGGTGAAGTCGCCGACCCGGTCCGGCCTATCGCTGGGAAACCCCGAAATCTCCGGTGCGCCGCCTTGCAGGGAAACGCCTGCGGAATCGTAAACCGTGAACGGCGTGCCGGTCATAAACGTCGTGATTCCGTTCACTTGCCAGCCGCCGAGGACTTGCTTCCTCCAGCCTTGCGCATTTGCAAAGTATGGAAGCGTCCACTGATAACTCAGAACGAAACGGTGACGCGCATCGAACATAGAACGGCCTTTTTCAGCGCTCAAATCAAACGGGTTTTGCGCGAGATCGTTTTCGCCAGCAGTGCTCTGCGAAGCGGAGCCGGTGATGTTGAATGAAGAAACGTCGTCGATCGTCTTGGAGAGCGTGTACGACGCTAGGAAAGAAAGTCCGTGGCTGAAGCGCTTTTTCAAGCTGGTTTGCATGGCGTGATAGCTGGAATCGGTATTTCCCGCGATCAAGCCGACGGAAGAAAAAGCGCACGGATTGGTGCCCGTCCGTGTGCAGCCGGAATAGAGTCGGCGGTGGTCAGCATCATCCTGCGGAGTATCGCCGGGAATGAAGGTAGTGGGGTTGCCTTCGACAAAACGCGGCAGCCGGGTGCCTTTCGTTCCGATGTATCCGACTTCAAATAGCCAGTCTGCCCCGAAAGCTCGCTGGATATTCAGGTTCCAGTCCTGCGCGTATGGCAACTTCAAATCCTTGTCGAGCGTCAGCAACGTCATCGGTTGCGTAAAACCGTTTACCGGAGGAGCTAACCCGGCATACGGGTTTTCGAAATTGGGCACGGAAATCTGCGCAGTTTGCAGAAATGGCGGGGCGCTGATCGGAGCCTGCAGCGGACCACCCTGCCCTGTGTAGTAGGGATCGTAGAAAATTCCGTAGGACGAAGTGACCTTCCAAGTCCCGCGGCCGGTGGGATCCCAGGCGATTCCAATGCGCGGCGCAAACGCGGTCTTTTCCGTTTGAATCAATCCTCGAGGAACGCCCGGGTCTCCAGGGTAAAGAAGTCCCGCCGGTGCAGTGGGAAATACCATGGATTGCACACCTGGTGCAAAAAGAATCTGGCGATCCTTGATTTCCGTATAGGGAAATGGAAGTTCGTAGCGCAACCCATAGTTCAGAGTGATCCTCGAAGAAACCTTAAACGTATCCTGCGCATATAGATTGAAATCATTCCCACGAATGCCGCGGCCAAAATCGCCGCTGCCTTGCAGGAAGAAAATCGGCTGGCCGATCAAAAAGCTAGCAAACGGATTGGTCAGCGGCGCATTCACGAAAACAAAGAAACCGTTGGTGGCAATGCCCTGCAACACGTTGATTTGATCGTGTCCGTAGCCACCGCCGAATTTTAGTTCATGATGGCCGCGAATCCAGATAAGCGATCCGTTCACGTCGAACGTGTTTTGAAAGGTGTTGCGGGGGCCCGTAATAGGGTCTCCGACGGAGGCAAAGCCTGCGACCTGAATGAACGGCGGTCCGCTCGCCGACTCCAGAGAAGGCTGATAGGTGAACCCTAGACTCGCGGGATCGATGTGATTGAGGTGCTCGTCAAACAGAAATTTGTTGCGCAGGAAGGAGAATCTGGCGATCGCGACTAGCGACGGCGAAAACGTGTGGGTCTCTTGCGCTACGAAATTTTGCGCGCGTTGATCTTCGCCGACAGGGAAACCAGGAACATTGGCGCCAGCCGTGGACAGCGGGTCCGTCACGCTGCCCTGGTTAAAACTGTAGCGAAAATTCAGCGTGTCCTGTGACGTCAGGTAATGATCGAAACGCAAGCCGAACTGGTCGCCATTTTCTGGCTTCGATTGCGTGGTCAGGAACGTATTCGCGCCCTGATTTGCAAACGGGTAAAAAGCGAGTATGTTCTGCGAAATCGGATTGATGCCGGGCAGTTGGTTGTATGGGATCGGCTGCGGAGGTTGTCCGGGTGGAACGAAAACATTGTAGATCTGATGACCGGCGTTCGGATCCGGATTGTTGCACACGCCGCTGGCGTCAAAACCCTCCGGGCAAAGTTCTTTAAAATCTCCGCCGCGTTCGGCCATCGATGGAACCGTGGCACGGGTGGTCACACCTTGCCGATTGCGCAGGCCTTCGTAGTAGCCGAAGAAAAATGTCTTGTCGTGCTTGATAGGCCCGCCGAGTGTCCCACCGAACTGGTTGCGCTTCAGGGGCTCAACGCTTGTGGCAAAAAAGCTTTTTGCGTCGAAAGCATCGTTTCGCAGGAATTCCCACAGCGCGCCATGAACGGCATTTGTGCCACTGCGGGTAATAATGTTCGTCGTAGAACCCGTGCTGTGCCCAAATTCGGCGTTGGCCGTGTGCGTCAGGATGCGAAACTCGGCGATGGCGTCAACCGGGGGTTTCAGGACGAATCCGCCATCCACTCCGTTGAAATTGTCCGCGCCATCGATCAGGAAATTATTTGACTCCGGCCGCTGACCGTTCACGGCATAAGCCTGCCCATCGCGGAGCGAACCGCCGGCTTGCGCAAGGCCCGGCGTAATGGGAACGACTCCGGGTTGCAAAACTCCGAGCTGCGTAAAGTTGCGGCCGTTCAGCGGAAGATCGAGGATTTCGCGTTCTTGAACTGTTTTGCCGAGGCTGGTCGTGGCGGCTTCGATCAGCGTCGCGTCCGCGTGCACTTCCACTTTTTCCGTTGCGGCACCGACGGCAAGGCGCATGGTCACAGTTGCGGTCTGGTTCACATCCAGGGTCACGCCTTCTTGCACAAATTTCTGGAATCCTTTGGCTTCCGCTTCAACACGATAGTGCCCGACCGGCAGTTCGATAACGATGAAGTCGCCTTGCCCATCGCTCGTGACGGTTCGCGTAAAACCCGTCTCGGCCTGCGTCGCGGTGACCGCTGCGGAAGAAACCACCGCGCCGCTTGCGTCTACGACAGTTCCTCGAATACTCGCCGTGATCTGCTGCGAATTGCCAGAAGTCGCGATCAATCCCGCCAGCACACACACAACTAACGCCTTGAATGCAAACCTCATCGAAATCACACTCCTCTGAGCGTCCCTATGGACAGAGATCCGCCAGCTTCCGGGCACAATCGTGCCGAATCGTTTGCAATTCCTCGACGGAGATTAAAGTGGCACGATTATCGAGAGGTGAGCGCGATCACACAATAATGCAAATGAACTATGCGTGACGTATTTTTTCCAAGTCCTACGAAAGAATCTTAAAATCCGCCGGTCATCCACAGCCATCCAAGTATTACAGCCGCCGCAGCAGCCGCACATTGTATCCATCGCGAATACAGCCTTCGACTCTGCCCATTTCCG
>Ga0137403_10008052_pt1 | contig 11808 bp, 16 predicted proteins | sample CZOMad2_1_16fung_FD_122057 | JGI IMG/M metagenome (GOLD analysis project Ga0137403, IMG submission 122057) | Vadose zone soil fungal communities from Angelo Coast Range Reserve, California, USA - CZOMad2_1_16fungal (Hybrid Assembly) | ecosystem: Environmental > Terrestrial > Soil > Vadose zone...
CAGAGCTCCAGCCCAACTCTCGTCGGAATCCGAGCTTCCATTCGCTGCTGTTCGGGCTTTCTTAGGGCTGCTAGAATCTGCTCTCTCTGGGAAAAAAAACAGAACACAAGCAAAACGGCAACTACCGCGCCGAGAAATGTCACGATGGTTATCAACCAGATCATTTGCGCTCGCACTCAAACCGACGACAGTGCCGAGCCTACTGCAAGAGGGGCCTTCCTTCACTGAGCTGAATTGTACATCCGTCATCGGTCGCTCCAAAAACAACTCCATTCCTTGCAGCACCGCTGAGGGACGTGACCCGGGCTGCGCTGAAACGCGAATAGACTGTACTTTCACGAAACTAGCGACCATACTCCAGCTAGCAAATTGTCCGAGCCACTAGGATTAGTCGCCAGTTTTCCGGGCCGAGTCCTTACCTTAGCGTAACCACCTTTCTCCCTCCTTCAGTTTGCTTTACAACACCATGCAAAGCGGGAGGCATCCATGCATTCTCCATTTGAGATCCTGAAGAAAGAACCCGCGGGAAGTTTCCGCAGATTTGAGCCGGTGAGCGACTTTGCGTCCGCGAGCATTCGCATTAAGGAGCTGACTACACTATCTCCGGGCGAATACGTTGTGTTCGACCAGCGCACTCACAATGACATTGCTGCCCGATCAAGTTTCTGGGTCGACCCCAGAAGGGAGTGACCATTACGCCCAAAGCTCATCTGCCTTTCGGGCTTTGAGCGCGAATCGTACCTGGTGCATGCTCCGGAGCAGAGAGTGGTGAATTGTCCGTGCGGAGCAAAGTTGCTGCTTCGATGGACCTGGTCGAATAGGATCGGCCATTTATCCAGTGCGCTGTCCCGATTGCGGCGCGGACGATCAACTTCATGCAACGCAGCCGATTGAGGTATATCGCCTCGACTCCAAGAGCAACTGGGAATACATCACAATGATCGACAGAACGCCGACCTAACTGCGGGAGTTAGGGCCAGTACTCCGACATCGGGTTGTATCCGGTGGACTGAAAACTACCGTAAATGGGAGGACCGGATGTATCCAGGCTATCAGCCCAAACCGGACGATGTGTTCCATGCTGTGGGCTATACCACCCGAGACATTTCGGATAACACCCATTTCCACCTTCACAGGATTTCTGACCGTGTGAGGATGGAGAACCAAAACCTGTGGCGACAACTCGGTCCACTCGTACACGCGATGCAGTCGGGCAAGGTCAAGCGCGAGTTCGTCGAAGTGTTATCTGTTGATCCGTTTCTTGGGAATTACGAGATGCCCTACACAGGGCCGCATAGGGAGATCTTCGTGTCCATTGAGTACCTGAGCGAGGCTGCTTTTCGCCTTTGCCGCGAGTATGGGATACGGCATCCGGATGTCATCGAGAAGGTCAAAAGAGCTGACATTCCAGGGAACCACGGAATCACCCTTCGTACCGTCCATTACAGCCGAATTTGAAACCTGCGCTTTGGCCTAGCCTCACGTGCCAGCCGCCGCAGACGCCGCCCGCGAGGAGACGGCTTCCCTCTCCGAGCCCCTGTCGATCTCAATCGAGCCTTTGAAGTCCGCGCCATCTTCGATCATGATCTGTGCCGTCGTCAAATTCCCGATCACACAACCGTTCCTCTTGATCTCGATCCGTCCCCTCGCGCGCACGTTCCCCTTCACGTAGCCGTACACCACCACGTCGCGGGCGGTGATGTCAGCTGTTACCTTCGCCGTCGCTCCGACAGTCAGCTTCCGCTCATCAAGCTGGATCAGTCCTTCGACCGGGCCGTCGATCAGCAGATCCTCGGAGCCGGTGATGTCGCCCTTCACATGTAGACTCGACCCCAGCCACCCCGTCTCGCGGTTCGCCATCGCATCCACTGGACGGACGGCATCTGCGCTTTCTTTGTTGGCTAGCACATTTTTCTGTTCCGGGACCGCAGCTTGTGGCGTATCCGGTTTCTTCTTATCCCACATCGGACCCTCCTAGGCACACAAAAATTCCCTGCGATATTCAGCTATGTCCAGAATCCTACTCCTGGGAGGCGAGTGCATCAAGGCGGAGGTCTCCATTTCGTGGTGGCAACGCCAACCTTTGAAGACGCGAGAGCGTGTCAGAGAACTTGGCGGCATATGGGCGGGTAACGAGGTCATTGAAAACGAAGAGACCGGGGAGCGGGTATTTGTTGGCACAAGAGACGAGAGGAAGAACTAAGACTGACGGCGCGAAGACCGTGGCCGAAGGGGAATCCTAATCTTGCTGCGGGGGGCGGGCTTACGGCGCACGAAAATGGCAACCGTTCAAGGTGATATATCGCTGTTATCACATTAGTGGTATAGGGTTAGGAGGTCTCCGGAAAGGCCCCAGCCTTTATGACCAGGCCATTGGATAATTTCAAATCTTGTCCGAAGCATGACACTTACATGATTCCGCATGTGTTTGAGCCGGGTGCAAGCCCGCAAGGTGTTGAAGTTTTCAGGTGCGCAATTTGAGTTGTCCAATTTTCTACGTCACGGGCGCCTTGGAAGGCTTCTACACACTTAAATCTAACGGTGAACTCGCTCCATATCTGAAGTTCGGTGGATAATAATCGCCCATTTCTGTCGGACTAATTGCGGGCCGCGAAATTGGAGACGGACTCGGGGTTCGATTGGCCGGAGTTCAAAGCTTACCTATCAAATCCCGGTATCTCTCGGTCGGAGCATATTGACTGCTCTAAGTTTGACCGCGCCTGGAACAGAAGAGCGCAATATTCCGCTAATCCAGCGAAGGTCGCAACCCTGCCCGCCCTCGAAATAGGAGCGGATCGAATTTCGAAGGTACTTCTCGGAGGTGACCTTTACATAGCGAATGGGTTTCATAAGCCCGCCTGCGGCCCACTACGATCGGTTAGCTATACCCTCACGACAGCTATGTTCCATCCAGTGCTTCTCCAGTGCCATGCGGGCGGCACTGCATTTCTCGCGCGTCCCTTCGGCATATTTCTTGGCTTCCTCAAATTGGCCATGCTGCCCCACAAGACCAGATAAATTGTCCGTGGCCTCGAAGTTCTCCATCGCAGTTTTAGCGTAATGTTCAAAGAGAATCTTGGCGGTCGCACATTCCATGCGGAGGATAATAACAGGAAGCGCGACTCCCCCTTATATTCGCTTTGCAATCCGCAATTTCAGAGCGTGAAGCTCGTGCTTGGTCATGCCTTGCAAGGCCATCGCTGTGGCCAGATACAAAGCCGGAACGTGCTTGATCTTGCTACCGCGTTCTACCTTGCGACGAAGTTTCTCCACTTCTGGATCAGCGCCCACTTGCAAAAACACTTCATACGCATCGGGGATGGGCAGTGTCTTTTCAATCAGGCCGTGCTTAACCAGGATGCGATGATACGAAGGTACTGCCAACGCCGGAGGATGGGTCGGCGGAACGCGCTTGTTCTGCTTTGGATGTTTCATTGCATCTATGCTGACAGGTTTTCTCGATGCGGTCATTCTTTTGGCCCTCATGGCGATGCGGGCGAATTTCTGCGTTACATCAGAGAAGACAAATGCGAGTGTCTAGCTCTGGCTCGGTATCTTGAACGGGAATCGGAGCGGGCGATAATGGCGAAGGAGTTGCGGGAGAATCCGAACTAGCGGGAGCATCTATCGCGTATGATACGGCCAAGGAGCAAACGCATGGGTAACCCGTCAAGCGCAATGACCGCTGAGCAGAAAATCCTTGGTGCACTCGCTCGTATTGAGCGGAAGCTGGATGATATGGAGCGTCGAGTCAAAGCTGTACAACAAGACCTAAACCGAGTCAAAAGAATCGTACGAGGCTAGTTGTTCCGTACGCTTCCGCACACAACCATTTAGTGCAAGCCTTACGCTCGATGGCTCAACTGAGCAAGAGCTACAGTGCAGTCCTAAAGTCGGCGGGCCTTGGAAGTCCTTTCTTGTTCCTTTGAGACGCTCTCGCGATTTCGTCGTCGAGTTTCTTAATTTGCAAAACAAGCTCAAGTTGTTGCGTTTGCTTTGTATATTCGTTGAAAAGTGGGTCTCTTCTTGTTTTGAGAACATCGCGGTTTTTCTTCGAAACATCCGGAATCGGTATTATTATGTTGTGGCCCATTTAATCAGGGTGCGCTCCGCCGGTTCCTATTGATATGCGAAGGTTGAAAATTGTGAGCAGGAGCATAGAGAGGATTTATTTGAAAGCGCCTATTGGTTTAACGCGATTGTTAAGTCTCTGCCATAGTCGATCAAGGCTGCTGTACACCTTTCAAGTCGCAAGCACCCATATCGGTCAAGTGAGTCAGAGGGATCGTAAAATCGTCGATTTCTTGCGGCATGCTGTTTCTCGCCTTGAATGCGAGGAATCACAGGAAGCAGCGACTTCTTAGGAAGAGCACTCAAGAAAAACCCGGAATTTGCTCGATCGTGACGGATGCCGCAGCTTTCGCAGCGCCTTGGCTTCGATTTGGCGAATGCGTTCTCGAGTAACCGCAAACAAAACACCCACTTCTTCAAGTGTATGCTCGCTGCCACTATCGAAGCCAAAACGCATTTTTATAATTGTCTCTTCGCGCGGAGTCAGTGTCTTCAACATTGAGGCCATCCGTTGCTTCAGGTCGAGGTCGATGACCGCCTCGGACGGCAACACAACATTCTTATCCTCGACCAAGTCGCCTAAACGTACATCTTCGTCTGCCCCAATCGGCGCCTCGAACGACACCGGCTGCTGCGCAACTTTCTTTGCCTTGCGCACCGCCTCAACGGAAATGTCCATCCGACTGGCAATCTCCTCTGAAGTAGGCTCGCGGCCGAGTTCCTGGACGAGTTGCCGGCCGGTTCGGGCCTGCTTATTAATCATCTCGATCATGTGCACGGGTACGCGGATGGTGCGCGCTTGATCGGCTAGCGCCCGAGTGATCCCTTGGCGAATCCACCAGGTCGCGTAGGTCGAGAACTTGTATCCGCGACGCCATTCGAACTTGTCGGCGCCCCTCATGAGACCAATGTTGCCTTCTTGGATCAAATCGAGAAACTGCAGGCCGCGGTTGGTAAATTTTTTGGCGATGGAGACAACAAGGCGGAGGTTCGCCTCGATTAACTCTCCCTTGGCCTGCTGCGCTTCGGCCTCGCCTCTCAGGATAACTTTGAGAGTTCGCTTTAAGCCATTCAGATCGACCTGGTTCAACTCTTCGATGTCTTTCTGTTGCACGCGGCACGCGCGCAGTTCCGAGCGCGCTCCGTTGGTGGAATGGTGGGGAGCGCCGCGCAGACGACGTTCCAGTCGTCCAATCTCGCGTTCCAGCGCGTGCACGCGCTCGACGGTGTGTCGCAGTATGTCGATCAAGCGCTTCTTTTCGTTTTCATTAAAATGGATCGAGCGGACAAGCAGGGACGTTGCAACGCGGTTCCGCATGAACCGATTCCGGTCCCGGAGATACAGGCGCTTATTCGATCTTGCCGCGTTCTCTAGCTCGGCCGTCTGCTTGAGGCCGGTTTGGTAAAGTTTTTCGATCCTGTCGATAGTTCGAAGCGTGTCGCGGGTTTTCGCCGCAAGCTTTTCCGCGGTCAATTCTTCTTCATCGAGATGGACGATTTTCTTAATCGGCTGAGTACCTTCACGAAGGTGTCGGCCGACCGAGATAATCTCCTGCACCACTATCGGGGCTCGAGAGGTCGCCTTGAGGACCCGCAGGTGTCCGCGCTCCATGCGCTTGGCGATGGCCACCTCTCGTTCGCGCGTCAAAAGCGGCACGGTACCCATTTCGCGTAGGTATGTCCGGACCGGGTCGCTGGCCTTGTCTAGTGGTCCCGCCGTCAGATCGGGATCAGTTTCTGCTCGCTCCACGCCCGGATCGAATGCCGCTGGTTCAGCGACCTCAGGCACTGTGTGGGCAGCCGCTTCCGCAACGTCCTGGTGAATGCGGATGCCGTTGCGCTCTACAGTAGAAAACAGGTCGTCAATTTCTTCCGCCGTGTGTTCCGCAGCCGGAAGGATCTCGTTCACTTCGTCGAAAAGGAGAAATCCGCGATCCTTGCCCAGATTTATCAGATTATTGACTTGCTCGTACTTTTCCTGCATGACGGTCGACAAATGGTTTTCTCCAATCACAATTCGAGACGGTTTCGAGTCGGTCGCGTAGGGTCAGTCCACCGCAAACCGACCCTCAGGAAAAAGCCACACTTATGTCGCTAGGAATCTTCGGCAACTTTTCGTGGATACAGGCCCTTCGCAGCTCCCGAGGTATGGGAGTCCCGGTAGGCATCCAGCTCGGTTTCACTGATACGGTAATGTGTTTTCAAGGGGCTGTTAGAGGAATCGGCCAACTCGCGATGGAGTTTGAGAGAACAAATGTCCGGTCCATTCTGTAAGCTTAAACGGTGCGACGTAAATGCTTCGTTCAGAATCGTGAAGGTGATCTCGTGAGAGTCGATCGCTGTTTCCCGCACCAGGAAACTGTATTCTCGCACCGTGGCCTTAGCCGTGAACCCCACATACTGCACGTTAACGCTCATTTTGGCCCTCCGGACGAATCCTTCTTCGACGAACGATTTTCCACTGCAAAGTGCAGAGGGTCTCTGAGGTTTTGCAATTCCCGATAGTAATAGAGGGCAGTGGGACGTTTCCCGTTGAATCGCAGCTTCTTCAGAAAGTCGACTTCCTCCTTGGCTGCGGTCTCGCTCAGGGAACGGTTGTTAAGGAATTCTTTTAGCCCGGGCTCCAATTCGGTTGGGGTAGGGGCCTTTTCCACGAATTCAAATCTCGTTGGGTCCCCTGGCGCCAATCTCCGATTGAGCACCACCTCCATACTAAAGGTGGCTAAGTCGACGTCCCAGGTTTCAATCAGTGGATCCAGGAAGGAAACGCAGTTTTGCGGCGACAAGTTGAAGACATCCGTGTCGAGAAATTCAAGAAGGTTAACGCGCACCTGTTCATAACTTCGGCCGGTGAGTCGTGCAATCAAGTGGAGCCCGTTTTCACTGTTCAGTTCTTCTTTGGCGACCCGCTTGACAACGTCCAAAAGCTTTTGCGTGACCAGGCGTTCCAGCTCGCCAAAGGGCTGCTTCTCCAGAATCGCACGGATCTCTTTTTCCCTATCCGGCACGCACTTCCGAAGGATTAGCTCTCGAACTTCCTTAAACAAGGGCGCGGGCGGGTCCGCCAAATGCCTCTTCAACTCCTCGGTGCGTTGGAGCGCGGCGACCTTGGAGAGCCTATCGCTTGGAAGCTTCAAAAACTTCGCCATTTTCTCGTAGATATCGGTTCGATCGGGGGCTGGCGGCAGCTTCTTGCGAGTCAGCATTTGAGAGATATAGGACTCGGTGACCTCGGCGGCGCTGGCCAGATCCTTTTGCTCAAGCCCTAACTCTTCCAATCGTTGCTTAATCACCAGGCAAACGTCCACGCCAGCCTCTTCCCATGCTCTAACTAAACAGGTTAACCGCAATAAATAATCCCGCAATTAACTTGACAAGTCAAGTTAATTAACTCATTGTGGTTAACGCATGCGGGGATTCCTTCAAACATCTGAACCAAATTTAGTTATCTGAATTTACCCGCTCATCGAGAACCAAGGAGAGTCACATGTTCGCACGCCGAGTTTACATGCATCTGAAACCCAATAGCGTTGCGGAGTTCACCCAGAGGCTAGAAAAGGACGTTCTTCCCCTGCTTCGAAAGCAGAAGGGTTTCCAGGACGAAATGACGTTTGTCGGTCAAAGCGGCAAGGAAGCATTCGGGATCAGTGTGTGGGACAAAGCCGAGGATGCCGAGGCCTACAACCGCGCCACGTACCCACAAGTGGCCAAAATCCTCGCCAGTGTAATTGAGGGAGCGCCTCAGATTGAAACCTTCGACGTCGCCAACTCAACGTTCCACAAGATCGCTGCCGCCGTAGCAGTCTGAAACAGCACCGCTCTGGTGAAGGGGCGGGTGCGCTCCGCCCCAAACCGAACCAGTGGTCGGAAGGCTCAGCAAAAGGAGAATTTATGTACTTTGTATCGTGGATCATGGTCGGATTTCTTGCCGGTTGGTTTGGCGGAAAGATTCTTAAGGGAAACACATACGGTCCAATTATGGACATCGCCATGGGCATCTGCGGCGCCGTCGCGGGCGGACTGCTCATGCAGTCGGCGGGCTTTAGCGGGTACAAGGGAATCATCCTTACGACCTTCGTTGCCATGATTGGCGCAGTCGTTGTGACGTTGCTGGCAGGGTTCGTGAACGGCCGAAGAATGTACGCCCGGCAACTCTAAGCTAGCGGTGGACTGAGGGTCCAAATGTCGAAAATCGATAGAACGGGAACCATCATTATTAAGGAAGGCACACCTTTGCCAACCTTGCGTTCGATGGAAAGTGAACAGTTCTTGCCCGGCTGGCGGATCGTCAAGAATTTAGACCGCCAAGCGCTGACCCGAGAGATTGAAGGGGCGAACTGGAGTTTTTTCTACCTGGCGGGCGAAATCCGGACAATTGTCTTCGGACGAGGGGGACTAGGAACTTTGCGGCGGGCCGTGAAGCGCATCGTGGCTAAGCAGGAAGGGCAAAGCTTTAGGTTTAACTCGCTCGAGATTACGAAGATTTCTTCGAAATGGTTTCTGGGCATTCCTCTCACGAGTGTTACCGCTCACTCACGGCATATTCAACTGGGTATTGCTCTGATTCCCGCAAAGGATGTGTTGCGACGACCTTTCGCGGCAATACCATCGGCGCGGGCTAGCCATCATGGAGAAGTGATCGCAAAACAATACGCGGCCGTAATTTCAAGTTCTTAGAGATTCTCAGGAGGCATGAAATGAAAACGATGCGCAGCGCGGTTCTTTGCTTTGTTGTCCTGCTCCTTACGTCGCCAATGCTCCGGGCGCAGGGTTTTTCCAAGTACCGGAATTTTTCCCTCGGGACAAACTTGGCGGCCGTTCTAAAGCACACGGACCAGAGGTTGGTCGATGTAAAGGCTACCCGTGATGGTTCTTTGCTGTTTCAGGAGTTGACATGGCGTCCGGCGAGCGGTATTGGGGTTTCCTACCGCTCAGAGAGCGTGGATGAGCTTGTTTTCTCGTTCTACAAGGGCGAGCTCTACAAGATGGTTGTCACCTACGAGCGCGCCTCTACCGAGGGGCTTACAGCGGATGATATGGTGAGGTCGATTTCTGCGAAATATGGCCCGGCAACAAGCATTGCGCTGGAGATTGACGCCGCTGCGAACGAGCAATATGGAGTGCGAGGGAAGCCGGTTGCTTCCTGGGAAGACTCGCAATATTCCTTGAATCTCGTGCGATCTTCGTTCTCCAGTACCTTTCAGCTGATCATTTACTCCAAACGAGTGACGGCCGAAGCAGATGCAGCGCTTGCGGAAGTCGTGAAGGTGGATGAGTTAGCGGCCCCGCAAAAAGCAGTCGACCGTCAGAAGAAGGAACTGGATGCGATCGAACTTACTCGACAAAAGAACCAGAAAAGCTTTCGCCCATAGTTCTCATCTTTGGTTGTAACGAGGGATCCTTGGGCGCATTAAAGAGATAGATTACTCGGAGGCTGAGAATGACTGTAAATGTTACCCCGTTACATGACCGCGTACTCGTACGCAGGCTGGAAGAGAAAGAAACCGCGAAAGGCGGCATCATCATCCCGGACACGGCCAAAGAAAAGCCGCAGGAGGGCGAAGTGATAGCTGCTGGGGCCGGCAAATTTGAGAAAGGTAAGAGAGTGCCTCTCGATGTGTCGGTTGGCGACCGCATTCTGTTCGGCAAATACACCGGCAATGAAATCACCATCGATGATCAGGGATATCTGATCCTGCGCGAAGAGGAAATCCTCGCCAAGGTAAGCAGAATGGCCAAAGCGGCGTCGGGAAAGAAGTAGTTCGAGATTTCACAGATCGTGAGTTTCACAAAGTTTCGATCACCCAGGAGGGTGAAGCAAAATGGCAAAACAAATTGTCTCAGGCGAGAATTCACGGCAGTCGATTCTGCGCGGCGTCAATATCCTAGCGGACGCGGTAAAGATCACGTTGGGTCCAAAGGGACGCAATGCTGTGATCGAGAAGAAATTCGGCGCGCCTATCATTACCAAAGATGGTGTGACCGTGGCGAAGGAGATCGAGTTGCAGGACCCGCTGGAGAATATGGGCGCGCAGATGGTGCGCGAGGTCGCGTCCAAAACCTCCGATGTGGCCGGCGATGGCACCACCACCGCGACTCTGTTGGCTCAGGCGATTTTCCGCGAGGGCGTGCGCACCGTGGCGGCCGGAGCCAGTCCGATGGCGCTCAAGCGCGGCATCGATAAGGCTGTCGAAGTCGCGGTGGCGGAGATCAAGCGGCTATCGCGCGAAGTGAAAGGCGACATGATCGCCCAAGTCGGCACAATCAGCGCTAACAACGACAAACAAGTGGGCAGCATCATTGCCGAAGCCATGAAGAAGGTCGGCAAGGACGGTGTCATCACTGTCGAGGAATCGAAGACCATGGAGACCACGCTGGAAGTGGTCGAAGGGATGCAGTTTGATCGCGGATACCTCTCGCCGTACTTTGTCACCGACCCCGCCCGCATGGAGTGCGTGCTGGAGGACGCGCTTGTTCTGATTCACGAGAAGAAAATCAGTTCCATGAAGGACCTGCTGCCGCTGCTCGAACAGACGGCCAAAGCAGGAAAACCCTTGTTGATCATTGCTGAGGACGTGGAAGGCGAGGCGCTTGCGACCCTGGTGGTGAACAAGCTCCGCGGAACGCTGAAGTGCGCGGCCGTGAAAGCTCCCGGATTTGGAGACCGGCGTAAGGCTATGCTCGAAGACATCGCCACCCTTACTGGCGGAAAGGCCGTCACCGAGGACCTCGGCTTGAAGCTTGAGAAGTTGAGCTTGGAGGATCTCGGTAGCGTCAAGAAGGTGATCATCGATAAAGACAACACTACAATTATCGGTGGCGCTGGTAAGGCCAGCGAGATCCAAAGCCGCATTAAGCAGCTGCGCATGCAGATCGATGAAGCCACCTCGGACTACGATAAAGAAAAGTTGCAGGAACGCCTGGCGAAACTCGTTGGAGGTGTGGCTGTAATCAAGGTAGGCGCGGCGACCGAGATGGAGCTGAAGGAGAAAAAGGCACGCGTTGAGGATGCGATGCACGCGACACGCGCCGCCGTCGAAGAAGGCATTGTGGCCGGGGGCGGAACCGCTTATTTGCGCTGCATCCCGGTTTTGGAAAAGCTCAAGCTGCACGACGATGAAGCAACGGGCGTGAATATTGTAAGGCGTGCTCTGGAAGAACCCATTCGTCAGATCGCGCAGAACGCCGGACATGAGGGCGCTTTGATCGTAGGAAGGGTACGTGAGTCGAAGGACGAGAACTTCGGCTTCAATGCAGAGACCGGTGAGTTTGAGGACATGATCAAGGCTGGTGTGATCGATCCGGCTAAAGTCACTCGCTTGGCTTTGCAGAACGCTGCCTCGGTCGTTTCACTGATGCTAACCACCGAAGTTCTGATCGCCGACCTAAAGGATGAAGAGCAACCGGCCGCGGCTGGCGCCGGCATGGGCGGGGGATATTAAGCGCTGTCTTGCTTGCATCGTGAGCTAACTACGCAACCCAAGGCTCGCCGCTTCGATGGGTAAGGAGCGGCAACGCCCGTTACGTTTCGGCCCGAGAGTGATTGCGCGTAGTCCTCCCGCATGTTCAGAAATGCGTCAGAAACCCGGTCCCGAAAGATAGGAAAGGAATGTTATTGCCGAAGACAATCCCGGAAGACGGAATGCAGACCCTCAGCAACGTTCGGTACGACCCCGAGCTAGTGGACTCCGTGTATGTTCGTGACGTGATCGATCTGTCTCCCCTCGTAGTGGAAGA
>Ga0137403_10008053_pt1 | contig 11808 bp, 10 predicted proteins | sample CZOMad2_1_16fung_FD_122057 | JGI IMG/M metagenome (GOLD analysis project Ga0137403, IMG submission 122057) | Vadose zone soil fungal communities from Angelo Coast Range Reserve, California, USA - CZOMad2_1_16fungal (Hybrid Assembly) | ecosystem: Environmental > Terrestrial > Soil > Vadose zone...
ATTCAGCGACTGAGTCACACGGTTGTGGAATCAACCGATGCGCTCCAGAGGGTTCAACTCGAGTCCCCCGCCGGTTTCGGGAATCCGGCGCGGGTAAAAGAAGCTTCGTTGGCCAATCTACGTGAGTCCGCTCCTGTCCGTTTAGCCAAAGGCATCGACGGCGGTCATCGTGGAAGGGTTCTGCAGATTGGTCCGACGCTGGTGGTCAACTCGGTCGCAGTCAAGAAGCTCTCCGGGACGACACCCTCGAGTGCGACCGCAGTTCAGACTGGCAAGAAGCGCGATTGACCGAAATTCGAATCAAGAGATAGTCGTTTCGGAACAGTGTAACTACCGCTTTCTTCTTCCTTTGTTGGGGAGTACACTTCCCCGCATGGCAGACAATCCGTATGTTTCAGCTTACAAAAAGTGTGACATCGTCATGAAAGGCGGAGTCACGTCCGGCATCGTCTATCCGCGTGCTGTAACCCGTCTCGCAAAGGAGTACAGTTTTCAATCCATTGGGGGAACGTCTGCCGGAGCGATTGCGGCGGCAATCACGGCGGCAGCCGAATACCGGCGGCGCCAGGGGACGGATGTCTTTGCGGAAATGGACAACATACCAGACTGGCTCGGAACGCCGTCCGAGTCGGCGAATGGCTCCAATCTCTTCAACTTATTTCAGCCGCAGCGGTCGATGGCTCGCCTGTTCCGTGTTGCCGCTGCATTTTTGGGGTATTCCGGATTGGCACGCTACCGCAGGATTGCGGCAGCCTTATGGTTCGAGGGCTTGGTCAGTGCCCTCCCCGGCGTGGCTGTAATAGCTCTGTTACGGAACAGCCATCTCATTACAGGGCTGGTTCTTGGTGGGTTGATTGCCGTGGTCGGCTCCGTGTTGGGTGCGGCGGCGGGTGTTGCCCTCCGGGCGCTCAGCTTACCGAAGCAGCGCTTCGGCTTGTGCACCGGATATGTGGAACCTCGCTCTGGAGTGCCCGTCAGCCTCACGGAATGGCTCAGCAACCAGATCAACACGATCGCCGGGCATCCCGAGGAGAGGCCGCTGACCTTCGGCGACCTCCGCCGTGCTGGAGTTACGTTGAAGATGCTGAGCACGTGTCTCACCCTGGGTCAGCCATATACCTTTCCCTTCGATACGAATGAATTTTACTTTTCTCCGGAAGACATGCGGTCCTACTTTCCCAAATCCGTTGTCGACTGGATGGTCGCTCACGCGATGGAGGGTTCCACGCATCGCGAGCCGGTCGACACTAGCGGGTTCGTCCGGTTGCCGGCAGGCGATGACCTTCCGGTGATCGTCGCCACGCGTTGTAGTCTCAGTTTCCCGGTCTTGTTCTGTGCCGTGCCGTTCTACGCGTTGGATTGGACTCGCCGCCGCCGCGTGGCCACAGAAGCCGTCCCTGTGAACCGGGTTCCTGGCGATGCGCTCGGTCACGATGAGCCTCGTCGACCCGAAGTGGTCTGGTTTTCCGATGGCGGTATTTGCAGCAACTTCCCTTTGCATCTTTTTGACTCGCCTTTGCCGCGATGGCCTACCTTCTGCCTGAACCTCCGCGAAACGCGCGCGGACTACGCCTACGACGATCCCAACGACCACATCTGGCTTCCAACCAGCAACCTTGGCGGCATAGCCGAGGAGTGGAAACGATGGACCGGGTCGTATTCCGCGGCATTCAGTTTCCTAGGCTCGATCGTGGATGCGGCGCGGAATTGGACGGACACACTGCAAGCCATAGTTCCCGGCTACCGCGACCGTATTGCCCATATCTATCTGGATTCGAAACAGGGAGGCTTGAACCTCAACATGGGGATGGCCGCGGTCCATGAAATTGCCGGATACGGCGAGTGTGCGGCGGAACGCCTGGCAGACCGCTTCCTGCGTGGTACCGACAAGGGCGAAGCGACAGGAATGACGTGGGATAACCAACGCTGGATTCGCTATCGTTCCACGATGTCGGTGCTGCGAGGTTTTCTGTCGCGTTTTGCTATCGGGATGAAGGGACCAGAACCTGGAGAACGTAGCTATGAGGAGTTGATCGTGCGTGAGGGCAACGCGCTGCCGGGCAGCTACCGATTCGATGAAGAACAGCGCGAGGGCGCGCGAGACATTACCCGCGGGCTGGCTGATTTGGGGCAAGAAATGGGAGACTGCGACTTATCCAAGGGAGCGCCGCGTCCCGAGCCGGCACTTCGCGTGCGGCCGCAGTTCTAGGTTACCGCGCTCGCGCTAGGACGAGCGTGACATCATCCGGTTGCTCATTCGCGCCGATCCATTCGTAGACCGCGTTAGTCACGATCTCGCTGATGCGCTCAAGGGGGAGATGGCGGTTGCTGCGAACGAGGTCAATCAGGCGATCTTCGCCGAACTCACCGTAGTCATTTTCCGGCTCAGTGATTCCATCGCTGTACGCAAGAAAGATTTCGCCGGCGGCCAGGCTGACTGTGCTTTCCTCATACAGCATGTGGTCGAACAACCCAACGACCATTCCTCCTGTTTCCAGGCGCCGAATCTTGCCCTCTTCGCCAACCAGGATGGGGGGCAGATGTCCAGCATTGCTGTAAGTGAGGTGATGGGTACTGCCGTCATAAAGCCCGAGAAACAGGGTCGCGTATTTTTCCTGGGGCGTAGTGCTGAACAGTTGGCGATTGAGTAGATACATCAGAGTTGAAGGTGAGATTCCCGGGCCGTGCGGGAAGCCATTGCCGCCTCCCCCGCCAGCCAGCACCGGTGCTCTAGATGGCACGCTTTCCAAAAGGTAGGCACGAACGGCGGAATGGATCGTAGCCATCAGGAGCGCAGCAGAAATTCCCTTTCCAGAAACATCCCCCACCGCTAATCCCAGCCTGTTTGCCGTTGCCGGCAGGAAGTCATAATAATCGCCGCTGACAGTCCGCGCAGGTCTACAAAAGCCGTGAACTTCCAGGGACTCGAGCTCGGAAATCTGGCGCGGAAACAGCTGCGCTTGCACCTCGTGCGCGATGGTGAGTTCATTCTCCAGGCGCTGCTTCTCGCGTTGCTCCGACATCAGTTTTTCCAGCGAGGTCGCCATCGAGTTAAAGGAGATCTGCAAAGCGGCCAGTTGGACGCGTTCTCGCACTTCGATACGATACCCAAATTCTCCACGATTCAGGTGTTGGGTTGCCCTGTAGAGGTTCGCCACCGAAAGTGTCATGGTGCGGGTGAGCCGTGATCCAACATATAGGGCCACCAAAACGATCAGCGTAAACAGGACGAAGATACTGAGCAGCGCGCCTTCAGCTAAGGTGGCAAACTCTCCTAAGGCAGCGAAAAGTCTGCCATAGAGAAGAGAAGGCCGGGTTTGCACCCTCATCAGGGCTCGGTACTCGCGCTTCCCGTCTTCCCAGCTTAGAACAGACAGAGGCGATCCGAAGTTGATCTCATTATCCAGGCGGTTGCTGGCTTCCGGCAGATTTCCGGCGGCCAGTAACGGACGAAGGTCGTCGGCCACTACATAGCTATGGTCGTTGTCTGTGATCGTCCCCTGCGGTTTCTCTGGAACACCAGTGGATGGCGTCGGGCTCTGCGACGATCCGGTGCGCGATTCTCCGCCGGCGGCAGTTTTCTTCGCCGCATCGGTTGTTCCGCTCGCCGGTGCTCGCGCGAGGGCGTACAGGGTGATCTTTCCCAAGCCGCCAGAAACGCGGTCCAGCAGTGCTTGGTCCAAAGGCTCGGTTGCCAGGACGCGCAGTTTTCCTCCGGCGACCTCCAGCATGGTTCCGGTCCGCAAGTGCAGCGTTCCACGATCCGCTACCAACTCGCGAAAATGTTCGGGAAGAAATTCCGGCACTTGCGTCGAGCACGCCACGGGGGTCGCGGATACTGCAACCGGTTTTCCCCGGTACCAGGCGCAAACCTCCTGTGGCGTGGATGAAAGGTTGGACGAGCGTAAATCGTCGAGCAGAGTGAAGGGGCTGGTGTCCGACCGGCGCAGCCGGCTGGCCAGGGTATGGCAAACCGTGACGTTCGTAGTCTCCAGAGTCTTCAATTCGGTCTTCAGGTCCGAGGTAACCACGAAATTGGCGAACTGACCCGCAAACAAGTAGAAAGCGATGGAGGTCATCGCCATCAGCAAAAGCACCGGAATGACGCCGACAAACACGTACGTGACGATCAGCCGATTCCGCAGCCGCCAAAGCAACTTCTGCCGCACCCAGCCGAACCCGGCGATCCCGAAAAAGACTATGGCGAGGATTGCCGTCGAGACGACGAGAGCTTGCACAGTTCCACTCCCTGGCAAGCGTAGGAGAAGAATGACAAGCTGCAGGACAAAAAGGCCCAGGGCGTACTTGAGGAGAGTTACTCCCCACCTCGCCAGCCGGTTTTGCGGAGGCCAGCCCCATCGCATCAGCCGGTATCGCCATGAAGTTGGGAGTTGGAAAGCCACAAAGTCCTCAATTATAGGACGGTCGAAAGCGGGTTCGGCTAAATCTCCGGATAAAAATCAAAGAACGCTTCCACACTGGTACGGAGCTGCTTTTCGATTTCCTCTTTTGAACCTTCCAGCACATGCATGGTCACGTGCGCTTCGCGGCCGTTCTTCAGTTTCAGGGTAGCCTCTCCTACCGATTCCACCTCGTCTGCAGGTAACAGGCGCATTCCATATACAAGGGTAAGATTTGCCATGCGTCATTATAGGGCGCAACGCCCTGTGACAGGGCGCAAGGCCGAGCCGTGATAGGCCAGAACCCGGCTGTGCATTCCGACTGGGAGGTGGCTCCGATAGAATGCGGGGGTGGAAACTCGAAGCCTGCGAACCGGGATTCTTGTGAGTGCCTGTTTCTTTGGGCTGACCTTGCCTGCACGGCCTCAAGAGCCGCCAACGGATTCCTCAAAGGCCGATCAGCCGAAGGTTAAAGTCAACATGCTCAACGTCTGTTCACCATCGGCCCAGGACCAGAAGGAAATTGCTGCCGCCTTGGCCCGAATTCCCAAGCAGCCGCTGTTTACGGACGATTTCGAGGTATCCCGCGGGCGAACCACACTGACCGACAAACCTGGGTTTGTCGAAGCAGGTCCCAGCGCGCGCTTTTCCGCGGAGCCGACCTCAGCCTTGTGGGTACGCTCGCGGCGCGAGTTCGCCGTCCAGGCTTTGTTCTCGACGGTGCAGTATTCCTTCAGCGTCGATCCCCAACTGATGGTCGAGACACTCGTGCTCCGCGTGCGCGATCCCAAGGATTTACTGCAGGTAGCGATTGAAGACAATGCCTCTGCGGTAACCAATCCCGCATCCATGCTGGCCACAGATACTCCTCCTAGCCGCATTAAACTCGAGCGGTTCGGCAAGTCGTCGATAGTCCTCGCAAGATGCCAGGGAGACCCCGCGTCCGGTCAGCCCGCCCCCGACCAGAGTGCCTACGATCCACTCTTTCACGGCGGAGCCTCCGTGATGAGCGCTTATCGAGGCTTGCTCGGGGTTCGTCGTATCGTGCCAGAGGAATTGAGCCGCATGCAGCAGGGAACTCCCACCAAACCCAAACCTGCCTCGAAGCCCGCAATGAAAAAACCCGCACACTAAGGTTACCGACGGGGGTTCGAAGCCCTCAGGTGTTACTTCGGTTCCTATCTCCGGAACTCCAACCCGCCCTACAATTCAGAACATCGTGACGAAGGTCCGAATCATTTCGCTGCTGGCGTGGATCGCGCTATTTTCGTGCCTGGCGCAGGCCAAGCAGCTCGCAATCGTAGCCGACAAGGAAAACTCTACAGGCAACGTGAAGACGGCTGACCTGGCCAACATCCTTAGCGGGAAAACCAAGAGTTGGGCCGATGGCAAGCCAGTTAAAGTAATTCTCCGCGATCCATCGTCGCGCGATATGGAGATGGTGTTTCGGCGGGTGCTGAACATGACACCCGAGCAAGTCCGCGCTCTGATGCAAGCCCATCCCGGTCTAATCGTCATCGCTGATACCGACGACGCCGTCCTTCGATTCGTTTCTGCGACTCGAGGCGCAATCGGAATCGTGGACCTTTATTCGTTAACCAAAGACGTGAACGTGGTCAAAATCGACGGCAAACTGCCTTTCGACGTTGGTTATCTGCTGAAAGGGAACTAAGTGATGATCACAAAGACCTCATCTGTAAAAACCGCTGTTGGCTCCACGTTGATCGCACTAGGTTTGCTGACTTCTACACTTGCGGCTGCACCGGCAACCAAGACCGCCGCTTTTCCGCTGACTACCAAATCTCCGGAGGCACGTCGCCTTCTCGATGAAGCCTTGGTCCAGTACATCGATCACGTAGCCCAGCCCGAAGCGATTGCTAGCCTTCGCAAGGCGATTGCAGCCGATCCGCATTTCGCCATGGCTCACGAACTGTTGGCCCAGATTAGCCTGGATTCCGCGGAACAAGTCGCAGAACAGAAGAAAGCCTTTGCCACACGCCATTACGCCAGCCCAGTCGAACGAACTGCCATTCAGTGGTATCAGGACGCCGCCGAACACAAGATGATTCCGGCCATCACCAGCATGAACGACGTCGTCAGCCGGTACCCTCACGACAAGTTGATCGTTTGGATGGCCTCCTGGTGGCTGATGACCCAGACACAATACGAGCGCGCCTTGGCCGTGTATGAGCAGTCGGGAATCACCGACTCTCCGGGCCTGATTAACAATATGGCCTATAACTACGCCGATCTGCGCCAGTACGACAAGGCCATTGCGTTCATGGCGAAATACGCAGCATCGTTGCCCGGTGACCCAAATCCGGAAGACTCCTACGCAGAGATCCTGCGCTTAGCTGGACGCTTTGATGAATCGATCCAACATTACCGGGCTGCCTTGGCCATTGACCCTAAGTTTTATTCTTCCCAGTTCGGAATTGCGGATACCTACTCGTTGATGGGAAAGCAAGCGCAAGCCCGCAAGGAGTACAAAACCGGCTTTAAGAAATTTCCCCTGGAAGAAATGCAGCAAGTGATGTGGCAGACCCGCGAAGCGACGACGTATGTCCGTGAGGGAGATGTGAAGGCCGCCGACCGTGAGTTTCAGGCCCTTGCCGAGACCGCACATACCCGCCACATCAGCCAAGTGGAAGCGGATACCTACCGACAGATGGCTATCTATCAGTCCGATGCAAAGCGGGCTCTGCAACTCCTGGACAGAGCCGATGCGGCTTTGAGGGAGCATAACAACGCAACGAATACCGCCATCGAGCAGGAGTCCGCTCAAATTCTTCGGGCGCGGGTCGAACTTGCTGTTCGGACCGGCGACAAGAAAGCCGCCGCCTCCAGCCTTGAGCTTGTCGACCAAATGGCGCAGACCGCAAACGATCGTCTGATTGAAAGCGCGTATCACGGAGCCGCCGCGGCCATTTTCTACTCGGAAGGAAACTACGACCGGGCGATCGAACACCTGGAGGAAGACGCAGACAACCCGCTCTCCGTGGAATTGCTGGTGGACGCCTACGAGAAATCTGGCGACACCGAGAGTGCACGCCGCACTGCCACCTCTCTGGCGGACCGCAACGATCCGACGGTGGAGCAAGCCCTGGTCGTACCCAGCTTCCGCAAATGCTATCGGGACCCATCTTGCAATAGCGGCCTGAAGAACGTCTCTTTGCCGCAGTAGCGCCCGACCTTCTTCCCGCAGCAGAGCCCGACTTCGAAGAATGTTCTTGCCGGGTCCCATTGCTGCCACCCCAATTTCAGCTTCCCGCTGGAATCTTGGTAAGATGTCCGTGGCTGAAACCAACCAGCGTCCTACTCATCTAATTCTTGAGTCTCCAAATTCCTCACCTCATGAGCGAAACCATTCGAAATGTAGTAATCCTTGGCTCGGGCTGCTCCGGGCATACGGCGGCTTTGTATACCGCCCGCGCTAACCTCAGTCCTTTGGTCCTTGAGGGCCACGAACCTGGCGGACAACTTTCCCTAACGACTCTGGTCGAGAACTTTCCGGGTTTTCCCGACGGCATCCAGGGCCCCGAGCTGATCGAGAACATGAAGAAGCAGGCCGCGCGATTTGGCGCGGAGTACAAAACCGGCCATGTTGTCAGCGCCGATCTCTCGCGGAGACCCTTCACCATTAATCTGGGTAAGGAGACTATTCAGACCAAGTCGCTGATCATCGCTAGTGGCGCTTCAGCCCGCTGGCTCGGCCTGCCCAACGAACAAGCTTTGATTGGTCACGGTGTCTCTTCTTGTGCCACCTGCGACGGTTTCTTTTTCTCCGGCAAGCCCATTACGGTCATTGGCGGCGGCGATACCGCGATGGAGGAAGCAACGTTCTTGACCCGTTTCGCCAGCAAAGTAACTCTTATCCATCGCCGCGACGAGTTTCGCGCTTCGAAAATCATGCTGGAGCGCGCCGAGAAAAACCCAAAGATTGAGTTCCTGATGAACACCGTCGTGGATGATGTTCACGATGCTTCCCAGAAAGAAGTTACCGCCCTCAAGCTTCGGCACGTGAAAACCGGCCTCGTGTGGGATTTTCCCACCAACGCCATGTTTTTAGGGATCGGTCACGACCCGAACGCGAAGATGTTTCAAGGCCAACTCGACATGGACCACGACGGATACCTCGTGACTCACAAGTTCGTCCATACCCGCGTGCCCGGCGTGTTTGCCTCCGGCGACGTCATGGATCGCCGCTACCGCCAGGCCATCACCGCCGCCGGTACGGGCTGTATGGCGGCGCTCGAGGTCGAGAAGTTCCTGGAAGCCGAAGGCCACCACTAAGGTGACGCGAGCGTGCTGAGAACCTTCTTCGTTAAGCTCTCCGAAAACCGCACCATCCGTGATTTTGCCGAGCGTTCCGCAGTTGGCCAGAGGCTTTCCAGCCGTTTCGTTGCCGGCACCTCGATCCAGGACGCGGTCTCGGCCACACAGTCCGTGAACAAGCTCGGCATGCACGTTTCGCTCGATAACCTCGGCGAAAACGTCACAAATGCCGAGGAAGCCCGCCACAGCGCTCTGCTCTACGAGCAGATTTTGGACGAAATAAACAGGCTCCACTTGGACGCCAACGTTAGCGTCAAGCTCACGCACATGGGGTTCGACGTTGATGAAAACGTGGCGCGGGATATTGTTCGCAGCCTTGTTGCCAAAGCTGCCGCTATGCAGCCGAAGAACTTCGTGCGAGTGGATATGGAAGGCTCACCCTACACGCAACGCACGCTGGATCTGGTCCACAACTTGCACGGCTTGCCAGGAAATCAAGGCTGCGTAGGCGCAGTCATTCAGGCTTACCTGTTCCGCAGCGAGAAAGATATCGAAGATTTGCTGGCGAACGGCATCCGCATTCGCCTGTGCAAAGGCGCTTACAAGGAAGCCCGCGACATCGCCTTCCAGCAGAAATCCGAAGTCGACGATAACTACGTCAAGCTAACGAAGATTCTGATGAAAAGCGGCGTGTACCAGGGCTTGGCCACGCACGACGAAAGCATCATCCAGCAGGCTGTCGCTTTTGCTCAGGCGGAGAAGATCGCTCCTTCGAGCTTCGAATTCCAAATGCTGCACGGCATCCGGCGTGATCTCCAACAGAAACTCGTCCGTGAGGGATGGAATGTTCGCGTCTATATTCCGTTCGGCACCGAGTGGTATCCGTACTTCATGCGCCGCCTCGGCGAACGCCCCGCCAATGCCCTTTTTGTCGTGAAGAATCTGTTTCGATAAGCTCGTGCGGCGCGGGCGCCCCCGCCCGCGAACAAGCTGTTTTCGAAAGCTTCCTACTCCGGCGACGCCATCGGCAGCTGGGTCACACCATTCAGCATCTCGCGTTCATCGGGCGAGAACATCGAGCTAAATCGCGGCGAATTCAGCACCTGCTGCCTCTGCTCCGGCGGCATTTGCCGCAAATTCCGCACCGCAGCCGACATTGTCCTGCGGCGCTCGGGGGGCAGTTGCTTCATTTTCTGGAACAAATTCCGGGCGTGTTGCTGTTGTTGCGGCGTCAAGTGCTCCCACGTTTCCATGCGTTGCAACACGCGCTCCCGCTGTTCTGGAGGCAGTCCGTCGAACCGGTGGAGGCGTTGCTGAAGTTGCTCTTGTCTCTGCGGGGGGAGCTTCTTGAATTGCGGATCGCTCCGCAGAGCCCGCTCCTGTTGCTCCGGAGGCAAGTCCTTATTGTTGCGAAGCCAATCGCCGGCGTGGGGACCAGGTTTTCGCGGCGGAGCAGGGGATCTCGCTGGGCTCTTCGGTGCAACTGGCGGAGCGGCTTGCCGCTCCCGCCGCGCTTCCCGACGCTGCTCGCGCCGTTCAGCTCGCTTTTGCGCAACGGGTCCGCGAACTTGCGCACACGCGGGCGAGTGCGCAAGCAGCATGGCTCCACCAGCCACGGCCGCGATCAACACCCGCTTCGTGATGGATCCCAATCCGCCCACGTTGTCCCGCTTCTCCAAATTTTCGAGCTCTAGTTCGTCGTCGGCTGAGCATTCTGCTGGCTGTCGATGTCATCCAACACGTCAAAATCGGCGTACAAATCGTTATCCGAGTCCAGCGTCTGCAAATCGCTCACTGCTGTCCCGCGCTCGGCCGAGGCATTCGGCTGCACGGGCGGCGGCGCAATTGCCACCATATTTCCGGTTCCAGATCCGTGAGTGCTGTAGACCCAAATACCAACGCCAATCGCCAACACCAGCGCCGCCGCCATCGCTATGGCCGGCCGCGGCAACCACGCGAACCATCCGCGTCCTCGCGACGCCTCGGCGACCTTCTCCTCACGCAGCCGGGCTTGCAGTCGCGTATCAAAATACGGCGAAAGCTCCGGAGCTTCCCACTCATCCATTAACGCCATCGTCTGGCGAAACTGCTGCAACCGTGCTGCGCAAGGCGCGCACGCTTGCAGGTGTTCCTTCATCGCATCCGACGGCTTCGCTAAGCCAGCCGCCAAATCCGGAAGCATCTCCCCCACTTCATCGCATTTCATAAAAGTCCTCACACAAATTCCTTCAACTGCTCCCGCAAAGTTTCATAAGCCCGGAAGAGCAATGACTTGGTCGCCGACTCGCTCAACTTCAAAACCTCCGCAATCTGCTTATAATCCAGCCCCTGATACTTGTGCATGAGTACGGCTATCCGCTGTTTATCTGGAAGGGCGAGCACTTTCGCTCGTATCGCCATCAGCCGCTCCCGTCGGACCAGATTCTGTTCCGCCGTCAGCGATCCGTCCGGCACATCAAAACTCTGCCCCGTCTCTTCGTTTTTGGCATCCACGCTGACCGTATTTTCTGGACGCTCATTCTTCGTATCCCGCGCGTGGTTGATCGCCAAGTTGGTCGCGATCCTGTACAACCAGGTCGTAAATTTCGCGCTTGCCTCATAGCTCTGCCGCGAGCGATAGACCCGTAAAAACACTTCCTGCGCCAAGTCTTCCGCAGCAGCCTGGGTGCGCGTCGTGCGAAACATGAAGTGGACCATCGCCCGCCGGTATTTCTGAACCAGAAACCCAAACGCATCCTCGTCGCCGGCCTTCACCCGCAACATCACTTCAACGTCGCTGTCGGTCCCGAGAACGCCAAGAGAGAGAGTCGGCCTAGGCGCATCCAACCCGCCGCCGAAGCTCGCGTTCAACGCAATGCTGCTCACACCCGTATCAACCCCGTTCGACGAAGAAAGTTGTGCATCCCCAGATGAGGATGGCGCCCGCCGCGCCTGTGAGTCGACGCTGGCGTTGTCCTCCACAGCCCGGATTGTCGACTTGTCCCTGGTCATCGCTCACAAACCATAGTAAACCAACCACTTACGCTCGCCGCACGACAGCTGCACGACAAAATATCGCTCCAGCCTACCACGCCTCTGACACCGTTGAGGAACGTTACCTTTGGTATAATCCGGGCACACTCAGCGGGCGCTT
>Ga0137403_10008055_pt1 | contig 11808 bp, 14 predicted proteins | sample CZOMad2_1_16fung_FD_122057 | JGI IMG/M metagenome (GOLD analysis project Ga0137403, IMG submission 122057) | Vadose zone soil fungal communities from Angelo Coast Range Reserve, California, USA - CZOMad2_1_16fungal (Hybrid Assembly) | ecosystem: Environmental > Terrestrial > Soil > Vadose zone...
CGCAACAAGACGAGATTTAAAAATTCTTCGACGGAAGGCCTCCACCGGCCCGGGCTCAACGGGCACTCCTCATCCGTTCACGGCCCGCTGGCCGACCACGTCCCCCCAGCCACATGTTGTGCCTTTCGCAAGCGCCGGCGGATTTCGCGGGGATGCCATTGCCAAAGATGAAGCGGCCGAACGAAGGAGGCATCGCCGCTGCGGTGCTGCGCGCGTCGGACGAGGGTTCGCTGAGCGACGATATCGCATAGGCGGCAGAAAGGTTCGCGCGACGCAATCTGCATCATCTTTTGAAATCCGGCGCTGAAGCCCGCCGACTTCCATTGGAAGTATTCCTGATAAGCGGCATCGTTCCCGTTGAGAAAGTTCAGGTACTCGGCCAATTCCGCGGGGCCGGAGAAATCGTCGGCATTGATGAAGCTTTTTTCGCCGGGTGCGAACTCGGCGACGTTGGAGGCGCCGCGATAGACCGGGACTGTACCGGCCACGAGCGGATCGAAGAACTTCTCGCTCACATAATCGGCCGACAGGGAATTCTCGAAGCTCAGACAGAACTTATAGCGCGAAATGACGTCCAGCTTGGTCTGCCGGCCCGTATCGGGTCCATCGACTTTCTGATTGGGCGTGATCCTGCCGTAGGAATCGACCCGGACCCTTTTCATCAACTCGTGGAGGTAGGGGTAGCGCCTGCTGCGGTCATAGCGCGAGGATTGAAAAAGGACGGCGGGGGCGCTTTCACGCTTGGGTGGCGCGGGCGCCAGAAGCCGGTCTGCGGGGCTGGGCGGAAAGGCCGTCGGCGGAAGATAAGGACACCAGACATCGGCGTCGCGCCGATAGGTCATGGTGAGATCGAAGTGGCGCATGAAACGGGCGCTTCGCATCGTGGGTATGGTGACGTCGCTTTCGAGGCTCCAGGCTACCCACAGTTGGCCCGGGTATTTTCGCGCTTCCCAGATCCGCTGACAGGCGGGCAGGTGGATGACCACGGCATCGGCTTCGGCCATGCGAGCCCGATCGCTGGTGAATTCGCAAACCCCCCGGCATTCCAGGCCGCTGGTATCGGGGAATTCCGTGAAGAACGGATTGAAGAACAAGACGAGCGGCGCGCCCATGGCGATCAGGCAAGGGGCCGTCGGCTGCGGACAAGACGCCGGAGGAGGCCGGGCAGTGCGCTCGCCCGTTCGCCGGGCAGGATATGGCGCACGAAACCCAGAACCATGAGACGCAGAATCACCAGGGTCGAGACGATCATCCAGACGAAGGCCAAGGCGGTGGAGATGGGCGGCGGATTGTTGGGAAGGCGCATCATCAGGAAGAACGGCGCGTGGAGCGGACTGAAGCTGAGCAGCGTGGCGATCAGGCCATTGGGCTCGTTATAGACGAATGTGACGAACCCCAGCGGCGCGAAGAGAAGGAACAGCAATGGCCCCAGATAGGACTGCGCCTCCTGGAAGCTGCGCGCCATGGCGCCAACGCCCAGGAAGATGGTCGTATGGATCGCCAGGCCGCAGACGAAGCAGAGGGCCATGGCGGGGAGATCGCCCAGCGAATGGGCGCGCGTCAGGGCGGCGGCGATCTCGCCGGGGGAGGAATGGGAGAGCAGCGACATCGCCCCGCCGGCGCCCAGAACCCAGCCGGACATCAGAATAACCGCCGCCCCGGCCGCGCCGAGCAATTTGCCCGCCATAAGCCGATAGGGGCTGGTGGAAGCCAGAATCATCTCGATGACCCGGTTCGACTTCTCCTCGATCACCGCCATGAGCAGCATGCTCGAGATCGAGAGAATGGCGACGAGAAGCAGCAGGGCGACGCCGAAGGGCAGCATGATGCGCAGGATATCGCCCTTGGTCACGACGCCGTTGTCAGTCGCGTTCAAAGGGTTGAAACGCTGGAGCGCCACCGTCGTATCCAGCAGCTTGTGGGCGAACGTCGGATCGAGCCCCGTCTGGGCGGTGGCCTGGAGCCGCAATTCATCGAGAAGCGTGCGGCGCAGGAAGTTCTGGGCGATCGGATCGGTCTGGTTCTGGCCCCAATAGTCGATTCGCGGCGCATCCAGGGAGAAGCCGGCGGGAATGACGGCAAGCGCGAAGAGGGATACGGGGCCGCCCGGCGTCGCTACCCTCATCTCGCCCTTGAGGACGGGCAGCAGCGCCGCCCGGTCATGGGCCTTGGCCGCCGCAGCTAGTTCGGGCGGCAGATCGACGCGTTGCAGATCCGCCAGGGGCGCAACAAAGGGCGCCGCATCGGGACGCAGCAGCGGGCGGATCATGGACAACAGGCCGGCGCTGCCGCCGGCGTCGGCGAAGCGTGCGATGGTCGCCGGGTCGTTGGCATCGCGGTTCAGCAGATCCGCCAGCTCAGGTGATCGGCGCGAGAGCAAACTGTGATTCACATTTGCGTCGGCCCAAGCGGCAATGGCCTGGAAGGTCGCGCGCTCGGCGTCCGTTGCCAGCGCCCGGTCGATGGCGCCGCCGAATCGCCCTGTTTCATCGACCACGGCGAAATAGCGCAGGGATTTGGTCTCGCTGGCCACATGCTGAAGCACCCCGCCAAGGACGAACCAGGCGGGAATGAAAAACAACGTCAGGAGGAAGCCGCGGGTGCGGATGTATTGCAGAAACTCCCGCCGGGCGATGATGAAGATGTCGCTCACGCCGCCGCCTCTCCGGTCGCCGGCGCGATATCTGCCGTGCCGGTGCCGCCGGCCACGGCCACGAAAACTTCGTGCAGCGTTGGTTCGGAGGCATCGAAGCGCGTCGGAGTCACGCCGCGGGCAACGCAAGCAGCCAGCAATACGCCCGGCTCGGTATCCTGGGCCAGGATCGCTTCCCAGGCATGCCGGCCCGGTCCGGGCGCTTCGAGGCGGCCGACCCCCGGGATGCCCGCGAGGAAGGAAAGATCGACGTTCGCGTCCAGCCGCACGCGGCGGGGGAGCAGCCGGCGCGCCTCCGCGATCGTTCCCTCGAAGGCCTTCCTGCCTCGGCGCAGGATGATGATGCGGCGGCAGAGACGCTCGGCATGCTGCATGGTGTGGGTGGAGAAGATGGCGCTGCGGCCGGCTCTTGCCTGGTCGCGGATGATATCCTCGATCACCTGCTGATTGAGGGGATCGAGACCGGAAAAGGGTTCGTCGAGAATCAGGAACTCCGGTTCATGGGCGATGGCCGCGGCGACCTGCACCTTCTGGGCCAGGCCGCGCGACAGATTCTCGATGCGCGTTCGCGCGACATGGGCGAGCCCAAGCCGGTCCAGGATATCCCGCGCCTTGCGTCGCGCGAGGTGTGCCGGCAATCCCTTGAGCCGGGCGAAGAACACCACTGCCTCCACGGCCCGCATCCGCTTATAGAGGCCGCGCTCCTCCGGCAGATATCCCAGGCGCGGCAGGGCTTCGCGCGACCAGGGCGCGCCGAACAGGCGGATCGCGCCGGCGTCCGGCTTCAAGAGGCCCAGGATCATGCGCATGGTGCTCGTCTTGCCGGCACCGTTGGGGCCCAGAAACCCCAGCACCTCGCCGGGCTCCACGGTAAAGCTCAGAGCGTCGACGGCTTTGAATTCGCCATAGGACTTGGTGAGCCCCGCCACGTCGAGAACGGGGAGGCTCATGCCGATTTGCGCGCTTGCCAGCCCGAATTCGGGCCGGGCTGGGAGATGATTGAAGACATCGTCGGACTCGCAGCCGTGGATCCTGGCGCGATCCTTTCGGGAAATTGTGCCGCCGTCGACAAGATTTGCGCGCTCCGAGGCGAAGCGGATATCCCAGCCGCCACTTTGTGTTATTTATCGAATTATATCAATGATCTAGACAAAGATATTGTATCATACCCACGTTTCTACCCACGTTCCGATTGATGGCAGATCACTCCCGGGTGTCTCAACCGGGCCAACTGCGCCAGCCATCGCCCGGACGTACTGCTCGCAACGGAAGTTAGGCACTTTTCATTGTTAGTGCTCTTTTCGGTGGGTCCCTCTGAGGGCAGGCTGTGCGTCGAAAAGCGCATCAATGATCGGGCATTCCGGTATCCGATCTCCAGTGCATCGCGCCGAAGTATCTGCCATCACTCGCGCGAGCCGGCGCAGATCAGCGATCTTCCGGCGAATCTCTGCCAGGTGCTCTAGCGTCATTGCGCGCACCTGGGCGCAGGTATAGGCGTGCCCGTCAACCAAGTGTAGCAGTCCGCGCAGCTCATCAAGGCTGAAGCCGAGTTCGCGGCCGCGTCGAACAAAGCTCAGCCGCTTGAGATTCTCCGGTCCGTAGATGCGATAGTTTCCGCTGGTGCGACCGGGCTTCGGCATGACCCCGATCTTCTCGTAATAGCGAATTGTCTCGATATTGACGCCACTGCGTTTCGACAATGCGCCGATCGAAAGCTCATCGACGACCTTCATGGCTCGCCTCGCGATACTGTGAACAGGACTCTCTTGAGCCTGTAGCCGCTACAGGGTCTAGGGTAACGATACGTTACCTGTAGGAGATCGGCAATGATGGCCCCAGACAACGTGAAAGTGTCTGCCCATGAGGCAGAAAAACCAGGGGGATGGAGACCGAGCGGCGCTGCGGTTCTGTCGATCGGCGGCATCCTGGGCGGACTGGCGGCAGCTTCCTGCTGCGTGGTTCCATTCCTGCTGTTTCTCGCTGGTATCGGCGGGGCATGGATTGCCAATCTGACCGCGCTTGAGCCCTACCGTCCCTATTTCGCAGCCGCCGCAATCGGCTGCATCGGCTACGGCTTCTATCGCGTCTACCGTAAGCCCGCAGCGCCATGCGCCGAAGGGTCCTATTGCGCTCGGCCCGCATCGGACCGCTTCGCCAAGATCGGCTTATGGAGTGCCACCGTGATCGTCCTAATCGCCCTCGTGTCCCCATACGTCATCGCTCGCTACCTATGATCGGAAGGAGATGGCCATGAAACATCGCTTAATGCTTGCTGCAATCGCGCTCCTGATGCTGGCTCCATTCTCGGCGTGGGCCGGGGAGCAGACCGTTGTGCTCAACGTCCATCATGCTAGCTGCGCTCTGTGCCCACCGATCGTGAAATCGGCGCTGGAACGGGTGACCGGCGTGAAGACGGTCACCGTCTCGCAGCCCAACGAGATGGCGGATGTCGCGGCCAAGGTGACGTTTGACGACGGTGTTGCAAGCGTCCCGACCCTGATCGCAGCGACAACGAATGCCGGCTATCCGGCAGACCTAGTGAAGTAGTTGGATGGTCTGGATGCCCGGTGCGAAGTTCCTTGGCGTCGATTGCTGCAGCGTGAAAGCAGCTGAGGACCAAATCAACCTCGACGACGTGACCGCTCGCACCGTGGGGGCCTTCCCTGTTCTCAACTTGCTCGAGCAGCGCGTGTCCCTGGAATTGTATCGCCTCTTAGCCGAGGGCCAGCCGGTCGCGCGCGTCACATTGGCGCAAAGACTGGGAATCTCGGTGGAGGCCGTCAACGCGAACCTAGACCGTTGGCCCGGCATCTTTGCAGATTCGCAGCGGCGGATCGTCGGCTATTGGGGACTGGCCCTTCCTGCCGCCTACGCGAGCCGGCACCAGATTACGGTAGGCGGCCGGAAACTTTCCGCCTGGTGCGCCTGGGATACACTCTTCCTTCCGCAGCTTCTCGCCCAAACGGCGGACATCGAGTCCTCCAGCCCGGATCAGGGCTCGACGGTACGCTTGACTGTGTCGCCGGAGCGGGTGGAACGCGTCCAACCCGTCGGCGCCCGAATGTCTTTCCTCCTGCCGGACGCCACAGCGGTCCAGAAGGATGTTGTGAGCACGTTCTGCCATTTCATCCATTTCTTCGCGTCGCGCCAAGCCGGCGAGAGCTGGACTGCGCAACACTCAGAGACATTCCTGCTGTCGATCGGGGAGGCGTACATATTGGCCCGCCGGAAGAACGAAATGCAGTATGGAGAGGTTTTACCGTGAACGTCGGACAGACCGTCGAAGCGAACGCCCGCGAAACGGAGTGTCAGGTATGACCGGGAGCCAGGAAGGCCTATCAATGGCCGATCTCGTGGTAATTGGAGCGGGCTCCGCGGGATTCGCGGCCGCCATTCGCGCTGCGGAGCTGGGTGCGCGGGTAACCCTGATCGGCCACGGGACGATCGGCGGAACCTGCGTAAATGTCGGCTGTGTGCCCTCCAAGACACTGATTCGAGCTGCAGAGGCTTTGCATGGCGCAAACGCCGCTGCGCGGTTCGCCGGGATCGTCGGTGAAGCGAAATTGCGCGATTGGTCGGCCGTGATCCAGCAAAAGGACGAGCTTGTCTCATCGCTGTGTCGGAGCAAGTACGTCGATGTGTTGCGACAGTACAACACGATTTCCTACGTTGAGGATCGGGCGCGGTTTACGGCACAGGGAGTCAAAGTCAACGGCACTCTTATCAACTCCGAACGCAGCATCATTACGACAGGCGCGTCGCCGGCTGCTCCGCCGATCGCGGGCATCGACGGCGTACGCTGGTTGGACAGCACGGGCGCGTTGGAACTGGACAAGCTCCCGGCATCGCTGCTCGTGATCGGGGGTGGCTTTGTCGGCTGCGAGCTTGGGCAGATGTTCGCCCGCGCCGGCGTGCATGTGACGATCGTCTGCCGGTCGGAGCTATTGCCTGATGCTGAGCCGGAGATCAGCGAGGCACTCGCGACTTGCGGGCAGAGGGCGTCGGGGTCCGTTGTGGCATTGCCTATGACGCGATCAGGCAGGAGGCGCAAGGCGTCACCTTGATGTTGCGAGATTCCGAAGGGCGGAGCGACACCATCGAAGCCGAGCGCGTGCTAGTGGCGACGGGGCGCCGCCCGAATACTAGGGACCTCGGATTGGCCGATGTCGGCGTCGATCTCGATTCGCACGGCGCCATTAGGGTCGACGATCGGATGCGCACGACGCGAAGCGGCGTCTATGCCGCAGGCGATGTAACCGGCCGCGATATGTTTGTATACATGGCGGCCTACGGTGCGAAGATTGCAGCAGAGAACGCGCTCAATGGCGACGGCCGCCGCTACGACAATATCGCCATGCCCGAGGTCACGTTCACCGATCCGCAGGTCGCGAGAGTCGGGATGACTGAGGCCCAGGCGCGGATGCGCGGCATGGCCGTGCGTAGCTCAGTGATAGGGCTCGATCAAGTCCCAAGGGCACTCGCCGCCCGCGATATTAGAGGGCTTGTAAAGCTGGTCGCCGAGCGAGAGACAGGACGGTTGCTCGGCGCACATATGTTGGCACCGGAAGCTGGGGATAGCATCCAGACGGCGGCTCTCGCCATTAGACAGGGAATGACTGTGACCGATCTCGCTGAAACTATCTTTCCCTATTTGACGACAGTCGAGGCGCTCAAACTCGCCGCGCTCGCCTTTTTTAAGGATGTTGCGAAGTTGTCGTGTTGCGCTGGGTAAGGGTAATTTCCTCCCGGTAAGCGGAGGTATTCATGACAAAGAAATACGATCTTGTCGTGATCGGGACAGGAACGGCGGCTCAAGTGGCTGCCTTGAAATGCCGTTCAGCGGGATGGCGGGTGGCCGTAATCGACCACCTGCCCTTCGGGGGCACCTGCGCGCTACGCGGCTGCGACCCGAAGAAGCTGCTGGTAGGCGCGGCGGAGGCGATCGACCATACACGGCGTATGCGCGTTGCCGAGGCCGTCTACGGTTTTAAGGTGCTCGTCGAAGAAGAGACGAACCGCATTCTCGGCGCACATCTTGTCGGACCGCATGTCGACGAGGTCATCAACGTCTTCGGGCTGGCGATCCGCCTGGGCCTGACGGCAGAGGATCTCAAGAGCGCAATCTTCGGCTATCCGACTGGCGCCTCCGACATCGGCTACATGCTGTGAGCGCTCGGGGAGATTGCTTGGATCAGAGAGGAACGATGGCGTTGATGCGGCCCGGACCGGCACCAGTTCCGGTATCGGCGCCGCGACCTCTTCGGGTCAAACTCGGAAGTTCGCAGGTCCCGTATGTAACGCCAGCTTGATGGATGACCACCGAACAGGATGTTGACCAACCAAAAGCTTCTGTGCACTGGACTTTGCGGCACCGTCACGGCCGCGGTTTGCTGGTTGACCCCGCTCCTCGTCTTTACCTTGAGTGCTGTTGGCCTGCCAGGGTCGCGGGTGTGGGTCGATAACATCGCGGCCCCGGCCCTACCGATTTTCATGGGGCTAACCATGTACGCGCTCGTGCGAATGGGCCGGCTTAGGATTGTCAGTCGTGGCTGCTGCTATGTACCGATTCCCGAAGAGCTGCGAATCCCGCCCGCCGACAAATAAACAAACGATCTGATTGAAGTTCATTAGCGTGGCGATGCGGCGGGACAGGCCCGGCGTGCTCGCCAACACGGCATTCGCACAACCGCACGAGTTTCGCGATCGTGCTGTTGGGCGTTCCACGGTACCGCAGGAAGCAGGGACGGAACTGATATTCTTGTTACCCCGCAATCATCCCATCACCTACGCGTTTAGCCGTTTCACAGATGAGCGTGGCCTTCACGAGATTGAGACTCTTGGCGCTCACCTGACATTCTCGTTTGATTCGGCAACCGATACGCTTGCGATACGCGCGTCTAGCTCCACCGATTTGCCCCATCCTGGTGGACGGTCTGCCATGTTGCAAGACGCAGATGGAAAGAAAGCTTTATTTTGTCGAGTGTTCGTCAACGGTCTGGGACTTGGAAAAACCGCTGTGGACGCTAGTGCGGCGGATATCCCAGCCGCCCGCCTCAGTCGCTATTTTGCTGAGCTAGAGGATTTTGTTCTACGGCGTCGCCGGCGCGCCTGCCGGCTGGGAGGGCACAGGCTTCCAACCGGCGCTGCAGCTTTGAACGTAGGGATAAAAGCCTCGCGGATTGTCGCAATAATACCAGTACTGAACCGGCGCCGGGCCGGGCGGCGGGGCCTGCTGCTGTACGACTGTCGTCGGCGGCGCCGGCGGGTAATAGGGCGGCGCATAGCTGTAGGCGGAATAGGGATATGGATAAGCATAGGGCGCCGCGTAGGCATAGTACGGGTACGGATAAAAGGCAGGAAAGCCAAAGAACAGGCCGAATCGCGAACCGCCCCAGCAGCAGCCGCCGTGCCAGCCCCCATGCCAGCCGCCGCCATGCCATCCGCCCGCGTCGGCCGGCGCAGCAGGCAGCAACAGAGCGCCGCCGGCCACAACGAGTGCCGCGGCCAATGGCCGCATGACCCGTGCCAGGATTGAAGCGAGGGCATTGCGCATGGCGATCTTTCTCCGGTTGTCCGGCCGTGAGTTCAAGCGGGCAAGGCCCGCTCCGTCATGCCTATCACTTAGTCCCGTCAGGCAACCGAATCAAGCCGGGCGCGGCTGCCTTGGGCAGCCGGCGCGTCAGAGTCGGCACGGGCGTAAATCCGGCCGAAGCGGTTGGCCAGAAACAGCGCCAGGGGGATGTCTTCCTGGCGAACGAATCCCCTGGTCGGCAGGTGACCGCTGGCGAGCAGATCCAGCGCGGCGCAGATGCCGGCGGCCGTGGTGATCTGGATGGCGCTCAGATGCGAGCCGTCCCTGACTTGGCTGTAGATCTTGTTTGCATAGGTCTCCTGCATCAGGCGGCCCTGTTTCATGCCGCTCGCCGTCACGAAGACGATCACTACGTCTTGCAGGGTGGAGGGCAGCGCGTTTTCCAGGATGTCCTTCAGGATATAACGGCGTTCGCGCAGGCGCAGATCTTGAAGCAGCGCCTTCATGATGGCGGCATGGCCGGGATAGCGAATGGTCTTGTAGTTCAGATTGTCGACCTTGCCCTTCAGGGTCTCGCATAGGGAGCCGAGCCCGCCGGACGTGTTGAAGGCCTCGTAGGTCACCCCATCGAGGGCGAATTCCTCGCGCGCCTCCAGGGGCGGCACCTCGCGCAATTCTCCGTTCACGATGGCTTCGCAGGGTTCGCAGTATTCGTTGATGACGCCGTCGGTCGACCAGGTGAGATTGTAGTTGAGGGCGTTGGAGGGATACTGCGGCAAGGCGCCCACGCGCATTTTCAAGTCATGCAGCTCGTCGAAACTGCGCGCCATGTCATAGGCGGCGATGGTGATGAAGCCCGGGGCCAAGCCGCATTGCGGAATGAAGGCGCTCGCCGCGCCGTCGGCGAGCTTCGTGACATGGCGCGTGCTCGCCACATCCTCGGTGAGGTCGAGGTAATGGGCCGCACTCTCGCGCGCGGCATCGGCAACCTTGGTGGTCAGATGAAAGGGCGCAGCACTCAGCACCGCGTATTTGCCCTTGAGCAGGGACCGAAGCCGAAGCCCATCCTCCACATCCAGCCGAAACCGCGTCACGCCGGCAGGCGGGCGAAGCCGATCCAACTGGTCCTGCGATTTGTCGGTTAAGGTCACCCGGTAGTCGCCGGTGGCGGCCAGCATTTCCGCCACGGTGGAGCCGATTTTCCCAGCGCCGATGACGACGATGTCTTTCATGATTTTCCTCCCAGGATCGTGTTCATCATGGCAGCCGATTTTGGCAAATCGCAGAGGCATTTTGGCCAATTCGTCTTGTTTATTTGGTCGAAATGACCGAGCATATAGGCAGAATGCAGCTCGACGACACCGATCGGCGAATCCTCGCCTTGCTCCGGGAAAATGCCCGGGCCTCGAACGTCGAATTGGCGCACCGCGCCGGCATCTCCCGAACCACGCTTCAGGCCCGGATCGAGCGAATGGAGCGGGCGCGAATCATCGCCGGCTATACGATTCGGGACGGCGGCGAGCATGAACGCCAGGCGATCCGCGCCCATGTGATGATCACCGCGGCGCCGAAACTGGCGCCGGCGCTGGAAGCCGCCTTGCGGAAAACTCCCGAGGTGCGGACCCTTCATTCGGTCAGCGGCACTTTCGACATGGTCGCCGTGGTCATGGCCGACACCGTGGACGAGATGGACCGCCTCATCGACCGGATCGGCGCCCTGGACGGGGTGGAGCGAACCACCACCGCGATCATTCTCTCGACCCGCATCGATCGCTGAGCGGTTTGCCTCACGCGGAATGGCGAGATCGCCGTCGAGGGCGTGTCAGGCTCCGTCGCGCCAGCGCTTGCCTCGAGACCTCACCCGCTCCAGCCGGGCGCGGGTGGTTTCGTCCATGGCCGGCACGATATGGCCCTTCGGCTGTGGTGGTTCGCTACGCCAGCCGAGCGCGTTGAGCACGACAGGTGTCTCGTAGTAATCGGGTAGCAGCGCATTCAGCAGCCGGGCAAAAGCCTCGGGCGCCTCGCGTTGCACGGATTGCAGGATGTCGATCCGCCTCGTCTCGCTCGCCGCGGCGAAAGCGGGCGCATCGCCCGCCGCGCGCAGGATAGCCTGGAGGATCGGCTGCAAGGCTTCCGCATACTTGCCGAGATCGACGCCAGCGACACTTCCGGCGGGGAGAGTCTGCTCGCCGGCGGGCGCGGCGACTTCGCCCGGCAGCAATGTGTCGACCACGGCGCGCAGGAATTCCGGTGTCATGCGATCTCTCGCGCCAGATCCTCGGCGATCTTCAGTCCCAGCGCGCCGATGGTCGAACCCGGATTCACCGCGCCCACGGTGGGAAACAGGCTTCCGTCGGCGACCAGCAGATTGGGCAAGCCATGGCAACGGCCCCGCGCGTCGGTCACCGAGGTTGCGGGATCGCTGCCCATGCGCGCCGTGCCCAGCAGGTGCCAGCCGGTGACGGGCGCCAGGGCCAGCCGCTCGATGCGATAGGCGCCAGCCGCGCGCAGCACCTCCTCGGCGCGATCGAGGCCGAAATCGAGGCTCTGCCGGGAATGCGTCGATACGTTGTAGTCGAGGCGCACGCCCGGCAGCCCGTCGGCTTCGATCGCATTTGTCAGG
>Ga0137403_10008056_pt1 | contig 11806 bp, 9 predicted proteins | sample CZOMad2_1_16fung_FD_122057 | JGI IMG/M metagenome (GOLD analysis project Ga0137403, IMG submission 122057) | Vadose zone soil fungal communities from Angelo Coast Range Reserve, California, USA - CZOMad2_1_16fungal (Hybrid Assembly) | ecosystem: Environmental > Terrestrial > Soil > Vadose zone...
TCCAACGTCCGCGGCCAATCCTCCCGCAACAACCGCGAAAACGCCCTGTCCGCCAACAATTTCCCGCCCGTCTGGCACGTCGCACAATAATTCGTCTCGTTCGATGCATATTTAATTCGCTGAATCTTGCTCCCGCATCGCGGGCAAGGCTGCTTATACTTCCCATGTACCGCCATCTCCGGACGAAACGCCGTCACCTTCTCCGGAAATTTCTCGCCCGTCTCCGTTCGTAGGCGTTCCACCCACCCCATCAACGTAGCGCGAGTCGCCTCAAACAATCGCGCCACTTGTTCATCGCTCATCTTTTGCGTCTGCGTCGTAGGAGATAGTTTCGCCGTCCACAAAATCTCATCCGAATACGCGTTACCAATCCCGCTGAACCATCGCGGATCAGTCAGCGCCCGCTTCAACGTGTGATTCTCCGATCGCAGCACCGCCGCAAATTCATCAAGACCGCACTCGAGCACTTCCACTCCGCCCGGATCCAGTTCCCGCAGTCCCTCTTCTCCCCCCGCCAAATGCAGCGATGCCCGCTTCTGCGTCCCCGCTTCCGTCCAAACCAGCGTCCCATTCGAAAACTCAAACGCCGCCAAATTCTGACGTCCAGAAAGCTTTACAGACTTGCCGCTCGCCCTCTCAAACCAATGCAGCCTCCCCGCAATCATCAAATGCAACACCAGCCAAATCTCGCCCTCAACTCCAATACAAATCCGTTTCCCCAGCCGCCTCAACGCAACAACTTTCTTGCCCTCCGCGCTCGCCGCCGGCGGTTCCACAGTCCGCAGCAAAAACGGACTCACAATCCGCACATGCTCCAACCGCTGCCCCAAAATCCTCTTTTCGAGCGCCTCAATATAAACCCTAATATCCGGCAGCTCCGGCATCTCTCCTCACCCTGCCCCAGTCCACAGATTATTGCCGTAAGTCGAATGTTTGTCTGTTGGGGCACGATACACGTGTGCCGATCCTATCAGGATCGTGCCCTCTTGCACTTGTAGTGGCCGGTCTTCCGATCGCCCGCCTATACTTGCCTATCCCGTCTATTTTGATACGCTTGCGCACTCTTCGGTCCGGACAAAATCTCAATTCCATTCTCCTGAATCACTTCCGCACTCTTTGACACAGCCGGTAACATAGTTTTTACGTTTTTACGCAGTTTATCCAGACATCCTAGGAGGTACGTCACACCCTCATCCGCCAAATGTGGGCCCGTTTTTCTACACACCATTTCACCCGCTTCATATCTTTCGATTGGCACGATTTGCCAGTCTGGCAGCCGGATCAGGTAGACTATCTGTTCGGCGAACCGCACGACCCGCCGCAATCAAGGAGCTTTTAGAACCAACGTGGCACTGACCAAACAACAAGCCCTCGACATGCTCGAATCCGATGACCTCATCGGCATCGGCATGGCCGCTCACCAGGTCCGCCTGAAAAAGAACGACCCGCGCATCGCCACCTACCAGGTCGACCGCAACATCAATTACACAAATTTCTGCACCGAGTATTGCTCTTTCTGCGCTTTCTACCGCCCCATCGGCGCAAAAGACGGCTACATCCTCAGCTTCGAGGAAATTTTCAAGAAGATCGAGGAGATGCTCGAGCTCGGCGGCAACGGCGTTCTGCTCCAGGGCGGCCTGCATCCCGATCTGCAAATCGATTACTACGAAAATCTTCTCCGCTCCATCAAGAAGCGCTATCCCACTGTTCATTTGCACTGTTTTTCCGCGCCGGAAATTCTTTGCATCGCTGAAGTCAGCGAACTGAGCGTCGAAGACACCATTCGCCGACTGATGGACGCCGGCCTGCAATCTATCCCCGGCGGCGGCGCAGAAATTCTTGATGATGAAGTCCGCTCCAAGATCGCGCGCCTCAAATGCACCAGCGATGATTGGGAAAATATGCATCGCACCGCGCACAAGCTCGGCCTGCGTACCACTGCCACCATGATGTTCGGCTGCGGCGAAGAGCTGCGCCACCGCATCAATCACTTCGAGCGCATTCGCCGCATTCAGGAAGACACCGGCGGCTTCACCGCTTTCATTCCGTGGATTTTCGCGTCCGACAACACGCCACTCGGAAAAAAAGTTCAGGAAACTACCGCTGTCGATTATTTGAAAACGCTCGCCGTCAGCCGCCTCTATCTCGACAACATCGATCACATTCAGTCCAGCTGGCTCACTCCCGGAATAAAAGTCTGCCAGGTCGGTCTGCAATTCGGTGCGGACGACGTCGGCAGTATTTTGATCGAAGAAAATGTTGTGTATGCCGCCGGCGTTCGCAACCGCACCAACGAAGGCGAACTTCGCCGCGTCATCTCCGACGCCGGCTTCATCCCCGCCCAGCGCGATACTCTCTATCGCTCGTACGCCCTGAAATAAAAACAATAAGGATCCTCATGCAAAAAATCAGTCCGTTTCTGTGGTTCGACAGCAATGCCGAAGAAGCAGCCAATTTTTACGTTGCGATTTTCAAAGACTCGAAAGTCCTGAAAATCGCGCGCTACGAAGAAGCCGGACCCGGTCCCGCCGGATCCGTCATGGTCGTGAACTTCCAAATCGAAGGGCAGGACTTCATCGCGTTGAACGGTGGTCCGCTTTTCAAATTCACCGAGGCGATTTCGTTCGTCATCAATTGCCAGACGCAGGAAGAAGTGGACCACTACTGGAACAAACTAACTGCAGGCGGCGGCCAGGAGTCGCAATGCGGCTGGCTGAAAGACAAATATGGTTTGTCCTGGCAGGTCACTCCCACGATCCTGGGCGAATTGCTGGCCGACAAGGACCAGAAGAAAGCGCAGCGTGTCATGCAAGCGATGCTGCAAATGAAAAAGATCGACATAGCAGCCTTGCAACGAGCAGCCGCCCAGGAGTCGCTGCATTGAGACCCGTTCCTCAAGTGTGTAGCGGATACCACCGGCAAAATAGATTGTTCTGGCTGCTTTTTGTTCTCTATGTCCCTTTTATGCTGATGATAGGGATTGTGACTTCGCATGTAGCACCAAGATTTTGGGAAGTTGAACAAAACAAAATCATGCCGATTTGTTTTTTTCTATACGCTGCAGTCTGGCTATGGTCCCGATTCAGCCTGTGGGCATGGCCATGTCCTCGTTGCCATAAGCCCTTTCATTCGGTGGACATCCTCAGGAGCAATCCCTGGAGCAAAAAATGCGTGAACTGCGGCCTTGTAAAATGGGCTCAACCGGACCATGAAACTGCCTGAGCAGGGCTCACAGAACTAATTTTGTCTTGCAGGTCGAACCAGTATTTCCACTTCAGCGCCGTCGGGAAGATCGACATCCTCGAGCGGATAGAGAACGCCGCTACGAAAACGCGCGCGTACTTTGATCGCGGGAGCCGGATTTCGGTTTTCGATCTTCGAATTTCCATGTTCCATTTTCGAATTTCGATTCTCGACAGCGGGCGGCTTGCCGGAAACTTCGTCCATCGCTTCATTCGCCAGCAAATCAGCTTCGCGGTTCTGCTCGCGATAAACGTGATCGATGCGGAACGAGGCGAATGTTTGCGACATTTTTTTTGCGCGCTCGTACAGCGGCTTCAAATCCGCGCTCTTTACTTTGTATTGCCCGCGCATCTGTTTGACAAGCAGTTCGGAATCGCTTTCGACGCGCAGCGCGCCGATGGAATGTGATTGCGCGTAATCGAGCGCCGCGATCAGCCCATAGTATTCCGCGACGTTGTTCGTGGTTCGCCCGATATATTTTTTCAGCCGCGCAACAATTTCGCCGCGCGGATCGCGAATCACCACGCCGTAGGATGCTGGACCGGGATTTCCGCGCGAGCCGCCATCAATGTTCGCGCGCCACGCAACGGGTTTTGCTTCCGGAGCAGGTTCGCCGAAAAGGCGCGAACCGCGATTCGGTGGAGTTCGCGGCGCCATCACGAAGCTCCCATCACTAAGCCGACGCTACCGACGGATCTGCACTGGACACGGGAGGCGTGGCCGGTTCCGTCGCGTAGAGGATGCACCCGCACGTTTCACAGGTGTGAATTTCCTGGCTTTCTGGGCGGCGAATTTCCTGGTAGGTATGTGGAAGCAGGCGCATCCCGCAGCCGCGGCACTGTTCGCTGACGGCTTGGGCGAGTGCCACGCCGTGGTGACGTTTCGCGGCGCGCGAGTACACGTCAAGGATTTCTTCCGGAACTTGCGCGGCGATTCTTTCGCGCGCGGAAATATCCGTGAGCATTTTGCGATTCACTTCGCGTGCGTGATTTTCAATTTCCTTTCGTTCCGCGGCGATGGTTTGCTCGGACTCGCGCAGCGCGACCTCGGCGCTCTTCACATTTTTTTCCGCTTCTTCAGCGGCCATCATTTGATCGAGCTGAGTGTCTTCCGCTTTCGAAATTTCCATTTCAGCGTTGGCAATTTCGTGCAGCAGCGCTTTGTAGGCTTCATTGGTTTTTACGGCCGCGGTTTGCCCGCGGAATTTCTTTGCGCGTTCGCGCCATTCTGCAACTTCGAATTCTGTTTTCCTGCGAACCGCAACGATTTGCGCGAGCGCGTCTTTCGCTGACGCAACAGCCGCACGCGCTCCGCTTAATTTAGCGTCGGCTTCGCGAATGCGCTTTGGAGCAGTATCCAGATTCGCGCGGAGCGATGCGATTTCATTGTCTGTTTTCTGCAATTCGAGAAGCAGAGGAATGGCGGGATGCATCGAACAGGAGTTTAACACATGGATTGCGATTGTCCGGCTCGGCTGAAAACGGAACCCCGGCGAAATGAATTCGCCGGAGTTGGGCTGGAGAACGCCGCGGGAGTAAAGCCCGCGTTTACAAAAATATCAGGAGTGGGCTTCGCGGCGGGTGAGTGTGAAATCGACGAAGTACCCGATGCCGATGGCGAGTGGAATCAAGCCAAACGCCGCCGCGGACCAGGTGTCTGGCTCGTGTTCGATGCCAGCGATGGCTCCGAAAGTAGCCATGAAGCCGATCGCGCCGCTCACGAGCAGTATTCCATTCTTGCGAGAACGCGCCGTGGGCGTAACTTCCGTCTCGAACGGAACCGTGATGCCGCGCGCGATTGCCGCCATGCGTTCATCGGCACGCAGCTTCTTCACGCGATAATACGTGTACATGGCGGCCATCGGAATGCCCAAGGAAAGAACGACTGCCGCTAAACCAACAATTCCAACACCGACGTCACCCATATCCATCTCCTTTAACGTGCTATCAACGATCTCTGAACTGAATGTCGTACCCGGGGAATGTCTCGCAGCGCCGTGGCGCCGCTCTGTGGAAAGGAACGTAGCGGGAGAGGAAAAAGTTCCGAAAAGTTTACAGAGATTCTGGCGTATCCGGACCTCTTACTGGGTCTCGCTGACCTGCATGTCCTGGTTGATGCTGAGGGCCGGGTAGCGGATTGGGGAGTCCGGTGAGGGAGGAGCGTGCCGCGCGGTGACGACGAATTCGGTCCCGCTGCCACAGCGGATCTCGTAGGTGTAACCGTCGCGCTCGGTTCTGGCGAGATTCACGAGCCCGGACGAAGAAAGTTCGTCCAGGTTGACGCAGTGGCCATTGGTAGCCACGTAGGTGCGTTCGGCCTGCGCGATTTGCGTGATGTCCATGCGAACGCCGGTAAGGCTGATGGCCTGAGTGGGAGCGGTGCCAGGATCGGTGGTGGGCATCTTCTTGATGTAATAGAAATAGATGCCTCCCATGATGGCAGCGGCGACCAGGATCAAAGCGAAAGCTCGCATGAGGAGATTCTGACTCGCCACGCCGCGGCCCGCAACCGCCTGGCGTCCAGAGTGCATCAGGAAACAACAGGCCTTGTTTCACCGGCGGGCGAATGGTGTTGTTATACTGGGCGCCAGAACCGGACCCTCTCCGGTGGCTGAATTCCCCTTCGCACAATTCATGGTGACGATTGCTAACGCTTCGTTATTGAACGATTTGGAATCGCAGCGCGAGCATGAGCTGGCGGAAGCAGGCGCGATTCAGATGGGAATGCTACCGCAGTGCGCGCTGCGAACCGCTGATGTGACGGTTTGCTAGCAATTCCAACCTTTTCATGAAGTGGGCGGCGACTTCCTGGATTTCTTCACGCTGACGGATGGCGTGATCGGAATCTATCTTGGCGACGTCACGGGAAAGGGACTTCCGGCGGCCTTGTATGCTGCGCTGGCTGTGGGAACTTTGCGCGGCGTTCATAAAACGGGCACGCCGCCGGCAACGGTCTTGAGCACAGTCAACCGCAGAGTGATGTTGCGCGGCGTGTCGCCACGTTACGCAGCGGTGCAGTATGGGTGTTTTCGACCCGCGCACTGGAATATTGCGAATCGCCAGCGCGGGAATGGCGGGCCCGCTGATTCTTTCGAGTGCGCGGCTGCCGGGAGCTGGAACTTCGCGGCATTCCCCCAGGAATGTTTCCGGAAACAGACTACGAAAGCCAAACGGTGCAGCTCGAACGCGGCGACTCCGTAATTTTTCTGAGCGATGGATTCAGCGAATCGCAGAACTCCACGGGCGACTTCTTTGGCATGGAGAAAGTGCAAGAAGTATGCGCGTCCCTGCGGAAAAAAACACCGGAGGAAATCCTTCACCAAATGACGGAGGCAGTGATCCGTTATTCCTGCGACCGGCCGCAACAAGATGACCGGACGGCGGCGATTTTGCGCTACCTGCCGAATTAACCTGGAGACAACTCGGGCGGGGATAGCGCGTACGCCGAAATTGAGGTAGCAGGTGGGAAACTTCGGGGGAATTCAAATTGACACCACGGCGGTGCTCCAGTAACAAAGGTAGTAACGGCAATCAACTAGAGGAGAGTCCTCGATGAAGAAGATGAAGGCCCCGCACGCCTGCGTTTTGGCGTTTAGCTTGTCCGCACTGCTATGCATTCCGAGCGAAATTCTTGCCGCACCGGATTCGCCCGGTCAAAGAGCCGGCGAAGTTTCCCGGGTGATTCCGGCAGTAAGTATCGCGCGCGGAGCAAAAACGATCTCTGCATCCGCAAAAACTGTCGTGGATTGGCTGGATGTGGTGAACACGCAGGCCAGCGCACGAGCGCGAGTCGCGCTGGATGACGGATCGGTGTTGAACGTCGGATCGGATTCATCCATCAAGGTGCTAAAGCACGACGGCGGAGCGCAGCAAACCGAATTGGAACTGACCTACGGAAAAATTCGCTCACAAGCGCAAAAAATCACCAAGCCCGACGGAAAATTCGAAGTGCGCACGCCCGCGGGAGTAGCCGGGGTCGTGGGCACGGACTTTTTCACAGGATTCGATAATTCAACCGGAACGATGAACGTGATCGTATTCGAAGGAATCGTCAAAGTTTGCAACCTTGCAGGCGTGTGTGTGATCGTGAAAGCCGGACAGATGACGAGCGTGCGCTCGAATGACAGCACGGGACCGCTGGCACCGACGCAAGCGACGCTCGATGTGCTGGTGGACGCCGGGACGACAACGGATGTGGGCGGAAAGGTCGGCGTTCAAAATGTCGGCCATCACATTGGCAAAGGCACGGCGATCACGCTGGGAATTCTTGCCGTGATTCCGGCGATCCTGATTCCGGTCGTGGCGACGCATGGGAACAGCAGCGCCCCGCCCAACACTACATGTAAGCCCAACAGCCAATCTTGCGGCTGAGAGAGTCTAGCCGTTTTAAGCAAAAACTGGCGATTGAGATCCTTCGGCTTCGGCGCGAAAGCGCCGAAGCTCAAAATCACAATTTACGAATTTAGGACTCGGGTTAATTTCGGTAGGTACGGACTCACGGATAGGCGTTCTGCGGAAGGGCGAAGGCCACGTAGACGCCGCCGGACGGGGACTTGAGGTCTTTTCCGCTGCCAGCGGCAATCACAACATATTGACGGCCATTCACGGCGTAAGTGGCTGGCGTGGCATTTCCCGCAAAAGGCAAAGCCGTCTCCCAGAGCAAAGTCCCATTTGAAATATCGTAGGCGCGGAATTTTTTGTCGTAGTTGGTTGCGCCAATGAAGAGAAGACCACCCGCAGTGACGATTGGCCCGCCGTAGTTTTCCGTACCGGTGTTGCGCATTCCCGCCGCGGCTAGTTCCGGATACTCGCCGAATGGAATTTTCCAGAGGTATTCGCCAGTGTTGAGATTGATGGCGTTTAACGTTCCCCAGGGAGGAAGAACGGCGGGATAACCGTCCGGATCGAGAAAGCGATTGTAGCCGGTGAGGTGGTATTTCATTGCGGGTGGCGGCGGACCTGGGCCTGAAACCTCTTTTTGAGGGATGACCGCGGAGCGGTCAATCCTCTGACCATTCGCGAGAAAATCGGCGATGGCGTTGGTTTGTTGCGAAGTTAAATTGGGAAATCCGGGCATGCGGCCCTTGCCGTTGCGAATGGTGGAAACAATTTGCGCGAAATTGAGTCGCGCGCCGATGCCAATCAGCGAGGGAAACGCCGGCGGCGATCCGGCAAGCTTGTCGCCGTGGCAAACGCTGCACTGGCTGACGTAGAGGGCGCGAGAGCCCGTTTCGTTTCCGCTGGCCGCGAGAGCGCCGGTCCAGGCAATGTCATTCGAATTGACGTAAATGATCGAGGTGCTGGGGTCAAGCGCCGAGCCGCCCCACTCCGCGCCTCCATCGAATCCCGGGAAGACAACGGTTTCCGTGCCGACGGAGAGCGGAATGAACTGACCATCGCTGTGAAATTTTTTGAAATTGTCGAGAGCCCAGCGATGAGCCTCGGGCGTGCGGTGAGTGAGCAGGTCTTCCGTGAGGCGCTGGCGCGCAAACGGAACGGGTGCGGCGGGTAGCGGCTGTTCTCTGGCGGTCACTTCGCCGGGCACGTTGCTCGCAGGATATGGATGATTTTCGATCGGGAAAAGAGGCTCACCCGTGAGGCGGTTGAACAGGTAGATGAATCCCTGCTTCGAGGGCTGTGCAACCGCGTCAACAGGATGGCCGCTGCGTTGGACGGTGAGCAACACCGGCGGCGAAGGAAAATCGCGGTCCCAAATGTCGTGGTGAACTCCTTGAAAATGCCAGAGGCGCTTGCCGGTGCGCGCATCGATGGCGATAAGGCAATCGGCAAACAGGTTGTCGCCAACGCGGTCCGCGCCATAAAAATCGAATGCGGGCGAACCCGTGGGGACGTAGACGATGCCACGGGCGGCGTCGAGCGACATCCCGGTCCAGTTGTTGGCGGCGCCGCTAGTTTTCCACGCGTCCGTAGGCCAGGTGTCGTAACCAAATTCGCCGGGCAGCGGGATGGTATGAAAGGTCCAGCGAAGTTTTCCGGTGCGCACGTCGAAAGCGCGAATGTTGCCCGGCGGAGCGGGCAGCGTCTCAGGATTGCGCCCGCCGACAATGATCGAATCTTCAAAGACAAGTCCTGCGCTGGTGAGATAGATCGAGTTAGCGCCGGCGGGTTCGCGGTCGAGGTTTTCGCGAAGATCAATGCGGCCCGCATCGCCGAAGTCAGGAATTGGCTTGCCGGTGGCCGCGTCGAGCGAATAAAGATAATTCATCACGCCGACGAGAATGCGTGCACTTGCGCCGGAACTCCAATAAGCGAGGCCGCGATCAGGCTGAGTGCCTTTAATGCCTGAGTCAAATTTCCATCGCAGTTTTCCTGAGGCGGCGTCGAGCGCAAAAATTTTTTGTGTGGGAGTGATGCCATAGAGAACGCCGTTAACGATGAGCGGGTTGCTTTGCAGACCGCCTTCTTCGCAAGTGTCGAAGGTCCAGGCAACCTGAAGTTTGCCGACATTGCTGCGGTTTATCTGAGCGAGGGGCGAGTAGTGATTGTTTTCGGCGCTGCCTCCGTAACGAGGCCAGTCCTGGAAAATTTGGGAGGAGGAGGAATTTGGCGGCGCATTTTCTTGCGCTGTCGAGGTGAAAGGTACCAGCAGGGCGAGCTGAAGCAGCAAAAGGCAAACGGCCCTGGCCATGCGATCAGGATCGCTCAAATTTCCTCCTGGCCCGAGAAGAGGTTGCTGCGTTTGCCGCGTCGAACCGGAAGGAGTGTAACCCAAGGTGATACGCGGCACGGAATGAGATTCCACAGGATACTCTCCTTTCAATGAGAAACGGGCGCGCTCGCCACCGCGCACAGACTGAAGCCTGAGCCATCGGGTGCAACGAAATGGGGCGAAACGCCGTCGAAGTAGTGTTGGCCGGGAAGGGCCCGCGTTGTATGCCTGCCGAAGAGTGACGTACACTGGCTTTTTAGCCTGGTGCATCCAGTCGAACTTAGTTCAGGGTTTGTAAACACAAACCCTGAAACCCGTTATGAGGAGCTGCTTTGCTTAAATTGAATCGTTTTTCCGCCGCTTTGCTGCTGCCGGTACTCGTTATGGCGCTTGCGGCAACTTTTCATCCGGCTGCGACACTGGCCGGACCGCCGGACACACCGGCCGTTGGGAAAGCGTCGCCACTGATTACAGCGATGCAGACGGAGCTCGATCGTTCGTTCAAGGTGCTCGGGGGACAGGAACCGCCGGCGTACTTCATCGGCTACACCATCACGAACACGCAGAGAGCGGAGGTTTCCGGTTCGAATGGCGCGTTGCTATCGAGCAGCGAAGCGCGGAACCGCTGGTTGCAGGTGTCGGTTCGAACGGGAACCTACACGCTGGATAACACGCACAAAGTAGGCGAGCGGCAAATGCCAAGCGGCGGGCCGGGAACGGCAATTCCCGTAGACAACGATGAGGAAATCGTGAGACGCGCGATTTGGCTGGAGACGGACGATCAGTATCGCGCTGCCGCGGAATCTTTGATCAAGATTCGCTCCAGCAAGGAAGTAAAAGCCGACACTTTGGAAGGGCGTGCTCCGGATTTTTCGCATGAGCAGCCGCACAAGTCGATTGAGCCGGAGGCATCGTTCACGCTGGACCGGAAACCTTGGGAAGAAAAAGTCCGCGCGTACACAAAAGCATTCCGCGAATCTCCGGACATTCTGAATTCGATCGTGACGTTCTCCGCGCTTGCGCAGAATGCGTACCTGGTGAACACGGAAGGGACACAACTGCAGCACGGGCAGACTCGGTATCGGCTGGAACTATTCATCCAGGGTAAAGCTACCGACGGGATGAACATCGAGCGCTACTACAATTTTGACTGGGTCGATCCGAAGGACGCTCCGAGCGACAAAGACGTGGCTGCAGCGAGCGCAACTTTGCGCAAGGAAATGGAAGGGCTCGTAAAGGCGCCACTGAATGAACCAAGCGTGGGACCCGCGCTGTTGACAGGACGAGCGGCTGCGGTTTTCTTCCACGAAGTGTTCGGGCACCGCGCGGAGGGGCATCGGCAAAAAGATATTTCGGAGGGACAGACGTTCGCAAAGAAAGTGGGCGAGCCGATCCTGCCCGATTTTCTGAGCATTGTGGACGATCCAACGCTCAGGAGACTGGGACAGGAAGATTTGCTCGGGTATTACCGGTTCGATGATGAAGGCGTATCGTCGCACGAAGTGGTGCTGGTGGATCACGGAGTGCTGAAGAATTTTGAAATGTCGCGGTCGCCGCTGGCGGATTTTCCTCACTCGAACGGGCACGGGCGCCGGCAACTGGGCGCAACGCCGGTTTCGCGACAGGGTAATTTGATCGTGAAGAGCAATAAGACGGTGACGAACGCGCAGCTGCGCGCGAAATTGATCGAACTCATCAAGACGCAGAATAAGCCTTATGGCCTGCTGATTGACGACATCGCCGGAGGCTTCACGTTCACCGGACGCGGGCAGCCGCAGGCTTTTCAGGTGCAGCCGCTGGTAGTTTACAAAGTGTTTGCGGATGGAAGGCCGGACGAATTGGTGCGAGGAGTGGACATTGTGGGAACGCCACTGGCGGCGTTGACAAAGATTGT
>Ga0137403_10008057_pt1 | contig 11805 bp, 14 predicted proteins | sample CZOMad2_1_16fung_FD_122057 | JGI IMG/M metagenome (GOLD analysis project Ga0137403, IMG submission 122057) | Vadose zone soil fungal communities from Angelo Coast Range Reserve, California, USA - CZOMad2_1_16fungal (Hybrid Assembly) | ecosystem: Environmental > Terrestrial > Soil > Vadose zone...
TCGGCCATGACGCTCGGATTGGACTACGGCGCGGGCCGGCCGTCCGGCGCGGCCATCCGCGCGGCGGGCTACAACTTCGTCGTCCGCTACCTGGACAACGGGCTGGGCGGCGGCCGGGCCAACCTGACCGCGGCCGAGGCGGCCGACCTGCGCGGGGCCGGCGTCGACGTGGCGCTGGTCTGGGAGCGCAAGCTGCTGTCCGGGCCGGACCGGGCCACCCAGGGCCGCGCGGCCGGGGCGGCCGACGCGGGGGCCGCGGTGGCTCAGGCGCGCGCCTGCGGCCTGGACGGCTGGCCGATCTACTTCGCCATCGACTTCGACATGCCCGACTACGCGCCGGCGGCCACCAGCCCGCTGGCCAAGCTGGGCCCCGTGGGCGACTACTTCGGCGGCATCCGCGCGGCGCTGCCGCTGGAGCGCGTCGGCGTCTACGGGAGCTTCTACGCCGTCGGCCGGGTGCGCGCGGCCGGGCTGGCCCAGTGGACCTGGCAGACGATGGCGTGGTCGGGCGGCCAGGTCGACACCGCCATCCACCTGCTCCAGCGCCTCGGAACCGTGAAGGTCGGCGGCGTCGACTGCGACGTCAATGAGGCCAAGCAGGCCAACTTCGGACAGAACGTGGAGAGTGACATGGCACTGACCAACGACGATGTGGGCTTGCTGCTGCGGTACAACATCCTGCGGCCCGGGGGCGACCCCGCCAAGCCGGGCGACTACGTGAACATCGGCTCGGCGCTCATCGCGGCGTTCGACACCGCGGCCGAGAACGCCGCGCTGAAGGCCCAGATCGCCGCGCTGACCGTCGCCAGCGGCGGGCCCGTGCCGCTGTCCATCAGCCTGTCCGGCACTTTCACCGGCACGGCCACACCCCCGGGAGCATGATCATGAAGAGTGACCTCGTCAACCGGATCGGCGCGACGCTGATTCAGATCCTGCTCGCGCTGGGCACCGTGAGCTACGCGCCGGTGGCGCTGCCCGGGTTGCCCGAGTGGGTGGCCGTGCTCGCGGGCATCGCTGTTGGCCTCATTGGTGTGGTGGTGCACGTGGCCGGTGTCCAGTCCAGTGTCACCAAGGCGCTGGCGCAGGGCACCGCCGTGGTGAGCCAGGCGGCCACCGTGGTCACGGCCGTGAGCGCCGAGGCGGCCAAGCAGTTCGATCAGAAGGTCTGATGCCCACCGCAGTCACCATGGTGACGGTGCGCGCCGAGGTGCGCGACCCGGTCACCAGCGCCGGCGCCCAGGGTGTGGTGCGGTTCCGGCTGCCCTACGCACTGCGCGACGCCACCGATCACATCCTGTTCGGCAACACCCGGCCGATCACAGCGGTGCTGGTCGACGGCATCGCTGTGTTCGAGGCTCCCGCCAATGACTCGGCCGGGGTGAGCCCGCAGGGGTTCGCTTACACGATCGAGATCGACACCGACGTAATGACGTCTGAGTTCTTCGCGCTACTGCCGAGCATCCCGGACGACGTGCACCTGTCCGATCTCGTGCCGGTGCTGATCCCGCCGCCGGTGGGTGTGCCCGGCGGGGGCATCGTCGGCATCAGCTCTCCGGACGCATCGATCACCGTGGGCGGGACCAGCACGTCCAAGACTGTGATCGTGGCGGCCAGCGTGCAGTCCGCGATCAGCACAGCGCAGTCGACCGCCACCGCCGCCGGCGGCGCGGCGGCCGCGGCGCAGTCCACGGCTACCAGCGCTGCCGGTGTGGCGGCCGCTGCCTACGTCAAGCCCGGTTCGGGCATACCGTCCACCGACCTCACCTCGGGTGTGCAGAACTCACTGGGGTTGGCGGGCACCGCCTACCAGAAGCCGGGCCCCGGCGTCCCCAAGGCCGATCTGGCGGCCGCGGTGCAGACGTCGCTGGGATTGGCCGACACCGCGCTCCAGAGCGCACCCGTTCAGTCGGACCGCTACCTCACGCCGCTGGGCGCGCACTCGGCCAACCTGCCGTTCTTCTCGGTCAACGCCAAGAGCACGATCAACAATGAGGCGTGGTTCGGCAAAGTCATCGTGCGGGCCGGCTCACCGCTGGCCAGCGCGATCGCGGTGCGGTCCTCGGCGGCAGCCACCCACAACACGACTGGGCTGAACGGATTCGCCATATGGGACGCCGCCGCGGCGAACCTGCTGTGGCAGAGCGCCTCGGACGACGCGATGTGGGAGACCGTCGGCAAGGTGACCAAGCCGATCACCGGCATTGCCACGCCGTCGGTGGACACCGCATTCTGGGTGGCGGTGTCGTGCCGCGGTTACAGCGTGGCGCCCGAGTTCGGGTTCGTGAATCTGGCGTCCACCGCGGTCTTCGGCGACTTCTACGGGCGGTACAAGGGCGGCGGCTACACCGCCTGGCCCGCGTCGTTCAACCCGCTGACCGACCTGTCCAGCGGCGGCAGCTTCGTTCTGCCGGTGATGATCGGGTGACGCAGAGCCCCGGCCGCTCTGTGGACGGCCGGGGCTTTGTCACACCGCGGGCATCGGCGCGTGCTTGACCTCATGCCAGGTGTCCGGGTGGCTTTCGGACTCGCACAGCGCCCGCAGGCAGAACGGCGACCCGTGCTCGGACATCCACACCGACGGCATCGGTTTACCCTCTACCAGATCGGCGGCGGCGTATTCGGTGATGCGCGCCTCCCGGATGTCCGAGTAACAGTGCTGGCATTTCATATCGCCACCGGCTTCCGTCGGGTCACCTTGCCCACATCGATGTTGTACCCGCGCTTGACCAGGACCCCCGCCGCCTTGGCCACGATGTCCCGCTCCCGCAGCTGGCTGCGGATCTCCGACTCGGACAGCCCACCCCAGGTGCCGTCGGAGATGCGGTTGTCCAGCGCGTACGCGCGGCACAGCGCCATCACGGGGCACAGCGAGCACAGCCGCTTGGCCTTCTTGGTGTCCGCGGTGTTGGCGGGCTGGAACCACCACTCCGGATCGTGGTCCAGTTCCAGGCATTCGGCGTCGTTTGTCCAGTCCGGCGGCTGCCAGCTGGTCTCCACGGCCGGGGACTGCTCGGGTCGGTCCGCCATCCGCGCGGTTCTGCGGCTGCGTTGGATGTCGCTGGTGTGTGTTCTCATGATCCACTCTCCAGGTGGCTTATCCGGACCCAGGTCGGGCCCTACTTCTGAGTAACGCTCTGCTTGGGGTAACTTACCGACAACGGATCGGGCCACTGAAGATCCATCCGCGCGGCGAACAGGGCGTGCCGCTGGGCGTCGCGAGCATGGCCCATCCCGCGGGTCTGCTCCAGGATGCCAGCCGCGGCCAGCCGCCGGTCGGTGGCCCATTTCTTAACCTGCGACGCGGAGCGGGTGGAGATGCGGCATCCTCCGTTCGATTTCCCGACGGACTCCAGCCACCCGTTGATCCGCCGAGCGTGCTCACTTCCCTGGTGCGTCCGGCTGCGAGCAGCACGTCCCCGCACCACGAACGCTTCGGTGGCGATCAGCAACGCGCCATCCGCCACGCCTGTCACGACGGTGCCGCCGCCGAACAGCGCGGGCTGCGTTTCGGCGTCGAGTTGCCCTGTGGCCAACAAGTCGGTGACCACCACGCCAAGCCGATCGGGGAAAACGCCGGCCGCGATCTGCTCCACATGCAGACACTGATACCGGTCATCAACTAACGCCAGCACGGCCAGCCCCGTGGTGCTGCCGGGGTCCACTCCGATGATGATCACTCGATCCCCATTGATCTGAGCGCCGTACGAAGGCGGGACACACTGACGGTGGCACGGTCGTCGCCGTTGGGTCCGACGGCCACAGAGTCGACCGCGTCCAGAATCGACTCCAGCGAGAACAGATCACGGTCTTCCGCCGCCTCGTCGATAACGTCGTCCAGCAGGTCGCCGAGCTGGACGTGGCGGTCCATGTCGTCGGTGATCCACTGCTTGGCGTCGCGCTCCAGCCGCTCCAGGGTAGTCATTTCGCACCTCCCAAAACCTCGGTCATGATCCGCGGGTCTTCCAGCAGCTCGGCCAGCGCGCCCGCCTTCTCCCGCAACACCGAGCGGACTCGGCTGTCCACGGTGTCCTTGGCCACGATGTCGATGACCTCGATCGACTCATGGATCTCCGACCCGATGCGGTGGCAGCGGTCCTCGGCCTGGCTGGCCTCCACGTAGGACCAGGGCCGTTGGAGGAACACCACCACGCTGGCCCTGGTGAGCGTGAGCCCCACCCCGCCAGCCTGCGTGGTCAGCAGCACCACGTCCCGCTCACCGGCCTGGAACGCGTCCACCTCGGCGGTGCGCTCGGCCGCCGACTGGCCGCCGACCACTGTGGCGCACCGGTAGCCTGCCTTGCCGACCAGCTCGTGCGCCACGTCGATGAGCTGTCGGCTCGGCGCGAACACCGCCACCTGCTGTCCGGGCCGCTCATCCAGAATGGCTACCAGCTCATCGGCCTTCCAGCTCGGCGCCCGCAGCTTGACCTTGGTGACCGGCTCCTCGGCGGGTTCGCCCGTCTTGGGATTGATGATCGGCAGCTTGGTTTCCGGATCCAGCATCGGCACCATCTCAATCCAGGTGTCGGCTGCCGCGCCAGCCAGTTGGCACAGCCGCAGCAGCTGGGTCAACGCGCCCATCACCGACAGCTCCTCACCGCTGTCGGGCAGCTGGGCCAGCATGTCGGTTTCCATCTGGTCATACGCCTTGCGCCACTCGGCCGGCAGCTCGACCTCTCGCACCGAGTACACCTTGGGCGGGAGCTGGCTCAGCACGTCCGCCTTGGCCAGCCGGCGGTACTGCCCCGCCAGCACCTGCCGGAACTCGGGCTCGCGAAACTCGTTCAGCCCGAGCACCACGTCTTCGTAGTCCCCACGGGCGGTGGCCACATAGCGCTCGGTGTATCGCTCCCCGCTCGGGAACGCCGCCGGCTCCACGGTGGCCAGCGCGGGCCACAGATCCCGAACGGTGTGGGTGATGGGCGTGCCGGACAGCAGGAACGCGGACGGGGCGTGCGCGCCGATGCGCCGCACCGCGAGGCTCTGGGCGGTGTCCTTGTTCTTGATCGCATGGCACTCGTCCACGATCACGCAGGCGGGCTGCATGTTCCACAGCGCGCCGCCCGGCGTCGATCCGCCGTTGGAGTAGCGGTGCGGGGCCGCAGCGTCGCGATAGGTCATGCTGTACGCGGTCACGTAGACGTCCGCGGTGCCGAGCAGCCGGGCGCGCTGCTTGGGCGTGCCCCGCCAGGCGATCGCCCGTAGGTTCGTCCAGGTGTGCACGGCCCGCACCCATGAGTCCTGGACCGAGTTGGGCGCCACGATCAGCACCGGCCCCGCCAGCGGCAGCGCGCCGAGCGCCCGCATCCACAGCACCGCGAGCAGCGCGGTCAGTGTCTTGCCGGTGCCGGGGTCGTCGAACAGGAAGCCGCGCCCGGTGCCCGCCAGCATCCACGCGCCGTCCCACTGGTAGGCATAGGGCTCGGGCGCGTCGGCCGGCATGTGCGCCCGGACCGCCTCGATCTCGCGGTCGGTCCAGGGCGTGCGCAACCGGGCCTGGACCTGCCTGAGAAGCCACGCCTGGAGCCGGGAGCCGGGATGCCACACGTTCGGGTACTGGGCCGCCAGCTGGACGCACAGCGCCCAGGAAAGCGGCACCTTCAACGCCCCGAGCGGATTGGCGTCCGGATTGCCGGCCGAGCGGAGCGCGGGGGTGAGCAGCGCCAGGCTTTGCGCGATCTGCTCCACCTGCGGGCCGGTGGCGAACAGCACGACGGTCCGATCGTCGTCGGCGATCTCGCCGTGCAGGATGTTCATCGCTTTCTCCGCCGGATGACGGCTGTGAGCGGGCCTATGTCGATGTACAGCACGGACTGCGTGCGGAGCACGCCCCAGTGCCGCCAGCATCGCGGGTCCCATTCGAACCTCACCGGCCGATACCCCCGTTCGTGTCTCGCCACAGCCAGCCTGCGGTGAACGTCATCATCAGGCAGGTGAGCCCAGCCAGGATGGTGATCATCAGTCCATCACCAACGTCGCGAACACGGCCACGCCGACAGACACGAACATCACGACAAGCCCGAAAGCGATCATGGCCTCTCCTCTCCAGGGTGAGAAGCGGCCCTGCGCCCGGTGACAGCGTCACGGACACAGGGCCGCTGGTCTGTCCGTCAGGCCTGCGGCTGCCCGATCTGAGCCAGCAGCGTGGCGTACGCCGCCTGCTGCTCCGGGGACATCTGCGGCGGCGCGGGCGGCATGCCGGCGGCCGGGATCGGCGCCGCGGGGGGACGGACGTCCTGTGCGAGCGGAGCCACCGGCGTGGCCTGCGCCGGGGCCGGCGCCGGTGGAACGTTGACCATCGGCTGGAGCGGGGCCAGCTGCGCAGGTGCGGCTGTCGGCTGCGGGATCTGCGCGGGGGCGATCGGCGCGGCCGATGTGGCAGGCGCGTCGGCCGGCCGCTCATAGGTGATGTCGATGTCCTTGCGCGGGCTGAACCCGGCGCCGGTCGGCACGTCTGCGGCGTAACGCAGCCGCATCCGGCATCCCGCCTCGGGCGGGCCGGCGGGAGCGCCGGCGGCGGCCATGGCGGCGGCCAGCTTCTCGCGGGTCGCCCCCTTGACGTAAAACGTGGCCGTGGAGCCGATCGACTCGGGCACGTTGCTGTTGAGCACGTGCACCGGCACGAGCATCTGGAACTTGGGCCGCCCGTCGCGGAAGGTCTGGGCGTTGCCCCGGGTGTCCGTCTGCTGCTGCACGTCTGCCTTGGTGATCGGCCGCGTGGTCTCCACGTAGTGCTCAGTGCCCAGGATCTTGAACGGCAGCCCCGAGCCGCCGCCGACGGTGGGCTGGTCGTAGAAGTCGTCCAGGGTGCCCTGCGCCAGCGGGGCCTGCGGCTGCGCCGGCGGGGGGACCTGGCCGTACTGCTGCGGCGGGTAGCCGGGAGCGACGGGCAGCGGCTGCATCGGCTGGTTGTACTGGGGGTAGCCCTGCATGGGAGCCGGCTGGACCGGCTGGTTGTACTGGGGATTGTACGGCTGCGTCATGATCGCGCTTCTCGATTCTGCTGATGATGTGGGGACTGCGCCCCGGCAAGACACGGTCGATGAAATGCCGGGGCGCATCCTGTGGCAGTCGGCCGGGTGAGCGACCCTCCGGGGCATGTCCTGGTCTCCCAGCGCCTCCCGTGCCCGGTTCCTGGCCCACTGCCGCGGTGTGAACCCACGTTCGATCCTTAGTCCGAGACTTGCACTCGCGTTGGTCGCCTCGTGCGCCGGGGCTGTCGCCCTGTCCGGCTGGCTGCTGTGGTCCGAACGTGGGTTCGATCTCCGTTCGACCTTGATCAGGACTCGCACCCGCATCGGTCGCTCTGGGCTTGCCCGGTGGTGCTGGGCGCCGGTCGCTCTCCAGTCCGAACAAGTGCCACACTACACGGATTGCAACGAAATGCAACTTCTACTTTCGGGGCCCTCTGCGCTTGGCCAAACCACCGCCGACCGACGCTCGGCTGTCCTTGGACTTGCCGCTGCCGGTGCGCGTCGGCTTCTCCACGATGGGGTCGCAGTGCGCGCAACCGCGGATGTTGCACTGGCCGTCGCCCATCGACGCGTGGCCGTTGGGGCACTGGCTCAGATCCGCCATCACGCCACCGTCCCCGGGCAGCCAGGGCCGCCATCGTGGCCGGACTGCGGCCGGTAGAACGGGCAGAAGTAGCACTCGTCCGAGCTGGGCGAGCGGGGCACCTGGGCCAGCGTCAGGTGACCGGTGAGCACTTCGGCCGCCTGCCGCTTGCGCCGTGCGGTCTCGGCAAAAGTGTCGGCCAGCTCGATGTAGGCGTCGCCGTCGAATGGGGCCTCCCACACGTACAGACTGTCCAGGGTGCTGCCGGTGCGCGGGTAAGCGATGATGCCCACCCGTTCCACCGGCAACCCCTGACGCAGAAAGCCGAGGCCGTAGAGCAGCAGCTGCCGCCGGTATTTGCGCGGCACCCTGCCCGAGCGGACCTTGTCCAGGCTGGTCTGCCCAAGGCACTTGTGGTCCAGCACGGCCCGCCCATGCGCGTCGTACAGGTCCCCGGTGCCGGAGTGCTCCGGATGCGGGGTCACCCGGCGCTCGGCGTACCAGCGCTGTTGGTCGGTGAGCTGGTTGTCCGCCTCGAAGGCGTCGGCCAGCCACGCGTGCACCGCAGTGCCGACCACCGAGGGCCAGGGGTCGGCCACGTGGTTGGTGCGGGGCTCGCTGACCAGCTTGCCCACCACCTGTCGGTCGCACTCCACCCCGAGCTCACTCGGTCCAAGGTGCACCTGGAGCGAGCGCGGCGCCCGGTTGGACGCCCGGATGACCACGTCCTTGACGGTGCGCGCCATCCGAGCAGCCCACTCGGTGTTGCCTGACACCGACCGCACGGGCGCGTCACCCATGAAATCGGTCGGACTCGGACCGATCACCAGCTGTGCCCGTTCTCGGCCACGTGCTGTTGACTGTGGGCCACGGGCCGTACGCACTGCTGCCAGTCGGCGCCGCCCTTGCGCGGGCACCGCGCCGCCTCGGCGGCCAGCGCTCCGGTGGTGACCGTCGTCGGCTCAAATGCCACCGCAAGACGCTCCACGGCAACCGCGATCCGGTCCAGCCGCTCACACAACTCGTATCGGTCGTTGCTGTTCACTACCACTGCTCCGATCCGCGGCCGGTGTGGTGCGCGCCATGGTGATGGATCGGCTGGACGCACCGAACGCCGTCAAGAAGAGCCGAGCAACGCCGGGCGAAGTTATTGCCCACATCGGCGCTGAGATCGCTGATCATCCCGCGGAGTTCGGCCACCGGGTCGGCCTCGTCCCTGTCCGCCTCATTGAGCAACGACTGGTTGTCCCGCAACGACGCCTCGGCCTTGTCGGCGCGGCGGGCCCACTCGTTCCGCTCGGTGCGCTGTTGCTTCACCCGCTGGAGCAGGTTGTCCCACGTTTGGCCGCTGATGTCGACGTCCAGAGCCTTACCCAACTCGCGGAACCGAGCAGACGACCGGACGTTCAGGGCGCCGATCGCCTCACCCTGACGCTTGTTCTCGTGCTGGAGACTGCGGAGCGCCTCCCGCGCGTTGTCCCGCTGCCGCGTGGTGTCCGCCAGTAGTCGTTCCAATCTGGAGCGATCCCACTTCGCCGTTGCCGATCGCGCTTTCAATTGTTCGATCTCTGCCAGCGCCAGACTGTCCGGCCACTTCGGCTCGGCGCACAGGTGGGCGAGGTGCTGGGCGGTCTCGGAATCTACGGCGACCGCAGCCAGCTTGTTGCCCATGTGGCCCGGCTCATTGTCATTGTGCATGAACAGCTGGCTGCCGTTCCAGGACACGGTGACCTCGGTGTAGGGCGGCGTCGACATCGGCTTGGCGAACGGGTTCGCTGTCGCGAAATACTCCAGCCCCTGGGTCATAGCCTCGGCCGGTGAAACCTTGTCGACCGGTGAAGCCTTGTCGGCCGGTGAAACCTTGTCGACCGGTGAAGCCTTGTCGGCTGGCACGGCCACCCAGTCGGTGCCCCCGTTGGGCGTCTCGAACCGGTGGCTGTGCACAGGCACGTCGACGTCGCCGCGGCGGATCTCCGCGGTGGCGGGAGGCGACCAGCCGTAGACGCACTGCCGGTCGTCGCCGTCGACGAACGAGCAGCGAATCGTCCCCTCCAGCTCCCGCCTCGGGTCGCTCCAGTAGCTGTTCGGCATGGTCATCGCTTCCGCTTCAGGGTCCAGGCGCCGGTCGGCTTGGTCAGGCTGGCGTACTGCTCGGGGGTCAACGCCGCGCGCATGGCCTTGGTGTCCACTCGGTGGCTCACCACGTACTGGAGCATCAGCGAGTGCTCCAGGCTGCCCGACACGATCGTGACATCGGTGCAGCCGGGCAACGCCGCCGAGGTCTCGGCCTTGATGCCGTCGGTGATCGCCCTGAGAGTCGAGGCCGCGCTGTCGACGGCCAGCTTGGCGGCGTCGTAGGCGGCCACCAGCTGGGCCAGTCGCGGGTGACGCTCGGCGTCGCCGTTGTCCAGCCGGATGACGTGGTGCGGCGGAGTCGTCCCCTCGGTCACCGGCCATTCCGCGCTGCGGTTGAGCGCGGCGCCCGCGCTCCAGTTCGGGTCGTCCGGAGCGCTGAAGTTCGGCGCGTGGAACTGGGTCATGTGCTCTCCAGGTGAGTGGTCGTGAGGCCACGCTACGCGCCCATTGCAGTGTTTTGCAACACCGTGTGCGAGACTCGCTCCGTGGGCGCTCACCCGGTGTAGTGTCCGAGACCCCACATGCCAGAAAGCCGGCGGCCCAAGGGGAACCACCGGCTTTCCGATCACCTGGAGAGTGATGTACCCGCCCCCGATCGATCCTCGAAAGGCGACCAGTGACCGAGCAGACACAAAGTAGCATGCCCACACCGGAGGATGAGTCTGCCCAGGGCGCTCTTGACAGCGCCCTGTTCTCCCCCGCGCACGTGAGGCTGCTCAGCAAGGCGGGCATCACGCCTGAGTTCGCGCACGGCCTCGGCGTCCGGTCGGCCACATCTCCGGCCGATCTGCCGGCCGACACGCCCGACCGGTGGCGTCACCAGCTGCCAGGCCTGCTCTTCCCCTGGCGGGACGACACCGGCCACGTGGAGTGGCAGCTGCGGCCCGACGAGCCCCGCTCGTTCGAGTGGGAGGCCGATCCGCCCAAGTATTTGTTCCGCAGTGGCGACGAGGGGTTCCGCTCAGTGCAGTGGTCCCTGCGGGCGCCCGCCGGCGACGGCCCGGTGCTGTTCGTGGAAGGCACCAAGCAGTCCATCGTGGCGGCGCAGCACGCGCCGGGGGGCATGGGCGTCATCGGCCTGATCGGCTGCTGGGGCGGCAGCGAGCGGGGCATGCCCGGCCGCGGGCTCTCGGCGGCCCGCGGGCGCGACGTGGTGGTCTGCCTGGACGCCGACTACGCCAGCAACCCCAACGTGTGGGACGCCGGTGTCCGGCTCCAGCTGGCGCTGCGGGCCGAGGGGGCCGCAGACGTCCGGTTTCTGCGGCTGCCCGCGTCCGGCACCACCGGCCTGGACGACGTGCTCGGCGCTCGCGTCGACGGCGACCGCCGCGCCTACCTCGGCCGGTTGATCGAGGCGGCGGCGCCCGAGACCTTCGCGGACTACCGCCGGCCCAAGATGAAGGTCAACGCCATGGGCGACTGGCCGAGCAGCACGTTGGCCGCCGCCTGCGTGCGGAAGCCGTCCAGCGGGTCGAACATACACACGTACTTGGAGTTTTTGCTTACCTCGTCGTCGAAGGCGATGTATTCATCCAGTTCCTCACTGGCGATGCCCGCACAGCTGATGCCGTGTTGCAGCACGCCCATAAACTGGTTGTTGGCATATATGTCGAGCTTCTTCACATCCTCTCCCTGCACATTCACGGCGCCGGCATCTCCGAGAATATCTACCAGCCCGGCTTTGTTTACTTCCACATTCACACGCTTGGCCGCTAATCCCATGTCGCGCAGCAGGCCGCTCAGTTCGCCGGTAGCATGGGGAAATTCTCTTAGCTGCTGGATGGTAAATTCATCGAGCGTTAATACCTTCCTGTTGACAAGACTCATAAAGCGGGTTTTACGGTTGTATAAAGGCCGTAAAAGTAAGTGAATAAATATAATATGAGAATGTGAAAATAGCGTATTATTTACACCTTTTAGTTCTTCAGTTCGCCTGCCTTTGTCATTTTAAGCGGGTCGGATACATCAAAGAAAGCCACACCGGCGTCAATATAGGCAATCAGCACATTACCATAGGGAATGACATCATAATAGGCCTGGTCCTTCAGCACTTGTTCCTTTGCAGGATGGTAAGGGTCGGTCAAATCAAACACCGTGAGCCCGTTGCTGCCT
>Ga0137403_10008058_pt1 | contig 11804 bp, 14 predicted proteins | sample CZOMad2_1_16fung_FD_122057 | JGI IMG/M metagenome (GOLD analysis project Ga0137403, IMG submission 122057) | Vadose zone soil fungal communities from Angelo Coast Range Reserve, California, USA - CZOMad2_1_16fungal (Hybrid Assembly) | ecosystem: Environmental > Terrestrial > Soil > Vadose zone...
CTTTTGGAGCTCCCAACCGCCAGGCAGCGCCGGGAGGGTAGATCCTCCCCAAAATTTCCTGGCGCGCAGGCTCCTAGCGATCGCTCCGCGCAACTCCGGCAGGGCGGCAGCGTAGAAGCCTGAACGGAAACATTTTTCGGAGGTCGCGCATGGATCGACGTACGTTCCTGAAGACGGTCGCCCAGGCCACGGCGGTCGCCACCATGGCCGACACCGCGCGGATCGCCGGGCCGGCCGAGGCGGCGGCGCCCGACCGGCTCACGTTGGCGGCGGTCGGCGACTGCATCCTGACCCGCCGCGTCACGGAGATCCAGGACCCCGACTTCCTCGCCCTCGTCGAGCTGCTCCATGGCGTCGACTGCGCCTGGGGGAACTGCGAGCTGGTGCTGGCCGATCCGGCGAAGGTCTATCCGGCCCCCAAGGGCGGCGACCCGCACGCCATCACCGATCCCTGGGCCGCCGACGAGTTTCGCGCCCTGGGTTTCCGCCTCATGGGCAACGCCAACAACCATTCCATGGACTTCGGCGACCGCGGCCTCGTCTCCACCCTGGAGAACCTCGACCGGGTGGGCATCGCCCATGCCGGCACCGGGGTGGACCTCGCCCAGGCGGCGCGGCCGGGCCTCTACGACTCGCCTTCGGGGCGGGTCTCGGACGTCAACTGCGCCTCGACCTTCCCTCCCTACTTCCCGGCCGGCCCGGCGCACCCCTACGTCCTCGGCCGCCCCGGCCTCAACGCCCTCCACGCCGACTACAGCGTTCAGCTCGACCGCGAGGCCTTCGCGCGGTTGAAGGAGATGAACGCGAAAATGGAGGAGCTTCAGGGGCTGCGCGAGTTCGACGCCCTCGTCGAATCGCCGGAAAAGCCGCAGGAGGATCGCGCCAACTTCGACGAAACCGCGCTCCGGCGGGGCGACCGCCTCGATCTCCTCGTCGAGGGGCGCAAGCCGGACGTCGAGCGGATCACCCAGGCCGTCCGCACGGCGCGGCACGGCTCGCGGGTGGTGATCGCCTCGATCCACGCCCACGAGGCGCGCAAGGCTCTGGAGCAGCCGGACCTCTTCCTCCCGCCCTTCGCCCACGCCTGCATCGACGCCGGGGCCGACCTCTTCCTCGGTACCGGCCCGCACGTCCTGCGCGGCATCGAGATCTACAAGGGAAAGCCGATCTTCTACTCGCTCGGCAACTTCCTCTTCCAGTTCGAGACCACCCGCTCCATCCCCGCCGAGGCCCTGGCCAGCTACGGTCTGGACAGCCGCTCGCTCGACCCCATCGCCTACGCGGAGAAGATCGGCTACCGGAAGCAGAAGCGTTTCTGGCAGAGCGTCGTCCCCCGCCTCACCTGGGAGGGCGACCGCCTGATCGCCATCGACCTCCACCCCATCACCCTCGGCTTCGGCCTCCCCGTCGACCGCCGCGGCACCCCGCACCTCGCCCACGGCGAGGAGGCGACGCAGATCCTTACCGGGCTCGCCGGGCTCTCGAAGACCTACGGGACGACGATCGCGATCGAGGGGGAGGTCGGGCGGGTGCGGCTGGGGTGAAGCCGAGATGCTAGACTGTAGAGGGAGAAGGACATGTACAAGATCAATATGGAAATCGAGCATCTGCCGGAAGGACCGTACCTCGGCACGAGCCCAGACCTTCCTGGGCTGGTGGTCCAGGCCGACAGCGTTCAAGAGGTCCTGCAACTGGCGCCCGACGTAGCTCACGACCTGATTGCCGTAATGGTTGAGACCCACCAGCCCCTGCCGCCGGGGATCGAAACCGTGACCGCTCCGGGCCGTGTACCGGTCCTCGTACCCGCTTGACCTACCGGGAGCTGACCCGCCACCTCCGGCGGCTCGGTTGCGAGCTGAAGCGCCAGAGCAAGGGGAGTCACGAGATCTGGCATAACCCGAGTCAGAATCGGTCGACTGTCGTTCCCCGACATGCAGGCGATCTACCTCCAGGCACCCTTCGCGCAATTCTCAAAGGCTTAGGTATCTCGCTGGACGATCTCACCTCCAGATAGCCCGGGCCGCCCCCATCGGGGATAGGGATATTCATCCGCCCCCGCCCCCCGCGCCGTAGAGGGGGGTATGGAACGGCGCTCCGTCTTCGTCACCGGTGGCACGGGCTACCTGGGCCGGGCGCTCCTGCCGGTGCTCCTCTCCCGCGGACACACGGTGCGGGCGCTGGCGCGGCCGGGCTCGGAGCGGAAGGTCCCGCTGGGGTGCCAGGCGATCGTGGGCGATCCCCTGGAAAGCGCGTCGTTCGCCGGGCAGATCGCTCCCGCCGACACCCTCGTCCACCTGGTGGGGGTCCCCCATCCCTCGCCTGCCAAGGCCGCTCTCTTCGAGAGCGTCGACTTCGCCTCGATCCAGGCCACCGTGGCGGCGGCGAAGAGCGCCGCGGTGCGGCACCTGGTCTATTTGAGCGTGGCCCACCCGGCCCCGGCGATACGGGCCTACTGGGGGGTGCGGGTCCGTGGCGAGGCGCTCATCGCGGCCGCCGGGCTTTCCGCCACCTTCCTCCGCCCGTGGTACGTGCTCGGCCCCGGGCACCGCTGGCCGGTCGTCCTCCTCCCGGTCTACGCCCTCCTCGAACGCCTGCCGCCGACCCGCGAGACGGCCCGCCGGCTCGGCCTGGTCACCCTGGCCCAGATGGTCGAGGCCCTGGTCTGGGCGGTCGAGCATCCGGTGGAAGGAATCCGGGTGGTCGACGTGCCGGCGATCCGGCGGGGTGGGCCGTAGATGGGCGCCGCGGGGTGGTTCTCCACGCGGACCGGAGCTTCTCCTCTCCAGGGCGCCGAACGGATGCTCCAGCTTGGATACGGCTTCAGCGAGGTACCTCGCGAAGCGATCGGTAAGGGCTGCGAAAACCGCGTCGCACCATCTCTGCCAGAAGAGTGTCCGCCTCTTGCAGGTTGAGGACCTGCTGCAAGACAAGGCGATCCAGAACGCCCAGGGAACCAGAGATCTCGAGACCGAGGGAACGGCCGAGCGATCTGGCTTCCCAGTCATCGGTCAGGACGAGGAACCCCCGAAAGACGGACGCCGCGATGCAAGCGGCTTCTCCGGCACCCAGCTCACCGCTGATCTCGGCGGCCCGAGCCTCTTCCCGCTCGGTCAGGTCGAGAATCTTCAGCCAGGACCAGTCGCAGGCAGGAACCAGCCCTCGGCGGACCCCCATCTCCAACTCGTTCCAGACCGGAAGCGGAGCGGCAAGATCCGGATAGACCGACCTCAGGAGGTCGGGCCGCTGGAGCTGGGCAAAGTTGTTCAGGACCGTCGTGTCTGCGATGGACGGCATGCGGGGAACTGGAACTGTTCAGGCATGTCGGCGTGCGACGGCGATTTCGGCCTGCGCGTCCTCGATCGAGCGGGCTCCTCGGCGGAGCGGAATCTCGAGCCGCCGGAAGCTCTCCTCGAGCTCGAAGCGGGAAAGTTGCAACAACTCGGCTGCCTTGCCCAGATTGATCCTCTCGGCGAGGTAGTCGCGGAGCACCTGGGCTTCGCGAAGATCATCGGGGCCGTTGGCGCCTCCGCCGGCGGTACAAAGGGCAAGGGCTCGCAAGAGCCGGTAGTCGAGAACGTCCAGGAGGACGATGCGCTCCTCCCCCTCGCTGGCAACGACGGCGAGCTCCCCCCCCTGCACCCGGTCGAGGATCTCTCGGGTCCTCTGCGATAGGTCGGATGGGGAGATGGTCGTCCGCGTCATGAAGGGCGCCTCCTCATAAGAGTACCTCACACAAGGCGGGTTCCCAACCCGATAGCTGATCTAGAACAAATCTGTACAAGCGAGCCAGATTTTTCCCTGGGAGCGCCGGCGTCCCCGCCGGCCGGGCGGGGGGAAAAGAGCCGGCGAGGACGCCGGCGCTCCCAGGGATACTCCTCGACGATTTGAGGTCTGTGACCCCGCTAGCTCCCTCGCCCGACTCATCCAGAGCGTCTCCTGAGCGTGCTAAGCTTTCTCCGGGAAAGGAGACCGGGGATGTCGCTGCCCGCCGTCGCGCTCCACCATTTTACCCGTGAGGAGTACCAGCGCATGGGCGCCGCGGGGTTGTTCCCCACGCGGACCGAGCTGATCGAGGGAGCCGTCTACGACATGTCGCCCCAGAAGAGCTCGCATGCGGTCGCCGTCAGCCTGGCCGAGGCGGCTCTGCGCTCGGCGTTCGGCGCTGGCGCCTACCTCCGGGTCCAGATGCCGCTCGCCTTGGGCGAGGACTCCGAGCCGGAGCCCGACGTCGCCGTGGTCTCCGGCAGCCCTCGCGACTACCTCGCCAATCACCCGGGGACGGCCCTCCTGGTGGTCGAGGTCGCCGACACCTCGCTGCAGCACGACCGCAACCGCAAGCTCCCGCTCTATGCCCGATGCGGGATTCCTGAAGCCCTGTTGATCGACCTGATCCGGCCGGCCGTCGAATGGCACCGCGACCCCGGTCCGGAGGGATATCGCTTGCGCACCGTGTTCCGCCGCGACGAGACCCTTGCCCTTCTGGCCTGCCCCACGGCCGCTATCGCCGTGGCGGACCTGCTGCCCTGACCGCGCCGGCCTCCCCAACTACATGGAAGCAGCGACTCGCGAGAGGGAGCCTGGCACCCTGTCAGGGACTGCCCAGATCGGTATTCTGAATCAGAATCCAGCCGTTTGGATGCGGTGCCGTAGAGCCCGAGACGCTTCTCCGCGGGCGGCGCTTTCTGGCGGGGTGGTCCGGCAGTTGCAGGCCAGGTCGCAGATTGCAACGCTGAGGGAGACCTCAGCCGACCAGAAAGAGAGGATCACGATGAAGAAGGACCGCAAGCCCCAGAAGCTCACTCTTTCCCGGGAGACCCTGCATCGCCTCGCGGAGCAGGCCCTGCGGGAGGCGAACGGCGCCGTCGGCACCCGGATCAGCTGCGACATCTACACCTGCTGGAACACCTGCCCCACGCTGGTCAACTGCTAGAGCCCAGGCCGGAGCCCCGTTCCTCCCCGGAGCGGGGCTCCGCGCCGCGCCGGCCTCCCGTACCGGCTTGCCTCGGGGCACGGCCTCGTCCTAAAGTCCATCCCGCCATGGCCCAAAACGATCTCGACACCCTGCGGTCCCTGCTCCGCCAGCTCCTGACCGCCACCCGCATCCCGGTCCGCGAGATCGAGCGCCGAATCGGGGTCGGCCATGGCAACTTCTATGCGATCCTCGACGGCTCACTGGATCTGCGGGTCCATCACCTGCTGGCGATCGCCCGGCTGCTCGAGGTCCCCCCGGGAGAGCTGCTGGCGGCCGGCTGCCCGCGTTCCAACGAGAGCGCGAAGCACCACGTGGACGACTGGCTGGGCCGGCCGCGCCCGCAGTCCGGCACCCCGACGGCCGTGTCCGCGGAGATGGTCGAGATCATCCGCACCGCGGTCCGCGAAGAGGTCGCCGGCCAGATCCGGGGGCGACGTTCCTGAGCGGCGAACGACCGGCCTCGCAGGCCGAACGGGGTCGGCGTGCCGGCGCGGCACGTGGAGGCGTCATGGACGGACTCATGATACCCTCCCGGCATGACTCGGTCACGGTCTTTGGACACGCGAGATCCGCTCTAGACCCTCGTTCTCTGTGCCCGATCTCCAGTCGCTCTTCTCCGCGGAAGCCCTGAGGACCGCCGCCCGCCTCCTCGAGCGCGGGCGGGTCGAGAGCTTCACCTTCTTCCGCGGCGGCCTGGCCGGGGACGTCGTCGCCCCCAACGGCCGGGTCTTCGCCGTCATGCTCGCGCTCGACCGCGCCGGCCAGTTCCTGGCGGCCCTCTGTCCCTGCTCGCCCGCTCTCCGCGCCGACCGGCTCTGCCCCCACCTCGCCGCGCTTGCCGTCTCCTCCGCCTCTCCGGAAGCTCCGGGCCTCGGGCCGCAGGAGCGCTTCGAGCGGAGCCTCTTCTTCCTCTTCGCCCGCGCCGCCTTCGACGACGGAGACAAGAACCTTCCCGCACCGCCGCCGCCGCTCCCCGCCACGTGCGCGGCCAAGGAACAGATCCTCCGCCGCTGGACCGTCACCCCCGAGGAGGAGGCCCTGGAGCGTTCGGGCGGGAGGACCCACCAGCAGGCCTGGGAGGGCTCCCCCTGGTACGCCTGGGCCAAGGGGTGGTTCGCGGCGCAGGGAGCGGCGTGGGACGGATTCAAGGAGATCTCCTGCACGGGGGGACGGCTCGTCCTCCGGCACGCCGCGCCGGAGCTCGCGCTCTCCCCGGCGTCGGCCGCGGTCGCCCGGCTGCTCCGCGAGAGGAACGGCGAGTTCTTCATCTTGCGCGGACGGCCGGTGCTGGCCTCGGGGCTCACCCCCTCTTTCCGCGTCACGCTCGCCGCGGACGAAACCCTGCGCCTCACTCCGGTCGTGCTCTCCACGATTGGCGGCGGTACCGGCGAGCCGGAGATGGGCGAGCCGGAGATCCTCGACCGCGGCGCGCTCGAAAGCCTGCGGTTTGGCGATTTCCTCTACCTGGAGACGGCCGGCGTCTTCGCCGCGATGGCGCGGCCCGGCCCCGCCTTCGCCGAGCCGGAGGCCCCGCCGCAGGGGAGCCTCGGCTTCGACGCCGGCTATGCGCCCTCCCGCCTCGGCCTGCCGTTCGGCCGCGAGACGATCGTGCCGCGCGACCAGGTGGTCCGCTTCCTCACGCGCCATCGCGACGAGCTGGGGCGGATGCCCGAGGCGCTCCTCTCCCCCACCCTGCGGGCCACGGTGACGGCGAGCTGGTCGTCCGGCGCCACCCTGCGCGTGACTGGAGGGAGGAGCGAGCGGGGGGACCGTCTCCAACTCGGGCTCTTCTACGACGTCGCCGGCGACAGCCTCCCCTTCGAGACCCTCCTCCGGGCGCGCCGCGCCGGCCAGCCGTTCCTCGTCCACCGCGACCGGCTCGTCGACCTGACCGACGACGCGCTCGCCTGGATGGACGAGCTTCCCGACGACGCGGTCACCGGCCAGGGCGAGGCGGCGCGGGTCGACCTTTCGGCGCTCGAATACCTGCGGCTGCGTTCGCACCTCGAAGGGCCGGTCACCGTGGAAGGGGGGACGGCGCCGGTCGAATCGCTCCGCCGTCTCGACGAGCTGCGGAGCGAGCCGGAAGCCCCCGCGCCCTCGTCTCTCGGCGTGCCGCTCTACGACTTCCAGGAGGCCGGCTACCGCTGGCTCTGGTTCCTCTACCAGAACCGCTTCGGCGGCCTGCTGTGCGACGACATGGGGCTCGGCAAGACGCACCAGGCCCTGGCCCTCCTCGATGCCCTGGTCAGGACGGCGACGCCGGAGATCCTCAAAACCCGGCTCTTTCTCGTCGTCTGCCCCACGTCGCTTTTGCCGCACTGGGAGGAGAAGATCCGCCGCTATCTGCCGGACCTGCCGCTCGACGTCCATCACGGGGCGGCGCGCCGGGGGGCCGCGACCCGCGGGCTGGTCCTCACCTCCTACGGGATTCTGCGCAACGACGCCGCGCTCTTCGCCGACCGCACCTTCGAGGTCTTCGTGCTCGACGAGATCCAGACGCTCAAGAACCGCGGCACGGCGACCTACCAGGCGCTCGACACGGTGCGGGCGCGCTTCGCCCTCGGCCTGACCGGCACGCCGATCGAGAACCGGGTGAGCGACGTGAAGAACCTCCTCGACTTCGTGCTGCCGGGCTACCTCCCCGGCGAGGCCACCTTCCAGCGGCGGTTCGCCCTCCCCATCGAAGAGCGCTCCGACTGGGCGTCCCGGGTGCGGCTCCGGCGGCTCTTGAGCCCCTTTCTGCTCCGGCGCACCAAGGAGCAGGTCCTGCCGGACCTCCCCGCGAAGATCGTCGACAAGCGCGCCTGCTGGCTCTCCGCCGAGCAGCGGGCGCTCTACCGCGAGGTCCTCCGCGGCCAGGGCGTCGGGCTGCGGGAGCGCCTGGCGGAGGAGGTCACGATCCCCTACCTCCACGTCTTCGCCGTGTTGAGCCGCCTGAAACAGATCTGCAACCACCCGGCGCTCGTCGATCCCGCGGCGCACGGCGACTGGACCCGTCCGTCGGGGAAGTGGAGCCTCTTCGAGGAGCTTCTCGACGAGTGCCTGGCGAGCGGTTTCAAGGTCGTCGTCTTCAGCCAGTACGTGCGGATGCTCGACCTCTTCGCGGCCTATCTGACCAGCCGGGAGATCGGCTTCGCCGTCCTCAAGGGCGAGACGGTGGACCGCGCCGGCGCCCTCCGCCGCTTCCGCGACGACGCAGGCTGCCGGGTCTTCCTCGCCAGCCTGCGCGCCGGCGGTCTGGGCGTCGACCTCACCGCCGCCTCGGTCGTCGTCCACTACGATCGCTGGTGGAACCAGGCGCGCGAGGACCAGGCGACCGACCGCGTCCATCGGCTCGGCCAGACGCGCGGCGTCCAGGTCCTGAAGCTGATCACGAAGGGGACGCTCGAGGAGCGGATCGACGAGCTGATCGAGAAAAAGGCGCTCCTGGCGGACGACCTCGTCCCCGAGACCGATCCCCACCTGGCCCAGACGTTCACCCGCGACGAGCTCAAGGCGCTCCTCGCCGACCTCGCCGACCCCGCTGATTGACGCCCTTCCGGGCAGCCGGTAGTCTTGCGCCCAATCTTCGCCTGACCCCTGGAGGTCCTATGCGCCGCCTGCCCTTTGCGCTGTCCCTCGCTCTCCTGCTGCCCGCCGCGTCCGGCGCCGCCGCTCCCAAGCCGCTGTCGCCGGACCTCGCGGCCTTCTACGTCGACCTCCACCAGCACCCGGAGCTTTCGCTCCATGAGGAGAAGACGGCGGCGAAGATCGCCGAGCGCCTGCGCCAGGCGGGGTTCACGGTGACGACCGGGGTGGGCGGCACCGGGGTCGTGGGAGTGCTCCAGAACGGACCAGGCCCCACGGTGATGCTGCGCACCGAGCTCGACGCCCTGCCGGTCGAGGAGAAGACCGGCCTCCCCTACGCCAGCACCGTGCGGGTCAAGGACGACGCCGGCAACGAGGTGCCGGTGATGCACGCCTGCGGGCACGACGTGCACATGACCGCCCTGGTGGGGACCGCGGCGGAGATGGCGAAGCAGAAGGCGCGCTGGCGCGGCACCCTGATCCTCATCGGGCAGCCCGCCGAGGAGCGCATCCGCGGCGCCAAGGCGATGCTCGCCGACGGGCTCTTCACCCGCTTCCCCAAGCCCGACTTCGTGGTCGCCCTCCACGACTCGCCGCAGCTCGCCGCCGGCCAGCTCGGCGTCACCTCCGGGTACACGCTGGCCAGCTCCGACTCGGTCGACCTGACGATCTACGGCCGGGGCGGCCACGGCGCCGCGCCGCAAACGACGGTCGATCCCATCGTCATCGCCGCCCGCACGGTCCTGGCGCTCCAGACCATCGTGGCGCGCGAGACCAACCCGGCCGACCCGGCGGTCGTCACCGTCGGCTCGATCCACGGCGGCAACAAGCACAACATCATTCCCGACGAGGTGAAGCTGCAGATCACCGTCCGCTCCTACAAGGAAGAGGTGAGAAAGCACGTGCTCGCCGCCATCGAGCGCATCGCCAAGGCCGAGGCGCTGGCGGCCGGCGCGCCCAAGGAGCCGTCCGTCGCGGTGATCGAGAGCTGCCCCGCGACCTACAACGACCCCAAGCTGACCGCGAGGATAGCGACGACCCTCCGCCACACCTTCGGCGACGCCAACGTCGTCGAGGTGCCGGCCCAGATGGCCTCCGAGGACTTCAGCGAGTATGGCAAGGCCGGCGTCCCCGCCGTCACCTTCGAGCTCGGCGCCGCCTTCGCCGACAAGCTGAAGGAGGCCGAGGCGGCCGGCAAGCCGCTCCCCTCCCTCCACTCCAGCCTCTTCGCCCCCGACCGCGACCCGACGATCGAGACCGGCGTGGAGGCGGAGGTGGCGGTGCTGCTGGATCTCTTGGGGAAGCGGTAGAGGCAGCTCCCGCGGGGATACCCCATGGCTGCGGCTGGCGCTGACCGCCGGGCTACCCGGCCGCCTCTTCAGGAGAATGCTTTGAGGACGCCGCCCAGATCCTCGCCGATGGTCAACAGGTTGCGGTTCATCAGCTCGACGTAGTCGCCGGCAAAGTTGCCGATGGCCGAGCGCCGCTCCTGCTTGAAGCGGAGGAGGACCTGGCCGCTCGCCGCGTCCACCACCTCGCCCCGGAGCTCGGCGCTCGCCGCGCCGGCGCCGAAGCCGCCCCAGAAGCGCTTCGCCTTCGAGCCCGGCTCCATGCTCACCACCTTGGCCCGGACGAGCAGGACCTTGTCCCCGCCCCCCGTGCCCCGGCTCACCGCCACCCGGTCGCCGAGCGCCCCGGAGAGCCCCTGGGTGAACGGCCCGGAGGGGGCCGCCAGGACGCCCTTGACGGCGTCATAGGTGTTGTCGTCCTTGTCCGGCAGCGGCGTTCCCTTGGTGTCGAACGGCTCGACGACCACTTTCGGATAGTCGGCCAGCTTGAAACCCTTGACGATCTCGAGCTCGTCGACCTCGCCGCCCCAATCGGTGTACTTGCCGGGAGCGGTCGAGGACTCCTTCTTGCGGGCGCTGGCCGGCGCGACGAGGGTGGCGAGGACGAGGACGGCCAGGAAGAGGCGAAGCCGCGGTCTGCTCATCGAGCACCTCCGGAGGGAGTTGGCAGCCGGCAGTTTACAACGAAAGGCAACGAAAGGCAGAGGGGAAGGAGCCGCCTCTGCTACCATGAAGGATATGCGACTCGTCGAAGCCCGCTACGAGGAAGGATTGCTCCGACCGGACAAGCCTCTTTCGCTCCGGCAAGGAGAGCAGGTGGCGCTGATCGTCGTCCGTCGCCCGGATCCGCGACGCTGGAACTTGGAGCGGCTGGCCAGGAGTGGAAAGGGCGAGGATCTGGCGCTCGCCGAAGAGGGGCTCGCCGAGTGGGCTGACGCTCTCGACGAGGAGGACCGTCGTTGAGACGGGGCGAGGTCTGGTGGGCAGACCTCGGTCCTCATCGCCCCCTTGAGCAGACCGGTCGCCGCCCGGTGATCGTCTGGCAGAGCGACGCGTTGACTCGGGTCCTCCATTCGGTCCTCGTCATCCCGTTGACCACCAACTTGGATCGCGCGAACCTGGCGGGAACCGCGGTCCTCTCAGCCTCGCCGAAAGGTCTGGCAGAGGACTCCGTGGCGCTCGCGTTCCAGATGCGCGCCATACCCAAGGCCACTCTTCAGACGAAGATTCGTACCCTCACGGACACGGAGATTGCCGAGCTCGAGTTGGCTACCGACGAGGCGCTCGGCCGCGTCGAGCCCGAGTGAGCGGTCTCGAGGCTCGGGACCTGTCTGTCCCTCGGTTGTACAGATCTGCTCCCTCGTCTACCGCCCGTGGCATTGGTCCGTCGGTACCCACGGGACCTCGGTCGGGATGTCCCAATAGAGGTCGACGACCACGCCGTGGGCATCGAGCAGGACGGCGAGGTAGCGCGTCAGCGTCTCCGTGCTGATGAGCCAGCTCATGACGTGGGCTTCGTGAAGGATGCCGTCGCGGCTCGGCTCCCCGAGCTTCTGGCGCATCTCGGCCTCAGTGGTCTTGCAGAGGACGACCGAGCGGGCGACGGCGCGGACGTCGACGGCCGGACCGCGATGCGTCGCGGCGGGATGCGCGCTCGCGCAGCCGGCGAAGAGCAGGCCGAGGAGGGCACGGGCGAAGACGGACTTCCGGGTGGGCTTGATCATTCTGGTAAGTCTATCGCTTTCGGAGGGGCGGGCGGTGGGTCCCTCCCCCTTGGGAGGGCATAGGCGCTACCTTTGCGACTGCACGGGGTGTTCGTAGAGACGGCCCAGGTCCTGAACGATATCGACCCGCAGTCCACGGGGACCGCGGGCCGTCTCCGCCGGGGCAACGCCCCGGCGCGTTTGGTCCGT
>Ga0137403_10008060_pt1 | contig 11802 bp, 13 predicted proteins | sample CZOMad2_1_16fung_FD_122057 | JGI IMG/M metagenome (GOLD analysis project Ga0137403, IMG submission 122057) | Vadose zone soil fungal communities from Angelo Coast Range Reserve, California, USA - CZOMad2_1_16fungal (Hybrid Assembly) | ecosystem: Environmental > Terrestrial > Soil > Vadose zone...
AACCCCTTGCTCGCGCCGCCAACGATGGCCACTTTATCGCTCAGTTGCAGATCCATATGACAAGTCTCTCCTCTCTCGAGCCTGCTGGCATCCAGATGGGGAACGGGTTCTGTAGTGGCCGAGGCCATACCGAGACAGCCTTCAGGTTATAGAACTTGCCCTGGTAGTCAAACAACTCCTCGGTCAAACACTTGTGGAGAATCTCATAGGTTTCCGCGAAGCGCTCGCGGCTGGTGAACGGGTCGACGTTGAAGGAGACATACTCCTGCGGCACGCCCCGCACGATCCCGCCAATAAACCGGCCTCCCGAGAGGATATCGAGCTGAGCGAACTCCTCCGCCGTCTGGATAGGGTGTCGCAATGGCAGCACGTGTCTGATCACACCCACCTTCATACGCTTGGATCGCATGATGAGCGCAGCGGCCAGGACGGTGCTGGAGGGGTTGATGTTGAAGTAGGTGAAATGGTGCTCATTGACCAAGGCGCCGTCAAACCCTAGCTCCTCACAGAGGGCCCACTCGTCGAGGTGCTCCCCGTATGTCTGGGCCGCCAACTCGGGGTTGCAGAAGCGATTGGTAAGTCTCGTCTCCGGGCCAACGTAGTCGGGAATGCCAGGGTAGGTCGTTTCATCAAAGGTGTAAAATTTCATCTGACCCATCCTCCGCGGCATCAACAGGTTGCTCTCGGCTGTGCCTCTGCCAACGTACCATCGCTCTTCTGCGCACCCCGCTGATCCGGCTCCTCTCTGCAGAAGGGTATTATGCCTCTAGCCTGGCCCTACGGTAGTTGATTTTGCATGTGGCGTCAACAGCAATCATACCGGAAGTGCAAGCTGTGCCACCGCATGTGTTTCCATTTCGCCTGACCATTGGTCGCTGATACCTAGCGGTTCAGCAGTTAGGTATTGTGACGTGACGTAACGCCGGAGGGATGACGCGCCGGTGGGCACGCCAAGGCTCAGCAGGTGCCTGGGCGGGGTCCCTGACCCAGTGGCCAGGCCCGTCCAGGCGGACAAATGAGTGGAAGTTCAGATCGGGCGACTACCGCACAGGGGAGAAGGGCGCCGCCACCAGGATTTTGTTTTCCTGGCGAATCGGCCGCACTCCAGTCTGTGGAGGCCACGCCCCAGCCGTGCGGGTTTCCGCACGGATGCGCGCACGCTCGTTGAGGTCCTTGTACACCCAGGTGTGCCAGAATCTGTTCAGCCCACCGAGCTCATTCGTCCAGCAGGCCGCCAGGGGTGAGAACTTCTCCCGCGCCTCAATGGCCTTGCCCCAACCATCCAGCACCTTCGGGATATCGCCGGGGGCAAAGGTATAGATGCGCATTTCGTAGACGTTCCCGGTGCCGTAGTCGCGGCTGCCCAGGGGATGCATAAAGGGCGCCGGGACCACGATCTCGGCTTGCTGCTCCACGATCAAGTCCCGTCCGCCGGGGAGCTGCGCCAGGGCGGTATCCTTCGCCATGGCTTCGCGTACCGCGGTGCGCTGCTCCAGGCTCTCATAGGGATAGACATGGATGGCCTGATTGAGTGGTCCGACCTCGGTTTGCCAGAAGGCCCCCAATTTGGAGTGTTTCTCGCGTAGGGGCAAGCGTTTGGAATAGCGCTCCACAAACTCAGCCAGCGTACCGGGTCGGAAAGTGTAGGTTCGGACTTCGTAGAACATGGGTGCTTCCTCCATTCGACAGGGGTTGGCGAAATGACATGCCGCACGTCTCCTATCGCAGCGGAGTGCTATCTTATCCTAAAACTTTCCGGTGAGCAAGAGACTCCGGTAGTGGGTAGTGTCCGAAAAGTGAGTTGCTGGGGTGGGTCACCCCCCTGATTTACTGCCCAGCAACGCAGAATTAGGACACGACTCGGTTGTGCCCAGTGAGCCGTTGGTATCAGTCGTCTCCATCGTGGGCCAGGTAGCCCGCCAGGAGCAGCTCCAGCCCCAGCATAAGCCATTTGTTCCAGGCCGCACTGGTGCGGGATGCCAAGGCGGGATCCGGCATCTGTTGGTGCAGGATGTCGGCTATAGCGGTCTGATAGAACGAAATCGTGCCGATGATATAGCGCGGCGCCACCGGCGACAGGTGGGGCCGGTGAATGGGAATGTTCCGGTGCATCTGACTGATGCCTACTAGATAACGTACAAAGCCCTCGTTGAGGGGAGCCGTGGCTGTGGCCCGTAGCCAGGTGATCATCGTCTGCTTGTTGTCCTCGATCCGCTTCGCGTCAGGTTTGTCGTCGGCCGTGACGAAGAACTTCCGCGACTGCGGATGCTGTAAGAGCTGCTCATAGACGAGATCGTTCAGCCGTCCGGCGTGCGACATAATGAGTGGGTTACTCGCCTTGATCAGCTGCCGGTCCTCCTCTGAGAGGCCCACGAGGTCGAGCATCTCGGCGAACCTCGCGGGCCAGTTGGTGTGTGTGCTCATGCAAACCTCCTTCATGCCCAGCTGACGTGGTGACGGCCCAGCGCCAGATAGGGGTGTAGCCACCTAGGGACAGACAACAGCCTGGGATTGAGCCCAGATGGTACAAGGTATGTGCAGGTGGTGTCAATGCAAACTGATGCGGCAAAGCCAAAGGGCGCCAAAAATTCTCATCTCCTGTGTGAAGTTTCCCGAGTCGCCGGTCGACAGCTTCGGATGATAAGATGGCAAACAGAGCCTAACATGAGGAGGAATCGGATCATGAGCCAATTGGTCTAGACCTTATGATTTGCCCTGCATGCAAATCAAAAAGTCTGATGATTTACGCAAGTCTTGCGCCAAAAGTCGAATTTTACAAATCATTTTGGCACAATCGTTGGCAATGCAAATCAGATCAGACATAATGACTTCCGATGGGTCGGCTGACCTCCGGTGCCACCGCGGGTGAGCGTGCCTGAAGCCAGCGCCGCATCAGGTCGACACCTGACATACCCTCGGAGGTCAGCCATGCGCCAGTCTAGCACGCTTGACATTGGCTTGGATGTCCACACAGATACCATCGCGGTGGCCTACGTCGCCCAAGACTATCACGCCGAGGTCGTCTCCCTGGGGACCATCGGTACCCGCCAATGTGACATCGCTCAACTCATCCGGCAGCTGCAGTCCAAACGCACGCACCTCGTCGTTGTCTATGAAGCCGGCCCTTGCGGGTCTTGGCTCTACCGCGATCTCACCCAAAAAGGCCACGTCTGCTGGGTCGTCGCTCCCTCGTTGATCCCCACAAAGCCAGGGGATCGGGTCAAAACCAACCGTCGAGACGCCATCAACCTGGCACGCCTGATGCGCTCGGGAGACCTCACCCCTGTCTACGTCCCGCTGGGCGAGGATGAAGCCCTTCGTGACCTGTGCCGGGCCCGTGAAGATGCCATCCGGGATCTCAAGGCCGCCATGTGCCGGCTCAAAGCGTTTCGGCTGCGGCCTGAGATCCGCGATACGGGCCGGGCCACCTGGGGCCCAGCCCACCTGCGGCGGCTCAGCGAGGTGGGTTGTCCCACCCCAACGCAGCAGATGGTGTTCCAGGCATACGTCCGCGCGGTCACCGAACAGACCGAATGTCTTGCGCGTCTGGAACCAGAACTCCACGACGAGGGGCAGACCTGGCGGCTGGCCCCGGTGGTCGACGCCCTCCAAGCCCTGCGCGGAGTGCCGTGCACGGCGGCGGTCACGACCGTGGCCGAACTGGACGACCTCACCCGTTGCGAGAATCCCAGACAGCTCATGACCTACCTGGGCTTAATACGAGCGGAATACTCGACGGGAGAGCGGCGCCGTCAGGGGGGCATCACCAAGACCGGTAAGACCCATGCCCGTCGTGCCTTGGTCGAAGGCGCCTGGGCCTCTCGCGACCCGGCTCAAGTCAGTCGGCATCTGCAACTTCGACTGGAAAAACTCCCCAAGGCGATCCAGGACATCCGTTGGAAGGCACAGGTGCGCCTGTGCACACGCGATCGGCAACTCAGCGCACGGGGCAAAAAGCCCCATCAGGTTGTGGTCGCGATTGCCCGTGCGCTGATCGCGTGTATGTGTGCCATGGCCAAGCAGGTCCCTGTAACCTCCGAGAAACTGAGGCCGTCTTGGCTCTGGATGGCGCATCCCCAAGAATTCCAATGTCTAGCGGAAGCGGCACAGCCCCGGTGTGGGGTCACCCTCGTGAGCGTGAAGAGGTTCAAAATCCTCGTTCCTAGAATGAGGCCGGCACCCGACGGACCCACGTCAGGTGGTCGCCAACCCACGGAGATCCGCGTGATCAACCGTCGTGTCTTCCTGGCTCCGGCTCTGCCGATGGGCACGATGAACTGGGATGAAGATGAAAACGTAAAAACATTGGGCTCTTGCGCACTTTTGGTGAACGCCAGGTGATGGCCCAACTGATCAACGCTGGGCGTCAGGCGCGGCTGAAAGCGGGAGCGAGGCACGAGCGGACGCTGGAAGCCATCGCCTGCACGCCTTGGTTCGGCGCGGGGTGCCTCCTCAGCCTCAGGATAATGCCTCCGCGTACGTCCCACCCCCAACCTCTGCTCATTGCGGACTGTGCTTGACCAGGTTTTTCTGCACAATTTCGGGTTTGAACGTAAAGACTTGGGGATCGTTGGCATCGATGATTCCCTGCACCCAGTGGACGTTCGGGGTCCCAAAAACTTCCGCCCGCGTGAAGTGTTCGATCAGGCGCCGCTTGGTGGTGCTAAAGAGCGGCTTGTCGAGGCGGAAGTAGTGGGTATCTCCTTGCACGAGCGCCACAGGCTTGTCGAAGGCAAGGACCTCCGCTTCCAAGGCGCTAAGGAAGTCGCCATAGCCGGTGGGTTTTGGATCTGGTGGGGCGATGTGCAAGGATTGCTGACGACGTCGCTGCCAATGGTCTTCGAAGTGGGGATTAGCCTGCATGAGCACCATGACCCCTTTATGGGCATTGCGTTTGGCTAGCTCGAACGCCTGCTTCAGCCAGACCAGGTTCGCAGCATTTCGCTCGGCATATTCCACATCGCCTTCCGGCGTACGCCCCAGGTTGTTGTTGTTGCTGCCGACGATGTGGAGAGTGACGAAGAGCACCTCACCATAGGTCCAGCGTACATTCTCCCGGAATTTGGCATACGGTGGGTCGGTACTCTGCCGGGTCAGGGGGAAGGTGCGCTGGCCGAAGCTCTGGTCCCCCTGGAAAAACACCTCTCGGAGTTTCGCCAGGCGTTCGATCGGATCAAGGGGCGGCTCCGCCTCATGGCAGTCGGTCCAATCGTTATCGCCGGGGGTGAGGATGAAGGGGTGCTTTGAAGTGTGAAACAGCGATTTGCGCTGGGTGAAGGCCTCATCAGTACACGGCATCATCCCGGTCTGATTGGCCTTGTACCCACGAGGGCTCCACTCGATATCACCGACGTGCACGACGAAGGCCAAGTCGGCCTCGTTCATTGCCTGCATCAGGTTGGGAATTGCGCTTCGTCCTCGGGGGAGTAGGGGAGATCCCCGATGAAGCCGATCTCAAAGCGCGTAGGTTGGGCAGTGCCTCCGCCGGGAGAGAGGACCCCGCCCAAGAGCACGAATACAAAAAACAAGAAGACAGTACAGCGCATGTTGCATTGCAATGGGAGCCCCGGCGATGAGTAATCCTGTCTCTTGTGCATATGTTCCTCCTTTCTGACGCGTATCTGTTGTACCTACCTGGGGCAGACGCCGAACGCCCAAACTCACCTGCCGCCGGAAGCGAGAGCGACGCAGGAGCGGACGCTGTAGGCGGTCAGGTGCAGTGCCGTGTTAGCTGCCGTGGCGACAGCACTTCTACGCCCCGTCTTGGACATACTTGCAGCCATGCCGAAGAGAGCATTCGGCTTTGGCTAATTCCTTGCCCAGATAGGCCGCGTGGGATAACTCCGTCACCCATCCGCCGTTGATGATCGCGGCATAGATGGCGCGTGCGCTTGCGCCCTCGATGACGCGCAGTAGTGTATTGTCGTATGCGTAATGCTCGACGTCGATAACGCCCTTGCCTGGCAGTGGCACAATGATAAAGTAGCCCGCCTAGTCCAGCTTCACCGCTTCACCGGGTTCAGCGACGACTATCTTGGGCATGGTCGTGATGGACACCGGCGACGGTCCACCACCGGTATTGCACCCGCACGGAGCCGCGACATGCTGCGAGAGTTCCTCGACCCTAGCGCTAATCGCGTCGGCACTGTCGCACCCCACCATATCTATGACGTGTACTTGCGTACGAAATGCCTGTATTTCAGCTACTGAGACGTTGCGGAGAATCGGGCGCTTGCCAGGCGAATCGATCACACGCCCACGGTCATCCACGCCATGGTGGGCCAGGGCGACGAGCGTTCTGCCTGGATAATGCCCTTTGGGGTCAAGGCCTGCGACAAGGAGATACCGCAGCGTGGGGCTCGTGACGATGTTCTTGATGACTTTATCAATGCCAATATTCTCCGTCTCGGTCTTGCCGACGATAGCCAGTCCGTGCGGCTTACGCTGTGCCAACTCCTCGGCAAGTGTAAGGCTGGCGAGGGTGGAAACCGCCACCGTGCGGTCTTTATCCAGGACAAAGTACTCCCCCACGACGGGCGGCCAGCCTGCATCACGAATGCGGAACTCGCACTGCACGTCGGCAGCGTCGCCGAGAGCAGGAAAAGCCTGCGCGAACGCGTTCTGGGCCACCGCAGGATAACAGTACGCGCATCCTAAGCAGGCATACTGCACTGGGCGCATGTTCTTGAGCGACGCACGAGCGGACGCTGGCTGCCGCGCCTGCACGCCTTGGTTAGACCGTGCTCTTGCAGTGCGAACTGGTCATCAAGCCCAAGACCGCCAAGGCCCCTTGGGATCACGATGCCCCCGTCCCTAGGCTCAGTACGCGAGATTTATCGCACCAAATCAAAGGCGTTCAGCAAATCCCCCGCCCCGTCCCTCACCCCTGGCAGCGGTTCGAGCGCGAAGCGGAGCGTGATGAACTTGATGATTGACGTCGTGTCATACGGCGTGTGATCGATATACCCGCGCTTGGCATACGGTGAGATGATGATCGCCGGGATGCGTGTGCCAGGCCCCCAGCGGTCGCCCTTGGGCGGCGGCACATGATCCCAGAAGCCACCATTTTCATCGTAGGTCATGATGATCACGGTACTTGACCAGAGGGGGCTGGCCTTGATCTTGGCAACCACCTCCGCAATATGATTGTCGCCGGATAAGAGGTCGGTGACACTCGGGTGTTCGCTGAGGGCACCCGCCGGTTTGTAGAACGCCACGTGCGGCAAGGTACCACGCTCAATAGCCGCCAGGAAATCCACCCCATCCTGCAAATACTGGTCGCGATCAGCCGTCCCCGGCGCAAAGCGCACGAAGTAGTTGAACGGTTGATGGTGCGGCGCAAACATGATACTGCTGTCGCGGTTGTAGATCACCGTGCGCTTGGCCTCAGGAGCTTGCATGCCATCGCGCAACGCCTCGTTCCATCCCCCGGCATACCAGGCCCATGAGATGCCCTTGGCCGAGAGCGTATCACCGATGGTCTTGAAGGTTTGCGGTGGCGTGGGATGTTTGGCGGGATCTGCCAAGCGTGGATCCCCATTAGCAGCGGGGGGAATACCGCTCGGCTGATAGGGTGCTTGCGACGTATCGACCGCATAGCCATCCGGTGTCACGGCGCCATCGAAGAAGGTCGGTGGCCCTGACAGCGCCGAGGCTGGTGCCTCGGGTTTGCGCCTGAGCCGACCCTGCTCATCAAGCTGGGCGCGCATCGACGCGGGAGCGTCCTGGTGCACTGGTGTGCACGCGCAGACGAGCCACATGTGGTTGAGGTACGACCCGCCAAACGCCGCCATAAAAAGTGATCGGCCAGCGTATACTCCTGCGCCCATTTCCACATCGCCAGCTGCGCCCCGTCGTAATAGCCCATGGCGAGGCCACCAGCATCGGAGACTGCCACGAACTTGTCATTCCTGCCACCGTTGATCTGTTCCTGATTGTGGTAGAAGAGATGGACGATCGAGCCCGTCGGCACTGACATCGGCCGATAGACCGGGTCGCCGTCAAGGCGAAAGGGCTTGTTGGGCAGTTGTGTCGGAAATGCAGGGTCGGGGTTGCCCCCTTTCCAGACCGTCAGGTACGGTAACGGCGTGCCGTCGTGGTCGACCTGTGTTGGGTGGGTGGCCTGTGCAATGCCGTTTGCGCCCGGGAACAGTCCGAACAGATGGTCAAAACTGCGGTTTTCGGCGTAGATCACCACGACGTGCTCAATGGCGTCGAGTCCGCGGCGTGCTTCCTGTGCCAGAGCGCTCGTGCAGCTTGCGAGCAGGACCCACACGATGGCAAGCAGCAGTCGCACAAAAGCACGTTGCGCTCGGGGGGCTTCGGACTCTGTCTGGACGACTGTGACCCATTCTTCTTGTGAGGACATGGTTCCTCCTTCCCATCTGTTGCCTTCCATGCCAATGTGCGACCTTTCCCTGCCTTCATCTCAGCAAAAGCTTTGATGTTCCCCTCAAATAAGGTCATCGCGGTAGGACGGCCAGTTGCCCAACCGCCCCCGCACAGATCCCGGCGGGCGGTGTTCCCGCACCGGGCGCTGCAGGCAGACTCGCGTCCGCAGTCCGGCCTCGGGACGCCCAGCGGCCCATCGCGGAGGCGGACGCCCGACGCGGGGAGGACGCGCCACCCGGCAGTGGTGCCACAGGTCCCGAACCCCGGTCCACGGATAGCTCCGCCGCTGGCTGCGACGATGGCGCCATGTGCACAGGAGGCGTCTCACACCGGTGCAGCACGCCTGCAGGCGGGCCGAGTGCCCGTGGACGCCAGAGTCGTGGGAGTCTCCCCGCCACTGGGCGTTTACCTCCCTGCACCGGTCCTGCCGCCTCTCGCGACCCTGCGCCTTGCCCCCGTTGGTTCCCCGCTTGCGCGCGTGTCGCCGCGTCTGGCGCGACGGACGGTGCTTGCGGTGGGGCTTGCCCGCCCGGGCTCGCCCCCCGCGACACGCACAGCCCAGAACGTCGACGCTGGTATGGCCGGGCACCGGCGGCCGGGTGCACGGGATCCCCCGCGTCTGACCCACGGCCCGTTCCCGTCCGACCTGGCCACGCCGTTGGCCCCACGCCCGGTCACACCGCTCCGCGTCGGCCTGCTAGGGGCACGCGCCCACGCAATCATCCGCGTCGCGCATCAGGCCCGCGTCGCCCCCCCAGCGGGGCGTGACCCCTTGGTGAACCCACCGGTCCAGCGCCTAGTGCAGGTCCACCTGCGCGCGGAGGGGTGAGTGAATACCCCCGTGCGGTGTCCCCGTCCCTGGAGGCAGGACGTGCCCATCTGTATCCCGCCCGCCTTGCGCCACGTGCGGATCAGCCGCAGGAAGGCGCCCTCTTCAAGGCGTGCTCCCACCATCCGCCTCACCCAGTCCGGATCGATGGGGTCGCAGACCCCCGTGCGGTCCGCTGCTACCACAACGGTGTACCGCCCGCATGGGCGCGTGCTGGTCAGCCGGTCACCGGCGGCCCATGCTCCCACCGGCGGCCGGTCCCCCGCGCTCCAGCGCCGGAACTCCTGCGCCTCGAGGGCTTGCCGTAGCCGCCTGCCGGCGCGTTGCCGCCGCTTAGCCGCGACGGCGGGGAGGCCTCACGGGCGCCGCGGGCCCTCCCCGTGCGGGATGTACCGCCTTCTGACGCGTGTGGCCCGGGATCGCGTCCGCTGGCGTCGCTCCCCGCGGTGGGGCATGGGCGCCTCGAGATGGCGCTCAGAGGCCTGCGCCCTGCTGCGGTCCACCCCCGAGGCGGCCGCCGTACGGCTGTCCCGCCAGCACTCTGTGAGACACGGCTCGTGGCGCCACTCCGAGCGGTGGCCGAACCGCTGTGGCGGGTGCGCCCGGGCCTTCTGCGCTCTCCCCGGCCAGCAGGTGGGCCTTGTGTCTCCGGCCCGCCTGGTCCGGGCAAGGTTGCCTCTGCCGGCGCCGGATGCCTGTCCGCCCCTGCCCCGTGTGCACGGCCCGACCGTCGCAGCGTCCGGTGGGCTGCTCTGCCCCCCGCCGCGGCGTCGGCGGCCCTTCTTGCGGTCGGGATGGCCTCCCGGGCCGGCCGGCCAGGACCGACGCGGGTCTCCCAAGTGCCTGGCGTTGCTCTTCCCACCTACCACGCGCTTGGTGGACCCCGGCGGACCCTCCAGGACCTCACCGGTAGCGGTCCCGTGGTGTAGGCTGCTGGGGCGTTCAACCCCTCGCCGTCCGCTTTCTCCGCGAGGACGGGGCTGTCTCACGCGTCGGGACGTGCGGTCTGCCCTGCGGGCTGCGGGATGCCCTGTGGACGCTGCACCGGTGTCGTGCGGCGTTGGCCTCCTGCACCGCGGCAACCCTCGGTAGGAGTGGCTGGTGAGGCCGTACGCAGCAGGAACTTGCACCCTGCAAGAACACGCCAAGCTTCGCTTGGCGCACTAACGCCCCATGCTCAGCGGCGGGGGCGGCACCACCACTGAGTCATGACGGGACCCCTCTGCTTCAAACCAGCGCTGTCCCCCCGTCCGCTGCAGCATGTTGTTCGGCAGACCATCGCATCAGGATTGGCGCAGGATGGCTTGCTCCACAGTCTTGGGCACGTCGATCACCACAAAATAGTCCGCGGGGTAGAGGTAGTCTTCGCCGCTCTCATCAATGACGCGGATATCTCCGTCTTGGGCAGCCTCGTCGTCCGGGAGGAGACGGTAAATCTTATACAGCTCCAGGGAGGCTGGGTAGTCGGTATTCTTGATACAGACAGCAAAGCGTGGGGGAACATCGTTGTATGGGTTCATCATGTCAATCCAGGTAACGTTTACGCTTGATTTCTTTTCGACCTATCCCATGGGCTTCATACCGATGTAACTCAGCCACGCGTATCCGGCCATTGGTGAGCCGAATCGTGGCCACACCCTTGAGCTTGCGCCAACGACCTGTGCCATAGACCCTCCGTAGCCGGGCAAGGTCATGAATCGCTCTGCCAATCGCGATCGTCTCAATCTGCCTGATCTCACTGATGATCTCAAAATTCATCACCACCCACTGTGAGAAAGTCCTATGCTTACGGCTGCCGAACGCTGGTGCTCACCTGCTGCCGAAAGCGGGAGCGAGGCACGAGCGGACGCTGTAGGCAGTCAGGTGCAGCGCTTTGTTCGGCGCGCCCCAGGTAAGCGACTTCAACCCTGCCCACAAACTTCATCACCCTGCCTCCCCTGGTGCGCCAGAAAAATCTATCCTGACCCCAGTGACCCCAGTTTTCCTTACCCTAGTGCTGCTACGCGCCTGGAATGATTGGGAGCAGGAGGTAGGATACCCGATCTCCGCCCGTGTGAATGGTGGTCGTGCCGCCGAACACGGCGGAGGGGCGATCGTCCGGGTCTATATGCAGGAAGGGTCCTGACCCTTTGGAGACCCACACTTCGTTGGTCTTGTCCACGACCGCCCGCTCAAAGTCCCGGCCGCCGATCGTGAGCGCTAGCCGGTACCCGGCGGGCAACACGATGCAGGTCGGCCAGATTTCGACGTCGAGCTCATAGACGGCGCCAGGCGTGAGCAGCTGAATCTCGTCATGCAGATGGAAGGGCCTGTATGGCTTCGACCGGCGAGGATCGATCTTCCGATGCGAGGCGCGGAGCCAACCCTGGGCCAGTGGCGTGCGTGGGTCCAGTGTTCCCTGGAAGTCTACCTCCGTGCCATCAGGTGCGAAGGCCCGGAACGTGACGAAGAGGTCGGCATCAACCGTGGACGAGGACACGTAGAGCTTGGCCGCCAAGGGCCCGGTGATCTCGGTCTCCGAAGCCAGTGGTTCCGACAGGAAGGTCAGGTCATCACCCAGCGCCATGAAACCAATACTTGAT